>Ga0326597_10000412_pt1 | contig 76684 bp, 65 predicted proteins | sample RVTome_12_FD_203789 | JGI IMG/M metagenome (GOLD analysis project Ga0326597, IMG submission 203789) | Soil microbial communities from uranium-contaminated site in the Upper Colorado River Basin, Wyoming, United States - RVT100D185 | ecosystem: Environmental > Terrestrial > Soil > Contaminated >...
TCCCCGGGCGCTCCCTCAGGCGCCTGGAGCACCGGCTGGACGGCTTGGGCGAGGCCTTCAGCGAGGGCGTTGTCAACCTGCTGGCCCGGCTGCGCCACAGCCGGCTCTCCCGGCTGGCGGTGGCGGGAGGCATTATTTCGGGGGCCCTCGTCCTGGCTTACCTGTTTGCGCCGCCCCTGGACTACCTTCCCCAGGGCAATCGGAACCTGATCTTCGTCGTGGTGGACACGCCCCCGGGCTTCAGCGTGGAGCAGAAAGAAGAGATCATCACGACCCTGGAGTCGCGCTTCCTCGCCCTGGGAGAGATCGACCGGCTCTTCGCCGTGGTGCGCACGGAGGACCCCATCATGGGAGCCATCGTCAAGCGGGAGCATGCCGACCTCCAGGGCATGCGCCGGGTCGTGGATCGGATGCGCGAGAGCGCCCAGGGGGTTCCCGGCGCCCAGGGGGTTTTCATCACGCAATCGGCGCTATTCAGAAGCCGCAACGCGTTTTTCGGCGGGACCAACGTCGAGCTGGACGTCAGGGGGGGCGAGCTGGAAGTCATCCGCTCCGTCGCCGAAAGCCTGCGGCAGCGGGTGGCCGGGGTGAGCGCCGTCAACTTTGTCAACTCCACCTTCGAGTGGGGCAACCCGGAGATCCAGGTGATCGTCGACCGCGAGCGGGTGGCGGCTCTGGGACTGAGCGTCGCCGAGATCGGGGAGGTCGTGGAAACCATGGTGGAAGGCACCCTGGCGGGCGTCTACCGGGAAGGCGGGAAGGAGATCGACATCGTTCTCAAGGGGCGCGCTTCGGACCTGGAGCGCACCCAGGACCTGGGCCGGGTGTTTCTGTCCGCCGGCTCTGGACGGCTGGTGCAACTGTCGGACATCGCCGCCATCACTCCCGGCACGGGTCCCACCAAGGTGGACCACGTGGACATGGACCGGGCCGTCAAGCTCACGGTCAACGTGAGCGAAGGCCTCTCCCTGGAGGAGGCGGTGAGCCTGATCGAGGACGCGGCGGTTTCCCGGGCAAGGCAGGCGCTGCCCCTGGGTTACTCCATCGACGTGAGCGGGCAAGCGAGAAACCTCACCGAGGCGTGGGATTCGCTCAAGTGGTCGTTTATCCTCGCCGTCATCGTCATCTATCTCCTGATGTGTTCCCTCTTCGAGTCCTGGAGCCTGCCCCTGATTATCCTGTTCAGCGTGCCCCTGGCCATGACCGGCGGGATCCTTGGGGTGAGCCTGGCCCATCTCACCGAACCCACCATCAAGATGGACACGGTCACCATGCTGGGCTTTATCATCCTGGCCGGCATCGTGGTCAACAACGCCATCCTCATCGTTCACCAGGCCCTGAACTTCATGCGCGGCGGCGAGCGGCCCCAGGAAGCGCTCCTGCATAGCGTCAGGAGCCGCATCCGGCCCATCTTCATGACCAGTACGACCACCGTGTTCGCCATGCTTCCCCTGGTGGCGGCCCGCGGCGCGGGCTCGGAGCTTTACCGCGGCCTGGGCTCGGCGGTGGTGGGGGGACTGACGGTATCGACCCTGTTCACGCTCATTCTCATCCCGACCCTCTATTCCCTTTGGCTGGACCTGAGGGCCCCCGCTTTTGGCGAGGTTCCGGAGATGGCGCCCGCCGAGCGGGGCAAGCCGGGGGCCCCCGAGATCGGAGGAGGTAGATAGCCATGGCATCGGTCAATGCGGAAATCGTCGCCATCGGGTCCGAGCTGTTACTCGGACAGATCGTCGACACCAATTCCGCCTGGATGGCTGAGCGGCTCAGCCATCTTGGCGTCAATCTTTTTTACAAGACCGTGGTGGGCGACAATCCCGGGCGGATGAGTGAGGTGATTGGCCGCGCTCTGGAGCGTTCCGACGTGGTCATCACCAGCGGCGGCCTGGGGCCGACACAGGATGACCTCACGCGGGAGGTCGTGGCTGAGGTAACCGGGCGCAGGCTGGTCCGCAGCCCCCAATTGATGGAGCAGATCGAAAGCCGTTTCCGACGCCGGGGACTCACCATGACGGCCAACAACGAGAGGCAGGCCTTCATTCCCGAGAACGCCGTTGCGGTGGAGAATCCCAACGGCACCGCGCCGTCCTTCATAGTGGAAGACCCCCGCGGCGCAGTTTTTGCCTTGCCCGGGGTCCCCTTTGAGCTCAAGTGGCTCTTCGATAATGAATTGATTCCGTACCTCCGGCGGAGATTCGGCCTTTCGGAAGTGATTACCTACCGGGTACTGAAGGTCGGGGATATGGGCGAGAGCGCGGTGGACGATTTGATCGGCCACCTGATCGCCACTTCGAACAACCCCACGGTCGGCGTTCTTGCGCATCCGGGCCAGGTGGACGTTCGCATTGCCGCCAAGGCGGCCAGCCTCGGGGACGCGGGGCGGCTCATTGCCCCCGTGGAGGACGAGGTAAGGCGACTCCTCGGCCAGCACGTCTTTGCCGCAGACGAAGAGACCATGGAAGACACAGTGGCGAAACTGATGGCGGGAAGCGGGACCACAGTGGCGGTGTACGAAGACCTGACGGGCGGGCTGGTGGCCGAGCGCTTCCAGAAGGTTGGTGCGCAGCGGTTCCTGGAAGGGATCGTTGGTTCGGGTCCGCCATCCATGAGGCGGCTCCTCGCATTTTCCCGCCGGCCCGATGGTGTGCAGGAATTGCTTGAAAAGCCCGAAGCCTTGACCGAGGAACTCGCCTGGGCGGCCAGGGCGCGGGCGGGGAGCCGCCTCGGGCTTGCCCTCCACGCAGTGGAGGATCCCGGGGACATGGCGGAGAACCTGGCCAGGGGCCGGACCTACATTTCAGTCACCAACGGGAAAAATTGCAAAAACCGGACCTACAATCTGGCGGGCCGTGGTCTGCCGGACCGTACGCGTATGAGTATGAACGCCATGGGCCTGGTGCGCATGGCGCTTCTGGAGGGGATGTGACGGACGATCGTGTTCGTGCGAGCTCCCGGAGGCCAGAGGTCGGAGGTCAGAGATCAGAGGTCGGCAATTTCTCGGATCACGAACATGGAGCACGGGCATGATTCAGGTTCTTCCGCTTCGTGTTCGTGTCGGACATACGTGATCGTGTAGGGGCTATAGGTCGAAGTTCAAAGAGGGGACGGTGCATCTCCCGAGCACGAGCGCGAGCTTTGCGGTCGCCGAGGAGTGAGCAGGCCTCGGCATCACGAACACGGAGCACGGGGACGAGTTCCGACGCGGCCTAACGGCCCCGGAAGCGGCTCAGGTCGCGACGGTCTTTTTTGGATGGGCGGCTCCGGGGACTCGGGAGCCCTGCGTCCCGTGCCCGGATTTCCGCCGCCACGGCCTGGCGGCTCCGCTCGCTCTCTTCCGTCTCCTCGTAGAGTTGCACGGCCTCGCTGGCGGGCCTCCTTCTGAGGGAGAGCCCGCGCACCACGACGGTCCATTCGTAGGGACCGCGCCGGATGGTCAGCCGGTCGCCGATGTGAATTTCCCGGGCGGGTTTCGCGCGCGCGCCGTTCAAGTGGACCTTGCCCCCCGCCACCGCTTCCATGGCCAGGGAGCGCGTTTTAAAAAAACGCGCGGCCCACAGCCACTTGTCCAGACGGTGCTTGTTTTCCATCTCCGGCATTTTCAAAGCTACCCTTTAGCAGTTTTGACGTTGTGACAAAATCCTTTCGGAATCGAACGGGGAGGTTGTCCATCACCTTTTAACCTCGCCCGCAGCGGTGACGGCCAGGCGTTGTTACCAAGCGGCGCTCTGTGGTATAAGCACCACGCAATTTCGTCTGGAGGTCACGAAAACCATGGCAAGTCTTGAAGGAAAGAAAGCGCCGAATTTTAGCCTGGAGGGAAGCGACGGCAAGAAGCATACCCCGAAGGATTACCTTGGGAAAACGGTGGTCGTTTATTTTTATCCCAAGGACAACACCCCCGGATGCACAAAAGAAGCGTGCGGCTTCAGGGATTCGAATCAAACCCTGAAGAAGACGGGAGCGGTGGTCCTCGGGGTAAGCAAGGACAGCCTGGCGTCCCACGAAAAATTCCTCGGCGCCTACGAGCTCCCCTTTGTTCTGCTGTCGGATCCCGGCGCCTCGATGATGAAGAGCTATGGCGCTTTCGGCAAAAAGACCATGTACGGGAAGACCGTGGAAGGGACCATTCGTTCCACGGTGGTGATCGGCCCCGACGGAAGAGTCGTGAAGCACTGGGCCAGCGTCAAAAACGCCGCCGAGCACCCGGAGCAGGTCCTGGAATTTCTCAAAAAGGCCCCGGTCGATTAGACGGTTCGCCGTTCCCCGGGCGCCGGCGTTGCGGTGGGGACGGCTCGGCTCATTTGATGGCGAGGATCTTGATATCGAAGACCAGCGCCTGGCCGGCCAGCGGGTGATTAAAGTCCACCACCACCGAATCTTTTTTGACCTCGGAGACGCGTGCCTGGAAGGGTTTTCCCTGGGGATCCGTACCCGTAAGTACCACGCCCACCTTCAACCCCTGCGGCGGGACCTGCTCCCGGGGGATCTCGTGGAAGGCTTCGGGGTCCACGTTGCCGTAGGCGTCGCCGGGTTCCAGTTTGATATTCTTTTCGTCCCCTGCTTTCATCCCGGAAAGCTGCTTCTCCAGGGCGGGAATAAGTTGGCCCTTGCCATGGGTGTAAGTGAAGGGGTCGTGTCCCCTGGTCGATTGGATGACCTCGCCCTTCGGGTCGGATAGCGTAAATTCAAGGTCGACCACCGAGCCTTCCCGGATCCCGCCTCCCTCCTTTCTGGTGCAGCCGGACGGGGCCAAAAGCACGACCGCCAGAATGGCCAGCCCCGCGAGACGGCCGGCGCCTGCTCTTTTACGGTCGTGCTTCGTCGGCCGACCGAGGATCACGGTGTCCTCCGCGTGCGCGCGCAGGAGGGTCTTCACAAGGTAATGCGGTTTCACGGGTTCTCCTCTCTTCACGCCAGAGTCAGGGGTCGCTTCTCAAGAAACGCGCCCGATTCAGTTGGAACGAAAAAGGAAACGGCCGTTACCGCCCGGGGACGGCCTGCTGACGGGCTGATCTCGATGACTGACGGCGAAGGGGTTTCTTCTCAATGATTGACCAGAAGGCTTTGGCAAAGGACACGTCACTACCCTAAGGGGTTTGGGTTAGCGTGTCAAGCATGGGCCCGCATTGGAACAAACCGGGGCCCGCGCCGCAAGAGAAAGAATCATAGTTGTTTAGCCATGGTTGCTTGCTCCCGGGCATTAAATGCATTAGTTATCTTGGTTGGCCGATTTCCCGCGACATCGCTTCCCGACGGCGGAGGCGACCCTTTAAACGACCCCTGGAAACACGATGGTCGAAATTTTTTCCCTCGTCACCGCTTTCCTGTACGCGGTGAGCAATATCGCCGTGCGCAAGGGCCTTTCCTTCGGTTCCAATTCCACCACGGCGGCGGTAACCTCTTTGGTCGTCACCTTCGTCGTCTTTATTGCCTGGGTACTTGCCCTCCATCCCATCGGTGGTTGGAACTTCCATTCGCTTCCCTATTATTTTGCCGCGGGTATTCTTGCTCCCGGGCTCTTTCGTTTTTTTCTTTACGGGGCGATCTCCCGGGTGGGCGTTAACATCTCCTCGGTTCCGGCCACCATCTACCCGCTCATCGCCGTCGCTACGGCCATGGTTCATCTCGGCGAACGCTTGACTGCCTTTCGCGCCCTGGGCATGGCCCTGGCGGTGAGTGCGGTTCTTCTGGCTGCTCCTAAAACGGAAAAGCGGATCCTCAGCCTTGGCTCCCTCCTGAACCGGGGCATTCTCCTGGCGTTGGCCGCGGCCGTGGTCCGCGGAGTTTCCGAGACCATGCGCAAGGGGGGGCTGATCGTTGCCAACGATCCGATATTCGGGGCGGCCATGAGCAACGCAGCAGGATTTTTATTCTCCGTAGCCTTGCTGGCGACCTCTAAATCGACGCGGAACGCCATGGTATACGAGCAGCGGAGTTTTCTGTTTTTTCTGGGGTCGGGCCTGCTCACGGTGGGGGCCTGGGTGTTTGGATTCTACGCGCTCTCGACCGGCGAGGTGGTTCGGGTAGCTCCCATTGTAGGGACGGTGCCGTTGTTCACGGTGCTTCTGAGCGCCTTGCTGCTACGGGGGCTGGAAGTGATCACGCCGCGGATCGTACTGGCCAGTTTGCTTGCAGGCGCGGGAGTCGGAGCTATGAATTTGGGGTCGTGACGCGAGCCGCACCCGCCATGCCCGCGCGGAGGGATCCACGAAGGACTGGGCCATGATAGATCATTCATTTTACATTACGCTATACTCGGTATCGGTGCTTGCCGCGCTTATTACCCTGAGCGCGGGGATCCTTCCCATTGTGGGGAGGATGGCGACCGGTGCGCGCCTGCATTTTCTCCTCGGCACCACGGCGGGCGTATTGTTGACCACGGCCTTTATGGATCTGGTTCCCGAGGCCATGACGGGAAGCCGGGCCACGGGTTTGACCATGGCCATCGGCTTTCTCGCCCTGTACGCCGTGGAATGGGCGGTGGGGGTCCATGGCCACGGGGAGGCCGGCCCGGCGGGGAACGCCGTTGCGGACACCCATTTCCAGCGCCATGCGCCCCACCTTCCCCTGGTGGCCTTCACGGCGCTGGGGCTGCACCGTTTGGTGGACGGTATGACGTTGCCGGCGGCGTTCGGAGTCGGTCAGACAACTGGCTTTACCGCCGCCGGCGCGATTTTGATTCACCAATTCCCCGATGGGTTTGCGGCGGCGGTGCTTTTGCTCGCCGGCGGGTGGCCCCGCCGGCGCGTGATGGGCGCCGTCGGTGCGCTGGCCGTCCTGACGCCTCTGGGGACGCTGCTCGGGGTGGTCCTGGTGGGAGTTCCCGGCTGGCTCCCCCACATGGTGGCCCTGGCCGCGGTGACCTTCATTTTCATCGGAGCCGCGGAGCTCATGCCGGAGCTCCATCACGGTCCGCATAAGCCCGCCGTGGGCGCGGGCCTTGGCCTGGGTTGCCTGATCGTTTATCTTATGCACTGGTTCGGCGGGCCCTGAGCCCGCGCCGCGGCGTAGTGTGAGCGTTATGTACCAACTTGTTTTCCACGGGAGGTGTGAACATGGACAAAAAAACCCAGATGCATGTCTGGTACGTGATCATCGCCGTGTTCGCTGTGTTATTATTTAAGGGTTGGTGGGCGGCGTCCCACCAAGTAGAGGTTATCCCCTACAGCAGGTTCGAGGATATGTTAAAGGCGGGGCAGCTCGATGAGATCGCCGTGCGGGAGAACTATCTCGAGGGCAAGCTCAAGAAGACGACGCCGGACGGTCGAACACGATTTCTGACCACAAGGGTCGATCCCGAACTCGCCCAGTATTTAAGCCGGTTCAATGTCAAGTTTACTGGTGTCGTCGAAAGCGATTTTCTCGGCAACCTGCTCTCTTGGGTGGTTCCCGTTCTCTTTTTCTTTGCCGTCTGGATGTTCGTCTTTCGCCGTTTCGCAGACAAGCAAGGTTTTGGCGGATTGATGAGCGTAGGGAAAAGTAAGGCCAAAGTCTACGTGGTGCAGGACACGAAGACCACCTTCGACGACGTGGCGGGCGTGGATGAGGCCAAGGAGGAATTGAAGGAAATCGTTGACTTTCTCAAACAGCCGAAGGATTACGGCCGCCTCGGCGCGCGCATACCGAAAGGGGTGTTACTGGTGGGACCGCCGGGTACGGGCAAGACGCTCCTGGCACGCGCCGTTGCCGGAGAAGCGGGGGTGACCTTTTTCTCCATCAGCGGCCCCGAGTTCGTTGAAATGTTCGTGGGCGTGGGGGCGGCGCGCGTGCGCGACCTTTTCGAACAGGCGAGCAAGGCCGCTCCCTGCATTATTTTTATCGACGAGCTGGACGCCCTGGGGCGGGCCCGGGGCATCGGACCCTTTAGCGGCGGGCACGACGAAAAGGAGCAGACGTTGAACCAGCTCCTTACGGAAATGGACGGCTTCGATCCGAGACAGGGAATCGTTCTGCTCGCGGCAACCAATCGCCCGGAAATCCTGGACCCCGCCCTGCTCCGCGCCGGGCGCTTTGACCGCCAGGTCCTTGTGGACCGGCCGGACAAAGGCGGGCGCATCGCTATTCTTCAGGTACACCTGCGCAGCGCCCGTATCGCGGGCGACGTGAAGCCAGAGCAGATTGCGGCCCTGACGCCGGGCTTCTCGGGGGCCGACCTGGCCAATCTGGTCAACGAGGCGGCGCTGCTCGCCACGCGCCGCAAGGCCGATGCCGTCAGCATGGAGGACTTCAACGCGGCCATCGAACGCATCATCGCCGGGCTGGAAAAGAAAAATCGCCTGCTCAATCCGCGGGAGAGGGAGACGGTTGCCTATCACGAAATGGGACATGCCCTGGTGGCCCTGGCGCTGCCCGGCATGGACCCCGTGCACAAGATCTCCATCATCCCCCGCGGCATCGGGGCTCTCGGCTACACCATTCAACGCCCGACGGAAGACCGCTTTCTAATGACCCGCCAGGAGTTGGAAAACAAGATGGCCGTACTCCTGGGCGGGCGGGCCGCGGAGATCGTGGCCTTCGATCAGGTATCCACCGGGGCTGCGGACGATCTCGACAAGGCCACGGACATCGCGCGCAACATGGTCACGCGGTTCGGCATGTCGGACAAACTGGGACAAATGACCTACGAGGAACAACGCCAGACATTTTTAGGCCAGGCGCAGTTCGACGGCCGCGGGGGGCGGAGCTACGGCGAGGAAACGGCCCGCGAAATCGACTGTGCGGTGCGCGAGCTGACCAACCGGGCGCGGGAAAGGGCGGTAGAAATCCTTCAGACCTATCGGGGGCAATTGGACCGCTACGCCAAGCTCCTCCTCGAAAAGGAAACTCTGGTATCGGACGATCTGCCCAAGCTCGACGGGGTGGTTAAGGAGGGTCCCCGGGCGATCGCCTAGGGCGCGCTGCACCCTGCGGCTGTTGGCGCCATGAAACGGTTCGCAGGCGGTGCTTGCCGGAGCGGGCGCGGGGCTGGTCCGAGTCCCTGCTTGTTGCCCCCCGGTGGTGAACGAAGAATTGCGCGGATTGAGATAGGGCGGACGGGGTGATTCAATGAGCGCGTGGCAACGCAGGTCGAGCACTCCCACTCCGAAGATGACACGAGGTGAATCTAATGCAACGGCCCATTGAGCCAGGGTCGGCTGAGGGGACTGGCGCCGGGAGTGTAACCGCCCCGGAGATCTCCGGCCGGCAAGCGCTTTATGGGTCGGCGTTGCTCATTTCGTTCTGCCTCCTTGTCCTGCTGTTCGACCTGGGAGCAGCCGCGTTGTTTGAGCCCGATGAAGGCCGCAATGCGGAAGTAGCCAGGGAGATGCTCCTCCTCGGCAATTGGGTCATTCCCCATTACGACTTCATTCCCTATTTAGACAAACCGGTCTTTTTTTATTGGCTGGTGGCTATTTCTTACAAGCTCTTCGGCGTCTCCGAATGGTCGGCCCGCTTGCCCTCCGCCGTGTCAGCTCTGGGCACTTTGACTCTCGTCTACCTCTTTGCGCGCCGGTTTTTCGGAATATGGCAGGCGCTTTGGGCGACCCTCATTTTACTGACCAGCGTGGGATTCTACGGGATGTCGCGTATCGTGATTTTTGACATGCCGCTGACTTTCTTCGTGACGTTGGGCCTTCTGTCGTTTTTCTGGTCTCAGAGCGCCGTCACGGAAAAGGAAAGAAAGCTCGCCTGCCTGGTTTTCTATGCATCGTTGGGCGCTGCCACGCTTGTCAAGGGGGCTATCGGTGTTTTTCTCCCCGGTATGGTGCTCTTCTTTTATTTCCTCGTGACCAGGAAACGGTTTCTGCTCCGGCGCATGGAACTGCCGCTGGGAATGGCCTTGTTCCTGGTGATCGTCGTGCCCTGGTACCTTTGGGCGGAACTGCGAAGCCCGGGCTATCTGCGCTATTTTCTCTACGAGGAACATGTGCTCCGCTTTATGACTTCCCAATTCAAACGTAGCGGGCCTTGGTATTTTTACATTCCAGTCCTGGCGCTGGGGTTTTTCCCTTGGACCTTGATTCTGCCGGCAATGGTTCGCGGGGCCCGGCGGTCTTTACGGAATCATTTGGGCCTGTTCCTGCTCCTGTGGGCGGTGGTGCCCTTTGTATTCTTCAGCCTTTCCAACTCCAAGCTTCCCCACTACATTCTTCCCATTTTCCCGCCGCTGGCATTGATCGGCGGGGTGGCAGTGGAAGCTTGCCTGATGGACCCGGAGAAAAAACGCTGGCCGCTATGGATTCCGGCCCTTGGTTTGGTGGTTGTTGTAATCGCTTGCGCAGCGGCCCTCTATGCCCCCGGACTATTTCCCCATCAGTGGAGCGAGTTGCTCGAAACGGCCCCTGCAGGGCCGGCGGGATATCAGGCTCTGGCATTGACCCTGGTGGGAGCTCTGGCCGCAGCGGCGATTTACCTTGGTTTTCGGGATGGCCGGCAATCCCTTTACCTCGTCACCGCCGTCGCTTTCTTCCTGGTTCTTGTGGTAGGCGGTCCCATCGCGTCGGCCGTCTCCCGGGTTCGCTCGTCCAAGGAGATGGCGCAAAAGGCGGCTCCCTTCATCGCTCCCGGGACGGGGTTGGTGATCTACGACGCTTATCTGTCGAGTCTGCCCTTTTACCTGCGCCTGGAACAGCCTCTCATGGTCGTCTGGAGCGGAACGAAAAGCAGCGTACTGGGGAGCGCTTTTATGGCGGAGAAGAAACCGGCGCCCGCGAATGGATACCCCAAGGTTCTTTTCACCTACGAGGAATTTGGCGAGCTGTGGCGCGACCGGAGCCGGCCACTACTCGTTTTCCTCCATCCAAGTGTTCTCCACCGTTTCCCGGGCGTCGATGAGGGCGGGTTCGAGCCGATGGCGCAAGTTGGGGACGTGATTCTAATCGGCAACCGATCCCTTTCTCCCGCCCGGGCCGCGGTCAAGGCAGCCTCTCGATGACGCGGTAAAAGGTCGTCGAGTCCGAGTGGGTGGACGGCTCTACTGCCGGGCGCAACGCGGGCCCGGCACGCGCTCAACCGGCGGCGCTGTGAACCGGGTCATCGCCGGTTTCCCTTCTCCCCGAGGGCACGGTGCACCTTTTCGGCCGTGATGGGCAGGTCTCGAATACGTACCCCTACGGCGTCCTCCACCGCGTTGGCAATGGCGGCTGCCACCGGGGTGTTTGGGTTCTCGCCGATGCCTTTTACCTTATACGGACCGATCCCGTCCTCTCCCTTGACGATAACGGTCCTTAAGTCGGGGATGTCTTTTGCCGTGGGAATTTTATAGTCCCCGAAGTGCAGGGTGCCGACGCGGCCCTCCTCCACGCGAATCTCCTCCATCATACCGAAGCCAATGCCCTGCATGACCCCGCCTTCGATCTGGCCTTGATAACCCATGGGGTTGAGGATCATGCCGGAATCGTGGGCCGAGGTGAAGCGGAGAAGCTGCACTTCTCCCGTCCCGGGATCCACGGATACCTCTGCCACCTGGGCGGTGAAAGCGGTCATGGGAGCGTGGCCCTGGTCCTGATGGATGGTCCGGGTGTACACGTTGCGACCGGCGCGGGAGAGCAGGCAGTCCCAGCGCTGGCGTTGCTTGGCTTTGTTGTAAACGATTTCCCTCCCCACCATGGCGAGTTCCGCGTGGGGCCAACCCAGCACCTCCTCCGCCAGCTGGAACAGTGCCTGCTTGGTTTCCCGAGCCGCCTGGAACGCCACCTGGCTGGCCGTTCGGGTGCCGCGGCTGCCGCCGATACCGGAGTCGAAGGGCGACCTGTCCGTGTCCAGGGCCCTGACTTGAATCGTCTCCGGCGGGACCGAAAGCTCCTCGGCGATAATTTGCCGGTGGAGGGTATAGGTTCCGGTACCCTGCTCGATCACCCCTGTGTACAGGGTAACGGACCCGTCGGGCTTCAGTTCCACGCCGAGGGAAGTGACGCCGCCTCCAGGCGCCCGGTGCCCCATGGCCATGCCGCGGCCGACGTTGGCCGGCCTGGGAGCTTTGTAACGTGACGCCTTGACCGCGGCCTGCAGTGTCGCTTTGGCCCTGATGGCCCGGTAGCGGGCTCCGGTGAGGGTGCTGTCGCCATCCTCAATCAAGTTCTTCATGCGAAATTCCAGCGGGTCCATGCCCAGGCGGCGCGCCACGCAGTCCATGTGGGACTCGGCGGCGAAAAAGGACTGGGGCTCGCCGGGGGCTCTCATCTGGCCACCCGGCATGTTGTTGGTGTAGACCCGCTTGACCGAGATCCTGGCATTGGGGCAACGGTACCACGCTCCTCCCTGGCCCGCGCCATTGATGATCGCGCCGGGTCGCAAACCCCCATAAGCGCCGCTGTTGAACAACGCCTCCATCTGGTGCGCCACCAGGGTACCGTCCCTTTGAACTCCCGTCTTCATGTAAAAGACCGCCGCGTGCCGCGGGTCACCCGCCATGAACTCTTCCTGGTAGTCCATGATCATTTTCACCGGACGGCCGCTTTTAAGAGCGAGAAAATAGCAGATGGGTTCGTCCAGTGCGCCTCCCTTGCCGCCAAAGTCGCCGCCGATGGCGACGGGGTTGACCCGGATGCGTTCAGCCGGGACGTTCAGGGCGTCCACGAGGGTCTCTTTCACGACGTGGGGCGCCTTGCTCGATGACCAGACCTGTACCCGCTGGTCGCTATCGATCGAGACGAGACACCCGTGGGGCTCGATAAAGGCCTGGTGCACGCGGGGGACGGTGAAGGTGTTTTCGACGATCAGGTCCGACCGGGAAAATCCCAGCGCCAGGTCGCCTTTCTCGTGAAGATCGTGGACGTAGGCGTTGGAGGGCCTTGCCAGGGGCTCGGGAAGTCCAGGGTAGGTATTCACCTCCGGGTGAAGGATGGGCGCATCTTCCCTAAGGGCCGCCACGGGGTCGAAAACCGCGGGGAGCTCTTCGTAATCCACCTGGATAAGCTCGAGGGCCTCCTGGGCCAGGTCGCGGTCCTCGGCCGCCACCGCCGCCACCCGCTCGCCGAAAAACCGTACGCGATCATCGGCCAGGACGCACAGATCCCGGTAGCGCCGGCCGTAGAGGATGCCCCGTACATCGGCTCCGGTGAGGACCGCGCGCACCCCCGGTGCGGCTTCCGCAAGGGAGGTATCGATGCGCCGGATACGCGCGTGGGGATGGGGGCTCCGCAGGGCCTTGGCCCAGAGGGTGCCCGGTAAGTCAATATCGCTGGTATAGCGTTCCTCACCCGTGACTTTGGTTACTTCGGCCCGTGGGGTGGACCGGCCGACTACGCGATAGGACACGGCTGCCCTCCTTGGCTGAAAACTTTTTCCGGCGTGGTTATTTTCTTCGAAATTCAGTACGTCGCGGGCTTATACGTCTATCCCATGTTCCTGTCAAGCGGAGTCCCATTCCTATGACTTAGGCGGCGGGCAACCGTTTGACACGGGGCCGGTCAAAATATAAAGAGTAATGAATACCGGCCATAGGACGGATCGGGTGCCGCCGGTCTTTTTGAGAACGGAAAGGCCCGCAGTAGGCGGGCGCGTAATTAGACTAAGGAGGAAACCCCATGAAGATGCGTGATGAAGGTTCTCGGGTGCTCTCAGGAGCGTTTCTTATCGCCTTGGTTTTAGGGTTCCTTTGGGAGGCCGGCCGTGCGGGGGCCCAAGACCGGCCCTTTTACGAGGGCAAAACCTTGAAAATCATTGTCTCCTCCAGCGCCGGGGGCGGCACCGATTCCGCGGGCCGCCTGGTGGCCCGTTTCCTTCCCAAGCACCTCCCCGGCAATCCTGCGACCTACGTGCAAAACATGCCGGCGGGGGGAGGCATTCTCGCCAATAACTATTTCTTCCAGGTTGCCAAGCCGAACGGCCTGGAGATCTTCCAGGCCTCGTCGTCCACGGTGACCCAGTTCAGCAGGGGAGGCAGCCGGATCAGGTTCGATCCGCGTGAATTCAAATCGGTAGGTTCCATCAACCGGGGCGGCAGCATCCTCATGATTCGCAGAGAGGTCCATTCGCGCCTTACCGACGCCAGGGCCAAGCCGGTGGTGGTGGGAGACGCCGACGGCAGCCGGACCTGGCTGGCCATGACCCTGTGGGGCGCGGATCAACTGGGATGGAACTGCCGCTGGATCTACGGTTATCCAGGGACGGGGGAGATGGTGCTTGCCTTTCGCCAGGGCGAGATCGAAATGATGGCCACGGCGAACGTCCAGATCGTTGAGGATCTGGTCAAGGAGAAGGTCGTGGATATCATCGCCGTTACGGGCGACGAGCGCCGCAAGGATTTCCCCAACGTTCCAAGCTTTGTAGAGCTCCTTGGTGACAAGCGTCCCAAGGGAATTTCCTGGCAGGCCTATCGGTTCTGGGCCGGACCGGAAGAGCTGGACAAGCCGCTGTTCGCCCCGCCAAAGACGCCCGCTCCTATCGTGGCCATGCTGGAAGCGAGCTACGTCAAGATGAGCAAAGATCCGGAATTCATCAAAGAGACGGGCAATTTTTATGGTGCGGGGTGGTATGTCCGCGGGGCCAAAGCCACGGACGATCTGGTGAAGGAAACGACCACTGTATCCAAAGAAGTCACGGATTTCCTCCAAAATATTCGTAAAAAGAAAGGCCTTCCTACGGGCAGATAAGTCGTTGCCAGGGGGACGGGGCGTGACTCGACGCGGGGCACGCTCGGTCCCCGCCAAAAAATATTTCCTGCCCCGCATCCGCCATTGATATTACCGCGACCCTGCCGGTATTGTTCACGCCCGGGAGAGCGCCACGTTTGCCTTCGGTGTGAGGAGCACCGGAAGGCCTTCGGTCGCTTCCCCGGGGCGGTGCGCTGGCGTCCGGTGCCCGGCCAGCCCAGGCTGATGAGCCGGGTATGCGCTCTTTGCCACAGGGATTTGGCGGGGCCTACGGCCAGGGAGTCATGAGTTCTTCCACCTGCTTGAAGATGCCGTGGTTGGTGAGGTCCACGTGCAGCGGGGTGACGGAGATGAAACCTTCGTGGACCGCCATGCAATCGGTCCCATCTTCCTTGGCAAATCCCAGATCATCGCCGCCGATCCAGTAGTATTTTTTCCCTCTTGGGTCCGTCCGTTCGACCACGTTCTCCGCGTAGTGCCGTTTTCCCTGACGGGAAAGGCGCCAGCCTTTGATCTCCCCCGCGGGGCAGGGGGGGACATTGACGTTCAGCAGGGTCCCCGGCGGCAGCCCCTTTTTCAAGATGCGGGAAGCGAGAAGAGCCGTAAAATCCGCTGCCGCGTCGAAGACAAAGTCCTTGAAGGTCACCAGGGAAACCGCCACGGAGGGGATGCCCAGCAGGGTCCCTTCGATGGCCGCCGAAACCGTCCCCGAGTAAATGATATCGTCTCCAATGTTCGGACCCTTATTGATGCCCGAGATCACCAGGTCCGGCCGGACGGGGAGCAGTCCCGTCAAGGCGAGTTTCACGCAATCGGTGGGGGTCCCGTCGACGGAAAATCGACGGGGGGCGATTTCCTCCACGCGCAGGGGACGGTGGAGTGTGAGGGCGTGGCTCATGGAGTTCTGTACCCGGTCGGGGGCCACGGTAAAGGTCTCGCCCAAAGCCTTGAGCTTTTCTTCCAGGGCCAGAAGACCTTCCGAATAGATGCCGTCGTCGTTGGATAGGAGGATTCTCATGGGACCATTTGAGCAGAATGCGTCTCAATGGACAAGACAAAGCGCAACCCGGGGCTTCCATCAAGCCCGGGCGCTGTCCCCTGCGGGGGGCAACACCCCGGGGGCGAGGGCTTCCAGCTGTTTGAGGGGTTCCTCGAGGCTCCGGATCGCCTCAACCCAGAACTCGCTCGATTCGAGGTCGCGGCCAAGGGTTCTTCGAGCGATGTTCTCCGGGGTATCGCTGCCGGTGAGGCGAAGGAACTCTTCGTATCGGGGCAGGAATGCCGCGCCCTGCGTTGCCAATATAGCGAACAAGCCCCGGCTCAAGAGATAGCCGAAAGTATAGGGAAAATTATAGAAAGTAACCCCGGTGATGTAAAAGTGCAGCTTGGATGCCCAGAAGTAGGGATCCTCGGTGCCTTCTTCCAGCACATTGCCCAGAACTTTGCGCTGTGTTTCAACCATCATGTCTTTAAGCCGGCTGACGCTGATCTCACCGCGGGCGCGTTCCTGGTAGAGTTTTTTTTCGAATTCATACCGTACAGGGATATCTAAAAGATAAATCGCACCGTGACCGGTTTCGATGTCCAACATGAGCGCTTTTTGTGCGGGGGTAATTTGCGGGTCTTTCAATAGACCGTCGATCAGGATCATCTCGCCAAAGGTCGAGGCCGTTTCAGCAAGAGTCATGGGAGCCCGCCGGGCATAGGGTCGCAGGTCTCTCATCACGTGGCTGTGAAAGGCGTGACCGGTCTCATGGGCCAGGGTCAGTAGGTCGCCCAAGGTCTTATTATAGGTCATGAAGATTCTCGATTCCCTGATCAGTTGTGAACCCGTGCAGAACCCTCCAGGCTGCTTGCCTGGCCGTGGCTGCCAGTCGATCCAACGGCGCTCGAGTATCTTTCCGACGAACTCTCCCAGGGCCGGATAGGCCTGGGTGAAGGAGGCGCGAACCAGAGCGGTGGCCTTTTCCCACGGCAGTTCCTCCCGGTTGGCAAGGGGCAGAGGAGCCCCCAGATCGTACCAGGCCACCGCCGGGACACCCATGGTTCGGGCCTTGAGGCGAAGGATACGCCGCGGCAGATCCAGCTGAGAGTCAAGGGCCTCGAACATCGCGTCCAGTGTCTTGCGGCCGATGCCCGATTGAAAAAGCGCGACGTCGAGAAAATGGTTCACACCGCGACGGCGGTTGAGGATCAGCCGCGTGCCGGAAATGGCGTTGAGGGCGGCGGCGACGGTGTCGGCGACGCCCTGCCAGGCGGCGTTGCCGCCCTCGAAGGCGGCCTTTCGCACCGACCGGTCCGGACTTTCCATGAGGGAGCGCCTTTGGGAAATGGGCAGGTGCTGCCGGCGGCCGTCCGGATAGACCATGTCAAATTCCAGTTTCCCCGACAGCGTATCGTAGAGGCGTCCCCACGCTTGAAGACCGTTGACGGCGAGGTCTGCCGCCAGCACTTCCTCCTCGCGATTCATGCGGTGCTTGGATTCCTCCCTCAGGCGGCGCAGGTGGTGCTCGGCCCCCTTCATGGCGGGGCTGTCCAGAAGGGAAGTGAAGGCATCATCGGAGGATTCTTTGAATGCCTTGATCAGGTCGACCCTGAGCTTTGCCGATTCGGCGTTGAGCAAGGCCATGGCCGCCTGTTCCTGGAGGTACGCTTCCACACGCGTATCGGCGGCGGCGAGGCAATTCACATAGGAATTCAAGTGGGACAAACGGGGGGAGATCGCTTCATTCTCGGTCAGAACCTCCACCCATTGAGCTGTGGTCCCGGTGTTCAAAGGAGGCAGGGCCGCGGCCCGCTCGCGGAGCCGGGCCAGGTCCGTGCCCAGGGTTTCCTTGAAACGGCGCATCTCCTCGCCGCCGAAACTCGGAAAATAACTCGACAGATCCCAATCCATGTCGCCCGGGGCGGCCTCGCCCATGCTTCCCACGCTTACCTCCTAGTATGACCAAGATGCATCTTCTCTTAGCCTCACAGTCGCTTCCTGTAAAGGGGCGCCTGCCGTTACCTAAGGGGGCAGCGTGGATCTTATATCCCGGGCTCACCCCGCTTGACACCCTCCCCCGGGCTGTGGTGTGATACCCGGTATCGCACCACAGCCCTGTAATCGGGGTGCCTTCTCGATCCTCTCCACCATATCTAGACCGGTGCGAGCAAGGAGAAGCCCTCATGTTCCCTTCTGTAAGGGCGGGAGTGGAACCCCATTGTGAGCCGGCCGCCTGACGATTATCCGCCGGGGTGTGCTGGTTTTTTTGGGATAGAATCAGCAGAGGGGGAAAGCATGGTAACGAAACAAATGAACGACTTCCTAACCCGGGTGGGTCCCGGACAACCGGCCGGGGAGCTCCTGCGACGCTACTGGCATCCGGTGGCCGTGGCGAAGGAGCTTACGGAGGAGCACCCCACCAAGTTCGTCCGCGTGCTGGGCGAAAACCTGGTCCTGTTCCGAGACAAGGGGGGCCGCGTGGGCTTGCTTGAGGACCGTTGCGCCCATCGGGGAGCGTCCCTCGTCTACGGGCGGGTGGAGGAGCGGGGGATCGCCTGCGCCTACCACGGATGGCTATACGATACTCACGGGAACTGCCTGGAAACCCCCCCGGAACCCGCGCAGAGCAAATTCCGCCTGACCATCAAGCAGAAGGCATACCCGGTGCAGAAGCTCGTGGGCCTTTACTGGGCCTATCTCGGACCGGAGCCGGCCCCGTTGATCCCCAGGTACGACACGCTGTTTCGCAAAGACGGCCACCGCAAAATCGTCGTTCATCCGCAGTTGGACTGCAATTGGCTCCAGGCCATGGAGAACTCCGTGGATCCCTCCCACCTGCAGATTCTCCACCAGGAGTTTGCGGGAAGGAAGGGCAGAAAACCCGAGAGCACCACGCGCGGATTTACCGACGACGTCGAATACTTCGAGTTCTACACGGTGCCCTTGGGCATCATCAAAAAGCGGCTCTACAAAAACGGCATGCTGGACGAGCATCCCCTCATCTTTCCCAACATCCTGCGGCAGGGGGCGAGCACGCAGATCCGCGTTCCCATCGACGATGAGCACACCATGCACATCCACGTCATGTTCAAGGCGACGGAGGACGGCTCTCAGGTGGAAGACGAGGAAGACCCGCCGGTGGAATACAAACCGCCATATAAGGAGCCGGCGCAGGGTCTCCACCCCCTTGCCCGCTACACCCTGCACCACGTGATCCCCCAGGACCATATGGCGTGGGAAACCCAGGGGCCGGTCGCGGACCGGACCCGGGAGCGTCTGGCCACCGCGGACAAAGGGGTCGTGATGCTGAGAGAGATGCTGAAGGAAAACATCGAACGAGTGCAGGCGGGACTCGACCCCCTCAATGGATTTACGCGGGATCCCGACCAGCCGATGATCAATACCAATCTCGACAGCGGCTTGGAGCAGACTCGAGCGGACCGGGCTCCTGAGGTGGCAAGGGGAGGAATCCGCCCGCTGGCGCCGTTGGTCGCCGATCCCGTCCCCGAACCCAAGGACTATCCGAAGGGGGACGCGCGGTGATATCTCGCCGCGCCTGACCGCCAACTCCCGGTCTGGCAGGGCGCGGCCGGCTTGGAAGCGAAGGACCTCAAACCCAGATTGGAGGCATAGGAATATGATCCGGCATGTAAGGGCGGGCACGGCCTTTCCCTTCTCGCTGAGCTCAACCGGTCCCAGCCGTGGCACCTTCGTGATGGCCGTCCTCATCCTGGTCTTCGGGTTTTATGTCCTTTACCCGGTAGTCTTGATCTTCGTCAACAGCTTCAACGTAGCCGGCATGCTGGAGCCCTACCGTTTCAGCCTGAAGAATTGGCAGATGGCCTTTACGCAGCGGGGGATCCTTGAGTCCATCGGCAATACCTTTCTGGTCTACATCGCTTACACGTCCGTGAGCTTCCCCCTGGCCGTGATCATCGCGTGGATCCTGGCGCGCACCCGGATCCCCTGGAGCCGCGGTCTGGAATTCATGTTCTGGATCTCCTTCATGCTGCCCTCCCTGTCCACGACCATCGGATGGACCTTTCTCCTGGACCCCGACGTGGGGTTCGTCAATCAGGCCCTCAAGTCCATCCCTTTCGTGGGGGAGGGGTTGTTCAATATTTACAGCGTGCCGGGAATTATCTGCGCCCATCTGTTCGGCAACGCGGTCTCGCAGAAGGTCATGCTGCTCACCCCCGCCTTCCGCAACATGGACCTCTCCTTGGAAGAGGCCAGCGTCGTGTCCGGTGCCTCCAACCTTAGAACCCTGATGCGCGTCACCCTGCCCGTCATGGTCCCCCCTATGGTCGTCGTTTTCATGCTGAACGCGGTGCGCATCTTCCAGAGCTTCGAGACGGAGAGGATCCTGGGAACCCCCATCGGTTTTTTCGTCTATTCGACCAAGATCTTTCAGCACGTGCGGGACATCGACCCGCCGGAGTACGGGCAGGCCACGGCCCTGGCCAGCCTGACCCTGCTCCTCATCGCCGCCATCATCCCGCTCCAACGCTGGTTGCTGCATCGCCGCCAGTACACCACGGTGACCTCGCACTTTCGGCCGGGATTGATCCACCTGGGATGGGCCCAGCCCCTGGCCTTCGGCCTGGTGGTCTGCGTGGTGGTCTTGCTTGCAGTGGTCCCCGTGCTGACCCTGGTCGGGGGAAGCTTTATGACCCGGGTGGGTTTCTTTCAGCTCAATACCGTGTGGACGCTGAACCATTGGCGGGAAGTGCTGCAGGACCGTTTCTTCCTGCAAGCGCTTGAGAACACGCTCCTTCTCAGCACGAGCACGGCTGTGATCTCCCCGCTGCTGTTTTCCATTGTTGCCTACGTGCTGGTACGCACCAAGTGGAAGATGAGAACGATCCTCGATTCGCTTTTCTGGTTGTCCGCGTCCATCCCCGGTATCCTGGCCGGATTGGGATTGCTCTGGCTGTTTCTCGGTACGCCGTTCCTGCGGCCCATCTTCGGCACGATCTGGGCCCTGGTCCTGGTCACGATCCTCCAGGGAAAATTGACCAGCACCCAGCTCTTCAAAGGGATCTACCTGCAGATGGGTGAGGAACTGGAAGAGGCCTCGCGGCTGTCGGGAGCGGGCTGGTGGCGCACCTACTTCAGAATATGGCTGCCGCTGATCATGCCCATGTTGGTCCTGGTGGGAACCTTCAATTTCGTTCTGTCGGCGCAGGCGACCGCCGGCATCATTCTCCTGGCCAGCCGGGGAACCGTGACGCTTTCCATCCTCGCCCTGGAGCTGATGACGCACTCGGACGGAGCGGAGCTGGAGGCCGCTGGCATTGTCAGTTTGGTCATGATCGCACTGACGGTGGGGGTGGCTCTCGTGGCCCGGCGCTTCGGGTTCCGTGTGGGTGTGCCGCGGGAGTGAGGCGCCGACGCAACGGACAAACCGGTTGACGGGGCCCCGGCCCTTTGGCCGGGCGGGAAAAATAAACCGACGGTAAGGAGGTGCACATGAAACTGCACATGGGGTTGGCGCCTTGGGCGCTACGGCTTGGTTTGATGGTCCTGATGTCGGCGCCTCTCATGGGACTCGGCACCGCGCGTGGACAGGGCTTCGATCAGGAGTGGGCGGACCTGCTCAAAAAGGCCCAGCAAGAGGGGCAACTGGTGGCCTTCATCTGCTGCGGTGTAGGACGCGGGGTTGGCAAGCATATCGGCGAGTTTGAGGAGAAGTTCAAAATCAAGGTGGTTTTCTCCGCCGGCGCCTCCGGACAGCAAACGGACCGAGTCCTGGCCGAGCGCAGGGCCGGCAAGCATTCCCTTGACGTCTGGATAGGCGGCATCACCTCGGCAAACACGCGGCTTCTCCCCGCCAAGGTCATTGATCCCTTGCGACCCCTTCTCGTTCACCCCGAGGTCCTTGACACGGCCTCCTGGTACGGGAAGCAGGGGCCGGCGTATATGGACCCTGAAAAAAAATACCTCGTGGCTTTCCGCGGTAACGGCGGCCTGACCTCGGAAATTACCTATAATACGAATCTCCTGAAGCCCGAGGAAATCAATTCCTTCTGGGACCTGCTGGACCCCAAGTGGAAGGGGAAGATCGTGGGCCGCGACCCGAGCTCCGCCGGCGTCGGGCAGAGCACGGCCTTTTACTATCTCCATCCCAAAATCGGCCCGGAGTTTCTTAAACGACTGCTTTCCGAAATGGACATAACGGTCGTGAATAACGCCCGCCAGGCCGCGGAATGGCTTGCGCTCGGCAAATACGCCGTCTGTCTTTTTGCTTGCGGGCGCGAGGTCCGCAGCCTCATGGAGCAGGGCATGCCGGTGCGCGACGAACTCGCCAAAGTGCTCAAGGAGTCCCCCCGGCTAAGCGTCGGCGGCGGGGCCATCTGGGCCATCAATCAGCCCCCCCACCCCAATGCGCAGAAGTTTTTCGTCAACTGGTGGCTTACCCGCGAGGGCCAGGTCCTGATGCAGAAGGCCGATGGGGACGACTCGCTCAGGACCGATATTCCCAAGGGAGATGTCGCCAAGGCGTCGCGCAGGCTGGACGGGATCGACTATTGGTTTCCCGAGACCGACGCGGAGTTCCAGACGCGCCTGGGCGAGTCCATGAAATTTGCGCGCAAATACCTGACCTCGGTGGGGAGGAAATAGGAAGGGCGGACGGTACGGCTGTGCCCCCGTTACGGGGGGCAACGGTTCGCCCCGGTGCGAAACCAAAAAGGTGCGCGGGTGCGTTTGACGGCGCGTTGCGTTCGGCCTTGCCCTTAGAGGTTGTACAGGGCGGTGGGGTTGTCATCCAGGATCTTTTCGATGACCCGGGGGTCAAGCTCGCCCCTGTGCTTGAGGCTCTGCAGGGCTTCGATCTCGGTCGCCGTGTCCGCATGCCCGTAGTCGGAACCGATGAGAACGTTGTCCTCGCCCGTGTACTTCAAGATGTAGTCGATGTCGTCATCGGTCTGGCAGGCCACATAGAGCCGCATCTCCCTCATGAAGTGCGGGCTCAGGGTGCGGCCCCTGCGCTGGAACCGTTTGGCCAGGTCGTGGATGGCGTAAGGCACCCATTGGGCGCTTACCTCGATGAAGCCCGCCTTGAGGGAGGGGAACCGCTCCATGAGGCCGTCATACACTATGGAATGAAACGTGGAAACCACCGGGAGCTTGAATTTCGCAAAGCCGATTTCCTGCTCGAAGACGCCGTTCCAATGGAAGCTCCCGGTGGAGGCGTGCACGCATAGGGGAACGTTGAGGCGGCTCGCCTCGGCGTAGAGAGGGTCGAAATAGTTGTCGGTGAGGAGCCGGTCCTCGGGGATGGCGCGGGTGAAGTAGGCGCAGGCGCCGTTTTCCTTGACCCAGCGCGCTTGCGCCAAAGCGTTATCCATGTCGAGAAGGGGCAGGATCGCCGCCCAATGCAAGCGCCTCTCCCCCTTGGTGTAAATCTCCGCCAGCCAGCGGTTGTAGCTTTTGCACAAGGCGTTTTCGACTTCGGGCCGGTTGGTGAGCGGTCGCAGGAACACGGAGGGAAAAAGCACCTGGATGTCCACTCCCAGCTCGTCCATGTGTCTCAGCCTGGCCTCGATGTCCTTCATTTCCCGCGAGGCCTCGGAAGTGTCCCTGCCGACATTGCTTCCCCGGTTAAACACTTTGCCGTCGATGAGCCAGAACTGCTTTCCCGGGTCCGTGGAGGACGTCACGGTGACGGGCCGGAACCGGCTCTCGGTCTCGTCCATGTATTGCCAGGTGCGTTCGGTCTCGATTACATGGGCGTCGGCGTCGATGACGGGCATGGCATTCCCTCCTCTCCCGGAGAATGAGGCCAAGCTACTATGATCCCGGGTCCAAGACAATAGGCCGACGCCGGGGATAGGGCGGTTTCGAAGGTAAAGGGCATGCGCGGCGGGACAAATCATTGATAAGCTCATCTGCAATCCAGACAGGTGACCGAGCCGGCCAGCCTCGGGCCGAGCCCTTCGGTTCGGTCTTCTCCCTCTCTTCGGGGCAGACCCCCTTCGGCCTCCGAATGCGGATCAAGGCTGATGACAGCCGGGCGCAGTATGGCTACTCGCTTATGAACCGTCCAGTCTCCTGATGGTGCGTTGGAGGGCCACCTGCCCCCGTTTTGGGGGGGGCAGGCGGGTGTGGCGGTCGGGGGAGGGGGTCCGCCCGCCATGGTGGTGCGGGATCGGGGACCGAGGAGCAGCGTTATCTGCCAGGGCGCCCGCGAAAGCCCTTCTGGGGGCGGTGGGTGGGGCTCGGAAGGGCTCTCATGCTATTGGGTTCTCGGGCCGCCTGCGCGCGGGCGCCACGGTGTTCGCGTCTGTCCTCGCGCCGGTCCTGCCGGTGCTCGCGCATGTCTTGGCGTCTGTCCTGAACGTGCTCGCGTCTGTCCTCGCGGCGGTCCTGAACGTTCTCCCTACGCTCCTCGCGGCTGTCCAGCACCTCTTCGCGTCTTCCCTCGCGTCGCTCCTGGAGGTGTTCTCGTCTGTCTTCACGCCTGTCCTGCAAATGCTTTTGTCGGTTATCGCGATTTTCCTCGGCGTTCTCAAGTCTTTCCTCCCGATGCTCGCGCCGGTTTTCGCGTCTTTGTCTCGCCTGTTCCATTCGGCGCTGGCGCTGTTCCATTGCCCTTTCCCGCCGGCGTTCGAACCGCCGGCGGATCTCGTCGGCTCTCTCGGGGTGTTGCTGGATCATCTGTTCCATTCTCTCCCGCATGTTGCGGTCGTCTTGCTCCCAGCGCGACTTGAGGGCCTCAAGGCTTTCCGGGGCTCCCCTTTCCGGAAGCGCGACGCTGGAAGTCTCGGGCGGTGAACCTTCGTTTTCGGCCCACAGGGGCGCCGTGGGTGCCATAAGGCTCAATGCGGTTAACCCGGCTAGCCATATTTTCATGAATTCCTCCTTAGAAGTTTGGCTGAAGTCCAGTACTCTCTAGGAATCTGTATGTCTCGAAATCTTGGCGTGATTGGCGGCAATCTAAAAAATCTTACCGGTTCTCTTTCCCTTAGGAAGCGGCTTCCATGGATTCGGTTTGGTTGGGCGGCGATTGCGTGGAGGCATTGGCGTACCGCGCCCGAATATAGCTCAGGTGTAGAAGGGTAAAGACCATGAGGCCGGAAACGAAGTATAGGAGAATGGTGTGGTCGGAGTCCGCGTTGGCAACGGAAATGGTTTGGAGGAGGCTCTTGAATCCCCAATAGTAGGCAAAAGTGAACGTGTTGACGAGGCACGATTCACACAGACGCATGAGGGTCATCACAGTGACAATGGCGATGTAGAAGATAGCTTCCATTGGTGTGACCAGGCAACCCTCGAAAAATGGTGTGAGCATGTCCATGGCCAGGAATTGATGCAACCCCTGTGCCAGAGAGGGGTTTTGAAACTAAGCCACTGAAAGACAAGGCGGAATTGAGGCCTGGGGGCTGGTAAGGGGCAGGGGACTCAAAAATTGGGAAATGACAAATTCGGGAACAGTACCACTTCGCGGTATCTAACCGAGGATTAGGGTGCCATATCTCCGAGGTCCTGAGCCCTCTGCTGCGATGACTTTTCGATCCCTTCCAGGGAGCGCCTGGCTCCCTCGTAGACCTTGAAGTCCTGTGTGACCACGTCCTCCACGGCCTGCCGGACCTTGTTTTCCTTTGGGGCCTCGCCGCAGCTAAGGAAAAGCAAAGCCAGAAACGCAACTTGCAGGGCTCTTGTCATTGTTTTCATCATACGATCTCCCCCCATGGACGTATAAACCGCGCCTGCCGCTATGCAATTATCATATAACATCCGGGCCTGGCGGGCGACGGATCGCCCGCAAAGCAAAAAAAGCGCTTATTTTTTGAGGCTCTGGCACTGGATTTTAGACGGTGTTTTTGCTACCCCGATGATGGGGGCCAAGGCGGGGACCACTGCCTCGGCTGCCAATGGGCTGAATCCGTTTGGAAAAGGGGGGACCGCTCGTGTGTGATTTTGCCGCCGACGCCGCAGCCGCGGCTGAATTGATGGTAGGCCGGACTCTCAGCGTGGAACGCGTCCGGCAGCTCAACGCCAAAGACTACTTCTACCAGATGCTCAAGGATAACCCGGAAATGCTCAAGATCTATCCGGGTATCGAGAACGAGTTGCTTCAGGGAGCCATCGATTGCCATATCCATGCCTACCCCGACTTTGTCCATCGTTCCCAGGACATGATTCAGGTCGCCGTGGAGGCGGCCAAAACGGGCATGCGCGCCGTGGCCTTCAAGGACCACTGGAACTTGAGTTGCAGCGCCGCCTACCTGGCGCAGCGCCACGTGGACTCCCTGGTGGAGCGGGGCGAGCTGGAACGAGGGGTAGAAGTCTACGGCGGGGCGGGGACCTGTCACGGGATGAATGTCGATTATATCCGGGTCGCCCTCCAGTATCCCAATTTCAAAATGATCTGGTTTCCCACGTTTACATCCTATGGCTTCTGGCGCGGCGCAGGCCATCCGGAGAAACCGGGCGTGCGCCTGGTGGGGGAGGACGGCCAGGTGCTCCCCGAGGTGGTGGAGATTATGAAGATGGCCGTGGAGCGGAAGGTGGGCATCGGGTTCGGCCACACAGACTATGCGGAGCTCTTGCCTTTGGCCAAGAAAGCCAGGGAATTGGGGGTCCGGGCGACCCTGGACCACCCGCTCCTGGAGCTCAACAAGCTCCTGCTCGACGAGATGAAAGAACTTGCCGACCTGGGCGTGTACGTGGGGACCTACTGCCAGCCCATGATTCCGAGTCTCTATCAGCCCGTGGCGGATCCCATGGAAACGATAAAGACCATCAAGGAAATCGGCCCGGAGCGCTGCATTATCGGCAGCGACTTCGGCCAGGTGCTGCACATGGACGCCATTGACGGGATGCGCGTGTTCATCCGCGCCCTGCTCGCCTATGGCATCAAACCGGACCAGGTCGGGGTGATGCTCAAGGACAATCCGGCACGGCTCATGTGGTTGGACGATTAAAAATCGGCAGGCTGCCGACAGAGTTTTTCGGTAATCTTCTGGGATACGGGGAGAAAAAAGCATGGCGCACAATCCTAAAGAACGAAGCCGCATGATCACCGAGGGAATGGACCGGGCGCCGGCCCGGGCCATGCTCAAGGGGATCGGGTTTACCGACGAGGATCTGGCGCGTCCCCTGGTGGGCGTGGCCAACACGTGGATCGAGGTCATGCCGTGCAATTATCACCTGCGGCGGCTGTCGGCAAAGGTGAAGGAGGGGATCCGTGCTGCGGGCGGTACGCCCATCGAGTTCAACACCATCGCCGTCTCCGACGGCATCTCCATGGGCACCGAGGGGATGAAGGCCTCGCTGGTCAGCCGCGAGGTCGTGGCGGATTCCATCGAGCTGGTGGTTCGCGGCCATCTGTTCGACGCCGTGGTGGCCCTGTCCGGTTGCGACAAGACGATCCCCGGCACGGTGATGGCGCTGGCGCGACTGGGCATCCCTTCCCTGATGCTCTACGGGGGCTCCATCATGCCCGGAAGCTTCCGCGGCCGGGACGTGACCATTCAGGACGTCTTCGAAGCGGTAGGGGCCTGCGCCGCGGGAAAAATGTCCGAGGCCGACTTGCATGAGCTCGAAGGAAAATCCTGTCCGGGGCCCGGCGCCTGCGGCGGCCAGTTCACGGCCAACACCATGGCCACGGCCTTTGAATTGATGGGCATCTCCCCCATGGGGGCCTCGGGGATTCCCGCTATGGACCCGAAAAAGGACGAGGCGGCGTTCAAGGCCGGTCAACTGGTCATGCAGCTCCTGGAGCGGAACTTGACACCCAAGGACATCATCACGCTTCCGGCCCTGGAAAACGCTATTGCCGCCATTGCCGCCAGCGGCGGCTCCACCAACGGGGTGCTGCACCTGCTGGCCGTGGCCCGCGAGGCCGGCGTCGCCCTGAACATCGACGATTTCGACCGGGTGAGCAGCCGCACGCCGCTTCTCGCCGATCTCAAGCCTGGGGGACGCTTTGTCGCCACGGATCTCTACTTCGCGGGAGGCACTCCCCTGCTCGCGCGGCGGCTCCTGGAGGGCGGTTTCCTCAACGGCGACGCCATGACCGTGACCTGCCGCACCATCGGGGAAGAGGCGAAGGCCGCAGTGGAAAGCCCCGGCCAGCAAGTCGTGCGTCCCCTTTCCAACCCGCTAAAGCCCACGGGAGGCCTGGTCATCTTGAAGGGGAACCTTGCCCCCGAGGGATGCGTTATCAAGGTCGCCGGTCACGAGCGGCTGAAACACCGCGGGCCCGCCCGGGTCTTCGACCGGGAAGAGGACGCCTTTCAGGCCGTTCAGGCAGGAAAGATCCGTGAAGGGGACGTCGTGGTTATCCGTTATGAGGGACCCAAAGGCGGCCCCGGCATGCGGGAAATGCTCGCAGTGACCGCCGCGCTGGTGGGGGCAGGCTTGGGCGATTCCGTGGCGCTTCTCACCGACGGCCGGTTTTCCGGCGCGACCCACGGGCTTATGGCGGGCCACGTGGCGCCGGAGGCGGCCCACGGAGGACCCATCGCTCTTCTCCGGGACGGCGACATGGTGGCCTTCGACGTCGAAGGAAGGCGTCTGGACGCCGAGTTGTCGGAGAAGGAATTCGAGTCGCGTCGCAGCGCATGGGCGCCTCCCCCGCCTCGCTATACAAGCGGCGTCATGGCCAAGTATGCCATGCTCGTCTCCTCGGCCGCCGACGGGGCGGTGACGGGGTTCCCCAAGCATGGAAGCTGGTGACCATGGCAACCAAGTACAAGAAGCTCTTTCTGCCGTTGAGCAAGGTCAAAGGACGAAACTTTATCTCCCGCCCCATGGGTTGTAGCGCCGTGGGCATGAGCTTCGTCCGCTTCAAGCCGGGGGAGGGCGGCGCCTTCCTCCACCGGCATAAAGTGCAGGAAGAAGTGTACATGACCCTCAAGGGCCGGGGCAGCATCATCCTCGACGGGCGGCGCCACCCGATGCCCGAGGGAACCGTCGTGCGGGTTTCTCCCGGGGTGCATCGGGCCATCGGCAACGATTCGAGACGCGACGTGATCTTTGCCGTTGTGGGGGCTGTCCCGCCGAAGAAAAGTTTCCCCCAGGGGGGCAGAACCCTTCTCGGCGACTCCATCCCCGCCCGGCATAGGGCCACAAAATGGAAGCGATCCTAGGCGGCCATGGCCCGCACGGAAAACGGAGATTCGTGTCTTTGACAAAGCCCCGTGGATCTCGTAGAAATAGATAGTAATCGAGCGAAGGAGTCGTATGAGTTCCAAGGAGCGAGATTTTGATCGCGACATCGTCCTTGAGACTGAAAAGAAGACCGAGAAAAAGCTCAAAAAACCTCCCCTCTACAAGGTCCTCCTTCACAATGACGACTACACGACCAAGGAATTCGTTGTTCAGATTCTCCAGTACGTGTTTCACAAAGAGCAAGCCGAAGCCGTTCACATCATGCTGCACGTCCACCAGAACGGGATCGGCGTCGCCGGAATCTATACCTACGAGGTCGCCGAAACCAAGGTGGCTGCGGTGGAGGATCTGGCGCGTCAGTACGAGTACCCTTTGAAGTGCACCATGGAAGAGGCCTGAGATGATTGCCAAGGAACTCGAGAAAATACTCAAGTTTGCCTTTCAAGAAGCAAAGCAACGGCGCCATGAGTTCGTATGTATTGAGCATCTTCTCTTCGCCCTGCTCCAGGATGAGGAATCGCGACGCACCATCGTACAATGCGGCGGCGATGTCGACGAATTGAAGAAAGATCTGGAAGAGTTTCTGGAAAGCCATCTCGAAAAGCTCCCCGAATTCCAGGATCGAAAGCCCCAGGAAACCCTGGGCTTTCACCGGGTGTTGCAGCGGGCCATCCTTCACGCCCAGTCGGCGGAAAAGTCCGAGATCCGCGGCGGGGACGTTCTGGCGGCGTTGTTCCGCGAACCGGAGTCCCACGCGGCCTACCTGCTGCAAAAGCAGGGGATCACGCGATTCGACGTGATCAACTTTATCTCCCACGGAATATCCAAAGTTGCCGAAGAAGAGCCGCAGGATGCGGGCAGCGAGGAAGCGGAGGAGGGCGAAGGCCCAAAGCGCTCTCGTGATCCTCTGAAGGCCTTCACCGTTAACCTGGTGGAGGAAGCGCGCCAGGGACGCATCGATCCCCTCATCGGCAGAGAAAACGAGATAGAACGCACCATCCACATCCTGTGCCGGCGTCGCAAGAACAATCCCATCTACGTGGGCGACCCCGGGGTGGGGAAGACGGCTATCGCCGAGGGGCTCGCTTTGAGAATCTTCCAACAAAAGGTGCCCGATGCCCTCAAGGGGGCGGTCATCTACGCCTTGGACATGGGCGCCCTGCTGGCCGGGACCAAATTCCGGGGGGAGTTCGAAGCTCGTTTGAAGGGCGTGCTGAACGGTTTGAAGAAGAAGCCTGACGCCATCCTCTTTATCGACGAGATCCACACCATCGTGGGCGCCGGGGCCGCCAGTGGAAGCTCCATGGACGCCTCGAATATCTTGAAACCGGCCCTGGCCTCCGGCCAGTTAAAATGCATCGGTTCTGCGACCTACCACGACTACAAGAGCTACTTCGAGAGGGACCGCGCCCTGGCCCGGCGTTTCCAGAGGATCGAAGTATCCGAGCCCAGCGTCGATGAGACCTACCGCATTCTGCAAGGTTTAAAGGGCCATTACGAAAAACATCACGGCGTAACCTATACGGCGCCGGCCCTGCGTACGGCGGCCGAGCTCTCGGCAAAGCATATCAACGACCGCCGCCTGCCGGACAAAGCCATCGATGTGATCGACGAGGTGGGGGCGTCGGTAAGGGTGCTGCCGCCGGAGAAACGGAAAAAGACCATCGGCCCCAAGGACATTGAAAAAATCGTCGCCACCATGGCCAAGATTCCTCCCCGCAGCGTGTCGGTTTCCGACAAGGAACTGCTGAGCAACCTGGACCGCGATCTTAAATTGACGGTCTTCGGCCAGGACGAGGCCATCGACACGGTGGCCGGCGCCATCAAGCTGGCGCGCTCCGGCCTGGGCCAGCCGGAGAAGCCCATCGGTTGTTTCCTCTTTTGCGGCCCCACGGGAGTGGGCAAGACCGAGGTGGCCAAACAGCTGGCGCGCACCCTGGGAGTGGAATTCATCCGCTTCGACATGAGCGAGTACATGGAGAAGCACACCGTTTCCCGCTTGATCGGCGCCCCGCCGGGCTATGTGGGATTCGACCAGGGGGGGCTACTCACCGACGCCGTCAACAAGACGCCCTATGCCGTCCTGCTCCTGGACGAGATCGAAAAGGCCCATCCGGACCTGTTCAATATCCTGCTTCAGGTAATGGACCACGCCACCCTGACGGACAACAACGGCAGGAAGGCGGACTTCCGCAATATCGTGCTCATCATGACGACCAACGTAGGATCGCGGGAAATGAGCGGCGCGCCGCTCGGATTCGGCACGACCACCAACGTGGGCAAGGGCAAAGAGGCCATGGAGAAGATGTTCAGCCCGGAGTTCCGCAACCGGCTCGACGCCACCGTCTTTTTCCATTCCCTCAGCACGGAGGTCATTGAGCGCGTGGTGGATAAGTTCGTCATGGAACTGGACCTGCAGTTGAACGAAAAGAAGGTTTTTCTCCATCTTACCCCGGCGGGGAGACGGTGGCTGGCGAAAAAGGGCTACGATCCGGCCTTCGGCGCGCGGCCCATGGCCCGGGTCATCCAGATGGAAATCAAGCGGGTGCTGGCCGACGAAATCCTCTTCGGCAAGCTGCAAAACGGCGGCAAGGTTTCCATCGACGAGAAAGAAGACAAGCTTACCTTCTCCTTCGGCGAGTCCTGATTCACCCCCCCTTCTTCAAGGGGCTTGTCTCCAACAAAGCCTGCTGTTTGGAGGCCGTGTAGGTCTTATCCTCCTTCAAGTGCTCTTGGATCGCCTGGCGGAATCGCGGGTCCAGAATGAAATGGCAGCTCAGCGTCTCCTGGGGCTCCAGACCGCGCAACGACTTGAAGCTGCCGCCGGCGCCCGCTTCGAAACGGCTCAATCCCTTCCGCAAACAGTGCTCGATGGCCGAGTAATAACAGACGTTAAAGTGTAAGAACCGGTGGTCCTCGAAGGCTCCCCAGTACCGCCCGTAGAGCCCCACGTTGTCCTGTACGTTGAATGTCCCCGCGATAATCCGCGAATCCCGCTCGGCGACAATGAGGCACAGGTGGTCGCGAAAGCGCCGGGAGAGCTCCTCAAAAAATCGCGCGTTGAGATACTGGCGACCGTAGATGTGTTCATCCACGTGTCCCTTGTAAAGCTGGAACATGGTCTTGAGGAGCTCCGGTGACAAGGCGTCCCCTTCCACGGACCGTACGGTGATGCCCTGGGTGGCTAGTTCCCGCCGCTCCTTTTTTATCTTTGTGCGCCGGTCGCTGCGGAAAGAGTTCAAATAATCGTCGAAGGTATGGTAACCGCGGTTTTCCCAGTGGAACTGCAAACCGGTCTTGCATAGAAAGCCCAGCGGTTTGAGGATCTCAAGTTCTTCCTCCAGGCAAAAGTTGACGTGGACCGATGAGATCTTATTTTCGGTGCAAATCTGGATCAGGGTTTGCCCGAGGAGCTGGATCAACCGCGTGCGGTTTTCGTGGGTCCCCGTCAGAAACCGCGCTCCCGTGACCGGAGTGAAGGGCACGCCCACAAGCATCTTCGGGTAGTAACGGATCCCCGATCGTTCGGCGAACCACGCCCATTCATGATCGAATACGAACTCCCCCATGCTGTGCCCCTTCAGATACATGGGGCATGCGGCTATGGGGCGCCCGCCCTTTTCGATAACGATGTGCTGGGGAGCCCAGCCGGTGCCGCGGCCGACGCAGCCCGTTCGCTCCAGGCTTTCGAGCCAGTCCCATTTCATGAAGGGCGAGCCGCCGCCCAGCAGGCCATCCCAGGCGTCGCGCTCGATGCCGGCAATTTTATCGACGACCCTGACGGTGAGCTTTGCGTCCATCTCTCCCCTACATGCCAGATAGGGGCGCGGAGTTCCAGAGGGGACCGGGGAACCTAACCCTCTTTCAATTGGAGAGCTTCCACCCTGACCCGGGCGGTCCCGTTCCTGTAAACTCCAAGCCGCTTGGCCGCCCCCAGGCTGAGATCAATAATCCTTTCACCGGAGCTCGGGTTGTCCCGGCTCGGAAACGGCCCGCGGTCGTTAACTCTGACGATGATGGAGCGGCGGTTTTCCAGGTTGGTGACCCTGACGTACATAGGTAGGGGCAAGTATTTGTGGGCGGCCGTTAGACCATTGGGGTCAAAGGACTCACCGTTGGCTGTCATACGTCCGCCCTTTTTGTTCCGGGTCTCGTAACCATACCAGGAAGCGATGCCGGTTTCCCGATAATCCTCCGCCTGCTCCACGGACATGGGATAGTATTTTCTCCCTTTGACGACATAGGGCGAGTCTTTGACACGCCCCGTGCGTATGGCCTCCTTCGGTGGAAGGCCGTTAATGGAGTCGATTTCTTCATTGGCAAAAGGCCAGTCGAAAGGGGCCTTGGCGACGACGTAGGTGTACTTGCCTATGGTGTAGATGGCCTTGGTACCGCCCGCCCCGACCCGGTAGGTCAGCTTTCCCACCTGGTAAGTTGTCTTGCCCAGCCAGAGGGTTCCTACGATGGCCCCTTTGGTTACATCATAGGGAGCCTTTATGATGGCGCAAGCAGGAAGCCCCAATGCGAGACCGATCATGGCTAGGTTGGCGACACGAGGGATCTTCATCGTCGACGGGCTCTCTGATACCGGATGTCTTGCCAGTTCCGTCCGTTCGCGTTATATGCAAACTAGGCGGCCGAGGGAGATTTCTAGACGCCTGTTATTTTGCCTCTTCTTGGCTTATATTTGCAAATCTCCGTGGCGGCCTTCGCGCCGAAGGTTTGCGTTTTTATCTATTTAACAAGAGGTTACGCGTCATGAGTCAATCTTCCGTGGGTGACAGCGTCAGGGTAAAGTTCGATAATCCCGGCGGCCGCAAGAGAATGCCAAAATACACCAGGAAAAAGGTGGGAGTCGTTCAAAAGATACGGGGCCGCATGCACAATCCCAGGGATCACCGCGATGAGCGACTGCCCATATACTCGGTCCTGTTCCCGTTGGCGGAGCTCGACGAGCACGGGTCAACGAAGGAGAAGGTTGTCGTCGATGTCTTTGAGGATTGGATGACCGCCCCATGGGAGGCGAAGCATGCACGAGGACAGCATGCACGGCCGCCACGGTCATGCCCATAGTTAAAAAGGCATAAGGAATACGTGGGCATGGAGCCTTTCCCCACGGCAGTCGTGGCTTTGACGAATTCGCTCATGGAGATGTGAGCGAGCAGCAACGAGCCTCGGAGCTCCCTTCCCCTCGATCTTCTTCGGGGTGGTAAGCAAAGTCGAACCACGCGTCACGGATTCCCGCAGCGACCCTAACCGGCGGTGAGCTCCCTGGGGCTGCGCAATTGGATAAACCATGGATCCCGTACAATTAGCCATCTTCTCCAATCGGATGAGCGCCATTGCGGAGGAAATGGGCATCCTGCTCGTCCGCACCGCGTATTCTCCCAATATCACGGAGAGACAGGATTGCTCCTGTGCCGTGTTCGACGCGGGTGGCGGGATGGTGGCCCAGGCGGCGCATATTCCGGTCCACCTGGGCTCCACCCCGCTTTCGGTGCAGGCGGCCATCGCACACACCCCCATGGGACCCGGCGACGTGGTTGTACTGAACGATCCCTTTGCCGGGGGCACCCATCTGCCCGACGTGACCATGGTTTCTCCTGTTTATATGGAGGGCGGAACCAGGCCCGTGGCCTATGTGGCCAACCGGGCCCACCACGCCGACGTTGGCGGCATGTCGCCCGGCTCCATGCCGCTTTCCACCGAGGTGTTTCAGGAGGGTCTTCGGATTCCCCCCGTGCGTCTTGTGCGTGGGGACAGAATCCAGTCGGACCTCTGGGAACTCTTCCTCAACAATGTACGGACGCCCGGCGAACGCGACGGGGATTTGAAGGCGCAATGGGGGGCGCTCAGGGTGGGGGTGGCCCGGCTGCGCGAGGAGGCGCGGGAGCGGGGAGTGAATCGGTTGGCCCGGGAAATGAACGCGCTCACGGGGTATTCGGAACGGCTCATAAGGGCCGCCCTCGGGGAGATTCCCGAGGGCTCCTACGGGGCCGTGGACAGGCTCGACGACGACGGCACGGGGCTGAAAGGCATCCGCCTGCGGGTACGGGTCCGGATCCAGCGAGGTCGGGCCCGGGTCGACTTTACCGGCACCGACGCGCAGGTTCCGGGGTGCCTCAATGCCAATTACGCCATCACGCTGTCATGCGTCTTTTACGTGCTGAAGGCCATCAGCCGATTTCCCGTCCCCGCCAATGGTGGTATCTTGCGTCCCATTCAGGTCATCGCCCCGGAAGGGAGTCTCGTCAACGCTCGCTTTCCGGCGGCCGTGGCGGGAGGAAACGTGGAAACCGCCCAGCGCATCGTGGACGTTCTCTTGAGGGCCTTCGCCAAGGCCCTGCCCGGCCGGATCCCGGCGGCGAGTTCGGGCTCCATGAATAATATGGCCATTGGGGGCCATGACCCCTTGAGAGGGCGGGCGTATTCTTATTACGAAACCGTCGGTGGTGGAGCCGGGGGCGGCCCGGCAGGGGCCGGCGCTTCCGGAGTGCACACCCACATGACCAACACCATGAACACTCCCATCGAGACGCTGGAGAACAGCTATCCTTTTCGCGTGCGTGCCTATTCGTTGCGCCGGCGTTCCGGTGGATCGGGGAAACACCCGGGCGGGGACGGTCTGATCCGGGAACTGGAATTTCTGGCGGATACCCAGTGCACGCTGCTCACCGAAAGGAGGCGCATCGCTCCCTACGGTCTTCAGGGCGGGCAAGCGGGAAAAAGGGGAAAGAACCTTCTCCTGCGCGGCGGCAGGGCGCGCCAGCTTCCGGGAAAGACAAGTTTAAAGCTCCGCGCGGGAGACGCGATCCGTATGGAAACGGCCGGGGGCGGGGGATTCGGCAGAAGATAAACGTCGCACCGTGTGCCCCGGCCTCGGGGCCGCGGCTCTCGCCGTTGCCGATGGGCTGTTGCCTTGAAGCACCGGGTTGCCCATACCCTAGGTCAATCCAATCGGAACTGACCGAGTCGGACGTCTCCCTCTCTTCGAGGCAGTCCCCCGTCGCCCCGGTAATTGCGGATCACGGTTCATGGGAAGGTAGCTCCGACGGGGGAGGAGGTTCTCACCGGCTAAATTTCTCTGGAAATTGCCCTTGGTTTCCGCTATAAAGGCGGACCTTGCCACTGTATGGGATGATATCAAGAAAGGAGGAATCGAAATGGCAGATGCAATACCCGTTATCGTTCCCGCCAATGACCCGGGCCTGACCTCGGTGATGGTGGAGTACCCGGGGAAGGCGGGCAACGTCAAAGCGTACGTATCACGGCCCAAGGACGGGAAAAACCTGGGGACGGTGATCGTGATCCATGAGAACAAGGGGCTCGTAGACCATATCAAAGACGTAGCCCGCAGGTTCGCCAAGGAGGGGTTCGTGGCCGTCGCGCCGGACCTGCTTTCGCGTCTGGGCAGTACTCCGTCCTTCAAGACCGAGGACGACGCCACCGGGGCCATTCGAAAACTCACCAACGACGGTGTGGTGGAAGACCTGAACAGCACGGTGGATTATCTCAAGAAGCTTAACTTCGTGAACGGTCGCGTGGGAGTGGTGGGTTATTGTTGGGGAGGCGGGCAATCGTTGAACTTCGCCACCAAATGCAAGACCCTGAACGCCGCCGTCGTATACTACGGCCGCAACCCTGATCCTCTCGACGCCGTACAGAATATCCCTTGTGCTGTGCTTGGGAATTACGGCTCGGAAGACAAGAACATAACGCCGGGGGTTGAACCCTTGCAGGAGGCAATGAAAAAGTTCGGCAAGAGCTTTGATCCCAAGATTTATCCCGGAGCCCAGCACGCGTTCAACAACAATACCAATGCAGGCCGCTATCATCCCGATGCGGCAAAGGACGCCTGGGCGAGAACGGTGGGGTTATACAAGAAAACTCTAGTAGCCTAGGGAGGGTGGTTGCGACGCTGTGGCGCGTGATGATTCTTAGGGTTCGCGCGCCACGGCGCTCCGGGCCTCCAGTTCGGGCCTACTGCCGATGCCGGTGCGCGCCAGGGAAGGGGTGATCAGGTAGGGTCCTTCGGTGCCGTTTCGCAAAATTTGCCCCGCCACCTCCGTGTCGCCCCCTGAGGTCACGAAGGCCAGGGCGCTTTGCGGGACCGCCATTACCGTGAGAATGGCTTTTATTGGGATGACCCACATGTTGCCCGCGGTCACGCCTATCCCGACGCCCGCCTCTTCACGCCAGTCTGCGGCGTAAACGCCCGCTGCGGCCATGAACGTGCTCAAAAACAGCGTGGCTCCGATAATTCGGATTTTCATGGCAAGCCCCTGGACCGGGTCACTCGTTTAGAAACACCTTAGCGCGCACAGCCGCAGCTCGATTAGAAGCCTCCCAGTATTGGCGCATGCCAAAGTAGTAGCAGCATCGGTCGCTGTCGAGGTCGTTGTCAAACACACGAAGGCGTCCATCTTGAAATCGGATGCGCGTCAGGCAGGTCCCCCCGGGCACTGACGAGGTCATCACTTCTTCAACCACCCCCACGCCCCACTGGCCGTATTCCTTGTGGGTGACCTTGTCGCCCAACCGCAGAAATAATCGCTTGCCGAGAGCCACTGCATACCTCTTAGCCGCACATTAACAGGATTCGGCTTTGAGATCAACCTGGGATCGGCCGGGCGAGGAAGGCGGCCACCACCCGGGCCATGTCCTGGGGATTGTCGTGGTGAATCATGTGCCCGGCGTTTTTTATGGTTACGTGGGTCTCTCCGGCCAGGCCTTCCAGGCGCTCCTTTTTCTCCCTCCGGGTGAGCTGCCTGCTTTCCTCTCCCCACAGGATCAGGGCCGGGCACTGGATGCGCTGGAAGAACTGCTGCGCTTGCCCGGCGTAAAAGGGCTGGGGAGAGGTGGTCCGGTGCAGGGGATCGAATTTCCAAACCCATTTGCCCCGGGGCGTTTGCCTCATGCCGTGACGTGCCAGGTGCAGAGCCATGTCGGGTTTCAGTCTCGGATTATTCCGCCGGAGGCGCTCGGCTCCCTTTTCCAGGTTCGCGTATTGGACAGCTCTTCGCTGTCCCAAAAGGTGCACGTCGGTGATCCATTGCTCCATGCGCTGGGGCGCCGCCGAAAAGGAGTGGCCGCGGGGTCCCATGCCTTCCACCAGGATGAGCGCTTCAACCCGCCGGGGGAAAGTCCCCGCATAAAGAAAGGCGATGGTGCCGCCCATGGAATGGCCGAGCAGGCTCACCGAGGGCAGCGAGAGGTTTTGGATCAGGGTGTCCAGATCGAGGATGTAGTCCGGAAAATGATAGTAACCGCCAGCGCCAACCCACCCGCTGTCACCGTGCCCGCGGCAGTCGAGGGCAATGATCCGACGTGGCCTGGCGAGACGGTCGCGCAGGGCGGCCACAAAGGCATCCCAGCTCCGTGCGTGATCGAGAAATCCGTGAACGAGGACCAACGGTGGGGCGTCTCCCTCGCCCCACTCCACGTAATGGATCTTCAAGCCGCGGGCATCGACGCTGTGCTCCGCCGGCGTCATGAGTCCGGGGCTTCCCCTAACGGAACCAGGGGGATCTGGACGAAGTCCTTTTCCCGGGGCGACCACGCGTAGGCACAGATCTCCTTGACTACCCGGTCATAGATAGAGATGACGATCTGGGCCGTCTCGGGGTAGGTCGGCTCGCCAAAGGGGCAGGCAAACCCCTTGTCCTCCGCGGAGAAGTAAGCGCCATGGCCGGGGTGGGAGTGGTAAAAGGCTTTGACGGCCGAGCGGCTCTCATCGGCCTGCTTGAGGATAGCGTCCAGCTCCTTGAAGTCCATGGCGTAGGCGATGGTCGCATCGCGGGGGTACGTCAAGGGATCCAGGGCATGAAGCTTATTTTGAATGTTTGCACACCGTCGCACCGTGTCCGTGCCGTTACGGTGGAGAATCAACCCACAGCACTCTTCGGGAAAGGCTTCCTGAGCGTGTCGAGAGATTTCCTCCAGGGCCTGGTAGGTTAGGGTGCGGGCACCTTGTTCGTCCATGCTTGGGTTCCTCTCACGATGCGTCCGCCGCCGTGGGAGCCCGGCGCCGGATGGACGGCGGCGTTAATCGATCACGCCTTCGTTGACGAATTCGGCGTACTCTTCGCTCTCAAGGCCCACGAGCTCCTTGTAAAAATACTCGTTGTGTTCGCCGAGGAGCGGGTCGCGCTTGTTGGGCCCGGCGGTGCTCGCCGACAGGACATACGGGGGACGATGGTAGGGCATCTCTCCCATTTCGGGGTGCTGGATCATAACCCACTGGCGCTGGTGGATGAGTTGGGGATCCTCGAAGAGATCTTTCATGTTGTTGACCCTACCCGCCTGCACGCCTGCGGCCTGAAGCGTCTCCATGACCTCGCGGGGAGTTTTCTGCCTCGTCCAGCTGGAGATCTTCTGTTCCAGCTCGTCTTCGTGTCTCTTTCTTCCCTGCAGGGTCGCAAATTTGGCGTCCCTGCCCCAGGCGGGGTGTCCCATGGCCTCGACCAAAGCCTTCCACTGGCCATCGGTGGAAGCGCTGATGACACACCAGGCATCGTCGCCCTTGCAGGGAAAGGTCCCGTGGGGCGCCATCCGGGGGTCCCGGTTGCCGTTCCTGTTCGCGACGGTACCGTTCACGCGGTAGTCCAGGAGAATGGGCGCCAGGAAGTGGAGACCCGTCTCGTATTGGGCGAGGTCGATGTGCTGTCCTTTGCCGCTGCGTTCGCGGAAGTCCAGCGCCGCGAGGATGGCGACCACTCCAAAGCCCACTGCAATGTAGTCGATGTAGGGCCCGTAAAGAATCTGGGGGGGGCCGTCCGCGTACCCCGTGAGATTGGTGAAGCCCGCCAGGGAGGAAAGTTGCGAGCCGAAGCCGGGATGCTTGGCGTGGGGCCCCGTCTGCCCGAGATTGGAGCTGCTCAGCATGATGAGCTTGGGGTTCACTTCCGTGAGACTCTCGTAGTCCAGGTCCAGCCGCTTCATGGTGCCGGGACTGAAGTTCTCGATCACCACGTCGGCCCACGAAACGACCCGCTTGGCCAGCTCGATGGCCTTGGGGGCTTTTTTCACGTTCAGCGTAATGCCGAGCTTGCCGCAGTTGGAAAGTCCAAAGAGCCCGGAGCGGTTGAGACCGAATTTGTTGTCTTTATAAGGGGGGTAGTGGGTTCGAAAACCGTCGGGCCTGGCCTTGGACTCCACGTGAACCACTGTCGCGCCGTAGTCCGCCAGGTGTTTGCCCACCACGGGTCCGGCTGCGTAGGCCCCGAACTCGACGATCTTCACCCCTTCGAGCGCGTCCATGACAGGCTTAGAGCACCCCTTTCTTTTTCAGTGTGTCCAGCTCCCGCCGGCCCAGGCCAAGTTCCGCGCCGAAGATCTCTTCGTTGTGCTCCCCGATGAGAGGGGCGCGGCGGCGGATGGGACAGCGGGCCTCGGAAAATTGCGCGAAGTCTCCAGGATAATCCAGCGAGGTCCCCAGCTCGGGGTGGCTCACCGATTGCCAAAATCCCCGGGCCTCCAGTTGAGGATCGTCGAGGATTTCCCTCGCCGTGGAGACGGGATAGCCGAGCATTTCCCTGGCGATGACCTCATGGAGGAACTCCTTCTTGTTCACCTGCTGGAAGAAAAGGGCGATGGGTTTTTCCATGGCGTCGATCTCTTCCTGGGTAACCTCATTGATGTTGAACGACTTCCAGTCTTTCAGCTTCAAGAATTGCGGCGCCATGCCCTGCGCATCCATCCATTGCACCAGAGCCTGGTTCGTTTTTCGCCCCGCCTCGCCGCCGTAGATGATGAAATTGAGAAACCCGTCCTTGCAGGGCCAGAAGACGCGCATCTTGGCGCCCGTCATGCTGCGGCCGGTCATGAAGGCGCCTGCGCGTTTTTCCAGGGAACGGTTCATGGCCCAGAAGAGGTGGGCATGGGAGAGGGCCCAGATGGTGCAGGACTGGGCGGAGACATCCACGTGCTGCCCCTCGCCGGTGCGGCCCCGTTGAAGGTGAGCGATGAGGGTGCCCATGGCGGCGTAGGACCCCGCCCATTGGTAGGACTGGGGAAAGGTGATGCGTACGGGGGGACGATCGGGGTCCCCGCAAAGCGACATACACCCGCTCAGCGCCATGATCTCGATATCCGACGCGTTGAACCGGCTGTAAGGCCCCGTTTGACCAAAGGGGGTGATGGACGTCACGATCAGGCCCGGATTGATCTGTTTCAGGGCGGCGTAGTTAAGACCCAAACCTTCCAGGGTTCCGGGCTTGAAGGATTCCAGGATAAAGTGCGCCTTGGCGGCCAATTCTTTGAAAAGCTCCCGCCCCTCCTGGGATTCCAGGTTGAGGGTAACGCCCCGCTTGTTGTTGTTGAAGGCAAACCAGTAAAGGCTCTTCTCCGGGTCCGCCTGGTTCTGGTAAAAGGGGCCCATCATACGAGCCGGGTCACCCCCCGGCCTTTCGACCTTCACAACGTCGGCGCCCAGGTCCCCCAGCATCTTGCCGCAAAGAAATCCCAGTTCATCGGTGAGATCGAGGACGCGCAGGGGCGGTAGCAGGGAAACGTCCTTGGCAGCCATGGCTTTTTATCTATAGAAAAAAGGCAGGGACGATTTCCCCTGCCGGTGGTTTGAATAGTAAACCCGTTACACCCTTGGCTCAAGGGGCAAATGGGCAAAATCCACTTATAAAAGGAGCCCTTAGAGAAGCTCTTTAAGTAGCAAGGGTGGGTGGAAAAGTCAAGCTGGCGGGGGCCCGCCGGCGTGGTTGCCGTGACCCTACAGACGGACGGCGGTTCCGGTCTGCATATTTATTTCGCCGTTCCCCGCCGCACCCAATGGACTGGCGCTTCGTCGCCCGGCCCCACGGCGTTGCCCCAACGGCACACACTCCGGGCGAGATGGGTTGAAAATTCCGCCAATCTGGTTTAGGAATGATATTCTTAAAAGATTGAGTTCTCTGGATAAATTACCTAGGAGCCAGACATGAGCAAGGCAATGAAAGAAATTCCCACGGGATCAAAGGAAGTCACCGATCTTCGTGGCATGCTGGAGTGGTTGCGGGCTGAAGGCGACCTGATCGAAACCGATAAGGAGGTCGATCCAAGTCTGCAGATCACGGCTTTGCAGAAACAGATGGACGGGGGATGCCCCATCCTGTTCAACAATGTTAAAGGCAAGCCGAACCACCGTGTGGTGACCAATCTGTTCGGCGACATGAACGTCATCAACAAGCTGTTCGGCTGGAAAGACGACAAGGAACGCACAAAAAAACTTGCCTACGCCCTGACCCATCACATCCCGCCCGTATTGGTCGACCACAAAGACGCCCCCTCCCAGGAGGTGGTCATTGAGAAGCCAAAGGAAGTCAACGACTACCTGGTGCCTATTCGGCATACCGAATACGAGCCGGAGCTCACGGTGGGTTCCGGAAACCGGCTAATTTCGGGAGAGTATTTCGGCGGCGGCACCGATCTGGGCTACAACAGGATGAATTTCCGTTGGGGGAACATCGGCACGTTTCAGATCTCGCCGGGCTCTCACATGTGGCAGGTGGTCTCCAAGTACTACAAGGCGGACAAGCCCGTTCCCATCACCATGTGCTTCGGCGTGCCTCCCTCCTGCACCCTGCTCGCGGGGGCGGGATTCGACTACGTTGTTTTGCCCCATGGCTGCGACGAGCTTGCCGTTGCGGGTGCCGTGCAAGGTTCTCCGGTGCGGGTGGTCAAAGCCCGCACGGTGGACGCTCTCGCCCTGGCCGACTGCGAAGTCGTCCTGGAGGGTTACGTCAATCCGCGTGACCGGCGTTACGAAACGGCCGAGTCCGAAAAGGCCGGGGTGCAAGGCCGGTTTCATTTTCACCCCGAGTGGGCCGGGTACATGGGCAAGGCCTACAAGGCGCCGACTTTCCACGTGACGGCGGTAACCGCAAGGAAACCCGAGTCGAAGCCCATCATCTTCGCCCTGGGCGTGCACACCCTGGACGACCACAACATCGACACCACTATCCGGGAAGCCGCCATCTATGAGCTGCTGGAGCGCATCCAGCCGGGAATCGTCCAGGACGTCAACATCCCCTACTGCATGACGGACTGGGGCGGGGCGATCATTCAGGTGAAAAAGCGAAACCAGATCGAGGAGGGTTGGCAGCGCAACTTCTTGTCGGCCATCCTTTCGACTTCCCAGGGCTCGCGAATCGCCATCGCGGTCAGTGAAGACACCGATATCTATGACATGGACGATATCATGTGGTGCCTCACCACCCGGGTGAACCCCCATACGGACATCCTCAATCCTATCCCTGGAGGCCGCGGCCAGACCTTCATGCCGGCGGAGCGCATGACGGCGGGGGGCCAGGAATGGACGGCGTCCAACACACGGTTTGAAGGTGGGATGGGAATCGACGCGACGGTTCCCTTCGGTTACGAAAGCGACTTTCTCCGGCCGGTTTACGCGGTGGACAAGGTCGATGCGAAGAAGTTTTTCACCGATACGGACATCCAAAACGCCAAGTCACGCATGAAGGGCTGGGTGCTTTCTCTCGCGCGTACCGGACGGTAAGCTCCGGCTCGGCAGGAAGAAAAAGGGACGGCCCCTAAGGGTCGTCCCTCTTTTGTGCGGCTGTCCCCCGCGGGCGGGATACGGGTCAAACAGCTAGCTTTCCGAATAATCGGAATAATTGGAGACACGCCATTGGGCGCCTTCTTTTTTCGCCCGGATCAGCCAGCGGCGCTGCAGGTCATCGTCCTCTTCCACCCGTATAGTGCCCTCGTAGAGGAATGAAGCGCGTTCCGATCCCACTTTCTCGTTTAGCAACCGGTAGTAGATCTTGGGCTTGCGCGTCGATTCGTCGATGATTTGGCCGGCGGTCAGGCGGATCTCTTCGTTGATCTTACGCAGCGCCAGGCCCACACAGTACTGTTTGGCCTTCTGGAGATCGATGTGGACGTAGTGCTGGTCGACAAATTCCTCGACGACGCCTTTGGGCGTATTCAGGTCCCGGCCACAACCGAAAAGGACAAAGGACGACAGGAGAAATAGCGTTGCAAACGTTACGTTACGTATTGTGATTCGGATCTGCGTAAAAGCTTCAACCTTCCGTCCGCCTCGGTTGACGCCCCTCTTTGTTGCGGCTATGAACCTTCTGGTCCCTTGAGTGCTAGTGAACCATGGCCTCCATCGCAAATCGCGGCGTTGCGCTCCTGCCGGATACACCGACGCGGACCTTTCTCGTCTATCCGGTCCTGGTTGTGGCCTGGGAGTTATTTCTAAACCAAGGACGGCTCGTTGTCCAGCCTCCCTACCTCGTGTTTATGCTCTGGGGTTACCTGCAATTTCGCCTGTGCGGCGGCTACAGGAAAAGGCAAGGGGGCGGCGGCCCGGGTTTGGGGCGGCCGCCGGAGCGGCTGGTGACAACCGGCATCTATGGCTGGGTGCGCAATCCCATGTATCTCGGGCACTTGATCTTTCTCGTCGGACTGGCGTGGACCTTAAAGTCCGCGCTGGCGGCGCTTATCGCGCTCGCAACGGCGGTTTGGTTCCATCTCCGGGTCCTGGGCGATGAAAAGCGCCTTGCCGAGCTGTTCGGCTCGGACTACCTGGAATACAAAGCCCGCGTGAAACGATGGATCCCGGGCCTTTTTTGACCGCCCGAATGCGACTCCTTAGAATACCGGACAGCCTATCCGCGGTCCCTTCTTTTCCGAGTCCGTTCCGCTGCTAGCAGGTGTTTTTACTAATTCGTATGGACCAAATTCAAGCTATTGTCTAACTCAATCCGCCCAATTCTTACAAAAAACCTTTGTAATTTAGACGCTTACGCTATCTATGTACTACTTCGTGAGAATGTAGTACATATCTATATTTGACTTACATTGCTAAAAAAGATATATATTTGCCTGGTGCGGATTAAATAGGAGGTGTCTGTGGATAAATCAGTTGTGACCGTGAAAGGCCAAATAGTGATTCCCTCTAAACTTCGGCGCAAATTCGGTATTAAGAAAGGGACGCAGGTTTACCTTTTTGAGCGAGACGGGGAGATAGTTATAAAACCCATTACGGATGAATATATCCAAAGCATGGCAGGAGTTACTCGTACTAAAGGGAAGCTGCTCAAGGCGTTGAAGGAAGATAAAGAAAGAGAGCGTGAATTGTGAGGGCAGCGGTTAGGGTACTGGATTCCTATAGCCTTATTGCTTATTTGGAGGGAGAATCCGGCTCGGGTGAAATGGTTGAAATCTTCAAATTGGCCCGTGACTCGGGACGAGGCCTGTACCTCAGCGTCATAAACTGGGGAGAAGTTTATTACATCACTTTAAGGGAGGCAGGTCGGCAACAAGCGGAACATGTGGCCCACATTATTTCAACTCTTCCAATTCAGATTGTTCCTGCCGATCAAGAATTGGCCCAAAGGGCCGCAGAATTTAAGGCCAATAAGAAAATGTCTTATGCCGACTGTATTGCCGCGGCCTTAGCAAAACTTCGAAGGGCGGAACTGGTAACCGGAGACAAAGAATTCCAGCAAGTCGAAGGAGACATAAAGATATGCTGGATATAATATGGAACTTCACTTTCTCGGAGCCGGATACACGCGCAACACGCTCCATTTGACCACGGAGCCGCCCGTTGGGTGGTTAACCGGAGTGCGTTGCGGGGTCAAGGGCGTGCGCATTGGCAATAAAACGGTTCTTTGATAGCGCGCAGCGCCGAAGCTCGGGGGCGGGTGTTATGGCTTACGGTACGAAAGTTCTCGCTGTGCTGATTCTTCTCTCACTCGTGGATGCGGTGATTCCCATCCCCATCGTCGGTGTGATGCTTATTTACGTGATCATGGCGAGACCGCCTTGGTTCCCGGACCTGGTCGCCCGGATCTACGGCCGAGCGGACTGACAAGAAGGCGTTGTGCCGCCTTCTTCGTGTCGGAAAATCGTGTTCGTGTCGGACAATCGTGATGGTGGGGGAACCGGAGGTCGAAGGTCAGAAGTCAGAGGTCAGAGACCGGAAGTCAGAGATCGGAGGTCAGAAGTTGAAATCCGATAACAGCACGAGGGCGAATCACGGTCACACTTTTCGCCGGGCTAGTGAAAGTTGCTGCCGCCGTCCACGACGAGAAGCTGCCCGGTCATGAAGTCGCTGTCCGAACTGGCGAGGAACAGGGCCGTGCCCACCACGTCCTGGGGCAGTTCGACGCGGGCGAAGGCCCGGTCGCCGGCGCTGGACTCCCGTCTTTGCCGGACGGCGTCCGTCACCGTCTCCTCGCTCATGGTCGAGCCCGGGGTCATGCAGTTGACGTTGATGCCCCAGGGACCGAGCTGGCGCGCCATGACCCTGGTAAGGGCCACCACGCCGCCCTTGGACGCGGTGTAGTGGGGCATGTTGCCGGTGCCGCTGAAAAACGTGCCCGAGGCGACGTTGATGATCTTCCCGCTCTTTTGCCGTTTCATCTCCGGGATGACAGCCCGGCAGGCGAGAAACACCCCCTTCAAGTTGACGCCCAGCACCCGGTCCCATTCCTCCACGGCCAGTTCCTCGATGGGGCCCTTCCAGAGCCTCTCCGTGACGTAGACGGCCGCGTTGTTGAGGAGCACGTCGATCCGCCCAAAGCGCTCCACGGTCTCGCGCACCAGACCGTCCAGGCTTTCGGGGCTTCTCACGTCGGCGGCCCGGGCCCAGGCCCTGTATCCCGCCTCGACCAGGGAATCGGCCGCGGCCTGGCCGGCCCGCTCATCGATCTCGGCAATCACCACCCGGGCGCCTTCCTCGGCGAAGCGCCGGGCGTAGGCCTTGCCGATGCCATGGCCCGCCCCCGTAATAACGGCGACCTTGTCCTGTAATCTCGACATAATGTTTCTCCTGCCGCCTTTTTAATGCACGAGCCACGAACACGAGTCACGATCCACGATCACGTCTTCGCCGGGCTAGAGGATCTCCCGCGCCCGCGCCGCGCGGAAAACTTCCTTCCTCGCCAGCAAGTCCGCGCCTAGGCCGAAGAGCAGCACAAAAAGAGCGATCAGCCAGCCCAGCAGGGGGATCAGTGTGAGGAGATAATAGATGATCAAGCCGCAAAAGAAAGCCCAGCCCGGCGCGACCTTTTTCCGAAAAAGTCCGAACAAGGCGTCTCCCAGCCATGAAATGGAGACGATCCTGCTCCAGTACAGGAGGATCAAGTAGGCCGCCAAAAAGATCAGGGCAAGGGGGATACCGACCACCGTTGCCATCAGGATGGCGAAGACGAAGGGGGCCACGACCACCGCAACGAAGCCGATTCCCAGGCTGGCCCAGGCCCTCCCGGCCAGCGCGGCCACCGCGGAGCGGTGGTAATTGGGCATGAAGCGGATGGCGAGAAGGCCCAGGATCAAGGTGGAGATAAAACTGATCCCTTTTAAAAAGAGGCTCATCCCCGCCAGGATGCCCAGGATCTTGGCCGGCGACGGCTTCGGAAGGGTGGGAGGGATGCGCCGCGAGACCGTTCCTCCAATTTTTGCGCCCTCCGCAAGGGAGACTTCCTTGGCGCTCATGTAGGTCAAGTCCCCGGTGATCTCGGCCGTGGAAGTGAGATGGATGGAGCCCGCGGCGGCCTGGATGTCCCCGTCCACCCTGTTGGCTACGATGAGGTTGCCGGCGGCGGCCTTGACGTAACTCCTCACCGGAGAATCCAGGTGGATGTTTCCGCCGACCGCAACGACGCCTCCCCGGACCAGGGCCGACGGCGTCAAATCGATGTTGCCTCCGGCCACGGTGAGGTTTCTTTCTATATTCCCGCTGATTCTTATCTGCCCGCCGCCGATGCGCGCATCCTGGGAGACCGCCCCTGAAATCGTGATGGTGCCGGCGGCGGCAAGGAGGTCCCCGTTGACCTTGCCGTCCACCAGGACTTGCCCGCCTACGGCGTAGACGTCGCCGTTCACCGTACCGGAAATTTCGATCAATTCGCCGAGTGCGAAGTAGTCCCGGTTGATGACCTGGCCGGCGGGAACGCTCACCACGGCCCGCTTCTGAAAGAAGCTTTCCTCAGCCGCGGCCGTTGGCCCGCAGAGGGCGAGAAAAACAAAGACAGCCAGGGCGGCGGCAAATGGGTCTTTTCCCTTGGATCGGATCATACGCCACACGGTTAAAAATACGCCCACACTGATGAAGCTGTCCGCGACGTTAAAGGCGGGCCAGTGGTAGCCCTTCCAGTAAAAATCCAAAAAATCCACGACCTCGCCGTACGCCAGGCGGTCGATGAGGTTTCCCAGCGCGCCCCCCAGGATGGAGGTGAGGGATATGATCAATAGTTTTTCCTGGGCTGTCAAGCGTTTGAGCAGCAAAACGATGAAGCTTACGGCTGCCAGGGAGAACACGACCAGGGAGGACCAGCGCAGGAGCTCCGGGCTTCCCGCCAGCAGGCCGAAAGCGGCGCCCGGATTTCGTATATGGGTCAGGTTGAAGAGGTTTTCGATGACGGGGATCAAGTGGTGCAGGGGAATCATCCGGTCCACGGCGAGCTTTGTCGCCTGATCGAGAACGAGGATGGAGAAGAGCAGGGAGCCGATGAGCCTGCCCTTGGGGCTCAGGTGAATTTTCCGGACCGTAGGACCTCCGAACAGCGGGCGCAGGCGGTGGGGTGGTCGGGGCTTTTGCCGACGTCGCCGGTGTATTTCCAGCACCGCTCGCATTTGGGACCGCCGGCCTTGGCGACCTGAATGCGTCCTCCCAGGACCGGGCTGTAGTATAGGATCGCTTCGTTTCGAATCCCGCTGGAATCCACCGCCCCCGCGGGCTCCCACCCTCCCCCCTCAATCTTGATTGCGTCTTGTTCGCTCCAGGTCTCTTCCGCTTTGCCCAGCTCCACCCGCGAGACGATGGCCACGTCCTCCCAGGGGATCGTGCGGTCGGTAACAAGCAGGGCGAGATCGCTTCCGTACAGCTCCGGATAGAGGAAAACGCGGGCGTCCAGAGAGTGGCCGATGTTTCCGTTATTCCGGGCGGCTTCCAGTGCCTTCAAGATCTCGTTACGGATCTTGAAAATTTCCTCCCATTTGGCGCCCAGCTTCTCATCGCTGAGTCTCCTGTCCGGGGCGGGGATCTCCGACATGAAAACGCTCTCCCCGGCCTTTCGGCTCCCGGAAATCTGCTCCCAGATCTCTTCCGCGGTGAAGGAAAGGATGGGGGCCATCAGGTGGACCAGCGCGTCGAGGATCCGATGGAGGGCCGTCTGGGCGGAGCGCCTCGCCGTCGAGGCGGCGGCGCCGCAATAGAGCCGGTCCTTGGCGATATCGAGATAGAGAGAGCTTAAGTCCACGCTGCAAAAGTTATTGAGAGAATGGTAGACGATATGGAACTCAAAATTCTCATAGGCGTCGCGGCAGCGGGCGAGGAGCCCCTGGGTGCGATGCAGGGCCCAGCGGTCCAGCTCCTCCAGGTCCTTGAAAGGAACGGCGTCCTTTTCGGGATCGAAGTCGTAGAGGTTGCCTAGCAGGAAACGTGCCGTGTTCCTGAGTTTTCGGTAAGCCTCCACCAGGCGCGTGAGGATCTCCTTGGAGATGCGCACGTCGTCGCGGTAATCCTCGGCGGCAGTCCAGAGCCTCAAGATTTCGGCCCCGAAGTTTTTGATGATCTCCTGGGGAGCGATGACGTTGCCGAGGGACTTGGACATCTTGCGGCCGGAACCGTCCAGGGTAAACCCGTGGGTCAACACGCTCCCGTAGGGCGCCCGGCCCCGGGTGCCCACGGAAGTCAAGAGCGATGTGTGGAACCAACCCCGATGCTGGTCGCTCCCTTCCAGGTAGAGATCGGCAGTGCCGCCGAGTTCCGGGTTCGGCTCCACCACGGCGGCGTAGCTCACCCCCGAGTCGAACCAGACGTCCAGGATGTCTTCGCCCTTGGAGAACTCTTTGCCCCCGCACCCCGGGCAGACGAGTCCAGCGGGGAGGAGATCCGCGGCGGGCCGGAGAAACCACGCGTCGGATCCCTCCTCGGCGAAGAGCGCCGCCACGTGGTTGCAAACGGACTCGGTGAGAAGGCACTGCCGGCACTTGTTGCAGTAGAGAGCCGGAATGGGGACGCCCCACGAGCGCTGGCGCGAGATGCACCAGTCGGGGCGGCTTTCCAGCATGCCGCGGATGCGCTCACGGCCCCACGGGGGGATCCAGCGCACCCGATCCACGGCGCCAAGCGAGAGGTCCCTCAGCCCATGCGTTTCCATGGAAATAAACCACTGCTCGGTGGCACGGAAAATTACGGGCTTCTTGCAACGCCAGCAGTGGGGGTAGCTGTGAACCAGGGGCTCTTCTTTGAGCAGGGCCCCCACGGTGTCGAGCTTGTCGATGATTTTGCGGTCGGCCTTGAACACGGCTTCCCCGGCTAGGTCTCCGGCCTCGGCGGTAAACCGGCCTTCGGGATCCACCGGAGCGCTAACCTCCAGGCCGTAGCGCTGCCCGGCCTCGTAGTCTTCCTGGCCGTGGCCCGGCGCGATGTGGACGCAGCCCGTTCCCTGGTCTTCGGTCACGAAATCGCCGAGGATGACCCGGGAGTCCCGGTCCATCCACGGGTGGCGGCAAACGATTCCTTCCAGTTCCGTTCCGGCCCAGGCTCCCGGCGTGACCTCGTAGCTCCCTTCCTGGAATCCGAAGGTCTTCATCAGGCGGTCCACCAGGTCCTGGGCCATGATCAGCTCGCCCGCCGGTGTCTTGACATGGCGGTACATGAGCTTGGGATGGAGCGCGATGGCCAGGTTGGCGGGCAGGGTCCAGGGGGTGGTTGTCCAGATGGCGAAGTAGGTGCCCTTGGCCCGGTCGGGGGTGAACTTTCCCTTGGGGTCCTTCACCCGGAACTTGACGTAGATCGACGGCGAGGTGTGGTCCTCGTATTCCACCTCGGCTTCCGCCAGGGCCGTCACGCAGGAAGTACACCAATAGACGGGTTTCTTTTGCCGGTAGAGGGAGCCGCCGGCGACGAACTTCCCCAGCTCCTTGATTTCCGCCGCCTCGTAACGGAAGTCTATCGTCCGATAGGGATGCTCCCAATCCCCCAGCACCCCCAGCCTCCGGAACTCCTCCCGTTGTATGGCGATGTACTTCTCAGCGTATTCCCTGCAAAGTTTCCGGACCTCGGCCTGGGTCAGGGACTGTTTTTTCGCCCGGCCGATGGTCTTTTCCACCTGGAGCTCGATGGGTAAACCGTGGCAGTCCCATCCGGGGATGTAGGGAGCACGGAAGCCCGACATGTTCTTGTACTTGACTATGATGTCCTTGAGAATCTTGTTAAGGGCGTGGCCGAGGTGGATGTTGCCGTTGGCGTAAGGAGGGCCATCGTGCAGGATATACTTCCCCGACGCCTTTCGGCCTTCCAGCATTTTGCGGTAGGTGTCGCTTCGTTGCCACTTCTCAACCTGGCGAGGCTCGTTTTGCGGGAGGTTGGCGCGCATGGGAAAACGCGTCTTGGGAAGGTTCAGGGTGTCTTTATAATCCATAGAAAATCGATCAAGGGAGGGTTGACGGGGGACGAATCCAAGAAAATAGGAATTATTTGCCGTTATTCTTATGATTTTTATGGTTGTTGTTCAACCCCCTAACCATGCGAAGCGCGTAAGAATCGGCCTTTTTTTCGGCGTCCGCCCAGAAGAAGTAATGGGCCAATTCATGGTACACCGTGTTGATCCAGCTCCGCTCGGAATTGTATATACGCCCGCGCTTCCAGTTCTCGGGGTGGACGAGGTGGATTTTACCGTTCTCGTAGGTCTTGCCGGCGGTTTTACCCCAATCGATATACTCAAACCATTCGACGTGGGGCATTTTGGAATGGTAGAAACGGCACAAGTTGCCGATGGCTTTATTAAAATCCGAGGGCTTGTATTCGCGAAAGAATGTTGTGAGGCGGCGATCAACCAAACGACGTTCTTTCAGGGGAGGCAGCACCGCTCGCATTGTGATTCTCTCCGTTCAAGACAGGGCAAACTATTAGCACAAACGGGTGGAAATAGAAAACGCACGACCCAACATTTTGCCCAAAAAGCATCTCTAAGTTATTAGAAACACTTAACTAGTTGGATATTCTTCCAAGTTGACTCGGTTCTGTGCTATGAACGTTCAGCGTTATTCAGCCCGCTGGTTTCCCGTTCGGGGATGTTGTAAGGCGGGTCGTTGCGCAGGAGGGGTTCGTTGACTGCCAAACAGATTTTGGAGCTGAAAAAGAAAGTGGCCTTGGGAAATCAAATCATGTTTCACCAGGGCCTGGCGGACTATCACGGCCATGTGAGCGCCCGGATACCGGGAACCCGCAAGTTTTTGATCAAACCGGTTCTCGCCCCCCTGGGTGCCGTTACCAGTCGGGACATCATGGTCGTGGATATCGATGAGTACATGCAAAACTGCGAGGAAAACTACGCCGCCGCGGGCAACAAGAGGGAAGTTGTCAAGCTCAGGAACCCCCCACGGGAAAGCATGATCCATGCCTCGGTTTACGAGGCCCGTCCAGACGTCCACTCAGTCGTCCACACCCACCAACCTCTGGCCACGGCGTTTTCCGTGGGAGGAACGCCCATCAAACCCATCTACAATCAGGCCGCCGCCTTTGCCCCTGAAACCCCCATATTCCCAAGCCCCCGTTTGATCCACACCGTGCAGGACGGCATCGAGATGTGCCGGACCCTGGGGGACCGCACGGCGTTATTGCTCCAGGGGCATGGCATCGTGGTTGTCGGCGAAAGTGTGGAATACGCCACCGTCCATGCCATTTACCTGGAACGGGCGGCTTACATGCAGTGGGTGGCCAGTTCGGTGGGGAGCCCTGTGGTCATGTCCCAGAGGGATATTGACGACATGAGGGAAAACATGATTTACCGTTCCTATCACGCCTTTGCTTATTTTGCCTCGCTTATGCCGGCAAAAAAGCGGCGGATTTCATGAGGAGGAGACCCATGGCGAAGATAGAGAAACGCCCGGTCCGTATGGATGAAGTGAACGCGGTAGGAAGGGCGTCCATCCGGGACCTGCGCGAGTGGCTTGAGCGCGTGGAGGGGATCGGCGAACTGCTCCGGGTGAAGCCGGCCGTGGACTGGGATGAAGAGATGAGCGCCATCGGTTACCTGGTGGCCAAGCAGAACCCTTCGCCAGCCATCCTTTTTGAAACCGCCAAGGGGTATGAGAAAAGCCCCGTTGGCGCCCGGCTGCTGTGGAACATTCTCGGACCCAGCCTCAAGCGCGTCGCCATTACCCTGGAAGAGCCGCCCGACACCCCGGCGGTGGAGCTGATCAGCCGGGTCAAGGAAAAGTTAAAACGGCGCATCCCGCCGCAGGAAGTGGCGGCGGCCAAGGCGCCGCTTTTCGAAAACACGAAGAAAGGAAGCCAGGTGGACTTGAGTGAGCTTCCCATTCCCAAGCACTGGCCCCTGGACGGGGGCAGGTACGCCGGCACGGCGGACGCGGTGTTCACCCGCGACCCGGACTCCGGCTATATCAACATCGGCACTTACCGGATGATGATCCAGGGGGAGCGCCAGGTGGGGCTTTACCTCTCCCCCGGGAAGGACGCCCGGCTCCACATCACGCGGGCCTGGCAGAGGGGGGAGTCCGTGCCCGTGGCTGCCGCCTGGGGCATGGATCCTTTGTTCATGGTCATCGGTTCCCAGACTTTTCCAAAAAACGTCTCCGAGTACGAGTTCGCCGGCGGGGTCAAAGGGCGGCCCATCGAGGTCGTGCGCGCAGCCACCTGTGACCTCCTGTTGCCGGCCCATGCGGAGATCGTCATCGAGGGCGTCATCCGGCCCCAGTCGGTGAAGATGGAGGGGCCCTTCGGCGAGTTTACGGGATATTACGGGCGCCCGGAGGCCGGTTGCCCTCTCATCGACGTCACGGCCGTTCACTATCGCTCCAGGCCCATCCTGACCAATGCTCTGATGGCGGATTACCCGTCGTGCGAGCAAAGCGGCTTCTTCAGCGTCATTCGCTCGGCCCGCATATGGGAAGACCTGGACAGGCTCGGGATCCCGGGAATCCAGGGCGTTTACGCCCAACCTGCCGCCACCGGGGGGTTCGGGATGACCGTGATCAGCCTCGAACAACGCTATGCAGGCCACGCGGCCCAGACCCTTGCGCTGGCGGCCCAGGTGCCCGGGGGCGCCTATTACACGAAGTGGATCATCGCGGTGGATGAGGACGTCGATCCCACCGATATCAACCAGGTGATCTGGGCCATGAGCAGCCGCTGCAATCCGGTGGAGGACATCGACGTCCTGCGAAACACCTGGAGCACCTGGCTCGATCCCACCCAGAATCCGCCCGAGGAGCGGCCCTACGGATCCAAGGCCCTGATCAACGCCTGCAAGGAGCACCGTTACCTGCCGGTCTTTTCCAAACGCACCCGGCTTCGTAAGGAGACTTACGACAAGGTGGCGTCCCGCTGGCGGGAGTTGGGTTTGCCGGGGGAGGTCCCCACGGTGCTCGCGTATTATGAGGAAGAGTCCAAGGTGGTTTATCACGAAACCGGCGGATTCGAACCGGGCCGGCCCGCGCCCCAGGGGGCGGCGCAAGAGATCGTTCGACCAAGTGCAACGAGACAGGTCCCCGCCGCCCGGAGGCCCGGGGGCGGGGACAGGGGTAAAAAAAGGTAGGACCGAGACCGAAGAGGAGCCGTGCTGGCGGAAAGCCGGTTCCCGGCTCTAGCGGATGGCTTCCTCCCCGCGCTCGTTGGTTCGAATGCGGATGACTTCCTCGACGTTGGAAACAAAGATCTTTCCATCGCCGATCTTGCCGGTATTGGCCGACTCCAGGATAGCTTCAATGGCCTTGGTTGCCATCTCGTCGGTGACCAGGACCTCGATCTTTACCTTGGGCAGGAAATCCACCGTGTACTCGGCCCCGCGGTAAAGTTCCGTGTGACCTTTTTGCCTGCCAAAGCCTTTCACCTCGCTCACGGTCATACCCGTGATGCCCGCGGCCGTCAGTTTGTTTTTTACTTCGTCCAGTCTGAAAGGCTTGATCACCGCTTCGATTTTTTTCATTACCGTTACCTCCTTGGGGTTCTTCTCGGGCCCATTGTCGCGGCTTAAATGTCGTAGTAAAGAGCAAATTCATAAGGGTGGGGCCTCAGCCTCATGGCGTCCACCTCCTTGACCCGCTTGTATTTGATCCAGGTGTCGATGACGTCCTTGGTAAACACGTCGCCAACCAGCAGGAAATCGTGGTCCTTCTCCAGTGCGTCCAGAGACTGATCGAGGGAAGCCGGCATGGATTTAACGTCGGCGGCTTCCTCCGGGGAGAGCTCATAGAGGTCCTTGTCGATGGGTTTGGGCGGCTCGATTTTGTTTTTGACGCCGTCCAGTCCCGCCATCAACATCGCCGCGAAAGCATAGTAGGGATTGCAGCTTGGATCGGGCGTGCGGAACTCCAGCCGTTTTGCCTTTTCGCTCGTGGAGTAGGTGGGGATGCGAATGCAAGCGCTCCTGTTCCTTTGCGAGTAGACCAGGTTGATGGGGGCCTCGTAGCCCGGCACCAGCCTCCTGTAGGAGTTGGTGGTGGGCGCGATGAAACCGCACAGCGCCCGGGCATGGTGGAGCAGGCCGCCAATGTAATAGCGGCTGGTGTCGCTGATGAGCCCGTAGTTTTTGGGATCATAAAAGATGTTTTTGCCTTCTTTCCACAGGCTCTGGTGGGTGTGCATGCCCGAGCCGTTGTCCTGAAAGAGCGGCTTGGGCATTACCGTCACCGTCTTGCCGTTCTTTTTGCCGACGTTCTTGATGATGTACTTGTACTTCAGTACCTGGTCGGCCATCTTGACCAGAGTGGTAAAGCGCATGTCGATCTCGCATTGCCCGCCGGTTCCTACCTCGTGGTGGTGAACCTCCACCTGGATGCCGCTTTTCTCCAGTGTGCGGACCATTTCGGACCGGAGATCCTGCAGGTGGTCCATGGGGGGAACGGGGAAGTACGCTTCTTTGTACCTGGGCTTGTAGCCTAAATTGGGTCTCTCCTCACTGCCCGAGTTCCAGAAACCCTCCACCGAATCGATGTAGTAGAAACCGTGATTGTAGCTCTGATCGAAACGGATATTGTCGAAGACGTAAAACTCGATCTCCGGCCCCCAGTAGCTCGTATCGGCGAGCCCCGTGGATTTGAGATACATCTCCGCCTTTTTGGCTACGTAGCGGGGATCGCGGCTGTAGGGCTGGTGGGTCACCGGGTCTTTGACGTCGCAGACAAGGTTCAGGGTCGGAAGCGCGGTGAACGGGTCCAGAAAGGCCGTGTCCGGATCCGGGAAAAGGAGCATATCTGATTCCTCGATGCTCTGAAATCCCCGGATACTCGATCCGTCAAAGCCGATGCCGTTCTCGAATAGGCCTTCGTCAAACTCGGTCATCGTTATAGAAAAATGCTGCCACAGCCCCGGCAGGTCGCAGAACCTTAGATCCACGATCTCCACGCGGTTTTTCTGTGCCAGGTCCAATACCTCTTTGGGTGTCATTTGCTTACCCCTCTCTTTCGCTCAGATTTGGTATTTATGGAACGACTCTCTTAGCATGTTTTTTTGCCCGGGAATAGCCCTCCCGCGATCCCCTATATGGAGTATCCCTTCTCGTCGTGTTGGCTCAAATCCAGCCCCATGTTCTCCTCCTCTTCGCTCACGCGCAGCCCCATGGTGACTTTCAGGATCCCCAGGATTATAAAGGTGCCGATGAAGGCCAGCGCAGCGGTAGCCAGGACGGCCACGAATTGCACCCAGAGCTGGTACGGGTTGCCGTAGAGCGCCCCGTTTTGTCCCGCGGAATTCACCGCCGTCGAAGCGAACAGGCCCGTGGCCAGCGCTCCCCAGGTACCGCCCACCCCGTGAACCCCCACGACGTCCAGGGCGTCGTCGTATCCGAGCCGTGACTTCAAGTTGCAGGCGGTGGAGCAGAGAACCCCGCCGCCGATGCCGATAAGAATGGCGGAGATGGGGGTTACGAAACCCGCGGCGGGGGTGATAGCCACCAGGCCGGCCACGGCGCCGCTGGCGGCCCCAAGCGCGGTGGGCTTGCCCTTGAGCATCCAGTCCATGGCCATCCATGAAAGAGCTGCGGCGGCTGTGGCGGTATTGGTCGTGACGAAGGCGATGGCGGCCAGCCCGTTGGCGGCCAGGGCGCTCCCGGCGTTGAATCCGAACCAGCCGACCCACAGCAGGGAGGCCCCTATCACGCTGAAGGGGAGGTTGTGCGGCGGCATGGGCTCTGTTCCGTAACCCATCCGTCTGCCAAAGATGATGGCGGCGGCCAGGGCCGATACGCCGGAACTGATATGGACTACCGTCCCGCCCGCAAAGTCCAGGGCGCCGATGGAGCCCAGCCAGCCTTTGCCCCAGACCCAATGGCAGAGCGGATCGTAGATCAACGTCGCCCAGAGCAGGATAAAGATGATAAAAGTACCGAACTTCGCCCGTTCCGCAAAGGCCCCGGTGATCAGGGCCGGCGTGATAACGGCGAACATCATCTGAAAGACCATAAAGGCCTGGTGGGGAATCGTCGGGGCGTAGCTGGAGGGTTCCACGCCTACGCCATTGAGGCCGAACCAGGCCAGGCTCCCGACGATGCCGCCCACGTCGGGGCCAAAGGCCAGGCTGTAACCCCAGAGGACCCACTGCAGGCTGATCAGCGCCGCAATAATAAAGCTATGCATGATGGTGCCGAGAATGTTCTTCCCGCGGACCAGACCTCCATAGAAGAGAAAAAGACCCGGGATGGTCATCATGAGAACGAGTGCGGAAGATGTCAGAACCCATGCAGTGTCCCCTGAATCGAGGGTAGGGGCCGGAGCCGCCGTTTGTGCGAGAGCGGTAACCGGAACCAGCACACTCAATGGAACCAGGGAGCATAAGACCACCGTCCACGTCGACGTCAGCTTATTCACGTTAAGATCCTCCCTCCAAACGGAGTTGTAAATTTCCGCCGAATCTAACGTGTGCCAGTGGATTTTGCAATTCCTATGCCATTGAATTGCATTTAATATTTCAGCCGCTTAGCTCGCCGGAGAGAGGGCCCTGGTGGCTAATAATTAGGCAAATGCACAATGTTTATGCGATGGCAACGGGCGGTGCAGGGGAAGGGGTTTAGGAGGAAGGCTCAAACTCATCCGGCAGGGCAAAATGGATCTCGCTTTCGGTAAAGCCGATGGTGGCAATTTCGGCGCCTCTGTGTTTGAAGTATTGCACGGCTTCCTGAACCAGGCTTTCCGGCGCGGAGGCTCCCGACGTAATGCCGAGCCGCTCCACGCCATCCAGCCAACGCGTCTCTATTTCGGCGATGCCGTTAATCAAGTGTGCCGGGACGCCCCGGTTGCGGGCTACACGGCACAGCTGGTTGGAGTTTTCGCTGTTGGGGGAGCCGATAACCAGGACCAGTTGCGCCAGTCCGGTAAGTTCTTTGACGCTGTCCTGGCGGTTCTGGGTGGCGTAGCAGATGTCATCCTTGGCGGGGACGACGATTTCGGGGAACTTTTTCTTCAGCGCTTCGAGAATCTCCCGGGTGTCGTCGACACTCAGGGTCGTCTGGGTGAGCACGGCGACTTTCCCGGAATCGGGCAGGGCCAGCTCACGGGCCTCGTCCACGCTGGACACGATCCGGATGCGATCCGGCGCCTCACCGCTGGTGCCAAGAATCTCGTCATGGCCCCGCTGGCCGATGAGGACGATCCAATAACCCCGGGCGACAAATCGCCGCACCTCCCGGTGCACTTTTTCCACCAGAGGACAGGTGGCGTCCACGATCAGCTTGAGCCTCTTTTTGAGGGCCTCTTGCCGGACGGCGGGAGCGATGCCGTGGGCGCTGAAAATAAGACGTCCGCCCGCCGGGACCTCGTCCACGGAGCTGACGAATTTCACGCCTTTGTGCTGGAAGTCCTCGACGACAGCGCGGTTGTGGACGATCTCGTGGTAGACGTAGAGAGGCGGGCCATATTTCTTTAGGGCCCGTGCCACGGTTTCCACGGCCATCTCCACCCCTGCACAAAAGCCGCGGGGCCGGGCCAGGTAGACCTCTTTCACTGCCACGGATTTCGCCTCGATAAATTGAAGTCTGGATGATAAAGATAATGGTGTCAAGAAACCTCAATTCATAGGAAACATCGAGGAGGGAAGGGATGCAACGACGGGACTTTTTTTTAAAAACCGGAGCGGCGCTTGTGGCCACCGGGGCCGCGGCCATGGGGTGCAAGCAGCAGCGGGGGGAGCAGTCCGCACCCGGAGTTATCCCGCGGCGGCACTTCGAGTGGCGCATGGTCACCTCCTGGACGCCGGCCCTGGACGTGCTTCTGGGCAATGCCGGGCGCTTTGCCAGCCTGGTCGAGGCCATGAGTGCGGGGCAACTTAAAATCAAGGTCTTTGCGGCCGGAGAGCTGGTGCCAGGGGGCGGAGTGTTCGATGCCTGCCAGCAAGGTACCATCGAGATGTTCAATTCGGCATCCTACTATTGGGCTGGAAAGGAGCCGGCCACCCAGTGGTTTGCCGCCGTGCCCTTCGGGCTCAACGCCCAGGGGCAGTACGCCTGGTTGTATTCGGGTGGCGGATTGAAGCTCTGGGAGGAAACCTACGCCGGCTTCGGCCTCGTACCGCGCCCCTCGGCTTCAACAGGTGTGCAGATGGGGGGATGGTTCCGCAAGCCCATCCATACCATCGCGGATTACAAAGGGCTCAAGATGCGGATTCCCGGCCTCGGCGGCCGCGTGATATCCGAGGCCGGGGCGGCCGTGGTCATGTTGTCTTTGGGAGACGTCTACCTGTCCCTGGAGCGCGGGGTCATCGACGCGGCCGAAATGGTGGGCCCCCACGACGACCTGAAGTTGGGCCTGCATAAAACGGCCCGGTACTGCTACTATCCGGGTTGGCATGAACCGGGATCGGTCACCGAGTTCACGTTTAATCGGAAAGCCTACGAATCCCTGCCCAAGGAGCTGCAACGGATTCTCGACTATGCCGCTATGTCCGTCAAGTCCCTGGCTTCCGCGGAGTACGATATAAAAAACGCCGCCGCGTTGCGCCGGCTGCGCACCGAGTTCAAGAACAACGTGGAGATCCTACCCTTTCCCGCGGACGTCATCAAAGCGCTGAAAGGGCTGTCGCAGAAGGTCAACCTGGCAGAGTCCGAGAAGAGCCCCATGGCCCGTAAGGTTTACGAGTCGTATGCTCAATTCCAGAGCCTGCTGCATGATTGGGGCAACGTCTCGGAGGGGTCCTACTATCAACTGATCGCCGGTTAAGTCATCGCGCAGAAAAAAACTTTAAAAAAGCATGCGGCCCGATGGGTGGGGCTGCCGACCACGGAGGTTCGCCATGACATCAATGCTTTCCGATATGCCCGCGCGCCTTTGCCTTGTGTTGCTTCTCCTGGTCCTCTTCCCCCTACTTCCCGCATGGGCCCTGGATGAATCCAAGATCGTCGATTTGACCTATTCCTTCGACAGTGACACCGTCTATTGGCCGACGGCCCGGTCCTTCGAGTTGGAACGGGTAGCCTTTGAAAAAGGCGCGGCGGGTTACTGGTACGCCGCCAACAACCTCCGCATGGCCGAACATGGCGGCACCCATATGGACGCGCCCGTTCATTTCGCCGAGCATGGGTGGACCGCGGAACAGGTGCCCGTGCATCGTCTTATAGGCCCGGCGGTGGTGGTGGACGTGCGCCGGCAAGCGGCGGAAACCCCCGACTACCGGCTTTCCGTGGATGACCTGCGGCGCTGGGAGGGGACGAACGGCAGGATTCCCCAGGGTGCTATCGTCCTCGTCTTCACCGGGTGGGGGAATTTCTGGCCGGACAAGAAACGTTATCTGGGAAGCGACAAGCCCGGCGACACGGAGCACCTGCACTTTCCGGGATTCTCGGCCGAGGCGGCCCGATTCCTTGTAGAACAGCGGGACATCGACGCCGTCGGCGTCGATACCGCGAGTATGGATCATGGTCCAAGCAAGGACTTTCCGGTTCACCGAATTCTCGGCGCGGCCAACAAGCCGGGCCTGGAAAACGTTGCAAATCTAGACCGGCTTCCACCCAAAGGCGCTCTGCTGATCGCTCTTCCCATGAAAATACGAGGCGGCTCGGGAGGCCCGGCGCGTATCATCGCCCTGCTCCCGTGACCCAGGACTTCGATCCTCGGCTTGCACCGATAGGGCGGTTGCTTTAGCATGAAGAGGGTATTTCTCACTTCTCATGGCGAAAATCCTCAAATTTTTTAGCGTCTTGGCTGCCGGGGGGATTCTCCTCATTGTCCTGGCGCTGGCCGCCTTCAACTACCTGATTCAGGTCGGTGAATTCCGGCGGATCCTCATCCGCGAGGTGGAAAACCGGACAGGATTGAGCCTTCGCGCCGGTGAGGCGCGTTTTCACGTCGGATGGGCCCTGGGAGTTTCCATCGACGACGTGGCTTTGAGCCGCACCCCCAATGCCGCCCCGGCTCTCGTGGCCGAGAGCATTCTCATCCGTTTTGCCCTCATGCCGCTCTTGGAACGCAGGATCGCCATCGACGGTATCCTGTTCCACCGTCCGCAAGTCCGAATGCAGCGAACGACGGGTGAAGCCGCCGGCACGCCGCCCCTCGTGGAGGTCCTCACCATCCTGGCCAGGGCGGACTTCAGGGAGATCGGGATCGCCGGGGGAGAGATCGTCTTTCGGGATTCCCAGGGGAACGGAAAAGTCCTGGTCACCTATTTTCACGACATGGACCTGCGGCTCAGCAGAACTGAAGCGGCAGCGGTTTCCGCCGTGGCGTCCGCGCCGGGAGCCCCGGCCTTTGCTTACGCTGTGAGCGCAACGGTGGAGCGGGGAAGCCGAAGGGCGGGTTTTGCCATGGAGGGAGAGGTCGTTTTCCCCGCCCGTGGTTTTGAACTGGAAGATGCCTGGCTCGACACACGTATCGCGGTGGAGTCCTTCCCCGCCGCCATTATGCACGACTACGTTGCGGCCTCAAGGGCGATGGACGGAGTTTTAAGTACCCGTGTGCGCTGGCAGGGAAAACTGGCCGAGGGCGTGCGCGTTAAGGGAGATGTGGATTTTCAACGACTCAAGATAAACCGGCCGGATCTGCTACCGCGGGGCCTGGAACTGGGAAGCGGAACTCTGGGGCTGGACGTGGAGTTCACCGGCGGGGAATTCCACCTTCACGGGTTTGACCTCCGCTCCGATGAGGTCAGCGTGGGGGTCGAAGGTCTGGTCGAGTCCATCACCACGGCGGACCCCCGCCTGGACGTGAAGGTGTCGACGCCATTTTTGACTCACAAGGCTATTAGACGACTTCTTCCGGCCAAGGTTTTCAGCAGCCCTCCCTGGGGCCCCTGGCTCGACGGAATTGAGGCTGGCGAGCTCAAGGTGACCCAGGCGCGGTTGAACGGGCGCCTTTCCGAGTTGGGGAAGCTGACCGGTCCCGGTTCCGAGTCCCGTCTTTCGCTGCGCGGCGAAATTCGCGGGGTGCAGTGGAAGCTGCCGGAAGACCGGTTGCTACCGCTCCGCGACTTGAGCGGAAGATTTTCGCTGGAGAAGGGTGTTTTTAATTTCAGCCGATTTGCCGGGTTTTACGGCCAGGCCACACTCGATGACATGGAAGGGAAGGTCGGCCTCGATATCGGTCGCGCCCCGCTGGAGATGCGGATCAGGGGGGAGTCCGAACTCACGGTTTTGTGGGAGCAGGTCCGGTTGCATGCTCTGCCCGCTCACGCAGCAGACTCTGTCGGCCGCGTAGGGCCCATCAAGGGGAAGGCCAAATTCGTGGCCTACCTGCGCGCGGATTTCAAGGGACCGGCCCAGTACCGCGGGCAGGTTTTGTTCGATAACACGGAGGCGCGCATCGGGGTGGTTTCCCTCACTAAAATCCACGGCCACCTCTCGTTCTCTCCTCTGGAGCTACGCACCGGCGGCCTTACCTTCCAGGTGGAGGACTCCCCGCTGCGGGTCGCCGGCGCCCTGACCGATTACCGCTCGAATAGTCCTACTTTAGATCTCACGCTGGATTCAACCGGTGTAAAGGCCGGGGCCCTGGCAGCCATGTTTCTCTCCGCGGCATCTCCCAAGGATCCGGGGATCATCCGGGGCCGGGTGCGTTATCGAGGTACCCTTGCGGCCGGAGGGAAGACGAGTTTGAACGGCGCCCTTGACTTGGCCGGTATCACGCTTCCTTTGAGGCTGTTCAAGGAACCCATCGGGGACGTTTATGGGCAATTGAAGTTTGAACCCGATGGGATCGATCTCTCGGGGTTCAAGGGGCGGGTGGCGGGGTATGGTTTTGATTTCAGCGGCCGGTGGGTGTACGGGAACGCCCCTCGGCTCAGGTTCTCCTCCAGCGCAGTGGAGATGGACTTCACGGGACTGTTGCCGCGGCCCAAGGCGCAAAAGCCCCCTTCGCCCGCCATGGAACGTTTCTACAGCAGGTTGCAGGTGGAAGGGAAGGTGCGCATCCATCACGGGAGGTACCGGGGATTTCGCTTCACGGATCTCTCGACGGATGTTTCCCTGAATCGCCGGCGCTGGCTCTTCGATCATTTTTCTGCCAAATCAGGGGGAGGAAACATTGAAGGGGATGCCGCCTTCATGGACCAACCGGGCGGCCTCAGTTTTACCGTCAAGCCGAAGATTCAAAAGGTCGCCGTGGGCGAGGTCCTGGGCTTTTTTGGAAAGGGGGCGGAAGATCTGACGGGAAAGGTCGATCTTGCCGGTGTTTTCGAATCGGAGGGAAAAGACGTTCAGGAAAGAAAAAAAAAGCTCAGGGGTTCTTTCAAGATCGACGCCGAGGACGGCGTGATTCGACGCATGGCGCTCCTGGTGCGGATACTGAGCCTCATGGACCTGTCGCGGTGGTTTACGCTAAAGATGCCGGATTTCAGCCAGGAAGGGATTCAGTATAAGAAAATCAGCGCCGACTTTACCATCCTTGGCGGCGTCTACTCGACGCGTAATCTGGTCGTGGACGGTGACGAGCTGCGCCTGAGTGGGGCAGGAGAGATCGACGGGGCCAAGGGGGAGATGGACCTGGTCATCGCCATGCGGCCCTTTCCCAACTTGGACGCAGCCGTGAGCCATATCCCTCTCATCGGCAGGGGCCTCGCGGGAATCAAGAATTCCCTCCTGGTGGCAAGTTTTCGGGTAAGGGGACCCCTGGATGACCCCTCCATCACTCCGGCGCCCATCAGCACTTTGTCCGAATTCCTTTTCGGGGCCCTGTCCATTCCCAAGGATATGATAGGCATTCCCGGAGCCGGCGAGCCATGACGCCGCACCTGACACTTTACACCAGGCGGGAATGCGGTCTATGCCATGAGATGAAGGAGATTATCGGGAAGGTGGCCGCAGAGGTTCCCCTGGAGCTCGAAGAGATTGACGTGGACCAGACACCGGAGCTCCGAGCGGCCTACGGCAACGAAGTCCCCGTTCTCTTCATTGACAGGCAGAAGGCCTTCAAATACCGGATCACGGCGGGGGAGCTTAAGAACCGACTGGGGCGTTAGGCGTCCATGAACGGCATCAAACGATTGAAGGGTTATCTGTGGCGCCACTGGCAGAGCTATCTGTTGGGGGGTCTTTGCCTGTTCGTCACCGCCACTCTGGTCATGCTCATCCCGTGGTGGATCCGCGCAGCGGTGAGCATCATCGAACAGGGCGGTCGCCGCGAGGATCTAGTCTACTATGCCACGTTAATCATCGGAGCCGCCGTGGGCCAGGGCGTGGTGCGCGCCTTCTCGCGCTTCCTGATTTTCAACGCCGGCCGGGCGGTGGAGTACGAACTCCGCAACGACGTCTTCGCTCACCTGCTGCGCCTGCCCCTTTCCTTCTACCGCTCCCAGATGACGGGGGACCTCATGTCCCGCGCTATCAATGATATCAACAGCGTGCGCATGCTGCTCGGCCCCGGGATCCTGAACCTCATCAATGCCCCCCTCTACTACCTGTACGCCATGGCGCTCATGCTCCGGATGGACCTGCGCATGACCCTGGTGGTGGTTTTGACCTATCCCGTTATGGCCTGGGCCTTCCGGCGGTTCAGGGGGAAAATTCAGCACACGTCCCTGCGGGTGCAGCAGCAGATGTCGGCGCTGAGCAGCCACGTCCAGGAGAACCTGAGCGGCATCCACGTGGTGAAGGCCTACGGGCGCGAGCAGAGTCAGACCCGCCAGTTCATGGAATTGAACGACGATTTCCAGGCGAGAAACATGGAATTGGCGCGCCTGCGTGGGATTGTGCATCCCTTCATGGGGACCATTTCCGGGCTGACCATTCTCGCCATCCTGTGGTACGGCGGCTCCCGGGTGATCGCCGGGGACCTCATGATCGCCGACGTGGTCGCCTTCATCGCCTATCTCAACGTCCTGGCCTGGCCCACGGCGGCCTTCGGCTGGATGCTGGCCCTGGTGGAAAGAGGAAAAGCTTCCATGGGGCGTATCGAGGAGATCTTGCGGGTCCAGCCGGCCATTGCGGATCCGCCCGTTCCCGCGCCTTTACCGGAGTCGGGGAGAGGGATCGAGTTCCGCGATGTGTGTTTTGCCTACGACGGCAAGTCCAACGGGAATGCGGCCTTGAAGAACATCAACTTTCATCTCCCGCGGGGGCACAAGCTGGGCATCGTGGGGCGCACGGGCGCAGGAAAAACGACGCTGGTCCAGCTCATTCCGCGGCTCTATGACGTCACCTCGGGGGAGATACGCATCGGCGGTAAAGACATTCGCACCCTATCGCTCGCGGACCTCCGGCGCACCGTGGGCTACGTGCCCCAGGACGCTTTCCTCTTTTCAACTTCGCTTCGTAACAACCTTGCCTACGGCCGGGACGGAGCCCCCGAAGAAGAAATTCTCGGCGCCGTTCGGGCGGCGCGGCTGGACCAGGACGTGGAAGCCTTTATTCGTGGCCTGGATACCGTCGTGGGAGAGCGCGGCATTGCCCTGTCGGGCGGGCAGAAGCAAAGGGCGACCCTCGGTCGGGCGATTCTCTTTGAGTCGCCGTTTATCATCCTCGACGATTGTCTCTCCAGCGTCGACGCCCAGACGGAGCAGGAAATCCTTCAGGAATTCAGGGATCTCCTGAAGGACAAGACGTGCATTATCATATCCCACCGGATCTCGGCGGTGAAGGGAGCCGATGAGATCCTGGTCCTGGACGACGGGGAAGTGGTCGAGCGGGGAACTCACGATTCCCTGGTTCTCAGGGGCGGGATTTACAGCGATCTGTTTAACCAGCAGCAGCTTTCTGAAGAACTGGAGCGCATATAGATGGCCGCGGAAACCAGTCAGCAAGAGATCTTCGGCAGGGCCTACGATCTGAAACTGATCAGGAGGATGTGGGAGTTCATCGCGCCTTACAAGCGCGTGTTCTGGTTTTCTATCCTCCTCCTTCCCGTGCAGCAGGCTTTTGGGCTGGCGCAACCCTATATCATGAAAGTGGCCATCGATCGCTTCATCGGAGGGCGCGATAGCTGGGGTCTCGGCGCCTCGGGGCTCCTTTTCGGCGCGGCCCTGCTCGGTGAGATGATCGCCTTTTACTTCCAGTATTATCTCACCATGGCGGTGGCTCAGAAATCCCTGGCCGACCTCCGCGTGAGCCTCTTCTCCCACGTGCAGAAACTGCCCATGAGCACCTTTGACCGCAACCCCGTGGGCCGCCTCATGACCCGCATGACCACCGACGTGGAGGTTCTGCAGGAGATGTTCGCCGCCGGAATCATGACCCTTGCGGGGGACTTGATCATGGTCCTATGGATCGTGGCGATCATGTTCTATCTGGACGCTAGGTTGGCCCTGGTGTCCCTGGCCTTGATCCCGCCCATGGCCGTAGCCATTAACTTTTTCCGCGTGAAAGCCCGGCAGATCTACCGCGCCGTGCGGGAGCGGATCTCCAGGATCAACGGCTACCTCGGAGAAGCTATTTCGGGGATGTCCGTCATTCAGCTCTTCGTACGCGAGGAAAAGAGCTTCCGGGAGTTCGACGAGCTGAATGCAGCCCACCGGGACGCCATCCAGGTATCCAACATCTTTGAAGCCTCGCTTTTTTCCATGGTGGAGGCCGCGGGCTCCGTGAGCGTGGCGCTTCTTCTTTGGTACGGGGGAGGGGAGGTGCTGCATGGGGCCATCGGTATCGGGACCCTGGTAGCTTTCAAGGAGTACATCAATCGATTTTTCATCCCCATGCGCGATTTCAGCCAGAAATACGCCGTCATGCAGTCCGCCATGGCCGCCGCGGAAAGGGTCTTCCAGCTCTTGGACACCCCGCTGACCGTTGCGAGCCCCGAGCGGCCCGTCACGGTCAAACCCTTTCGGGGAGAGATTGCATTCAACGACGTCTGGTTCGGTTACCGGGACAACGACCCCGTGCTGAAAGCGGTGTCCTTCCGTATCGAACCCGGGGAGAAGGTCGCCGTGGTGGGGGCCACGGGGTCGGGAAAGACCACCACGGTTAAGTTACTCAACCGTTTCTATGACGTGCAGGAAGGCTCGGTCACGGTGGGCGGGGTGGATGTGCGGCAGTGGAACCTCCAGGCCCTGAGGCGCCATATCGGCCTGGTCCTCCAGGACGTCTTTCTTTTTTCAGGAGACGTCTTGGCCAATATCACCCTTGGGGATACCTCCGTGCCGCTGGAACGGGTCGAGCAAGCGGCCCGGGCAACCCACGCAGAGCGATTCATCCGCCGCATGCCCGACGGGTTCCAGGCCGAGGTGCGGGAGCGGGGAAGCAATTTTTCCTCCGGGCAGCGGCAACTGCTCGCCATGGCACGAGTGCTGGTTTACGATCCCGAGATCCTGGTCCTGGACGAGGCGACCTCCAGCGTGGATACCGAGACGGAGCTTCTTATTCAAGACGCCGTGGAAACGATCATGAAAAAGCGAACCTGCCTGGTGATCGCCCACCGCCTGTCCACGATACGAAACGCCGATCGAATCATCGTCTTGCATAAAGGCGAGGTCCGCGAGATCGGCTCCCATGCGGAGCTATTGGCGCGCGGCGGCATCTACCATCGCCTGTACCATCTCCAGTACGAACGCGGGGAGCGCATCGTGGCGGGGAAGGACAAGGCTTTGAAGTTCCAGGATTAGTCCCCCCTTGGACGAGCGCCTGCGCCCCGCTATCTCATGCTGCGTTCCCTGTTGTTTGTTTTCCTGATCCTGTTCTCGGGTTGCTCCCCCGCCTATTTCTTCCGCGCCGCCTACGAGGAGGCAAAAATCCTCTGGAGGCGCCAGCCCATTGAGCAGATGCTCGAAAAGGACGATCTGGACAAAGAGACACGAGAAAAACTCGAGCTGGTCCTGGCCGCCCGGTCCTTTGCCGAAGAAACACTGCACCTTACCGTCGGGGGAAGCTATAGCGGGTACTCCTACGTGGACCGTCCCGACGTCTCCTACGCCTTGACGGTGGCCCCTGGCACGAGCCTGAGCCCCTACACGTGGTGGTTCCCCATAGTGGGCCGCGTCCCCTATAAAGGGTTTTTCTCGGAAAACGACGCCAGGGCCGCTGCCCAAAGCTTCGACCGTGAGGGGTACGATACCTTCGTGCGCCCCGTGTCGGCGTTCAGTACCCTGGGTTGGTTCGACGACCCCTTGCTCGCCCGCCTCTTGCGCCTGGGCAAGGTGACCCTGGTGGAGATCGTCCTGCACGAGCTTTTCCACAATACGCTGTTCGTGCGGGATGCCGTGGATTTCAACGAAAGCCTGGCGAACTTCGTGGGCAACCGGGGGGCCATGGCCTTTTTTCTGCAGCGCCGTGGAGAACGCAGCGCCGAATACCGGCAGGCCGAGCGGTCCTGGCAAGAGGAACGTGAGTTTTCCGTCATGATCAACGAGCTTGCCGCGGCACTGAAGGACCTCTATCAAAGAGCATTGCCGGAGAACGAAAAACTGGAGCTTCGACAAAAGCTCTTTCGGCGCGCTCAGGAGGAATGGAACCACATGACGGCGGATCGCCCAGAGCACCACTACCGGGATTTCGGCAAGCTGGAAATCAACAATGCGGTGGTCGCCCATTTTATGCTTTATCTCGGCAACCTGCACCTTTTCGAGGCCATCTATGATGCCAAGGGGCGGGATCTCCCGCGATTTATAAAGGCCGTTGTGGAGGCCGTTGGGCAAAGCACGGAACCCTGGCAGGGCGTGCGCCGGCTGCTTCCGTCCCACGCCGGGAATCCAGCGCCGGGTCGAACCGCTCTGAATGCTCTTTCTTAATTCTTTCCCTTGCCCCTTCACAACCGCGGCCGGATCGTTATATTCTAATTGGTAAGGGCGTTGGTCCCGGCTACTGGGCAGGTTCAATGGCGGAGCAACGGGGACAAAAAATCAAGTTCGCCGCGGACAAAATGTTGGGCCGGCTGGTCCGCTGGCTGCGCATCATCGGCCAGGACGTGAGCTACGGCTCCCATCTGTCGGGTCATGGATTGATCCGCACGGCGCGAAAGGAAGGCCGCCTGATTCTTACCCGAGACCGCGGGATCTTGAAAAAAAGTCCGCCCGAGACTCTCATCATCCGGAGCGACCATTTCCGCGAGCAGTTGAAGCAGGTGATCCAAAGCTGCGGGCTCGACCCGCTGGGCAAGGCCTTTACCCGTTGCGTCGAATGCAACCAGGTCCTGAAGACCGTGGACAAGACCTCGGTCCAGGACCGCGTGCCGCCCTATGTTTATGCCACTCAGGATAACTTCTCGCTCTGCCAGCACTGCAAGCGGATCTACTGGCCGGCCACCCATCACGACAAGATGATCGAAGAGCTGAGGTCCCTGGACCCGGGTTCGCGTGGAAATTAGCTGTGTTTCGTCTAAAGGTGGTAAAATCCCTGATTTATTGATATAAATTGTGGTCATCCCCGGTTAGGCCATAGGCCGATCAGCCTTGGGCTGAGGCTGTCACAATTAGGGGATGAAAATACTAATGGAGATATTTTCCCCGGTAGCTCAGTCGGTAGAGCAGGTGGCTGTGACCCATATAGTTGCAGCTTTCCGCCGTAAGGCGGATTGAAAAATCGGGTGAATTCAGGGAACCCTAAGTCTCGAACGCAATCGCGGGATAAGGGAATCCTGAGCGAAGCCTGACGAATGGGAATCAGTAGTCAGGAACGTGCAGAGACTAGAGGTTGAGGACCCTACCAATAAGACCTCAAGAGCGCCCGACACCCGCGTCCAAATGGCGCGCGGGTGATGAGATAGTCCAAGCCCGGCAGAAATGCCAGGAGTCCTTGTAACCACTTTGTCGGGGGTTCGAGTCCCTCCCGGGGAGCCAACTCTGAAAGAGGCCGTGTTTCGCGAGGAACACGGCCTCTTTTTTAGGGAAGACAACTGTGGTCGGTTGTCTTGACGACGTTGGCCTAACCCGTCCTGCCTACTCATTTGTATCACTTCGGCGGTTTTTGACGGGAGAACGTCTGGAGCTGGCGAAAACGGCCAGCACATTCCGCTGCACTCCATGATGCGCCAAAGGTTGAAGTTGGCCGCGCGGTCACCTAACGAAGCATATTTGGCAAGGAAGAGAGATCATGAGGATGAGATGGCCTCTGGGAGTATACGATAGCAGGCCATATTCAAGAGGTTTGCTTTGCGAGGCGGAGATCTTTTCTGACCTTTTCCAGGCTGACGCTTCTACCTCTTCGTGCGCGGCGGATCATGGCCCAGAATTTTGGGCTCCTCTCTAATAAGTAATCCTCAAGATCTTCTTCGCCTTTTAACCCTTCAATGGCAGCGACCGGCTTACCCCGGTTGGTAACAATCACCACATCGTTTTGGGAGAGTTTCAACACCTTTGGGAAGGCATTTTTTGCCTCATAGGTTGTTAGAATTTTCATTTCTTGTCCTCCTTGTAAAAGGCATGCGTCTCTGACTTATGAAGTATCTGAACCACTTCCACTCGATCCTCAATGACATCGTAAAATACGCGATACTCCTGCACTCGAAGGCGAAAGGTGGTTTGTTGATGGCCACGGAGGCGCCTAATTGAGGTCCGGCTCATTTTTTCCGGTTCTTCCCTCAAATGCCTTTCTATAGCGTCCAATGTCGCCCTTGCATAATAACGCTTCATCCTCTTTAGCTGGCGGATCGCTTCAGATTTAAAGACAATCTTAAACATGGAAGAATTATTCTATAAAAATACCTCGGGGCTTGCCGCCTGTCAACCTATGTGCTCGTGAGCCTGTGTCAAACAGTCAAGTAGTGACCGTCACCGTTTTTGAGGGTCAGGGCGGTATTTTCGGGACCTTTCAGCAGAGCAGATAGGGGCGAAATTACGTAATTTTCTTCAAGCTGTCTCGCTACTTCTTATGTTTTTGTCATTTCGTCGCTTTTTTAACTGATTGGGTTCGAATCCAGGTGGGCCCCGCTATCTGTTATTGGTTTTCAGTAGCTTACAGTCTCTTCCCATTAGTCTGCCGCGCGGGTCCCGCCTTCAGTGGATGCGGAGGCGGATGGGAGCCGTCAAGCCGGCGGTTGTCGCGCCGCTGGCGCAGTGTTAGAAGTTTCTGGAAATCCTATTGGGATCCCTTGTATAATCGCTCGGAGGGAAACTACCATGACCCGTGCGCAAAAAATCCGCGACATGCTCAAGAAAAAAGGCGTGCTGGTAATGCCCGGAGTGTACGATTGCCTGAGCGCGAAGATCGCCTCGCGCGCCGGCTTTGAGGTGATTTTCATTACCGGCTACAGCGTCTCGGCGACTTTCCTGGGGGAGCCGGACTTCGGCTTGCTCACGCAGACCGAGATCCTTTCGGCCTCGCAGCGAATCTGCTCGGTCACCGACTGTCCGGTCATCGTCGACTGCGACACCGGGTACGGCAACGCCGTCAACGTGGTCCGTACGGTGAAAGAGCTGATTCGAGGCGGAGCGGCAGGTATGTTCCTGGAGGACCAGGTCTGGCCCAAGCGCTGCGGTCACATGAAAGGGAAGCAGGTTGTCCCGCTCGAAGAGTATTTAAAAAAACTCCAAGCTGCGATCGAAGCGCGCGGCAGCGACGATCTCTACATCGTGGCGCGCACAGATTCGCGCCAGGCGCTGGGGCTCGAGGAAGCGATCCGCCGCGGCCGGGCTTTCAAGGAAGCCGGCGCGGACGCGGTCTTCATCGAGGCTCCCGAGAGCCGCGAGGAATTGCGCGAAATCGGGCGCCAGGTTGCGGGACCGCTGGTAGCCAACATGATCGAGCGCGGCGTCACGCCGCTGATGGCTCCGGAGGAGTTGAAGGCAATGGGCTTCCAGTTGATCGTCTGGCCCCTCGGCCCCCTCTACGCTTCAGCCCGGACTCTCAACGAGGTTTACACGACTCTCAGGCGCTCGGGAACAACCGAAGCAATCATGGATCGGCTCATTCCTTTCGAAGAGTTTCACGACATTGTCGGCCTGGAGGACAAATACGCCCTGGACGCGAAGTATAAGACCTGACGGTGAGTCAGGGGACTCTAGGGAAGGCTGGGAAAGGGCAGGGCCAGGCCTCTCAACGGAGAGCTAAAAGCCCAGGGCAAACAGTAGAGCCGAGCGCAGCTCAAGCATTTTCCTTGCACTGAGCGTTGTAATCAAGGAGCCGATTCTGCCCTTTGAGACTGTCTGGATGTGGTCAAGATTCACAGCGCAAAGGCGGGCCATTCCATCTGCCTTGGTCAAGAGGACTTCCGAGGGTATATCTCGGATTGTTGACGTGATAGGAGCTACCGTAACCTCCCCAAGGAATTCGAGCGCGGAGTCCCTCGTGAGAAGCAGAACCGGTCTCTGCTTGTCAGGCCGGGAAAATTTGTACCACCTAACCTCAGCTCTCTTCATTCATCAGCCCAGGCTTGCTCCGACTCCCAATCGCTGAACTCTCCGGGCTCGACCGGCTTGCGGCGGTACCCCTCCCGGTGCTTCCGTTCCAATTCCGTAACATGCACCTTCCTGAGGGCCGAGCGGAGCGCCTCCCGGGCGAAGCCCGACCGGGTCGTGCCCAGCCGTTTTGCAGCCCTGTCCACTGCTTTAACGAGATCCTCGTCAAGGGTCATTTGGACCGTCTTCATAATGCCACCTTTCTCAATAGTGATAACCATAGCTATAATAATCCACATCCTGGTGAAAATCCAGAAGGCACATTATCGGTAACTTCGGCTACCCGGCTTAGAGTGGCGTACAGAACCTGGAGGTGGTTCCCTTCCATTCGCACCGCTGAAATACCGCCGGGGTTCTTTACAAAATCACAATGAGCGGCTGTCATTAGGGTATTGAAGAATTACCATCCACAGCCGTGGCATGTATTTTGCCAGCTCGATGCAGTACTGAGTCGCGAGTGCTGAGTACTGAGTGATAATAAAAGATATTCACCGCAGAGGCGCCCTTCGATAGACTCAGGGTGGTGAGCTCAGTCGAACCACAGAGTACGCAGAGAAAATACAGAGGAAAATTTACCGCAGATATTCGCAGATGGGAGCACGGCAAAGCGCTCCCCTCAGGCTGAACAGGGAGTGTCCCACAAGCCTCTCAACTCCAGCAAGGGGAGGGATACCTCGGGTTGGGTCGGATGGAGATCGTGGCTTGTAGGGCAAATACAGAGGTTGCTCTGGGGCCGAGTACACGAAAGACAGGTATCAACATGAAATTCACGCTTGTGTGGTATCCGAAGGGCGGCCCGGAGGCTATCGTTACGTGGCTACCTTTGGGCGACAGGACCCCGATCAACAACCTGGAGGCCAATTAGGACCTCGTGAGGGACAGTAATGGGGACTCTTACTGAACTTTGCAACCTGGATAAGGGATGATGGGCGACCGACATCAGGTATGCCGGATAGTTGTAACGATTAGGTGCAGGGTTCCAACGATGTGAGAGGCTCGCCCCTTTAACGATTGATCTCTACGGCTTCAGCAAGCCTCAAGGGAAACGTGTGCGAAACGTCGGACTTGACAGGAGGATAATAGGATGTCCCCTATTATCTATTATTCGGTTCAAGGCGCTGAAATATCTCAGTTGGAGAGAGGCACCAGAAGACCGAAGGGAGTTGCTTCATGCCCAATCTTGAACTGGAAGCCTGTTTTTGAAAGTGTTGTCGAACTTTTGCCGCAATCTGGCGATCCGTCATCTTGTCAACGGTCTCAATGCCAAATATGCGCCCGCCAAGTTTATTTTCCACAAGGCGTTTCTTCAGCTTGCCCTTGGCCTCACCGGGACCGAAGATCAGAATAGCGTCTGTATCACGAAGGGCACTTCCGACCGTGACGCATCACCGACCACGATCAGATCTGCCGGCGATGCTGGCGCTACTTCTCCGCCGGCTCCCGGACCATGACCCACTATAACCCTTTTGGGCTGTCTGCTACGGGGTCCCCGTTTAGTCGATCTCCCGTGTGCCGAGCCGGCGTTTTCGTCCCGGAGAAGCCTCGGTCTCTCCCCGGAAAGGTAGCCGTCCTACCTAACCAACAGCGCTTCCTCTACCTGAGAAAACGTCTTAACAGATCGATGGGCAACGGGAGAACAATGGTGGAATTATTTTCAGCTGATACTTGAACTAGACTTTGCAGGAATCTAAGAGGCATGGCGATCGGCTGTTTCTCCATGACCTCGGCCGCACCTGCGAGCTTCTGCGAGGCCTGGAATTCCCCCTCCGCGTGAATGACCTTTGCACGCCGCTCCCTCTCCGCCTCCGCCTGCTTGGCCATCGCCCGTTGCATCTCCTGGGGGAGATCGATGTCCTTCAATTCCACTAAAGCCACTTTGATCCCCCACGGCTCTGTTTGGGAATCCAGGATCTCCTGAATCCGGGCATTGATCTTATCCCGCTCGGCCAGGAGCTCGTCCAGCAGGGCCTGACCGCAAGTGCTTCTGAGTGTCACCTGGGCGAGTTGAGAACTGGCGACGAGATAGTTTTGCACTTCCGTAATAGCTCGATTGGGATCGATCACTCTGAAGTAGAGAACCGCACTGACCTTGATGGATACGTTGTCGCGTGTAATCACATCTTGCGGCGGCACTTCCATTGTCACGGTGCGAAGTTTCACTCGCATCATTTTTTCGACCCAGGGAATAACGTAAATGATTCCAGGGCCGCGCGCCTTTACCAGACGCCCGAGCCTGAAGATCACTGCCCGCTCATACTCCTTTAGAATCTTGATCCCGGTGAGGGCCAGCAAACCGGCAATGATCAGAACTGTGGCAAGAGGTCCAAAATCAAACATAGGCTCTCTTTCAGCAGTTGCTACTATATAGGACTACGCAGCAGATACAAATGAGGTTTCCCCATATCCCATGGTCTCTGCCAGCCTCTCGACAGTATGAACAGAACGTGTTGTAGCACTGTAACTATGTGCCGGGTAAAAAGCAACGTGATTCTCTCATGGCCGATGGGTGCTTTTAGTGATCGCGCCAGTGTGGACCGTATCCTGTTTGCGGACTTCAATTACGAAAATCAAAAGGAGACAGCGACTACCCCAGTCCTGCGGACACATAGGCCTTGATACAAAGGGCGATTGTGCTAGCCTTGCATCATGCAAGAGGGCATCGGGGAAATGTCGGCGTGTGGATGTTCGAGCTCATCCGAGCAGCCTACCGACACGACCCATCGGTAGCCCATCGATCCGTGTGAAAACGCCTGAGCAAGGGAGAGCCTTGCGGGATGGAGAAGAGCGATGGAGCGTTATAATCCCAATCCTACGGTGCAGGAGCTGCGGAACCTCTTACACGGGCTCGGAGGCTGGCGGATTGCCGTGGCTATCCTGGGAGCGCTCCTCCTGATCTTTCTCTGGTCGACGTGGTTCACGGTTCAGGCCGAGGAGACGGGCATCATCCAGCGCTTTGGCGCGGTGGCCCGGACGGTGGGTCCGGGCCTGCACTTCAAGTTCCCTTACGGCATCGAGACGGTCCGCCTGGTTCCCACGGCCCGGGTCCTCAAGGAGGAATTCGGGTTCAGGACGGCTGCCACGGTTGCCGGCCAGCGAACGCAATACAGGGATAACAAGGCCTTCAAGGATGTGTCCCTGATGCTGACGGGGGACCTGAACGTGATCGATGTCCAGTGGATCGTCCAGTACCGGATCGAAGATCCGATCCGCTTCCTCTTCCGGGTCCGGAACACCCCCCAGACGATCCGGGATGTCGCCGAGGCGGTTATGCGTCGGGTGGTCGGCAACCGGCTGGGGAGCGACGTCCTCACCGTCGGCCGCGTAGCCGTTTCCACCGAAGTGAAGGACGAGATGCAGAAGATACTGACCGCCTACGAAGCCGGGGTCCGCCTGGTCACGGTGGAGCTGCAGGACGTGACCCCGCCGGACCCCGTCAAACCGGCCTTCAACGAGGTGAACGAGGCCCGCCAGGACCGGGAGCGGACGATCAACCAGGCCCAGGAGCGGGCCAACCAAGAAATCCCCAAGGCCCGGGGCGAGGCAACCCGAACCATCACCGAGGCCGAGGGTTATGCGCTTGAGCGGGTCAACCGGGCCAATGGAGAGGCCACCCGATTCGGGACCGTCCTGGAGGAGTACCAGCGCGCCCCGGAGGTCACTCGCCGCCGCCTCTACCTGGAAGCCATAAACGCCATCCTACCCGAGGCGAAAGCCTTGTACATCGTGGACAGCGACCAAAAGGCCCTGGTTCCGTGGCTCCCCGTGGAGTCGGGACAGTTACCTACCGCAGGAGGGAAGCAGCCATGAAGAGGGTGCTAAAGATCGGGCTCGTGTTTCTCGCGCTGGCGGTCCTCCTCGTCCTTTCCGGGGCCTACTACACGCTGGAGGAGGGCCAACAGGCCGTCATTCTCCAGTTCGGCCGGCCCGTGGGCCAGCCGGTGACTGAGGCGGGCCTTCATTTCAAGCTCCCCATCGTCCAGGATGTGCGCCGCTTCGAGAAGCGCCTCCTCATCTGGGATGGGGACCCGAATCAGATCCCGACCAAGGGGCGGGAGTTCATCTGGGTAGACACGACGGCGCGCTGGCGGATCGCCGACGCCAAGAAGTTTCTGGAGAACGTGGCCACCGAGGCCGGGGCCCAGTCCCGCCTGGACGACATCATTGATTCCGTGGTCAGGGACCAGGTCTCGGCCAGCGAGCTCGTGGAACTGGTCCGGAGCGCCTCATGGGAGGTTCCCCCGGGAGAGATCCTGGAAGAGGTCCCCGCCGAGATGCGGGAGGAACTGGAGAAGCGGATCGCCCGCGGGCGCGAGGAGATCACCCGGA
>Ga0326597_10000413_pt1 | contig 76680 bp, 68 predicted proteins | sample RVTome_12_FD_203789 | JGI IMG/M metagenome (GOLD analysis project Ga0326597, IMG submission 203789) | Soil microbial communities from uranium-contaminated site in the Upper Colorado River Basin, Wyoming, United States - RVT100D185 | ecosystem: Environmental > Terrestrial > Soil > Contaminated >...
AGCAACGCATCGAGCGCTTCATCGAATACTTCAATCAGACCATGGCAAAGCCGTTCAAGTGGACCTGGGCCGGCAAGCCCTTGACCATCTGACCAATGGGTTCGAAATTCCACCGCAAGGTACTAGCTTGGGCAGGACGGCGACCCTGCGGCTCCGTGGCGAAGCTGATTATGCGGTGCCCGCACCGATTGCGCGAGAGCTGCGGGCAGCGCACCAGGCCCTACGCCCGTACGCCGCCGCGCCCGCCCGTGTTCCCACCGCGCGCTCACGCAAATAGGGGATGCGAAAGCAGGCATTTACGATTATAAGTGTAAAAAATATCATGAATTTATGGTTGAGGGCCTCTGTGATGTACGGAGGCGGGCGTGTCCCAGGACGCTTTCCTGCTCGAGCTCTCGGGAGCCATCTACGACGCTGTTCAATGCCGGGCCGGCTGGCCGGAAGTCTTAGGGACTCTTAGAGATCTGCTCGGCGCCGTCGACTGCGCCATAGTCAGCATAGAGAAATCCAGTCCCCGCTTCGGCTTTGCGGCGGCGGCCAGTCATGGCGTCGTCACCCTGCCGGCCCGGAACAGGAATTACGGCTTCATGCTGGATCCGCGCCTGCACGGCGGTCTGCATCGTGCGCCCGGCGAGCGATTTATCGCCGATGGCCGGGCAGCCGAGACTGACGGCTGGGCGCAGGATCTCGCGGCACTGCTCGGCGATGGCGCCGCCGGGCCGTTTCTCGGCCTCATTATCGAGAACGACCGCAACCATTTCGCCGCCCTGACCGTAACCCGGTCCGCGCACTCGGCAGCTTTCTGCGAGGGCGAAGAAGCCTTGCTGGCGCGGCTGCATCAACACCTGTGGCGCGGCTGCGCCTTGGAGCGTCGGCTCAACCGCGCCGAGCACGAGCGTCGCGCGGCGCGGACCGCGCTAGACCGCTTGCCGGCTGGCGTCGTCGTGGTCGATGGCGGCGGCCAGATCCGCTTCTGCAACCGGTTCGCGGAAATGATTCTTGCCGAGCGTGACGGCCTGGTGCTCGGCAATGACGGACTGAAGGCTGAAGCGCCACGGGAAATGGTGGCGCTGTGCGAGGCGATCCGGCGCGCCAGCACCGCGCAGGACGGTTGCGATTCGGTGACCGTGTTGTCGGTCGACCGGCCCTCGATGTCGCGTCCGCTCGAACTGTTGGTGGCGCCGCTGGCCAATGGTGTCAGCGATCCGGAGGCCACCGCCGGGGCGCTGATCTTCGTCAGCGATCCCGAGCGCCGCCCGCGGATGGCCGCGGACGGCTTGACGCATCTCTACGGCTTCTCGCGGGCGGAGGCGGAACTGGCGGCTGAGTTGGCTTCGGGCAAGACTTTGGCCCAGTTCGCCGACGAGCGGGCGCGCAACATCGAGACCGCGCGCAAGACCCTGAAGCGGATCTTCGCCAAGACCAACACCGGTCGCCAGGCCGAGCTCGTCGGCCGCCTGCTGACCGGGCCGCTTATTTTCGTCAACGGCGGCGCCATCGACGATTGAACCGCACCCCGTCGGGTTGGCGGGAACGGCGCGTACGGGGAATGATCGCTCCCAGCCGCGGCTAGCCCAGGACGCCGCTCCCGCGCAGGCGGGCGATCTCGCTAGCGCCGTACCCCAGCTCGGTCAGCACCTCGTCGGTGTGCTGGCCCAGCTCCGGCGCCATCCGCGGTTTGGTCTTGGCCTGATCGCGCAGCCACAGAGGGCTGTCGACGGTGAGCGATATCTCCGCCGGGCCGTCCTCGAACGGCACCAGTACGCCGGCGGCGCGCATCTGCTCGTCGCCGGCCACCTCCTCGACCCGGTTGACGATGCCGAAGGTGATGCCGGCGGCGCGCATGCGCTCGTGCCAGTCGGGCCAGTCGCGGCTCTGGAACAGCTCGTCCAGGACCTGGATCAGGGCGCGCGCGTTGGCGTTGCGGCCGGATCGGCTGCGAAAGCGCGGATCCCGCAGCAGGTCCTCGCGCCCGGCGCAGGCGCAGAGCCGCTCCCAGACCCGTTCCTCGCGCACGCCGGCGAGCAGGAACCACTGTCCGTCGCGGCAGCGGTAGACGTTGGTCATCGGCGCCGGCGAGTCCGCGCGCGCCCGTCGCCTGGGGATCTCGGCGCCGGCCAGGGCGGCCTGTACGTAGATGGCGTTCGACCAGGTGCCGCAGCCCATCAGCGAGGAGGCGACGTGGGCCCCCCTGCCGGTGCGCTCGCGCTGGTAGAGGGCGGTCAGGATGGCGCCGTAAAGGGCCAGCGCCGTCGGATGGTCGCCCATGCCGGGGATCGAGCGCGCGGGCGCCGAGTCGGGCGCCGGCTTGACCAGGTCCATCAGGCCCGAGCGGGCCCACCAGGCGGTCGAATCGAAACCGGTCCTGGCCGCCTCCGGCCCGTCTTCGCCGTAGGCGGTCAGCGAGGCATAGATCAGCCGCTCGTTCAACGGCGCGATATCCTGGTGACGCAACCCCAGCCGCTCGCGCACCGGCAGCGGGTAGTTGGTGACGAAGACATCAGCCTGACGCACCAGCCGCCGCAGCACCTGCTGCGCCTCCGTCTTGGTCAGGTCGAGCACCAGGCTGCGCTTGTTGCGGGCATCGACGATCCAGGTGAAGTTATGCGGCGACCTCGGATAGCCGGGCTGGCTGTTGAGATAGCGGAAGGGATCGCCGCCCGGCGGCTCGATCTTGATCACCTCGGCGCCGAAGTCGGCCATCACCGTGGCCGCCACCGGGCCGGCGATGTAGCTGCCGACGTCCAGCACCTTGACGCCGGCGAGGGCGGGCGGCGGGGCGGTATCACCAGGCGGCTGGGACATGGAGGCTTACGACCTCGGCGGGCGGTCAGGATGCCGCGTCATCATGCCGGCAAGCGCCGGCGAGGTCGAGGGCCGAAGCGCCTGATTCGGGCCTTCCGGGGGCCGGAGGGGCTGGGTATGCTGGCCGCGCCAAGGCGGCGGCAGCGGCGAAGGAGCGGACGCGTGAGTGACAGCGGACCCTACCCCCTGAGCGGGATCACGGTGGTCGATCTCGGCCAGATCTATAACGGCTCCTACGCCACCTTCATGATGGCGATGGCCGGCGCCGAGGTGATCAAGATCGAGCCGCCGGGCGGCGAGCCGCTGAGAATCCGCGCCGAGACCGGCACCGGCGCCGTCCCCTTCGCCATGCTCAATTCCAACAAGCGGAAGGTGGTGTTGAACCTGAAGACGCCGCGGGGGCGCGAGATCCTGCTGCGCATGGTCAAGAAGGCCGACATCCTGCTCGAGAACTTCTCGCCCGGCACCACCGAGTCGCTGGGTATCGGCCCCGACGCGCTGCAGGCGGCGAACCCGCGGCTGATCTACGCCTCGGGCTCCGGCTACGGCCGCTCCGGCCCCTATCGCGACAACTTGGCGATGGACCTGTCGGTGCAGGCGATCTCCGGCGTCATGAGCGTCACCGGCAATCCCGACGAACCGCCGCTGCGCTGCGGCGCCACCTTGTGCGACTTCCTGGGCGGCGTGCATCTCTACGGCGCGGTGATGACGGCGCTCTACGAGCGCGAGCGTACCGGGCGCGGCCGCCTCGTCGAGGTCTCGATGCAGGAAGCGGCCTATACCTCGCTCGCCTCGGCGATCGGCATGATGTACAAGCTCGGCGGCGCCATCCCGCCGCGCGTCGGCAACCGCCATGCCGGCCTCGCCGTCGCACCCTACAACGTCTACCGGGCCAAGGACGGCTACGTCGCCATCCTCTGCGCCATCGACCGGCACTGGTTCAAGCTGTTGACCTGCATGGGACGCGAGGACCTGGCCGACGATCCCCGCTTCGCCGACAACCGCGCGCGCTGCGAGCATGTCGATCTCGTCGACCAGATCGTCGGCGACTGGGTCGCCCAGCACGGCAAGGAGGAGGTCTTCGAGAAGGTGCGCCGGCACGGCATCGCCTCGGCCCCGGTCCGCGAGCTGCCCGAGGTGGTGCACGATGCGCACATGCACGAGCGCGGCATGCTGGTCGAGATCGAGCATCCCGACTACGGCCGCATCGTGGTGCCGCGCAGCCCCTTGCGTTACGAGGGCGTGCCGCTGATGCCGATCCGCCCCAGCGCGCACTTAGGCGAACACAGCCGCGAGGTTCTCGGCGAGTGGCTGGGCCTGCCCCAGGCGGAGATCGACGAACTGGAGCGGGACGGCGTGATATGAGCGCGCCGGGCCGCCGCGTCGTCACTGGCGGAGCCGGCATTCCAGCATGAGCGGAGCGCCGTCCGAGCGCGTCATCATCGCCGGGGCCGGGCCGGTCGGGCTGGCGCTGGCGCAGCTCTTGGGTCAGGCCGGCGTGCCGGTCACCGTGATCGAAGCCAATCCGGATCTGGCCGAAGACCTGCGCGCCTCGACCTTCCACCCGCCGACCTTGGACATGCTGGCCGGCCTCGGCGTGGTCGACGAGATGCTGGCGCAAGGCGTGGTGGCGCCGGTCTGGCAGGTGCGCGAGCGCCAGGGCGGCGGCCTCGTCGCCGAGTTCGACCTGAGTCTGCTGAAGGGCGATACCGGCCATCCCTATCGCGTGCAATTGGAGCAGTACAAGCTTGCCCGCCTGATCAAGGAGCGCATCGATGCCCTGCCGCGAATCGAGGTCCGTTTTTCGGGCCGCCTCGCGGGTCTGAGGCAAGACGCCGACAGTGTCGAAGCGGAGGTCGAGGACGTCGCCAGCGGCGAGCGCTATCGCCTGCGCGCCGCCTATCTCGTCGGCTGCGACGGCACCGGCAGCCAGGTGCGCCAGAGCCTGGGCATCGCCTATGAAGGCTTCACGTACCCTGAGCGCTTCTTCTCGATCTCGACGCCCTTCGACTTCGCCGCCCACTTTCCGGGACTGGCGCCCGTCAGCTACTTCGCCGACCCCGAGGAGTGGTGCTTCCTGCTGCGCGTGCCCGGGCTGTGGCGGGTGATGTTCCCGATCCCGGCGGAGGAGCCGGACGAGGTGACGCGATCGGCGGAGATGGTGGAGCGGCGCCTGCAGGGCGTGCTGGCGGCGCCCGCGCCCTACCCGGTGGCCCACCGCACGCTCTACCGGGTGCAGCAGCGGATCGCCGAGACCTACCGCGTCGGCCGCGTGCTGCTGGCCGGCGACGCCGCGCACAACAACAATCCGCTGGGCGGCATGGGCCTGAACAGCGGCCTGCACGACGCCTTCAACCTGGCGCGGAAGCTCATCGCCGTGCTGCGCGGCGAGGCCGACGAAACGCTGCTCGACCGCTACGTCCGCCAGCGGCGCTGGGTCTCGGTCGAGCACGTCAACCAGATGGCGGCGCGCAACAAGCAACTGCTGGAGGCGCGCGATCCCGAGAACCGCCGGCGCGGCCTCGACGAGCTCAGGCGCACCGCCGAAGATCCGGCCGAGGCCTACCGCTATCTGCTGAACAGTTCGCTGCTCTCGAGCCTGCGCCGGGCCGCCGAGCTCTAAAGCCACGAGGTCATTGCGAGGCGGCGAAGCCGACGACGCAATCCGGCAAGCGGAAGCCCGGCGTCGGCAAGGTCTGGATTGCTTGGCTTCGCTCGCAATGACGGCCGAAGCGAAGAGGAAGGCATCGCCCGGAGGTTCAGCCGAGGGCGCGGAGCATCTGTTCCAGGTGGCTGAGCTTGGCTTCCGCCTTGCGCCGCGCCTCGTCGTCGCTTGCGTCCTCGAGATCCTCGCGGGCGTTCCGGATGCGCTGGGTGAGGCCGTCGCGGTCGAGCTCGGAGACCGGCACCGCCTCCTCGGCCAGCACCACCAGCTTGTCGGCGGCGACCTCGGCGACGCCGCCGGCGACGAAAATGCGGTCGTCCCAATTCTCGGCGCCATCGACCTGGATCACGCCGGGCCTGAGGCTGGAGATCAGCGGCGCGTGCCCGGGCAGGATGCCGAGGTCGCCCTCGGCGCCGGGCACGGTGACCATCTCGGCCTCGACCGAGAGCAACAGCCGCTCGGGCGAGACCAGTTCGAAGGTCAGTTTCTCCGCCATTACCGCGCCTCTCGCCTCAGGCCGCTTCCGCCGCCATTTCGCGGGCCTTCTCGATCGCCTCGTCGATGGTGCCGACCATGTAGAAGGCCTGCTCGGGCAGATCGTCGTGCCTGCCCTCGGCGATCTCCTTGAAGCCGCGGATGGTGTCCTCGATCTGCACGAACTTGCCGGGCGAGCCGGTGAAGACCTCGGCGACGAAGAACGGCTGGGAGAGGAAGCGTTGGATCTTGCGCGCCCGCGCCACCGTCAGCCGGTCCTCCTCCGACAATTCGTCCATGCCCAGGATGGCGATGATGTCCTGCAGCGACTTGTAGGTCTGCAGGATGCGCTGGACCTCGCGCGCCACCCGGTAGTGTTCGTCGCCCAGGATTCGCGGGTCGAGGATGCGCGAGGTGGAATCGAGCGGGTCGACCGCCGGATAGATGCCCAGTTCGGCGATCTGCCGCGACAAGACCGTGGTCGCGTCCAGGTGCGCGAACGAGGTCGCCGGCGCCGGGTCGGTCAGGTCGTCGGCCGGCACGTAGATCGCCTGCACCGAGGTGATCGAGCCCTTGGTGGTGGTGGTGATGCGCTCCTGCAGTGCGCCCATGTCGGTCGCCAGGGTGGGCTGGTAGCCGACCGCGGAGGGAATGCGGCCCAACAGCGCCGAGACCTCGGAACCGGCCTGCGTGAAGCGGAAGATGTTGTCGACGAAGAACAGCACGTCGCGGCCCTCGTCGCGGAAATACTCGGCCAGGGTCAGGCCGGAGAGGCCGACGCGCGCGCGCGCCCCCGGCGGCTCGTTCATCTGGCCGTAGACCAGGGCCGCCTTGGAGCCTTCCTCGTCGAAGCGGATGACCTTGGATTCGATCATCTCGTGGTAGAGGTCGTTGCCCTCGCGGGTGCGTTCGCCGACCCCGGCGAAGACGGAGTAGCCGCCGTGCGCCTTGGCGATGTTGTTGATCAGCTCCATGATGATCACGGTCTTGCCGACGCCGGCGCCGCCGAACAGGCCGACCTTGCCGCCCTTGGCGTAAGGCGCCAGCAAATCGACCACCTTGATGCCGGTGACCAGGATCTCGGTCTCGGTCGACTGCTCGACGAAGGGCGGCGCCTCGGCGTGGATTGGACGGCGCTCCTTGGCCTCGACCGGCCCGCGCTCGTCGACCGGGTCGCCGACCACGTTGATGATGCGGCCCAGGGTCTCCGGCCCCACGGGGACCGAGATCGGGGCCCCGGTGTCGACCGCCTCCTGGCCGCGGACCAGGCCGTCGGTGGTGTCCATGGCGATGGTCCGCACGGTGCGCTCGCCCAGGTGCTGGGCCACCTCCAGCACCAGGCGGTTGCCGTGGTTGTCGACATGCAGCGCCGTCAGGATCGCCGGCAGCTCGTCATCGAACTGGACGTCGACGACCGCGCCGATGACCTGCGATATGCGTCCGACGAGGTTGGTGGTGGTGGCCATATGCGCGACTCCCGTGACTTCGGCCCGGCGCGTCAGAGCGCCTCGGCCCCGGATACGATCTCGATCAGTTCCTTGGTGATCGCCGCCTGACGCGTGCGGTTGTAGTGCAGGGTCAGCTTCTCGATCATCTCACCGGCGTTGCGGGTGGCGTTGTCCATCGCCGTCATCCGTGCCGCCTGCTCGGCGGCGACGCTTTCCAGCAGCGCCTTGAAGATCTGCACCGAGAGGTTGCGCGGCACCAGATCGGCCAGCAGCTCTTCCTCCTCGGGCTCGAACTCGTAGATGGCGCCGCCGAGATCGGGCGCCGCGTCGGCGCCGGCTTGCGGTGCCTGCGCCTCGCCCTCGTCCGGGCGCGGCAGCGGGATCAGCTGTTGGCGCGTCAGCTCCTGCGCCACCACCGACTTGAAGGCGTTGTAGAAGATGGTGCAGACGTCGAAAGCGCCTTCCTCGAAGAGTTGAATGAGGCGCGTGGCGATCTCATGCGCGTTGGCGAAGCCGATCGTGCGCACCTCGCGCAAGGTGATGTAGTCGATGATGTCGCGCGACAGATCGCGGCGCAGGCTGTCGTTGCCCTTCTTGCCGACGGCCAGGATCTTGACCTGCTTGCCGTCCTCTCGCAGCGCCCTGATGTGGCGCCGCGCGGCGCGGACGACGCTGGAATTGAAGGCACCGCACAAGCCGCGCTCGGCGGTCAAGACGACGACCAGATGCACCTCGTCCCGCCCGTTGCCGACCATCAGCGGCGGCGCTCCTTCCAGGCTCGGCAGGTTGGCCGCGACCGAGGCCAGCATGCGGCCCATGCGCTCGGAATAGGGCCGGGCCTGCTCGGCCGCCTCCTGCGCCCGGCGCAACTTGGCGGCGGAGACCATCTGCATCGCCCGCGTGATCTTCTGCGTCGAGCGGACGCTTCGGATCCGGTTGCGCAGGTCCTTGAGGCTCGGCATCGCAGGCGCCCCGCTCGCCGGCTCAGGCGAACTTCTTGACGAATTCGTCGAGCAAGGCGGCGAGCTTGCCTTCGGTCTCTTCGCTGATCTCGCCCTCGCCGCGGATCGCCTGCAGGATCTCGCCGTGATTGGCCTTGAGCTCGTTCAAATACTCGGTCTCGAAGCGGCCGATCTCGCCGACGGCGACGCGGTCGAGATAGCCGCGCACGCCGGCGAAGATCGAGACCACCTGCTCCTCCACCGGCATCGGCGTGTACTGGTTCTGCTTCAGCAGTTCGGTCAGGCGCGCGCCGCGGTTCAAAAGGCGCTGCGTCGCCGCGTCGAGGTCGGAGCCGAACTGGGCGAAGGCCTCCATCTCGCGGTACTGCGCCAGCTCCAGCTTGATGCGGCCGGCGACCTGCTTCATCGCCTTGATCTGCGCCGCCGAGCCGACCCGGCTGACCGAGAGGCCGACGTTGATGGCCGGGCGGACGCCGCGATAGAACAGGTCGGTCTCGAGGAAGATCTGTCCGTCGGTGATGGAAATGACGTTGGTCGGGATGTAGGCGGAGACGTCGTTGGCCTGGGTCTCGATCACCGGCAGCGCGGTCAGCGAGCCGGAGCCGTAGTCCTGGCTCATCTTCGCCGCCCGCTCCAAGAGGCGCGAATGCAGGTAGAAGACGTCGCCGGGGAAGGCCTCGCGGCCCGGCGGCCGGCGCAGCAATAGCGACATCTGCCGGTAGGCCACAGCCTGCTTGGAGAGGTCGTCGTAGAAGATCACCGCGTGCATGCCGTTGTCGCGGAAGTACTCGCCCATGGCGCAGCCGGCATAGGGCGCCAGGAACTGCAGCGGCGCCGGCTCGGAGGCGGTGGCCGCGACCACGATCGAATACTCGAGCGCGCCGTAGTCCTGCAGCGTCTTCACCAGCTGCGCCACCGACGAGCGCTTCTGCCCGCAGGCGACGTAGACGCAGTACAGCTTCTTCGATTCGTCGTCGCCTTGGTTGAGCGGCTTCTGGTTGATTATGGTGTCCAGGATGACGGCGGTCTTGCCGGTCTGCCGATCGCCGATGATGAGCTCGCGCTGGCCGCGGCCGATCGGCACCAGGGCGTCGAGCGCCTTCAATCCGGTCTGCATCGGCTCATGCACCGAGCGGCGCGGCACGATGCCCGGCGCCTTGACCTCGACCAGGCGGCGCTCGCTGGTCTCGATCGGGCCCTTGCCGTCGATCGGGTTGCCCAGCGCGTCGACGACACGGCCGAGCAGGCCCTTGCCGACCGGCACGTCGACGATCTCGCCGGTGCGCTTGACGATGTCGCCTTCCTTGATGGTGCGGTCGTCGCCGAAGATGACGACGCCGACGTTGTCGGTCTCGAGGTTCAGCGCCATGCCCTTGATGCCGCCCGTGAACTCGACCATCTCGCCGGCCTGCACCTTGTCGAGGCCGTAGACGCGGGCGATGCCGTCGCCGACCGAAAGCACCTGGCCGACCTCCGAGACCTCGGCCTCGGTGCCGAAGTTGGCGATCTGGTTCTTCAGGATGGCGGAAATCTCGGCGGCGCGGAGTTCCATCACTCGGCTCCCTTCATCGCGAATCTCAGGTTCTGCAGCTTCGTCCTGATCGAGGAGTCGATCATGCGCGAGCCGACGCGGACGACGAGCCCGCCCAGAAGCTCGGGCTCGACCTCGGTCTCGACGCTGACCTCGTTCTTCAGCGCCGCCGCCAGCTCGGCCCGGATCGCCGCCACCTGGCGCTCGTCCAGGGGATGCGCCGAGGCGACGCGGGCGACCACTTCGCCCCGATGGTCGGCCAGCAGCCGCGCGAATGCCAGGGTCATGTCGCGGAGCGCGAACAACCGGCGGTTCTGCGCCACCAGGCCGACGAAGTTGCGTACCGTCTGCCCGGTGCCGAGCCCGTCCAGCACCGCCGCTATCGCCCGGGCCTGGGCCTCGCGCCCGAAGATCGGGCTGCGTACCAGGCGGGTCAGGTCGTCGCTCTCATCCAGCGCGGCGCGCAGGCTGGCGAGATCGCCGGCCACGGGGTCGAGCTCGCCGGCGTCGTGCGCCAGCTCGAACAGCGCTGTCGCGTAACGCCCGGCGATCCCGGAAACAAGGCCCATCTCGGCTGCCACGAGCGCGCTCACCCCCTCGGCGACGGACGGCCTTAAGTCCTTGATATTTTTGACAAAGGCCAATACGAATGCGGGCGCCCCAGGTCCCCCTGAGGGCGCGCCGGCTAACTAGCATACCGTGCCAGGGCGTGCAAGGCTGCGGGGTTAGGCGATAAATTCATGCTATGGCGAAAGCGAAAAAAGCTGCAGCGTTGGCCGTCGTGCGCACCGTGGCCGACTTGCGCGCACTGGTCGGCGGCTGGCGGCGCCAGGGTCAGAGCGTCGGGCTGGTGCCGACCATGGGCTGCCTGCATGCCGGTCACCTGGCGCTGGTCGAACGCGCCCTGGCCGAGAACAGGCGCGCCGTCGCCACGCTGTTCGTCAACCCGAAGCAGTTCGACCACCCCGACGACCTGGCCGCCTATCCGCGCGACGAGGCGCGCGACCAGGCGCTGCTGCGCCAAGCCGGGTGCGATGCGCTGTTCGCGCCGGACGTCGACGAGATGTACCCGGCCGGCTTCGCCACCACGGTGACGATGCGCGGTCTCACCGACAGGCTGGAGGGCGTGCACCGGCCCGGCCACTTCGACGGCGTCTGCACCGTGGTCGCCAAGCTGCTGTCGCAGGCCGGGGCCGACGCCGCCTATTTCGGCGAGAAGGACTACCAGCAGTACAAGGTGGTGGAACGGATGACCCGCGATCTCAACATCGCGACCGAGATCCGGGCGGTCGAGACGGTGCGCGAGGCCGACGGCCTGGCGCTGTCCTCGCGCAACGTCCGGCTCTCGGCTGAGGAGCGGCGGGCGGCGCCCCGTCTCGCCGCCGAGCTGCAGGAAGCGGCCTGGACGCTGGCGCAGGGCGCCGAGGCGACGCCTCTGCTGGCCGAGACCTTGGCGCGCCTGCGGGATGCCGGCTTCGGCCCGGTCGATTACTTCGAGCTCGCCGCCGCCGACGACCTGACGAGGCTCAGCCGCGCCGAGCGGCCGGCGCGGCTGCTGGCGGCGGCCTGGCTCGGCCGCACCCGGCTGATCGACAACGTCGCCGTGCCGCCGGCGCTGGACGGAGCGGGCGCCGGCGCCTAGGTTCGGGCCATGTTGCGGTTGACCGAGTACACGAGCTACGCCGAGGCGCAGGCGCACTGCACCCCGGAGGCGCTGTGGGCGCTGTTCGACGGCGATGCGACGCGCCTCAACATCGCCGATGAGTGCCTGGGCCGGCACCGCGGCCTGGGCCTCGCCGTCCGCGTCGCCCGGCGCGAGGGCCCGGATCAGGCCTGGAGCTTCGATGAGCTGGCCGACTGGTCGGGCCGCTTCGCCAACTGGCTGGGGCAGCGCGGCGTGCCGGCCGGTGCCCGCGTCGCCATCATGCTGGAGCCATCGCTGCCCTTCTATTTCGGCCTTTTCGGCACCATGCAGGCGGGCCGCGTCGCGGTGCCGCTGTTCACGCTGTTCGGTCCCGACGGCGTCGCCCTCAGGATCGACGACTGCCGGCCGGCGCTGCTGCTGACCTCCGCCGAGCTGGCGCCGCGCGTGCCAGCGCGCGCGGACCTTGAGGTCGTCGTCGCCGACGAGGCGTTGCTGGCCGAGGTGAGCTCGCAGACCCCGGTGTTTCAGGCCACGACCGGGGCCGGCGACATGGCCATGTACCAGTACACCTCGGGCACCACGCGCGAGCTGCCGGCGGCAGTGCGCCACCGCCACCGGGCCATCGTCACGGTGATGCTGGCCGCCCTCTACGGCACCGGTGTTCGGCCGGGGGAACGCTTCTTCTGCCCCTCCTCGCCGGCCTGGGGGCACGGCCTCTGGCACGGCACCCTGGCGCCGCTGGCGCTGGGGGCCACGGTCAGCGCCTGGGCCGGGCCGTTCGAGCCGGCGCGCATGTTGGAGGTCATGCAGGAGCACGAGATCGAGAACCTCGCCGCCGCGGCGACGCATTACCGCATGCTGCGCACCTGCGGGCGGACCGGCGAGTTCACTTACCAGGTCAGGAAGCTGAGCTTCACCGGCGAGCCGATCGACAGCGCCACCGCCGGGTTCTGCGAAGCCGCCTTCGGCACCTCCGTGCGCAGCATGTACGGCACCACCGAGGTCGGCGTCGTGCTGGCGAGCTATCCGGGCGCGGCCGACTTCGAGGCTCGGCCGGGGGCGCTGGGCAAGCCGCTGCCGGGGGTCGAGGTCGAGGTTCACGATGCCGCCGGCCGGCGCTGCGCACCGGGCACGGTGGGCGAGATCGTGGTCCGCCGTCGCGGGCAGTGGATCAGGACCAGGGACCTGGGGCATTGCGATGGCGACGGTTATTTCTTCCATGACGGCCGGGCCGACGACGTCATCATCTCCGCCGGCTGGACCATGAGCGCGGTGGAGATCGAGGACGTGCTGCTGAAGCACGCCGACGTCAGGGAAGCCGCCGTGATCGGCGTGCCGGATGCGCTGCGCGGCCAAGTGGTGAAGGCGTTCATCGTCTCCGACCGGCCGGGCGATGCGGCCTTCGCCGAGGAACTGCAGGCGTTCACGAAAGCGCGGCTGAGCCGCCACGAGTACCCGCGCCAGATCGCCTTCACCGAGGCCCTGCCGAAGACCCCGGCCGGCAAGGTCAACCGCGGCCGGCTGCGTCAGGCCGAGCGTCGGCAGCGCGAGGCCGCGGCAATGGAGTCCGAAGATGGCTGAAAGCTACGCCCGGCAGTTTCCGCAAATCACCGACCAGGCGCTGGACGAATTGCGCGCGCGCATCGGCGTTAAGATCGAGCACACGGCCGAGCCCTGGTGCCACGAGGCGACGCGCGATGCGATCCGCCACTATGCCCACGGCATCGGCGACGACAATCCGCTGTGGTGCGATCCCGCCTATGCCGCCGGCACGCGCTACGGCGGCGTCATCGCCCCGCCGTCCTTCCTGTTCGCCATGAACCGCGTCATCTCCGGCTATGTCGGCGGCCTCTCCGGCGTGCACGCGATGTGGGCCGGCGCCGACATCACCTGGCACGAGGTGATCCGCCGCAACGAGGAGGTCCGCACCGAGGCCTGGCTGAAGGACCTGGTCGAGCATCAGACGCGCTTCGCCGGCCGCGCCATCCAGCAGATCTACCACGTCGACTTCTACGGCGCCGACGACCGGCTGCTGATCGCGGCGGACAGCTGGTGCTTCCGCACCGACCGCGACCTGGCGCGCGAGGAAGGCACCAAGTACCGGGCGGTGCGGGAGAAGCCGCAGCGCCGCTACGGCAAGGCCGAGCTGGACGAGTTCTACCGCCATTACGCCGAGGAGGAGGTGCGGGGCGGCGAGCCACGCTATTTCGAGGATGTCGAGATCGGCGAGGCCCTGCCGACCATGCTCAAGGGGCCGATGACGGTGACCGGCTTCATCGCCTACGCGCAAGGCTGGGGCGGCCTCTACATCCGCGCCAACAAGCTGGCCTGGCGGCAAATCGCGCGCCATCCGGGCCTCGGCATCGAGAACCGCTTCGGCATTCCCGACTGTCCCGAGCGGGTGCACTGGGAGCCCGAGTTCGCGCATCAGGTCGGCGCCCCCGGCGCTTACGACTACGGACCCGAGCGCTGCTCGTGGATGACCCATCACCTGACCAACTGGATGGGCGACGACGGCTTCCTGCGCCATTCGGCGACCGAGATCCGCCGCCACAACCCGGAGGGCGATGCGCTTTTCATCACCGGCGAGGTGGCGGACAAGAAGCGCATCGATGGCCGGAACGCGGTCGAAATCCGCCAGGAGGCCCGCAACCAGGACGGCGAGCTGTCGGTCCGGGGCAGTGCCACCGTATGGCTACCCTCGAAGAGCGCGTGAGCTGCCGTGTGCGCCGCCGCGGGCGAAGCTGTGATCGCCGACACACTGCATCGGCGAACGTGTTCCTATATGCTGGGGCGAAGCGAGTCGCCGGCCTGGCGCCGGCGCTTGCGCAATGCCCATTGCCGAAGAGCCCGAAGATGAAACGCCTGCCCATCGCCGCCCTCGGCTTCGCCGCCGGCCTCGCCCTGGTTCTGAGCGCCGCCCCGGCGCTGGCCAAGGCCAAGAAGGAGACCGCGCACCGGCAGCCGGTGACGCAGTCATCGGATGTCGTCGATATCGTCTTCAGCGAGATCGAGCGGCGCCTCGTCCACGACTATTTCGGCGTGCCGGAGGCGCACGGCGGCGGCAAGAGCAAGGGCCTGCCGCCCGGCCTGGCCAAGCGGGACGAGCTGCCGCCCGGCCTGGCCAAGCGCGACCAGTTGCCGCCCGGCCTGGCCAAGCGCGACCTGCCCTCGGACCTCGAACACAAGCTCGGCCGGACGCGCCACGGCACCAAGCGCGTGATCGTCGGCAACGACGTGCTGCTGATCCAGGCGGCGACCGGCGTCGTCCTCGACATCATCCACGACGTCGTCACCCGCAAGAACTGAAGCCCGGGATGAAGCCAAAGCGGATCCTGATCCTCGCGGCGCTGCTCGCCGGCCTGGCGCTGGGCGCGTGCGAGGACAGCACCCACGACCTCTTGAGCAAGGCGGAAGCGGTGTCGACCAAGGCGGAGCTCGAGAAGGCCCTGGGGCCGCCCGACATCGTCGCCAAGGTCGGCCCGCTGGAGACCTGGACCTACAAGGCTTCGAACGGCGAGGTCAGCTTCTTCATCACCGGCGATGCGGTGACCCTGAAGGCGGCTTCGACCTCGTCAAAGAAGTAGCCGGGCCTTTCAGATCACGCCGTCGGCGCGCAGCGCGCCGATCTCGTTGTCGCCGTAGCCGAGCCCGCGCAGGATCTGGTCGGTATGCTCGCCCAGCATCGGCGCGCGATGGCGGATCCGCCCTGGCGTTTCGGACAGCTTCACCGGGGTCTGCGCCACCGGCGCCGGCCGCGCCATGCCGGGAAACTCCATCGGCTGCAGGAAGCCGGTGGCCTTGACGTGGGGGTCCTCCAGCGCCTCGGCCGGCGAATAGAGCGGCCCCGCCGGAAGTCGCGCGGCCTCGAGTTCCGCCAGCGCCTCGGCGGTGCTGCGCTCGGCGCACCAGGCGGCCATCCGCTCGGAGATGATTTCGCCGTGCTCGCCGCGCGAATCGTCGGTGGCAAAGCGCGGATCGTCGTGCCAGTGCGCTTCCCCGAGCAGATCGGTCCAGCGTTTGAACAAGGGTGCGCCCAGCACCTGGGTGATGATCCAGCCGTCGCGGGTGCGATAGATGTCGGAGGGTCCGCCGTTGTAGCCGCGGTTGCCGATCGCCTCGCGATCGCGTCCGGTCACCGCCTGCTCGATCAGCATGGCGTCGTGGAAGGTCAGCGCCGTGCGCAGCAGCGCGCCCTCGACCATCTGGCCGCGTCCGCTCTTCGCCCGCTCGAACAGCGCCGCCATGGTGGCGAAGGCGGACAGCGAGGCGGTGCCGAAGTCGACCCAGGGCGCCTCCGACTTGATCGGATCGCCGGGCCGCCCGCCGAGATAGACCGAGCCGCACATCACCTGCGCGATGCCATCGAAGCCGACGCGCTTGGCGTAAGGACCCTCGGAGCCGAAGCCCGAGACCGTGGTCAGGATGATGTCGGGTCTGATCGCCTTCAGGCTGTCGTAGTCGAGGCCCATCGCCTGCAGGGTCTCGTAGGGCAGGTTGGCGACCACCACGTCAGCGGTGGCGACCAGCTTCCTGACCACCTCGCGGCCCTCTGGCCGCATCGGGTTCAAGGTCATGCCCAGCTTGTTGCGGTTCATCAGCATGAACATGGCGCCCTCGCCGGTCTCGGCGACCGGCAGCACATAGCGGTCCTCGCTGCCCTTGACCTTCTCGATGCGGATGACCTCGGCGCCGAGATCGCCCAAGAGCGTGGCGCAGTAGGGCCCCGCGATATAACGCCCGAAGTCCAGGACCCGGACGCCGTCCAGCACGCCTGACATTACGTTCTCTCCTCGCAGCCAAGGCAACTCCGGGCGAGCTTAGCCGAACGGCGAAGCGGGACAAACCGCGGCGGCGGCAGCCGGATTACTCCAGAGTCTCGAACAGGCGGATCATCAGCGCGGCGCGCTCGCCCAGCGAGGAGAACAGGATGTGCTCCCACTCGGTATGCGCGCCGGCGCCGTCGGCGCCGAGTCCGTCCAGGGTAGGCAGGCCCATGGCGCCGGTGAAATTGCCGTCGCTGCCGCCGCCGGAATGAGTGTCTTTGAGCTCGAAGCCGATCTCGGCGGCGAGCGTCCGGGCGTGCTCGAACAGCGATGTCACGGCCTCGTTCTTGGTGTAGGGCGGCCGGTTCATGCCGCCGGTTACGGAGAGCTCGACGTCGGGATCGACCGCGGTGAGCGCCAGCATGCGGGCGCACATCGCCTCGCCGGTCGTGGCGTCGGGCACGCGCACGTCGATCGAGGCCCGGCATTCGAAGGGCACGACGTTGATCGCGGTGCCGCCGCTGATCTGGCCGACATTGGTGGTGACGCCGCGGGCATAGTCGGTCATCGCCTCGACGGCCAGGATCTGGTGCGCCATCTCGCGGATGGCGCTGCGCCCGTCCTGGTGGCGGGCGCCGGAATGGGCCGCCCGGCCCTTGATCGCCAAGTCGAAGCGGGCCACGCCCTTGCGCGCCGTCACCACCCGGCCGCCGTCGCGCGCCGGCTCCGCCACCAGCACGTACTTGGCCTTCGCGGCCTCGCGCTCGATCGTCGCCCGGCTGGTCGGACTGCCGATCTCCTCCTCGGGGATGAACAGGAAGGCGATCGGCAGCGGCGTCTCCCGGCCCTCGCGGACGATGTGCCGGTAGGCGTAGTAGCCGAGGTAGCCGCCCGCCTTCATGTCGTAGATACCGGGCCCGTAGACCTTATCGCCCTCGCGGCGGATCGGGTTGACGTTCTTGCCGGTGCCGATCGGGTGCACGGTGTCGAGATGGGCCAGGAACAGGATGCCCGGGCCGTCGCCGCCCCACGGGGTGCGCGCCTTCAGGATGTCGGCAAAGCCGTCGCGGCCCGGGGTGCGCTCGATCTCGGCGCCCAGCATCTGCATCTCGGTCTCGACCTGATCGACCACCCGGTTGACCGCCGCCGCGTCCGTGGTCGGGCTCTCGATGCGGACCCAGGTGAGGATGCCCTCGAGGATGTCGTCGGGATCGACCACCGGCACGTTGCGGTTCTTGTCCATCGTCAGTCCTTAGCTTTTGTGCGCGGCCAATCATATGGACGGCAAGCGGCAACGGAAGATGCAAAATGGCGAGGGGCTCACAGGAAGCTGTAGGGGTCGACGTCGGCTCGGATGCGCACGCTGCCCCGCGGGCTCACTTGGCCAAGCCAGCGCCGCGTCAGCTCGGAGGCGTTGGCGGCCCGCGCCGTCTTCAGCAGCAGCCGGTAGCGGAAGCGGCCGCGCAGCAGGCTCAGGGGCGCCGGCGCCGGCCCCAGCACCTCGATGCCGGCGCCCCGGGGCGCCGCCCGCGCCAGCGCCCGGGCGGTGTCGGCGGCCTGCGCCTCCTCGGGGGCCGAGACGATGATCGCCACCAGGCGGCCGAACGGCGGCATGCCCTGCGCCCGCCGGGCCTCGGTCTCGCGGGCCATGAAGGCGTCACGGTCGCCGGAGAGAAGCGCCTGAATCACCGGGTGCTCGGGCATGTAGGTCTGCAGTAGCGCGCGGCCGGGACGCAAGGCCCGTCCGGCCCGCCCGGCGATCTGGCTCAACAGCTGGTGCGTCCGCTCGGCGGCGCGCAAATCGCCGCCGGCGAGGCCCAAATCGGCGTCGACGACGCCGACGCAGGTCAGCATCGGGAAGTTGTGTCCCTTGGCGACGATCTGGGTGCCGATGACGAGATCGATCTCGTGCTCGGTGATGCGGCGGATCAGCTCGGCAGCGGCGCGCGGGCCGCGCACGGTGTCGCTGGCGATGATCTCGGCCCGGGCCTCCGGGAACAGCCGCCCGGTCTCCTCCAGCAGACGCTCGACGCCGGGGCCGCAGGCGGCGAAGCGGCTCTCGGCCTCGCAGTTCGGGCAAGTGTCCGGCAGGCGCTGGGCGAAGCCGCAGTGGTGGCACTGCAGCCGGTCCTGGAAGCGGTGTTCGACCAGCCAGGTCGTGCAGTTCGGACATTGCAGGCGGTGCCCGCAGGCCCGGCACAGGGTCAGCGGCGCGTAGCCGCGCCGGTTCAGGAACAGCAGCGCCTGCTCGCCCGCCGCCAGGGCCGCCGTCACGGCGTCGGTGAGCTCTGGCGAGAGCCAGGCATCGGCGCGCAGGCCGGCCTTGCGCATGTCCACCGCCGTCACCTCGGGTAGGCTGGCGCCGCCGGCGCGGCTCGGCAGGTGCAGGTGGGCATAGCGGCCGCCAGCGACGTTGACGGTGCTCTCGAGGCTCGGCGTGGCCGAGACCAGGACGATCGGGATGCCGCCGAGCGAAGCCCGGACCACGGCCATGTCGCGGGCGTGGTAGCAGACCCCGTCGTCCTGCTTGAAGGCGCCGTCATGTTCTTCGTCGACGACGATCAGGCCGAGGTCGCGAAACGGCAGGAACAGGGCCGAGCGGGCGCCGACGACGACCGGCGCCCGGCCCTCGGCGACGGCCCGCCAGCAGCGCCGGCGCTGGCTCGGGCGCAGCTCCGAATGCCACTCGATCGGCGGCGCCCCGAAACGCTGCTCGAAGCGGGCCAGCCACTGCGAGGTCAGCGCGATCTCGGGCAGCAGCACCAGGACCTGGCGCTTCTGGGCCAGGGCCTCGGCGATGGCTTCGAAATAGACCTCGGTCTTGCCGGCGCCGGTGACGCCGTCCAAGAGCGTGGTCGTGTAGCCGCCGCCGGCGACCGTGTGGCGCAGGGCGGCGGCGGCCGTGTCCTGGGTCTCGCTCAGCTCGGGCCCGGGCAGGCGCCAGTCGGGCGCCGGCAGCTGCACCTGCTCCGGCAGCAGCACCTCGGCCAGCGTGCCGGCGGCGAGCAGACCGCGAATGACGCCGGTGCCGACACCGGCGGCCTCGGCCAGATCGGCGGCGGCGCGCGGCGGGCCGTCCTCGAGCAGGGCGAGTACGCGCCGGCGCGCCGGCGTCAGCCGCGCCGGCGGCGGGCCCTGCAGCCGGTAGGCGATGGCGAGGCGCGGCGGCTCCAGGGCCGAGCTGACGCTCATCGCCATGCGCAACACCGAGCCGGGGTCGGTGACGTTGTAATTCGCCACCCATTCCAGGAAGCGCCGGGTGACGGCGGGCATCGCCGGTACCGGCAGGCGGCCGGCCACGTCCTTGAGCTTGGCCTCGGCGACGGGTCTCTCGGGATCGGCCGGACCCAGGCCCCAGACGACGCCCGGCACCAGCCGGCGGCCCAGCGGCACGGCAACGAAGTCGCCCGCCGCCAGCGCCGCGCTGGCGGGCACCCGATAGTCATAGGTCGCGGCCAGCGGCAGCGGCAGCAGAACGTGCACGCGGGAGGCCGCGTCCGGCTCGTTGCTGGCATCGCTTGGGAGCATCCGCTACACTCTGCCAAGCGCTCTGGGTCTCGACAAGCCGTGCCGCGGCTGTCGTAATTAATAAGCGATTCGGAAGGGATAGGACGCGCATGAAGTTCTTCGTCGACACCGCCGACGTGGACGAGATCCGCGAATTGAGCGCGACCGGCCTGGTCGACGGTGTCACGACCAACCCTTCCCTGGTGGCCAAGACCGGACGTGACTTTTTCGCCGTGCTGAACGAGATCTGCGCGCTGGTGGACGGGCCGGTAAGCGCCGAGGTCACCGCCACCGAGGCCGACCAGATGGCCGAGGAGGGCCGCAAGCTGGCCTCGCTCGCCGACAACATCGCGGTCAAGGTGCCGCTGACCTGGGACGGCCTGAAGGCCTGCCGCACCCTGAGCCAGGGCGGCACCATGGTCAACGTCACGCTCTGCTTCTCCGGCAACCAGGCGCTGCTGGCGGCCAAGGCGGGCGCCACCTTCGTCTCGCCCTTCGTCGGCCGGCTCGACGACATCGGCCACGACGGCATGCGGCTGATCGAGGAGATCCTCGAGATCTACGACAATTACGACGACATCGATACGCAGGTTCTGGTGGCCTCGGTACGCAGCCCGGTCCACGTTCTGCAGGCGGCCAAGCTCGGCGCCGACATCTGCACCGTGCCGCCGCAGGTGATGCGCCAGCTGGCCAAGCACGCGCTCACCGACAAGGGCCTGGAGGCCTTCCTCGCCGACTGGCGGGCGACCGGGCAGTCGATCCTGAAAAAGGATGACGCGGCATGAGCGGCGAGCGGACGCGGCGCAACGCCGGTCGTGGCGCCAATGCCCCGCCGCTCGACGCCGTGCAGGTCAAGAATTATCTGCAGGCGCATCCCGAGTTCCTGATCGAGCACCCTGACCTGATCGAAGTGCTGGCTCCGCCCGGCCGCGAGTCCGCCGACAACGTGCATGACCTGCAACAGTTCATGCTGCGACGGCTGCGCGACGAGGTGCGCCGTCTGCGCTCGCAGCAGCGCGCGCTGGTCGAGACCAGCCGAGCCAACCTGTCGATCCAGCACCAGGTCCACGAGGCGGCGTTGGCCCTGATGGAGGCGCGCAGCTTCGAGCACCTGATCCACATCGTCACCACCGACCTGAGTCAGATCCTCGACGTCGATGCCGTCACCATCTGCGTCGAGGCGATGCCGGACGGACCAACCGGCAGGGTGAAGACCGCCGGCGTCTATGTTCTGGAGCCGCACGGCGTCGATTCCCGCATCGGCCAGGGGCGCGAGGTGCTGCTGGCCAACGACATCCCCGCCGACCCCCAGGTCTTCGGGCCGGCCGCCGGCCTGGTCAAAAGCCAGGCCCTGGCGCGCATGCGGGCCAGCCGGCGGACGCCGGACGGGCTGCTGGCGCTGGGCGCCCGCGACATCGAGAAGTTCCATCCAGAACAGGGCGCGGAGCTGCTGGTCTTCCTGGCCGGCCTGCTGGGGCGCGCGATTCGCGGATGGCTCGGCCTGCCGGGCTGAACGCGGAGCAAACCCGCCTCGGCGAACTGGCGCCCGGACTGACCGGTCCGTTCGCGCGCTGGCTCAGGTGGCTCGAGGGCGAGCGCCGCCTAGCCGTGCGGACGCACGAATCCTATCAGCGCGATGTCCTCGCCTTTCTCGCCTTCCTGGCCACGCATGGCGGCGCGGCGCCGACGCTCAAGATCCTGGCGGAACTGCGACCGGCGGACTTCCGCGCCTGGCTGGCCGAACGGCGGCGGCGTGACTTGAAGGCGACCTCGACGGCGCGGGCGCTGTCGGCGGTGCGCAGCTTCTTCCGCTGGCTCGAACGCGATGGCCTTGTCGCCAATGCGGCGATCGGCGCCCTACGCTCGCCCAGGCTGCCGCATGCGGTGCCGAAGCCGCTCGGCGTCGGCGAGGCCAAGGCGCTGCTCGAACGCGCTGGCGTTGATGCCGGCACGCCCTGGATCGCCGCCCGGGACGTCGCCGTCTTGACCGTGCTCTACGGCCTCGGCCTGCGCATCTCCGAAGCCCTGGGACTGTCCCGGGACGCGGCCCCGCTGGGCGAGTTCCTGACCATCCGCGGCAAGGGCGGCAAGCAACGCCTGGTGCCGGTGCTCCCCGTCGCCGCCCAGGCGGTCGAACGTTACCTGGCGCTCTGCCCGCATCCTCTGGTTCCAGACGGGCCGCTTTTTGTCGGCGTGCGCGGCGGCCGGCTCGGCCCCCGCACGGTGCAGGCGGCGATGCAGCGCCTGCGCGGCCAGCTCGGCCTCGGCCCGACGGCGACGCCGCACGCGCTGCGCCACTCCTTCGCCACCCACCTGCTGGGCGATGGCGGCGACTTGCGCACGATCCAGGAACTGCTGGGTCACGCCAGCCTGTCGACCACACAGCGGTATACCGACGTCGATACCGAGCAGCTGCTGGCGATCTATCGCACCGCGCATCCGCGCGCCAAGCGCCGCGCCGCCGACAAGCTTTAGGCCGAAGGCGGCGAGCGTCGCGTCAGGAGCCAGATCGCCACCGGGCCGAAAGCCGCGCCGGCGGCCATGGTCATCCAAGCGAGGCCCCAGGCGAGTTGACTGTCGCGGCCGCCGCCGAGGTCGAGGGCCACGCCTGGCGCCAGCGAACCCAGGAAAGAGAAGCCGAAGCCGAGGAAGGAATGCATGGCCATGGTCGCACCCTTGCGCTCGGGCGCCGCGCCCTGCACGGCGCCGGTGGTGATCGAGGCGCTGTCCGCCGTCACCGTGACGCCGTGCAGCAGGCAGAGCCCGACCACCAGGGCGAAGGGCAGGGCGGCGGAAAAGCCGATCAGGCTGCAGACCAGGACCGATACCAGCATGTGAGCGCTGACCGTAACGGCGCGGCTGAAGCGGCTGGCGAGTTCGTTGCCAAGGACGCTCGCCGGCATGCCGAGCAGGCCGACCGCGGCGGCGATGGCGGTGGCGCTCCAGAAGCCGGCGGCGCCGTCCGGCTGCAGCGAGGCGCTGAAGACCAGGAAGGCGACGATCCAGGCGCGCATGCCGAAGAGCTCCCAGTTGTGCGCCGCATAGGCCAGCACGTAGGCCATCGCCTGGCGGTTGCGCAGCACCGGGCGGAAGTCGAGGAAGGCCAGCAGCGGGGCGGCGGCGGGCGCGACCGGCTTCGGCTTCAGCACCAGCAAGGCGACGGCAAAGGCGGCCAGCACGGCCAGCCCGGGCAGGCCGAAGGCCCAGCGCCAGCCCGCCACCGCGGCGATCTCGCCGGCGATCAGGTAGGAGAGCGCCGAGCCGATGCCGAACGAGGAGGTGTAGAAGGACACCGCGCGCGTCTGCAGGCGCGGATCCTCGATGCCGTCGGTCAGCGCCTTCAGGCCCGGCATGTAGGTGCCGGCGAGCCCGGCCCCGGCCAGCACGCGCAGCGGTGCCGCCGACCAGAAGCCCTCGGCCAGCACGGCGAAGGCCATCGCCGCGGCGAAGGTCAAGAGCGTCGAGCAGAGGTAAACGAGACGGGCGTCGATCCGGTCGGTCAGCGCCGTCAGCACCGGCACCGCGAGCATGTAGCCGACGAAGAACAGGCCCGAGAGGGTGCCGCCGGCGGTCGAGGAAAGCTGCCAGTCGTCGAGGAAGGTCGGCAGCAGGGCCGGGAAGGTGGAAAAGGTCAACATGCCCAGCGCCTCGGCGAGACACATCAGCACCACGGCCGACACCGGCTTCATGCGCGGACTCCGACGGCCCGGCGGCGCTATCCGGGCCGGCCTAGGCGTTCAGGCTGCGCCCGGCGACCGCCAGGGCGGCTTCCTTGACCGCCTCGCTCAGGGTCGGATGGGCATGGCAGGTGCGGGCCAGGTCCTCGGCGCTGGCGCCGTATTCCAGGGCCAGCACCAGCTCGGCGATCATGGTGCCGGCATCGGGCCCGAGGATGTGGGCGCCCAAAACCCGATCCGTGGCGGCGTCGGCAAGGATCTTGACGAAGCCGTCGGCATCGGCGTTGGCGCGGGCCCGGCTGTTGGCGAGGAAACTGAACTTGCCGACCCTGTAGTCGGTGCCGGCCTCTTTCAGCGCCTCCTCGGTCTGGCCGACGGCGGCGGCTTCCGGCCAGGTGTAGACGACGCCGGGGATGGCGGCGTAGTTGACGTGACCGTCCTGCCCGGCGATCAGCTCGGCCACGGCGACGCCCTCCTCCTCGGCCTTGTGCGCCAGCATCGGCCGCTCGGGCAGGATGTCGCCGATGGCGAAGATGCCCTCGACGTTGGTCTGGTAGCCGGCGTCGACCGGCACGAAGCCGCGGTTGTCGACGGCGACACCGGCCTCGGCCAGGCCCAGGCCCTCGGTATAGGGCCGGCGGCCGACCGAGACCAGGACGACGTCGGCCGTCAGCGTCTCGGCCTTGCCGCCCGCCGCCGGTTCCAGCTTCAGGCTCAGGCCGGACTTCGCCGCCTTCACGCCGGTAACCTTGGTCTTCAGCTTGAACTCCATGCCCTGGCGGCCAAGCAGGCGCTGCAGGTGCTTGGAGATCTCGGCATCCATGTTCGGCGTGATCCGGTCCAAGAGCTCGACCACGGTGACCTCGGCGCCGAGGCGGCTCCACACCGAGCCGAGCTCGAGGCCGATGTAGCCGCCGCCGATCACGACCAGGTGCTTCGGCACCTTGTCCAGCGCCAATGCGCCGGTCGAGGAGACGATGCGCTTCTCGTCGAACTCGATGCCGGGCAGCGGCATCGGCTCCGAGCCGGTCGCCAGGACGATGCTCTCGGCCTCTAGGCTCGCCTCACCTCCGTCGTTGAGCGCCACCGCCACCCGGCCCGGCGCGGCGATGCGGCCACGGCCGGCGACGTGCGTCACCTTGTTCTTCTTGAACAGGAAGCCGATGCCCTTGGTCAGCTCGTCGACCACCTTGTCCTTGCGCCCCAGCATCGCCTTCAGGTCGAGCTCGACCTTGGCCAGCTTGACCCCGTGCTCGGCCAGCCGGTGTTTCGCCTCGGCGAAGTGGTGCGAGGATTCCAAAAGCGCCTTGGAGGGGATGCAGCCGAGATTGAGACAGGTGCCGCCCAGGGTCGGGCGGGCCTCGACGCAGGCGGTCTTCAGGCCGAGCTGTGCGGCACGGATGGCGCCGACGTAACCGCCAGGCCCGCCGCCGACGAAGACGACATCGTACTTCTGTTCGCTCAACGCGCGGGCTCCCTCAAACGTCGAACAGCAGGCGCTCCGGCGCCTCCAGCATCTCCTTGACGCGGACCAGGAAGCTCACCGCTTCGCGGCCGTCGATGATCCGGTGGTCGTAGGAAAGCGCCAGGTACATCATCGGCCGGGCCTCGATCATGCCGTCGATCACCATGGCCCGATCCTGGATCTTGTGCATGCCCAGGATCGCCGACTGCGGCGGATTCAGGATCGGCGTCGACAAGAGCGAGCCATAGACGCCGCCGTTGGAGATGGTGAAGGTGCCGCCCTGCATCTCGTCGATCGTCAGCTTGCCGTCGCGGGCGCGGCGGCCGAAGTCGGCGATCGTGCGCTCGATCTCGGCGAAGCTCATGCCGTCGGCGCCTTTCAGCACCGGCACCACCAGGCCCTGGGCGGTGCCGACGGCGACGCCGATGTTGTAGTAGTTCTTGTAGATCAGGTTCTCGCCTTCGATTTCGGCGTTGGCCGCCGGCAGCTCTTTCAGCGCCAGCACCGAGGCGCGCACGAAGAACGACATGAAGCCGAGGCGGACGCCGTGCTTCTTCTCGAAGGAGTCGCGATAGGTGCTGCGCGCCGCCATGATCTGGCTCATGTCCGCCTCGTTGAAGGTGGTGAGCATGGCGGCGGTGTTCTGCGCCCGCTTCAGGCGCTCGGCGATACGCTGGCGCAGGCGGGTCATGCGCACCACTTCTTCGCGCGCCGCCTCCGGCCGTTCGCCGGGCGCGCGCACCGGCCGCGCTTGCGCTACTGGCGCCGCCGGCTTGGCCGCGGGCTTCGCCTCGGCGCGCCCGAGATAGGCCAGTACGTCCTCCTTGAGAATCCGCCCATCCCGACCGCTTGCCGGAACCGCGCCCGGGTCGAGGTCGTGCTCGGCGACCAGGCGGCGCACCGCCGGCGACAGCGGCATCGCCTCGGCCGGCCGTGCCGGCTCGGCCTCTGGCGTCGATGGGACCTCGGCCGCTGGCGGCGGTTCGGGCGCAGCTATCGCTTCCTCTTCCTTCTCCGCCGGTTCAGCCTTTGCCTTCTTCGCCGACTTCGGAGCCTCGGCGCCGGCCTGGCTCTCGTCGAGGCGGGCGAGCAACGCGCCTACCTCCAGGGTCGCACCTTCCTCGGCGACGATCTCGCTCAAGACTCCGGCCTGTGGCGCCGGCACCTCAACCGCGACCTTGTCGGTCTCTAGCTCGACCAGCGGCTCGTCCCGGGCCACCGCCTCGCCGGCCTGCTTAAGCCAGCGGGCGACCGTCGCCTCGGTGACGGACTCGCCCAGCGTCGGTACGTGGATCTCGATCATGGCTGCCGCCTACCCGTCCTGGCCATCGCGGATGCCGAGCGCCTCGCGAACGATCCGCTCCTGCTCCTGCCGGTGCACCTGCAACAGCCCGACCGCGGTCGAAGCCGATTCCGAGCGGCCGACATAGAGCGGCCGGCTGCACTTGTGCTCGATCCGGCGCAACACCTGCTCGATGCGCGGCATGACAAACCACCAGGCGCCCATGTTCTGCGGTTCTTCCTGGCACCAGAAGATCTCGGCGTTGGGGAAGCGCGCCAGCTCCTTCATCAGCGGCCGCTTGGGGAACGGGTAGAGCTGCTCGAGCCGCATCAGGTAAACGTTCTTGCGCTTCAAGCTCTCGCGCATCTCGAATAGATCATAATAGACCTTGCCCGAGCACAGCACCACGCGGCGCACCTTCTCGGGCGGCACCAGGCTGTCGTCGCGGTGCAGCTCCAGGTCGTCCCAGAGCAGCCGGTGGAAGCTGGTGTTGTCGGCCAGCTCGCCGAGCTTGTTGACGCAGCGCTTGTGTCGGAGCAGCGACTTCGGCGTCATCAGGATCAGCGGCTTGCGGAACTTGCGGTGGATCTGCCGGCGCAGGATGTGGAAGTAGTTGGCCGGGGTCGTGCAATTGGCGACCTGCATGTTGTCCTCGGCGCAGAGCTGCAGGTAGCGCTCGAGCCGGGCCGAGGAATGCTCGGGCCCCTGGCCTTCGAAGCCGTGCGGCAACAGCATCACCAAGCCGCTCATCCTGAGCCACTTGCTTTCGGCGCTGGCCAGGAACTGGTCGATGATCACCTGGGCGCCATTGGCGAAGTCGCCGAACTGCGCTTCCCAGAGGATCAGGCCGCGCGGCTCGGCCAGGCTGTAGCCGTACTCGAAGCCAAGCGCGGCCGCCTCCGAGAGCGGGCTGTTGATGACCTCGAAGCTGGCCTGGGTCTTCGACAGGTTGTTGAGCGGGACGTAGACCTGCTCGTCCTCCTGATCGATGAAGGTGGCATGGCGCTGCGAGAAGGTGCCGCGGGCCGAATCCTGGCCCGACAGCCGGACCGGCACGCCCTCCAGCAGCAGCGAGCCGAAGGCCAGCGCCTCGGCGGTGGCCCAGTCGATGTTCTCGCCGGCCTCGATGGCCTGGCGTTTCTGCTCCAGCTGCCGGCGCACCGTGCGGTGCAGGTGGAAGCCCTCGGGCACCGTGGTGATGCGCTGGCCGATCTCGCGCAGGGTCTCGACCTTGACGTCGGTATCGCCGCGCCGCACCTCGCCGCGGGCCCGCTCCATCCCGGTCCAGGCACCCTCCAGCCAGTCCGCCTTGTTCGGCTTGTAGCCGCTGGCCGCCTCGAAGGCCTGCTCCATGCGCTGATTGAAACCCTGCAGCATCTCTTCGGCTTCGGCCTCGGTCATGATCCCGTCGCGCGCCAGCCGTTCGGCGTAGATCGCCCTGGTGGTCGGATGCTCGGCGATGCGCCGGTACATCAGCGGCTGTGTGAACATCGGCTCGTCGGCCTCGTTGTGGCCGTGCCGGCGGTAGCAGAACATGTTGATGACCACGTCCTGCTTGAAGCGCTGACGGAATTCCGCCGCCAGCTCCGCCACCCGGCAGACCGCCTCCGGGTCGTCGCCGTTCACGTGGAATACCGGCGCCTGCACCATCTTGGCGACGTCGGAGGCGTAGGGCGAGGAGCGACTGGCGATCGGATTGGTGGTGAAGCCGATCTGGTTGTTGACGATGACGTGCACCGTGCCGCCGATGCGATAGCCGGCGAGATCGGAAAGGGCGAAGCATTCCGCCACCAGTCCCTGCCCGGCGAAGGCGGCGTCGCCGTGCATGATCACGGCCATGACCTGCGAACGGCTGCTGTCCTTGCGCTGGGTCTGCTTGGCCCGGGCCTTGCCGATCACCACCGGGTCGACCGCCTCCAGGTGCGAGGGATTGGCGGCCAGCGACAGGTGCACCATGCAGCCGCCGAACTCGCGGTCGGTCGAGGTGCCGAGGTGGTACTTGACGTCGCCCGAGCCCTGCACGTCCTGAGGATTGGCCGGGTTGCCCTGAAACTCCGAGAAGATCGCGGTGTAGGACTTGCCCATGAAGTTGGCCAGCACGTTGAGCCGGCCGCGGTGCGGCATGCCGAGCGAGATTTCGCGCACGCCGAGCTCGGCGGCCCGCGTCACCAGCGCCTGCATCAGCGGCATCAGCGATTCCGCACCCTCCAGGCCGAAACGCTTGGTGCCGGTGTACTTCAGGTGCAAGAACCGCTCGAAGCCCTCGGCCTCGGTCAGCTGCTTCAGCATTTCGCGGCGCTCGGAGGGGCGAAAGCGCCACTGTTCGCTGCGTCCTTCCATGCGCTCCTGAATCCAGGCCTTCTCCTCCGGCCCCTGCATGTGCATGAACTCGACGCCGATGTTGCCGCAATAGGTGAGCTCGAGGATCTGCAGGATCTCTCTTAATGTCGCCGTTTCCAGGCCGAGCACGTAGTTGAGGAAGATCGGCCGCTCCAGAGCGGCCTCGTCGAAGCCGTAGCTTTCCGGCGAGAGCTCGGGATGCTCGCGCGCCTGCGACAGGCCCAGCGGGTCGAGGTTGGCCATCAAATGGCCGCGCACGCGATAGGCGCGGATCATCATCAGCGCGCGCAGGGAATCCAGGGTCGCCTGGCGAACCTGCACGGCCGAGACGGCGCCGAGCGCGACCGGCGCCTCGGCGGCAATCCCGAGGATCGCCGCCCGCTCATGGCGGCCGTCCAGCGGCTCGAGCGTCAGCTCCCGCTCGCTTTTCGGCGACCAGCTGGCGCCGCGCAGCTCGGCCAGGACGTCATCCGCCTCCTCGCCCAGGCCATCGAAGAACGCGCGCCAGCTCTCCTCGACCGCCTGAGGGTTCGTGAGGTAGCGCTGATAAAGCTGCTCGATGAACTCGCTGTTGGCGCCGTAGAGGAACGATGTCGCTTCCGCTGTTGCCGTCATCTCTCCGTTCGCGCGACGACTTGGCCGCGTCCTTCGCCGATTCCCGTCTTCAGCCTCCAGCCTTGCGCTGCAACACTTCCAACATAGTACTTCCCAACGCGGCCGGCGAGGCGGCGACCGTGACTCCGGCACTGCGCATCGCCTCGATCTTGTCGCCGGCGCTGCCCTTGCCGCCGGAAATGATGGCTCCGGCGTGCCCCATGCGCCGGCCCGGCGGCGCGGTGACGCCGGCGATGAAGCCGACCACCGGCTTCTTCACCGAGGACCGTTTCAGGAACGCCGCGGCCTCTTCCTCGGCGCTGCCGCCGATCTCGCCGATCATGACGATGCCTTCGGTCTCGTCGTCGGTCAGGAACATCTCCAGGCAGTCGATGAAGCTGGTGCCGCCGACCGGGTCGCCGCCGATGCCGATGCAGGTGCTCTGGCCCAACCCCACCGCCGTGGTCTGTCCGACCGCCTCGTAGGTCAGGGTGCCCGAGCGCGAGACGATGCCGACGCGGCCGCGGCTGTGGATGTGGCCCGGCATGATGCCGATCTTGCATTCCTCGGGCGTGATCACGCCGGGGCAGTTGGGGCCGATCAGCCGCGAGCCGGAACCCTGCAGCGCCCGCTTGACCGTGACCATGTCGAGCACCGGGATACCCTCGGTGATACAGACGATCAACGGCACCCTGGCGTCGAGCGCCTCCAGGATCGCGTCGGCCGCGAAGGGCGGGGGCACGTAGATCACCGTGGCGTCGGCCGCGGTCGCGGCGACCGCCTCGTGCACGGTGTCGAAGACCGGCAGGCCCAGGTGCCGGCTGCCGCCCTTGCCGGGCGAGACGCCGCCGACCATGCGGGTGCCATAGGCGATCGCCTGTTCGGAATGGAAGGTGCCCTGCCGCCCGGTGAAGCCCTGGCAGATCACCTTGGTCTGGGCGTTGACCAGGACCGCCATCAGCCCGCCTCCCGGACCGCCGCGACGATCTTGCGCGCGGCGTCATCCAGATCGTCGGCGGCGACGACAGCCAAGCCCGACTCGGCCAGGATCTTCTTGCCGATCTCGACGTTGGTGCCTTCCAGGCGGACCACGAGCGGCACCTCCAGGCTGACCTCGCGGGCGGCGGCGACGACACCCTCGGCGATGACGTCGCAGCGCATGATGCCGCCGAAGATGTTGATCAGGATGCCGCGCACGTTGTCATCGGCGAGGATGATCTTGAGGGCCGTGGTCACCCGCTCCTTGGTGGCGCCGCCGCCGACATCGAGGAAGTTGGCCGGTTCGGCCCCGTGCAGCTTGATGATGTCCATGGTCGCCATCGCCAGGCCGGCGCCGTTGACCATGCAGCCGATATTGCCGTCGAGCTTGACGTAGCTGAGCTCGGCTTCGGCCGCCTCGCGCTCCAACGGATCCTCCTCGCTGGGGTCGCGCAACTCGGCGATCTCGGGGTGGCGGAACAGCGCGTTGTCGTCGAAGGTCATCTTGGCGTCGAGGGCGATCAATTCGCCAGACCCGGTCACCACCAGCGGATTGATTTCGACCAGATTGGCGTCGGTCGCCAGCATCGCCTCATAAAGCGCGCTGATGAACTTGACCGCGCCGGCGACCTGCTCGCCCGCGAGGCCGAGGCCGAAGGCCAGGCGACGGGCATAGAAGGGCTGCAGGCCGGTGGCCGGATCGACGGTCACGGTGACGATCTTTTCCGGCGTCTCGGCGGCCACCTTCTCGATCTCGACGCCGCCCTCGGTCGACGCCATCAGCGCCACCCGCCCGGATTGGCGGTCGACCACGGCGCCGAGATAGAGCTCGGTGGCGATATCGCAGCCTTCCTCGATATAGAGGCGCTTGACCTCCCGGCCGGCCGGCCCGGTCTGGTGCGTGACCAGGGTCTTGCCCAGCAACGCGCCGGCGTGGCGGCCGACCTCGTCGAGCGACTTGGCGAGCTGGACGCCACCGGCCTTGCCCCGGCCGCCGGCGTGGATCTGCGCCTTCACCACCCAGACCGGCCCGCCCAAGGCCTCGGCGGCGGCATGTGCCTCGTCTATGGAGAAGGCGACCTTGCCGCGCGGCACGGCGACGCCGAACCTGCCCAAGACGTCCTTCGCCTGGTGCTCGTGGATGTTCATCTCTGAACCTTGAACGCCCCCGTTTGCAACCTAGCTCCAGCCTTCTGCCGGCGCAACCGCGGCGGGCGCGGCCGGGTTCTGGCTCAGGTGCGGGCCCGTTTGCGCTTGGGCGCGCCCGCGCGGCGGCCGCTTGGCTTGGCTTTGCCGAGCGTAGGGTCGAGCTTCCGGCAGGCGTCGACCAGCCCCCGGACGGCGTTGACGGAGCTGGCGAACATCTTCCTTTCGGCAGCGTCGAGCTTGATCTCGACGATGCGTTCGACGCCGCCGGCGCCGATCACTACCGGCACCCCGACGTAGAGGTCGCGGACCCCGTATTGGCCGTTCAGATAGGCGGCGCAGGGCAGCACCCGCTTCTTGTCGCGCAGATAGCTTTCCGCCATCTGGATCGCCGCCGAGGCCGGCGCGTAGTAGGCCGAGCCGGTCTTCAGCAGCTTGACGATCTCGGCGCCGCCGTCGCGGGTGCGCTGCACGATGGCGTCGATCTTGGCCTTGCTGCTCCAGCCCATCTTGACCAGATCGGGAAGCGGTATCCCGGCGACGGTGGAGTAGCGGACCAGCGGCACCATGGTATCGCCGTGGCCGCCGAGCACGAAGGCGGTGACGTCCTCGACCGAGACGCCGAACTCCTCGGCCAGGAAGTAGCGGAAGCGGGCGCTGTCCAGGATCCCGGCCATGCCGACGACCCGGCTGGGCGGCAAGCCGGTGATCTCGCGCAGCACCCAGACCATGGCGTCGAGCGGATTGGTGATGCAGATGACGAAAGCCTTGGGCGCATGCCGCCTGATGCCCTCGCCGACTTGGCTCATCACCTTGATGTTGATGCCCAGCAGGTCGTCACGGCTCATGCCCGGCTTGCGGGCGACCCCGGCGGTGACGATGACGACGTCGGCGCCGCGAATCTCGCGATAGCTCTTGGTGCCCGACAACCGGGCATCGAAATCCTCGACCGGAGAGGCTTGCGCGATGTCCAGGGTCTTGCCCTGGGGCAGACCGTCGACGATGTCGAACATGACGACGTCGCCCAGTTCCTTCATGCCCGCCAGGTGCGCCAGCGTGCCGCCGATGTTGCCGCCGCCGATCAGTGCGATTTTGCTGCGTGCCATGATTGCTTCCGCGTTCCTCACCAGAGATCGGGCGCTTACCCGTCGGCGACGCCGCCGACAGGGCGGTTGGTAGCGCGAATTCCGCGCACCGGCAAGTAACTCAGGTCACTCCGGCCGCGGCCGGGGCGCGGTCAGGTAAGCCGCCGTCTGCATCTCGACCAGCCTGGAGGCGGAGCGGGCGAAGGACAGCGCCCCCTTGCCCTGGGGGTAGAGCGCTTCCGGCGCCGCTTCGGCGCTGCAGATCAGGCGCACGCGCCGGTCGTAGAGCACGTCGATCAGGCTGATCAGGCGGCGGGCTTCGTTGTGCTGGTCGGAGCCGAGCCGTGGAATGTCGGCGACGACCAGGGTGTGATAGCGCTCGGCGATGGCCAAGTAATCGCCGGGCCCGAGCGGGCGCAGGCACAGCTCGTCGAAAGCGAAGCGGGCGACGCCGCGAGCCTGCTCGGAGACCTCTATGAGGCGGCCCTTTATCGGAATGCTGTCGGCCGTGCCCTTGACGCGGCCGGTCAACAGTTCGAAGGCGCGGTCGAGGGCGGCATCGCTCTCGCCTCCGAGCGGCGCGTAATAGACCGGCATGCCGGTCAGCCCCAGCAGGCGGTAGTCGGTCGGGCCGTCGAGATGCAGGACATCGAGCCGCTGTTGCAATAGCGCGATGAAGGGCAGGAACAGCGGGCGGTTGAGGCCGCCCTGGTAAAGCTGTTCGGGGGCCTGGTTGGAGGTCGCCACCAGGACCACGCCCAACTCGAACAGACGGCCGAACAGCCGCGCCAGGATCATGGCGTCGGCGACATCGCGTACTTCGAACTCGTCAAAGCACAAGAGCCAGGTCTCCTCGGCGATCTCGCGGGCCACCTCCGGCAGCAGATCGCCGCCACCGTTGCCTTCCGCCAGGCGGCGCCGGCGGTCGAGGCGCTCGTGCACCTCGGCCATGAACTCGTGGAAATGGGCGCGGCGCCGGCGTTCCAGGCTTACCGTCTGGAAGAACAGGTCCATCAACATGGACTTGCCGCGGCCGACGCCGCCGTGCAGATACAGACCCTGCGGTGGCGGCTCGTTGCGCCGGCGCCGAAACAGTCCGGCCCAGCCGCCCGGCCGCGGGTCATAGCGCTGCAGGCGGTGATGCAGCAATTGCAGCTTCTCCACCGCCAGCCGCTGCCCGGGATCGGGCCGCAGGCCCCTGGGGCGGGCCAGCTCGCGATAGGCCTCGACCGGCGTCACAGCGGCGCTGTCGCCCATCGCCTCAACAGCGCAGACAGCGTCCGTGCGCCGATGGGCCACGCCACGAACCGGGCAACCCCTCGAACCCTAGCGGACCGTAGGCATCATGAAGTCGGCGCCGGCGCGGATGCCGGTCGGCCAACGCGAGGTCACGGTCTTCAGACGGGTGTAGAAGTGCACGCCGTCGGGGCCGTGCTGGTTGTGGGCGCCGAAGACCGAGCGCTTCCAGCCGCCGAAGCTGTGGAAGGCGAGCGGCACCGGAATCGGCACGTTGACGCCGACCATGCCGACCTGCACCCGGTCGGTGAACTCGCGCGCGGCGTCGCCGTCGCGGGTGAAGATGGAGACGCCGTTGCCGAACTCGTGCTCGCTGGGCAGCCGCAAGGCCTCTTCGAAATCGGGCGCGCGGACCACCGAGAGCACCGGCCCGAAGATTTCCTCCTTGTAAATGCGCATCTCCGGGCGGACGCGGTCGAACAGACAGCCGCCCATGAAGAAGCCCTTCTCGTAGCCCTGCGGCGAGAAGCCGCGGCCGTCGACCGCCAGCTCGGCGCCCTCCTCGACCCCGAGATCGACGTAGCGCTTGACCTTGGTCAGATGCTCCGCGGTCACCAGTGGGCCCATCTCGGAGTCGTCGTCGAGCGAGGGGCCGACGCGCAGGCCCTCGACGCGGGGCCTGAGACGATTGACCAGCTCGTCGCCGACATCGCCCACCGCGACCGCGACCGAAACGGCCATGCAGCGCTCGCCGGCGGAGCCGTAGGCGGCGCCCATCAGGGCGTCGACCGCCTGCTCCATGTCGGCGTCGGGCATGACGATCAGGTGGTTCTTGGCCCCGCCCATCGACTGCACGCGCTTGCCGTTGGCGGCGGCGGTCTCGTAAACGTACTGCGCGATCGGGGTCGAGCCGACGAAGCTGACCGCGGCCACGGCCGGGTCGGTCAGCAGCGCATCCACCGCCTCCTTGTCGCCATTGACGACATTGAGCACGCCTTCCGGCGCGCCGGCTTCGAACAACAGCTCGGCCAGCCGGAGCGGCGTCGAGGGGTCCTTCTCCGAGGGCTTGAGAATGAACGTGTTGCCGCAGGCGATGGCGATCGGGAACATCCACAGCGGCACCATGGCCGGGAAGTTGAACGGCGTGATGCCGGCGCAGACGCCCAAGGGCTGGCGCAGCGAGTACATGTCGAGGCCGCGGCCGACCGCGTTCGAATACTCGCCCTTCAAGAGGTGCGGGATGCCGCAGGCGAACTCGACGACCTCGAGGCCGCGGGTGATCGAACCCTTGGCGTCCGATTTCACCTTGCCGTGCTCGTTCGAGACCAGGGTCGCGAGCTCGTCCATGTGGGCCTCGATCAGCTCCTTGAAGCGGAACATGACGCGGGCCCGGTTCATCGGCGTCTGCGCAGCCCAGTCTGGATAGGCGTTGGCGGCGCCGGCGACGGCCTGGCGCACCTCGTCAGCGCTGGCCAACGGCACCTCGGCCGCCGGCTCGCCGGTCGTCGCGGTGTAGACCGGGCCGAAGCGGCGGCTCGCGCCGGCGACCCGCTTGCCGGCAATGAAGTGGTAAAGCTGGTTCATCGCGTCCTCGTCTCGCTCGCGCCGTTACTTCAGCGTCTGACCTGATCTAACGGCCCAGAAACACAGATTGCTGATCTCGTCACTTTCCTCGTCAACTCCCGCGCAAGCGGGAGTCGAGGTCTTTCGATGGATTCCCGCTTCCGCGGGAATGACGGTATGGGCCTCGGTGCGCCATAGCTCATCAAACCGCAGTCAAACATGCCGAGTCGGTCTCTCAGGCGGCCGCATCCTTGTTCTGGCGGCCGAAGGCGGCCTCCATCTCGCGGCGCACCAGCACCGCCTCGTCGCGGCTGTCATAGTCGACGTCGGCCCAGGCCACGGTCTCGCCCTCGGCCACGTCGCGCTTCAGGGTGACGTTGCTGGCCAGGCCCAGCGGCAGCGCGTCCAGCGCCTGCGCGCGGACCACCGGCAGCTGCTTGCCCCAGACGGTGTAGCCGCCTTCGCCGTCCAGCATCTCGCCGGCCTTGAGCGGCCGCTTGGCGGTGGCGGCGACATCGGAATACCAGCCGATCGGCGCCCCGGTCGGCTCGCCGCGCAGGGCGGCGCTGGCGACGGAGATGCCGAGCTCGAGCCCGATCATGTGGATCGGCCGGTAGAGCGCCATGTAGTCGTGGTTGCGGTCGGGCAGCATCTGGTACTGCTTCGCGCACGCGCGCACGTAATCGTCGCCGGCGGCGACGACGATGTAGGTGCCCATCTGCAAATGCTGCGGCACCTCAGCCATGTCGCGGGTGAGCGAGGAGACCACCTCGGTCGTGCCCAGGTGGCTCAAGACGCCGCCGTCGGCCTCGGGCTTGCAGATCTCGGCCAGCTCGGGACAGCTCGCCGGCGGGAACTTCAGACCGTCGGGCTGCGGCGCGAGGCCGGTGGCGTTGCAGACCGCGGTCATCTCGATGCCCGACTTCGAGCCGTCGTGGAAGGAGTTGAACATCTTCGGGTTGAGGCCGCCGGCCTTGGCGTCCTCGGCCGAGATGTAGAAGTGCTCCCAGACCGTCTCCGGGGTCGACTGGTGGAACGAGGGGTGGTAGCGCGTGCCCTTGCCGGCGCAGGCGATCTCGAAGCCGCAGGCCCGGGCCCAGTCGACATGCTCGCAGATCAGCGCCGGCTGGTCGCCGTAGGCCAGGCTGTAGACGACGCCGGCGGCCTTGGCCCTGCGCGCCAAGAGCGGCCCGGCGACGACGTCGGCCTCGACGTTGACCATGACGACGTGGCGGCCCTCGGCGATGGCGGCGAGGCAGTGGCGGATGCCGACGCGGGGATCGCCGGTGGCCTCGATCAGCACCTCCAGGCCGTCGGCCGCGATCAGCGCCGCCGCGTCGTCGGTCAGGTGTGTGGCGCCGGTCTTCAGCGCCTCGGCGAACGAGGGCGCGGCGATCGCGGCCCCGGCCCAGCCGGTATTGAGGCAGGCCTGGCGCGCCCGCTCGACCTTGAGGTCGGCGATGCCCATGACGTGCAGGCCGGCGGTCCGGCGCGCCTGGGCCAGGAACATCGAACCGAACTTGCCGGCGCCGATCAGGCCGACGCGGACCGGGCGCCCGGCCTCGGCGCGGGCCAAGAGAAGTTGGTGCAGGTTCATCGGTGCGCTCTCCGCTCGCCCGGCGTCTCAGCCGATCGCGGGCAACCTATCACGCAGACCCGGCGGCCGCCAATCACGGGCCGGTTCAGGCGGCGGCGAGGCGCATGAGGCAGTCGTCGTCGGCCAGCTCGATGGCCGTGAAGTCGCGGTGGGCGATGTATTCCGGGCGCTTGAAGCGGCGGATCGCGTTGTCGACGCGGTTGCAGCTGACATAGACGATGGTGCGACCCCACGGCGTCATGTTGGGCGGCGAGCCGTGCACCAGGCAGCCGTGGAACATCAGGCCGGCGCCGGCCGGCCCCGTCGGCCCGACGATGCCGCCCTGTTCGACCAGCTCGGCGATGGTCCGCTTGTCCAGGGTCCAGAGCGGATAGCTGGTGGTGGCGACGTCGTGCCCGGCCTCGATGACGCCGCGGCGGTGGCTGCCGGGGATGAGGTAGAGCGGGCCGTTGAACGCGTTGACCCCGTCCAGGAACACGGCGACGTTCATCGCCCGGGCCTCGGGCATCTCGTCGTCGCGCGACCAGGTGCCGTAGTCCTGGTGCCACTGCCAGACGTCGCCGTCGAAGGCCGCCTTGGCGTTGATCTTGAACTGGTGGATGTAGATCGGCCCGCCCAGGAGCTGCATCGCCGGGCCGGCCAGGCGCGGGTGGCGGGCGACCAGCTCGTAGACGGCTGAGAAGTGGTGCGCGGCGAACACGGTGCGCACGGTCTTGCCGTCCTTCTCGCGCTGGATCTCCTGGCGGTCCTGGGCGTAGAGCCGCTCGGCCTCGCGCCGCATGACGCCGATCTCGTCGGCGGAGAACAGGTTTTCGATGAAGATGTAGCCGTCGCGCTCGAACTGCTCGACCTGGGCCTGGCTCAGTTGCATGGCTGCCTCCGGCGGCTCGGAAGGTGTCGGTTAGGGCAAGGCTATCACAACGGCCGCCGCGGCCGAAGCCGGCGCCTCAGGCGGGTGACGTACAGATCTATGTGTCAGTGATGGAAAGGGGTACTCCCCTGTGGTCGACCAAGAGCCACGAAGGAGCACCCCGATGCCACAGCGAGCTGCGACGATCGAGAGTTTATCTATGGCCTTCGAAGTGGTGAAGGCGATGCAAGGGCAAGGGCTGGAGTGGGGCGAGGGCTACCGTCCGCTCGGCCGCCAGGCCTTGGCCGGGATCATCGAGGGGCAGATGTCCCAGGCGGTGGACCGCTGGCTGGAAGCGCTGCCAGCGGATCGGGGGCCGGATCGGCGCAACGGTTACTACCGGCGCTGGCTCTTGAGCGAGCTCGGTGAGATCGAGCTCAACGTGCCGCGCAGCCGGCGCTATTGTCCGACCGAGGTGCTTCGGGCCTATGCCCGGCGCTCGCCGGAGATCGACCGCGCGATCCTGACGGGCTTCGTGCTCGGGCTCTCCACCCGCAAGGTGGGCGAGGTCCTGCTGCCGCTGCTGGGCCGGCCGGTCAGCGCCAGTACGGTGAGCCAGGTCGCCAAGACGCTCGACCAGGCGGTCGCCGCCTTTCACGCCCGGCCGCTCGCCAACCGCTATCGCGCGCTCCTGCTCGACGGCGTCGTGCTGGCCCGCAAGACCGGCGCCGGGGCCGTGCGCCGGCCGGTGCTGGTGGCGCTCGGCCTCAGGGCGGACGGCAAGAAGGAAGTGATCGACTTCCGCCTGGCGAAGAGCGAGAGCCAAGCCGAATGGGAGCGCTTCCTCTGCGATCTCTACCGCCGCGGCCTGACCGGCCAGGGCCTGGAGACGATCTGCACAGACGGCGGCTCCGGCCTCCTCGCCGCCCTGCCGCTGGTCTATCCCGCAATCCCGGTGCAGAGGTGCTGGGCGCACAAGATCAGGAACCTCCTCGACAAGGTGCGGAAACCCGACCGGGAGGCCGTCAAGCGCGGCCTGCACGCCGTCATGAACGCCGACAACCGGCCCAAGGCGCGCGCCGCCGCCCGCCGCTTCGCCGACCGCTGGGAGCCAACCTACGCTCCGGCCGTCGCCTGCCTCAGGAACGACCTCGACGAGCTGCTGACCTGCTTCCGTTACAAGACGCTGGAAGAGCGAAAGCGCGTGCGCACCACCAATGCCATCGAGCGCCGCTTCCGCGAGGTCAGGCGCCGCACCCGGCCGATGGGCGTCTTCCAGGACCGGACCTCGATGGACCGCATCCTCTTCGCCGTCTTCACCCACGAAAACGCCACCCAGGGAGTCCCCACCCTCTTCTCCCTGACACAAACCTTTTGACGTTACCCTGAGCGCGGGCGCGGTGACTGCAGTCAGGACGCCAGCAGGGCCGGACGGCGCGCGTGCCAGTCGGTGACCGATTGGTAGGCCGTGCCCAGGCGCAGCAGCAGACCTTCTTGCCAGCGCCGGCCGTGCAGTTGCATGCCGATCGGCAGGCCGTCGGCGGTGAAGCCGCAGGGAACCGCCAGCCCCGGGACGCCGACCCATGAGAACGGGAAGGTGAAGCGCGTCAGCTTGTGAGTGGTCTCCAGCATGTTGGCGGCGTCGGCGATCAGGGGTGCGGGGATCGGCGTGGTCGGCGTCAGGATGGCGTCGACCTGGCGCCAGGCGCGCTCGATCACCCGTTGCCAGCGCTCGCGCCAGCGCAGCGCCTTGGCATAGTCCGCGCCGCTGACCTCGCGGCCGAGCAGGATGCGGTTCAGCACGTCGGCGCCGAACATGTCGGGATGCTGTTCCGCGCGCTCGCGGTGAAACGCATAGAGGTCGGCCCAGACCATCGGCATCACCTGGCCATGGACCTCCCCGGCGCCCTCCAGCTCGATCTCGGTGATCTCGGCGCCCAGCCGTGCGAGTGTATCCGCCGCCTCGCGCACGGCGGCGGCGAAGCCCGGCGCCAGGTCGTCGAAGAAGTGGTTCCGGGGCAGGCCGACGCGGACGCCTTCGATGCCGTCGCCCAGGCGGGCGAGAATTTCCTCCCACCGGTGCGGCACCGAGGTCGGATCCTCATCGTCGTAGAAGGCCATGACCACGAACATGCGGGCCAGGTCGGCGACGTTGCGCGCCATCGGGCCGACGGTGTCGATGGCGGGGCAGAGCTGGGTCTTGCTGCCGCTCATCGGTATGGCTCCCAAGGTCGGGCGCAGCGCCGAAACGCCGTTGACGGCCGCCGGCACGCGCACCGAGCCGCCGGTATCCGAGCCGACCGCGCCGATGCACATGTCGGCGGCGAGCGCGGCCGCCGCCCCGCCGCTGGAGCCGCTGGGGATGCGCGCCGGGTCCCAGGGGTTGCGCACGCCGCCGTAGTGCGGGTTCTGCGAGGTCGCGCCATAGCAGAACTCGTGCAGATTGGTCTTGCCGACGATGACGCCGCCGGCCCGCCGCAGCCGCGCCACGATCGGCGCGTCGGCGTTGGGCACGTAGTCGCGGTAGAACAGCGTGCCGTTGGTGCAGGGCACGCCGGCGACGTCGATGCAGTCCTTGACCGAGATCGGCATGCCGGCCAACAGCCCGGGCCAGGCGCCGCGCTCGACAGCGGCATCGATCGCCGACGCCTCGGCCAGCGCCGGCTCGGCCATGACGGTGATGAAGGCGTTCAACGCCGGATTGAAGCGCTCGATGTTGTCGAGGCAGCGGCGGGTCGCGGCGACGGCTGAGTGAGGATCGGGCATGGCGTTAAAGGCTCCGTGGTTCGGCCTTGATATTATGCCGTGGCCGACCGGAAATGCGCGAGGGCACTCATTGACCGATATCAATGTTGGCAGGCGGCGCACCGTCGATGGTCGTGGCGCGCCGGCTCCGGGTAGCGCTGCGGCTTGAGCGTCGAGCTTCATTGCCGGCCCCGCGCGTGCCGACTAGGCTGTTCGCCAGCCCAGCTTCAAATGGTCCGAGGTGTCGAGACCGTCAGCAGAACCCAGGAACGGCAGCCCGCCGGTCGCCTTGGCGGCACGGGGGCTGACTAAGATCTACCGCATGGGCGCGGTCGAAGTGCCGGCCTTGCGCGGCGTCGACGTCGACTTCTACGAGGGCGAGCTGGTGGTCCTGCTGGGCCCCTCCGGCAGCGGTAAGTCAACGCTGCTCAACATCTTGGGCGGGCTGGACGTGCCGACCTCGGGTCATGTGCTGTTCCGCGAGCGCGACCTCACCGCTGCGGGCGAGCGCGGGCTTGATCTGTACCGGCGCCAACACGTCGGCTTCGTGTTCCAGTTCTACAACCTGATTCCGAGCCTGACGGCGCGGGAAAACGTGGCGCTGGTGACCGAGATCTCGCGTAATCCGATGCCGCCGGAGGCGGCCTTGGAGTTGGTCGGCCTGAGCACGCGCCTCGACCATTTTCCTTCGCAGCTCTCGGGCGGCGAGCAGCAGCGGGTGGCGATCGCGCGCGCCATCGCCAAGCAGCCCGAACTGCTGCTCTGCGACGAACCGACCGGCGCGCTCGACCGCGAGACCGGAATTCTGGTGCTCGACGCCCTGCTGCGGGCGAACCAGCAGCTCGGCACCACCACGGCGCTGATCACCCACAACGCCGTCATCGCCGAGATCGCGCACCGCGTCCTGTTCTTCGCCGACGGGCGGATCGTCGAGACCCGCAGCAACGAGACCCGGCGGCGGCCGGAACAGCTGGTCTGGTGACGGCGATGACCAGCCTCAACCGAAAACTGCTGCGCGATCTGTGGCGTCTGCGCGCCCAGGTTGTCGCCGTCGCCCAGGTTGTCGCCGTCGCCCTGGTCATCGCCTCGGGATCGGCCCTGCTGATCATGGCCTTGAGCACGATCGAAGCGCTCGAGGAGACGACCGCCGCCTATTACGAGCGCTACCGCTTTGCCGAGGTCTTTGCCACGGTCAAGCGGGCACCACGGTCGCGGGCCCGAGCCATCGCTGCGATTCCGGAGGTGCGGGTGGTGGAGACGCGGATCGTCGAGCGGGCGACGCTCAACCTGCCGGGTTTTCGCGAACCGGTGACCGGTCAGCTGGTCTCGCTGCCGGAGCACGGGCCGAGCCCGCTCAACGCCTTGGCGGTGCGCTCCGGCCGGCTTGCCGAGCCGGGGCGTCCGGATGAAGTGGTGCTGAGCGAGCCCTTCGCCGAGGCGCACGACTTGAAGCCCGGCGACAGCTTCGCGGCGGTCCTGCGCGGGCGCAAGCGGACCTTGCAGGTCGTCGGCACGGCGCTCAGCCCGGAATTCGTCTACGCCATCCCGCCAGGCGGCTTGATGCCGGACGACAAGCGCTTCGGCGTCCTCTGGATGGGCCGCGAGGCGCTGGCCGCCGCGTTCGATCTCGAGGAATCTTTCAACAGCGTGACGCTCGGTCTCCTGCGCGGCGGCAATGCCGACGAGGTGGTCCGCCGCCTCGATATTCTGCTCACCTCCTACGGCGGCACCGGCGCCTATGTGCGCGCCGACCAGATCTCGAACTGGTTCCTGCAGAACGAGATCACGCAGCTGAAGAACATGTCGCACCTGCTGCCGGCGATCTTTCTGGCGGTGGCGGCGTTTCTCACCAACATGGTGATGGCGCGGATCGTCGCCACCGAGCGCCGCGAAATCGGCCTCTTGAAGGCCTTCGGCTACGGCGATTGGGCGATCGGCTGGCACTACGCCAAGATGGTTCTGGTCATCGGCACGATCGGCGTGCTGCTGGGCGCGGGACTTGGCGCCTGGCTCGGCCACTGGAACACCGAGCTCTACGCCGATTTCTACCGTTTTCCCTTCCTGCTGTACCGGCCGGGGCCGACCAGCTTCGCCATCGCCGCGGTCAGCAGTCTGGCGGTGGCATTGATCGGCAGCATGGCCGCGGTGCGCCGCGCCGCCAGGCTGCCGCCCGCCGAGGCCATGCAGCCACCGGCACCGCCGGCCTATGGCCGGACCCGGTTCTCGGACGGCGCCTTCGCGCGGGCCCTGGACGAGCCCTCGCGCATGATCTACCGGCGCCTGCTGCGCTGGCCCGTCAGAGCCTTGCTCGCCAGCGCCGGACTGGCCATGTCAGTGGCCGTGCTGGTGCTGTCGCTGCAATGGCTCGACGCCATCGAAGACCTGGTTGACAGCTTCTACGTGCGGGCCCAGCACCAGGACGCCAGCGTCGCCTTCAACGAGGTGCAACCCCTCGCCGCCGTCGAGAGCTTCAAGCGCCTGCCGGGCGTGCTGGCCGCCGAACCCTACCGGCAGGTCGCGGCCCGCTTCGCGTCCGGCCATCTGACCCACCGGCAGGGCATCATCGGGATCCCCGCCGGCGCCGCTTTGAGCCCGGTGCACGATGTCGAGCGGGGCCGCATCGAGATGCCGGAAGGCGGCCTGCTGCTGTCGCGCAAGCTGGCCGAGATGCTGCGCGTCGGGATCGGCGACAGTGTGCTGGTCGAGGTTCTGGAAGGGCGACGTCCAAAGGTGCGCTTGCCGGTGGTGCGGATCTTCGAGACCTACATCGGCACGCCGGCTTACATGGAGATGACCGCGCTCAACCGACTGATGCGGGACGGCCGGGTGGTGAGCGGCCTGCATATCGCCGTCGATCGGGCGTCCCGGGCGGCGCTGCTGGCGGCGCTGAAGGGCATCCCCGCGGTTTCCACCATCCTGTTCCGGCGCGCCGCAATCGACACCTTCTACGAGACCATGGGCCAGACCATGCTGGTCTTCGTCGGTTTCTTCGTCGCTTTCGCCGCCACGCTCTCGCTCGGGGTCACGTACAACTCGATCCGCATCGCGCTCTCCGAGCGGGCGCGGGAATTGGCGACGCTGCGCGTCCTCGGCTTCAGCCGGTGGGAGATCTCCTACATCCTGCTGGGCGAGATCGGTCTGCTCACCTGGCTGGCCATACCGCTCGGCTGTCTCGCCGGTTACGGCCTCGCCTGGCACATGTCGAACGCCTTTGAAACCGAGCTGTTTCGGGTCCCGCTGGTGGTCCTGGATGCGACCTACGGCAAGGCGGCGCTGATCGCGCTGACGGTCACCGTGGCCTGCGCCATCTTCGCGCGGCGCCGGCTCGACCGGCTGGACCTGGTCGCGGTCCTGAAAACGCGGGAGTAGACCGGGCATGGGGGTCAGAGCACGCAGGGTGGCGATCTGGGGGGTCCTTCTGGGGTTGCTCGCCGCCGGCATCGGCTACGCCCTGCGGCCCCAGCCGGCGCCGGTCGACCTGGCCACGGCGGAAGTCGACCTCATCAGGATCAGCATCGACGATGAAGGCCAGACCCGCGTCCGCGACGTCTACACGCTGTATTCGCCGCTCGGCGGCCGCCTGTTCCGCATCGAGGCCGAGGTCGGCGACCCGGTCGAGGCCAACGTGACCGAGCTGGCCCGGATCGAGTCGGCGCCGCCGGTATTCCTGGACGTGCGCACCGAAGCGGAGCGGAAGGCGGCAGTGCGGGCGGCGCGGGCGGCCCGCGATCTGGCCGGCGCGGAAGTGGAGCGGGCCGAAGCCGACCTGGCCTTTGCGGTCAACGAACTGGACCGGGCGCGCCGGCTGATCCGCCAGCAGACGATCTCGCAGCGGGCGCTCGACGATGCCGAACGGTCCGGGCGCGTGGCCCGGGCCAACGTCGCCACCGCCAAGGCGGCGCTGAGCATGCGCGAGCACGAACTCGAGCAAGCCCGTTCCCAGGTGCTGTCCCGTCAGGAAATCGAGCGGCGCAGCGGCAACTGCGACTGCATCCCGGTGACGGCGCCGGTCAGCGGCGTCGTCCTGCGGGTGATCCGCAAGAGCGAAAGCGTGATCGAAGCGGGAACGGCGCTGCTGGAGATTGGCGATTCGCGCGATCTGGAGATCGTCGCCGATTTCCTGTCGGAGGATGCCGTCAGGATCGAGCCCGGCCAGCGGGCCATCGTCGCCGGCTGGGGCGGCCCCGACCTCGCGGCTGTGGTCCGGCGAATCGAGCCGTTTGGCCGAACCGAGATATCGGCCCTCGGCATCGAAGAGCAGCGCGTCGACGTCGTCCTCGATCTCACCGATCCGTCGGAACGCTGGCGGCGGCTGGGGCACGGCTATCGCGTCGACGTCAGCGTGATCCTGATCGAGGTCCGGGCGCTGCGGCTGCCGCTCGGCGTCCTGTTCCGCCAGGGCGGCGGCTGGGCGGTATTTCTGGCCGAGGCGGGCCGGGCGCGGCTCCGCCCGGTCGAGATCGGCCAGCGCAACAGCCTGTGGGCCGAGATCCGCGGCGGCCTCTCTGCCGGGCAGCAGGTCGTGCTCTATCCCAGCGATCGGATCGCCGAGGGGGCGCCGATCGTCGAGCGGGCCGCGCGCTGAGCGGGCTGCCGGTTCACGGGTCCTGGAAGGAAAGGGTGCCGCCGCTCGCGACCATGGTCCCGCGCCGTCCCCGCAGCACCTCATCGGCATCGTCGAGGGCGCCGATCCATGCCGATTTGCCGGTGCGCTGGGCGAAACGGCCCGCGGCGGCCACCTTGGGTCCCATGCTGCCGGCGGCGAAGCTATAGGCGCCGAGCGCTTCGGGGCTGATCGAGCGGATCCTGCGGCCCGGTGGCGCGGGCCAGTTTTCGTACACGGCGTCGACGTCGGTCAACAGCAGCAAGGCGTCGGCGCCCAGGGCCTCGGCCAGCAGCGCCGCGGTCGCATCCTTGTCGATCACCGCGTCGATGCCGCGCTGGGTGCCGGAGGCTGTTTCCACCACCGGAATGCCGCCGCCGCCGGCGCAGATCACGATGGTGCCGGCCGCGAACAGGCGGGCGATGGTCTCCAGTTCGATGATGCGCCGGGGTGCTGGCGAGGGCACGACGCGGCGGAAGGCGTCGCCGTCCGGCGCCAGCGACCAGGCATTGCGGCGACGCATCTCTTCGGCCTGCGCCGCCGTGTAATGCGGCCCTATCGGTTTCGTCGGCGCTTCGAAGGCCGGATCGTCGCGATCGACCACGATCCGTGTCAGCAGGGTCGCGATCTGCCGGCGGGGCAGCCGGTTTTGCAGTTCCAGCATGATCAGGTAGCCGATCATGCCCTCGCTCTCGGCGTCCAAAACGTCGAGAGAGGTCTCGCCAGCCGGCGCCATGGCGGCCGCCTGCAGGGCCAGCAGGCCGACCTGAGGGCCGTTGCCGTGGCTGACCACCAGTGGGTGGTCGCGCGCCAGGACCTCGAGCGAGGCGGCGGCGCGGGCGGCGTTCCGCTGCTGCGTTTTCAGATCGAATGAATCGCCGCGGCGCAGCAGCGCATTTCCACCCAGGGCGACGACCAGCTTCATCGGCGTTTCGCCGCCTCAGGCTTTGAGCCGGCGGGCGACCGCCTCGGCCAAGGTCGGGGCACCGGCGTCGGCGAAGTCATAGCGCGCCCGGGTCCAGGGCTTATCAATGCGGATCGCCTTGGCGAGGTCGACCGGGGTGGCGATGATCACCACCTCCGCCGCGGTCTCGCGGATCGTCCGGGCCAGCGCCTCCAGCTGCGCGCGGTCATAGCCGACCGCGGGCAGGACCGGGCCAATATGCGGATGGCGACGATAGACTTCCGCCAGGTCGCCGGCGGCAGACGGCCTCGGATCCACGATCGCCGCCGCGCCCGCAGCGGCGGCAGCGACAAATCCGGCGCCGTGCGGCATGTCGCCGTGGGTGATGGTCGGGCCGTCCTCGATGACGAGCACGCGCTTGCCGCGCACCATCTCCGGATCGTCGAGGACGACCGGGGAGGCCGCCTGCACGATCTCGGCCGCCGCATTCACCGCCCGCAGGTTGGCCATGGTCCGCGCGACGGCGGCCGGCGTTGCGGCGTCGACCTTGTTGATAACGGCGATGTCGGCCATGCGCGCGCAGGCCTCGCCGGGGTGATGGCTCGCAATCTGCTCCGGCCGCAAGGCATCGCAGACGACGATGGCGACGTCGGGCCGAAAAAAGCCGAAGTCGTTGTTGCCGCCGTCCCAGACGATGATGTCGGCCTCGCCCTGCATGCGCTCGAGAATGGCGCCGTAGTCGACGCCGGCGAATATGGTGCCGCCCATGGCGATATAGGGTTCGTATTCCTCGCGTTCCTCCTGCGAGCAGGCCGCCGCTTCGAGATCGGCGAGGCTGGCGAACCTCTGCACGGCCTGGGCGGCGAGATCGCCGTAAGGCATCGGGTGGCGTGCCACGGCGACCCGGCGGCCTTGGCCGCTCAGCCAGCGCACCAGCCAGCGGGCGATCTGCGATTTCCCGCAACCGGTGCGCACCGCCGTTACCGAGATCACCGGGACGCTTGCCCGCAACATCGTCGCCTTCGGCCCGAGCAGGACGAAGTCGGCGCCGCAGGCGAGCGCGCGCGAGCCCAGATGCATGACCGTCGCGTGGGCGACGTCGCTGTAGGCGAAGACCACGCGATCGACATCGTGGCGGCGGCAGATCGCCTCGAGGTCGGCCTCCGGGACGATCGGTATGCCGTCGGGATAGCGCGGTCCGGCGAGAGCCGGGGGATAGCGGCGGGATGCGATGCCGGGGATCTGAGCCGCGGTGAAGGCGACCACCTCGCTTGCGGAGTGGTCGCGAAAGACGACGTTGAAATTGTGGAAGTCCCGGCCGGCCGCGCCCAGAATGACGATCCGCTTGGTTGCCGGTGGGCTCATCGGTGGCGCGGCCGTGTCGGTTGGTCTGTCGGCGACTCGACGGGTTCCTCTGCGGCCTGCTCGGTGGCGCGGCCACCGACCAGCAAGGCCTGGGCACCGGTGGCGCGCAGCATCTCATTGAGCCAGCCGGCCGTGACCGACGGGCCGCGGGCGCCGAGCACCAGCAGTCGCGCGTTTGCCGCTTGCAGCACCCTGAGGATCGCCTCCCGGTCCTCCCGGACGCCCCGCCAGGCCGCGCTCACGCCAAGCTCAAGCAGGCGCTGTTCGGCCGCCCGCCGGGCCCGTCTGGCCGCGGCGCCGCTGTTTCCCGGCGCGATCACCGTCAGCGGCACCGACTGGCTTCCCGCCAACCGGGCGGCGATCGTCAGCACGCGCCCGGCGTCGCCGAGCTCGGTCTCGAACTCGAACAGGGCGACGACCGCGGCAGAGGCGGGCCGCAAGAGGCGGCCGGGACGGCCTTGCGGTGGCCTGCCGGCGAACGGGTGAAGGGCGCGGGAAAGACTAACCAGATCGGCGTGGCGCGCCGCTTCCTGGATCGCATCTTCGGCGCGCCCGCGCCAGACCTGAAAAGACCAGGCGAGCTCGGCGACCTGGGCGATCCGTTCGAGGCTGGCTCGGGCTTCAGCCGCCCGTGCCCTGAGCTCGTGCTCGAGGGTACGCGCCTCCAGGCGGTTCCAGGCGCGGCTGCCGAAGGCGATCTGCGCCGCCGGCAGCTCGCACAGACGGAATAGGTTGGCGTCCTCGATGAACAGCACGCCCAGCTCGGCGCCGAGCGCGCGCGCCAGCTCGGCGCCCCTCTGCAGTGGCGCATGATAGTCCGGGCCGGCGTCGAGGGCGACCAGGATGCGGCGTATCGAGCGCTCCGGCCCGTGCATGGCTCAGCCTTTCGTTTCGATGTCCTTGTCCGCGCTGCCGGCACCCGCGCCATCGGCGCGGACCCCGTAACGCCGGCGCTGTTCGGCGAATTCCAGCAGCCGATCGCGTACCTTACGATTGACGGTGCCCGGCGCGTAGCTGCCGTCCTTGCGTGGCGCCCCAGCCGCGACGCCGGTCAGCAACTCGATGCCTTCATCGATCGTGCGTACCGGGTAGACATGGAACTGGCCGGTCCGGGCCGCGCCGACGACGTCGTCGCGGAGCATCAGGTGCTTGACGTTGGCTTCCGGGATCAGCACGCCCTGCCGCCCGGTCAGACCGCGCGAACGGCAGATATCGAAGAAGCCTTCGATCTTCTCGTTGACGCCGCCGATCGCCTGTACGCGGCCGAACTGGTTGACCGAGCCGGTGACAGCGAGATCCTGGCGCAACGGCAGCTCGGTCAGTGCCGAGAGCAGGGCATAGAGCTCGGCCGACGAGGCGCTGTCGCCGTCGACTCCGGCGTATGACTGTTCGAAAACCAGGCTGGCGGACAGGGACAGCGGGTACTCGCCTGAAAAGCGCGCGCCGAGAAAGGATGCCAGGATCAGCACGCCCTTGCTGTGCAGCGGCCCGCCGAGCTCGACCCGGCGCTCGATATCGACCACCTCGCCCGCACCCATGCGTACCCTGGCGGTGATGCGGCTGGGCCGGGCGAAGCTGAAATTGCCGACGCTCAGGACCGCCAGACCGTTGATCTGGCCGACGGCCTCGCCATCGGTGTCGATCAGCACGATTTCGCGCAGGATCATCTCCTGGCTGCGCTCGCGGATACGTTCGACGCGCCGGATCTGGGCGCGGATCGCCGTGTCGACGTCGTCGCGCTCGATTTCGCTGTGTCCGGCTTCGCCGGCGAAATGATTGGCTTCGCGCAGCAGGTCATCGATGCGGCCCAGCTCGAGTGAATAGCGTTCGCCGTCCTCGGCGATGCGCGAGGCGTGTTCCAGGATCCGTGCCACCGCCTGGCGCCGCAAGCTGCGCAGGCCGCGCCGCCGCGCCTGGGTGGCGAGCAGGCGCGCGAACTCGAGCGAGCTCTCGGCGGTGCGCGGCAGCTCTTCCTCAAAGTCGACGGCGACCTTGAACAGCTTGTTGAAGTCCGGGTCGAGGCGGGACAGCAGGTAGTAGAGGGGCCGCTCGCCGATCAGCACGACCTTGACTTCGAGCGGGATCGGTTCGGGTTCCAGCGACACGGTGGAGATCAGGCTCAGCATCTGGGCCGGCGACTCGATCTTGATGCACCGCGCCTGCAACGCCCGCTTTAACGCGTCCCAGGCGAGCGGCTGCTGCAGCAGCTTCAGGGTGTCCAGAACCAGATAGCCGCCGTTGGCGCGATGCAGGGCGCCGGCTTTGATCCGCGTGAAGTCCGTGGTCAGGGCGCCGAGCTCCTGCTGGTATTCGACCCGGCCGACGAGGTTCGGCTGGTTCGGCAAGTCCTCGGTGACGACGGGCGCGCCCGCCTCCGACCCGTCCGCCACCAGGACGTTGACCTTGTAGCGCTGAAAGGCGGTATCGCCGGCCGGCTCATGCCCGAAGGGCGGGCCCGCGGCCGGTCCGAAGGGCAGGGGAAGGGTCGGTGCCGCGCCGCCGTCGCCCGGAAGGAACAGGCTGACGTGCTGGGCGACGTCGCCGGCGACCTCTTCCAGATAGGCCGAGACGTTCTCCAGGTCGGCGTATCTCTGCTGCAGCGTGCGCATCACCGCGGCGACCACCACTTGGGTCACCTCCTGCATCAGTTCGCGGATCCGCCGCCGGTATTCGGCCTGCAGCTGCGGCAGCTCCTCGATCGTCCGCATCAGGCGGCCCTGCAGTTCTTCGATGTCCTTCTCGATTTGCTTACGGGCTGGCTCGGGCAGCTTGCGAAAGTTCTGCGGCGCCATCACCTCTTCGCCTTCGACCGGCGCCAGCGCCAGGCCGGTCGGCGTGCGGATCAAGGCCAGATGCCGTTTCTGCGCCTCCTCCTGGACCTCGTGAAAGGCGCTCTCCTGCCGTTCCTTGAATTCCTCTTCCACCGCCTGCCGGCGGGTCCGGTACTCGTCGCTCTCGAACACGGCCGGAATCGCGGCCTGCAGTTCGGCCACCATGCTGTCCATGTCCTGGCCGAACTGCGTCGCGCGGCCCTGCGGCAGCGCCATCGCCCGTGGGCGGTGGGCCGCGGCGAAGTTGTTGACGTAGACCCAGTCACCCGGCGTCGGGGCCCGCTGGGCGCGCGGCACCAGGACCTGGTTGACCAGGGTGTGACGGCCGGTGCCGGGCGGCCCCATGACGAACAGGTTGTAATCGTCATCGCGCATGCCGACGCCGAACAGCAGCGCCTCGACGGCACGATCCTGACCGAGGGTCGTCGTCAGGTCGGCGAGCTCGCGGGTGCTGCGGAACGGCAACTCGCTGGCCGGCGTGGGACGGTAAAGGGCGGTCGGGCTGAGCGGTCGTATCGGCATCCGGTCACATCGCTAGGGTCGGGAATTCGGGAGCACGAACGCTCGAGGCTCCCCGTTGGTCGATGCTGCGATACTGCGCCAGTGCCGTGACAATTCCTTGATTTAGCTCAAGTGCGGTCGCCGCCTTCGAGGTCGGCTGATGCCGAGGGTCTTGATGCCGGTCAATGCCTCAAGGCGGGCGCCGGGGCATGTTTCAAGATCGGAGATCGCGCCAGCCGGAACTTGTTCAATGACAGCCGCGCCACTCACGCACCACCAGATCACCGAAATTCTGGGCGAGATCGACGACGACAAGGCGGTCGCGATCATCGAAACCGGGGCCACCCAGAAGGATCTGGAAGAAGTCAGGGCTTGGCTTGCCGGGGAGGATGATGTCATGGGCGCGATGGCCAAGCCGCTGCACGGCGTCGCCGCCGAGATCTTCGAGATCCTGGCGGCGGCCTGGGACGAGGAAGACGAACGCTAGGCGGCGACCGCCGCGGCATCCGGTTGGGCGGCGAACCTTGATGCCGGTCAATGTCGGGGCGCAGCGCGGCCTCTAGCTTGCCGCGCCAGGAAGACGCGGCCAGGGGAAGGCGGAGATGAACCAGCCCGGACGGCAACCGCAGATCACAGGCCTGCTGCTGGCACAGTACGCCTTGCTCGAGGCCATGGTTCGGCACGACGCGATCGGCTATCACCAGGTTCGCGAGACCCTGGCCGATGCCCTGGCGACGCTGACCGCCAGCAAGCAGGTGGGCGAGCCGGTCCTGCGCCCGCTGCGACAGCTGTTGACCATGCTGGACGAGCTGCACAAGCCGGCCAATCTAAAGGAAGGCCGACCGCGCCTGGATTGGCAGCGGGTGCTTGAGCACTGCGCCGCCATTTAGCGCGATCTCGGGCCGCTCCGGGCTGCTCCGGGCGCGGCGCGCCGCCGGCCCGTGGCTTGAGCAGCGTTTTAGCGGCGAGCATCGGATGCGCAGCCAGACGACATCGCGCCCGAGAAGCTGGCTTGACCGGCCGGGGCTGCTGCTCACCGACCTGTATCAGCTCAACATGCTGCAGGCCTACCTGGAGCAGGGGATGACGGCGCCGGCGGCATTCGAGTTCTTTGTCCGGCGACTGCCGGCGGAGCGGAACTTTCTGGTCGCCGCCGGACTGGAACAGGTGCTCGAATTTTTGCTCACCGCCCGCTTCGACGCCATCGAGCTCGAGTGGCTGGCGAAGACGGGTCGCTTCAGCGCCGATTTCTTGAGCTACTTGGAGGGCTTCGAGTTTCGCGGCGATGTCGACGCCATGGCGGAGGGGACGGCGTTCTTTGCCGACGAACCGATCCTGCGCCTGGTCGCGCCTTTGCCGGTCGCCCAGCTCTTGGAGACCCGCCTCCTCAACCTGCTGCATTTCCAGACCGTGATCGCCTCCAAGGCCGCCCGCATGGTGCTGGCGGCTGGCGGCAAGCGCCTGATCGATTTCGGGCTCAGGCGCGCGCACGGCGCGGAAGCCGGTCTGCTGGCCGCCCGGGCCAGCTATCTGGCCGGCTTTGCCGGCACGGCGACGACCCCGGCCAACCTGTACTGGGGAATTCCGATCTTCGGCACCATGGCGCATTCCTTCATCCAGGCGCACGACGACGAGGTCGAGGCCTTCCGCAACTTCGCCCGTGCGCGGCCCGAGGGCCTGGTCCTGCTGATCGATACCTACGATACCGAACGCGGCGCGGAACGCGTGGTTCGTCTCGCCCCGGACCTCAGTGCCGCCGGCATCCGGATCTTCGGCGTGCGGCTTGACAGCGGCGATCTGGGGCAGCATGCCCGCACGGTCCGCCGCATCCTCGATGCTGGCGGCTTGAGCGAGGTCTCGATCCTGGTCAGCGGCGGCCTCGACGAGCACGAAATCGGCCGCCTCGTCGGTTCCGGCGCCCCGATCGACGGGTTCGGCATCGGCACCAGCCTGACCACGTCGTCGGATGCGCCGGCGCTCGACTGCGCCTACAAGCTGCAGGAGTACGCCGGCCGACCGAGGCGAAAACGTTCCGAGGGCAAGGCGACCTGGCCTGGTCGTAAGCAGGTCTATCGCAGATATGACGGCGCAGGGCGGTTGGCCGCCGACCTGCTGACCTTGGACGAGGATGCCGAAGCCGAGGGCGCGCCGCTGCTGCGGCCGGTCGTCCGCGGCGGCCGCGCGCTGGGCGCAACGCCGGCGCTGGCCAAGGTCCGGGCCCATTGCGCGCGTGAGCTGGCCCGCCTGCCGGAACGCCTGAAAGCATTGGGCGAGGGCGCGGACTATCCAGTAGAAGTTTCCAGGCCGCTGGTCGCCTTGCGCGACAAACTCGACAGCGAGGAGCGAGGGCATGCCTGAATGCAGAGGGAAAAGATGATGCGCGGGCCCCACGAGGCGGCCCGCCTCAGCCGGTCGGTAAAACGGGCGATATCGCCACTGCCGGCCACATTGCCGCCGCCTGTGGCGGCGCCGTCAAGCAAGAGAGTGACGATTCGATGACGACGATCAAGAGCAGCGCACAATACCCACTGCCCGAGCGCCTGGCGGCGAAGCTGGCCGAACTGCACGCCTACTGGAGCGGCATCCGGCGCGGCTACGGCCTGATGCCGTACTGGGACGACGTGGACATGACCAAGTTGCGGAGCCTGCGCAGCTCGCTGCTTCTCTTCGACGTCATGGACACGCCGCCGCGGTTCCGCTTCAGCCTGGTCGGCAAAGGCATCAGCGATGCCTACGGTGCGAAGCTGGAGGGCCGGTTCATCGACGAAATGCCCCTGACCGCGCCGCTGGAAGAGATCCTCAAACAGTGTCGAGCCACGGTGGCAGAGTCGGCCCCGACCTACCTGCGCATGGAACCGGCCGATGGCGGCGCCTACGCCCGGCTGCTGCTGCCGCTCTGGGGCAACGGCAGGGTCGATATGCTGATCGGCGCGATCGAGAACGACATCCCATCAGACGGGTGAAATCCGCACCTGCGGCAGCAGCCGCTCGACGTCGTCCTTGCGGCAGAGCTCGGTGCCGGGCGTCAGCAGGGCCGCGGTTCCGGCGGCGACGGCGAAGCGGAAGGCGGCTTCCGGGCCGTCGCCCTCGGAAAGCCGCCAGACCATGCCGGCGAGAAAGCTGTCGCCGGCGCCGACCGCACTGGCGACCTCGACCTCGACGGGCGCGGCGCGCAGGCGAAGTGTCCGGCTTGCCAGGAAGGCCCCTTTCTCTCCCAGTGTCAGCGCCACCACCTCGGTCTTGCCGGCCTGCACCAGGTCCAGTGCCGCCCGCTCCCAGTCCCCCGCCTTGGCAAGGGCTCGGCCACTCAGCTCGCTCAGCTCGCGCAGGTTCGGCTTGACCAGGAAGACGCCGGCGTTCAGGGCTTCGGCCAGCGCCGGGCCCGATGAATCGACGACCATGCGCGCGCCCAGCGCCGTGGCGATCCGGGCCACCCGCCCGTAGATGCCCGCCGGCACGCCCGGCGGCAGGCTGCCGCTGACGACGACGTAGGCCGGCAGCTCGGCCAGGCCGCTCAGCCGTTCCAGGCACGCGTTCCACTCCCGCTCGCTCAGCGTGCCTGCGGGCAGGATGAAGCGATACTGATCGCCGGTGCCTTCCTCCAGGACGGTGAAGCTCTCCCGGGTGTCGGCGGTACATTCGACGGCGCGACTGATGATGCCCTCCTGATCGAGAAGCCGATGCAGCAGCGTTCCTGGCGAGCCGCCCATCGGGTAGATCGCCCGGCATTCTCCGCCCAGTCGCGTCACCACCCGGGCGACGTTGATGCCGCCGCCGCCTGGATCGCGCCGCTCGTTGCGGCAGCGCAGCTTGCGCTCCGGGCGCACTGACTCGGTCGAAGCGGAAATGTCGATGGTCGGACTGAAGGTGACGGTGACGACCGACGTCATCTTCCGCCTCCTGGTTCGCCGGCGCCCGCACGGCGCAACATCTCGGCATCGTCCTCGGGCCGCGAGGGGTTGATCGGCAGGCCGGCGCCGAGCTCGAAGCCGCCCGGCCGCACAACATCGGGCACGATCCGCAGCCGCCAATGGCTGGACCGGGCGTCGCTCGCTTCGGCGGCTCCTGACTCGATCGCGAAGTTGTACGGCGGATCATCGAGGGTCGCGGCGAGCCGGCGCAGGGCGCGCTGCAGCAGCCGGCCAAGCTCATCAAGTTCGTCATCGTCGCTCTGCGCAAACGAGGCCTGGTGGCGTCGCGGCAGGATCTGCTGTTCGAAGGGGCCAGCCGGCGCGAACGGGACCACGACCAGATGGTGGTCGGCCGCCTCGACGATGCGCCGGCCGGCCTCAAGCTCGCGCGCCAGTTCCTCGCAGACGACGCACCGGCCCCGGCGCGCGTGATGGGCGCGCGCCCAGCCGGCCATGGCGGCGAGCCGCGGCGGCGTGATGGCGGTGGCGATGACCTGCGAGTGGGGGTGCGGAAGCGAAGCGCCGGCGCGCCGGCCGTGGTTTCGGAACACCACGACCGCCTTGATCCCCGGACGTGTCTTCAGTTCGACGTAGCGGTGGCGATAGGCCCGGACGATGGCATGCAGGTCAGAGTCGGAGAGCCAAGCGAGGTCGGCGTCGTGGTGCCCCGTCTCGATAACCACTTCGTGATAGCCATACCCGGGAACGACCAGCGCGCCGTCCCGGCACCGCCGCTCGAGGACATTTCCCGGGTGCAACGCCGGGTACTTGTTGGGGACGACGCGCACGCGCCAGCCCGGCGGCGCTTCGCTCGCCGTCTCTTCGATGATTCCAGGCAACAGCCGCTCGTTGCCGGGGCAGAAGGGGCATGAGGGATCGAACCCTGGGGCCGGCGCGGTGGTCGCGTCGCACCGGCGCCCCCGGCGCGGGCGTTGGCTGCGTTCCGGCGCGATGATGACCCAGGCGCCCGTGGTCCGGTCCTGGCGAAACTCGCTCACCGCCGCTGTCCGGCCGCGTCGGTGCGGGCAACCACCCCGGCCGCCTCGGCCAGGGCCACGTGCCGCTTGACGGTGATGAAGCTGTCCGGGCTGACCGAGATGGAATCGATGCCGCAGGCGACCAGGAACTCGGCGAACTCGGGATGGTCGCTGGGCGCCTGGCCGCAGAGCCCGACCTTGGCTCCGGCCCTGTGCGCCTCTTCGATGACATGTCGGATCATCCACTTGACCGCTTCGTCCTGCTCGTCGAAGAGCTCGGCCAGCTCTTCCGAATCCCGGTCGACGCCGAGGGTAAGCTGGGTCAGGTCGTTGCTGCCGATGGAGAAGCCGTCGAAGCGGTCGGCGAACGCCTGGGCCAAGATCACGTTCGCCGGGATTTCGCACATGACGTAGACCTCGAGACCGGCTTCGCCGCGCTTCAGGCCGTTCGCCGCCATCACCTCGAGCACGCGGTCGGCCTCCTTGGTCGAGCGGCAGAACGGGATCATGACGACGACGTTCGTGAAACCCATTTGCCGGCGGGCGCGGCCGATCGCCCGGCACTCGAGCGCGAAACCCTCACGGTAGCGCGGCGAGTAGTAGCGGGAAGCGCCGCGGAAGCCGAGCATCGGATTCGCCTCCTTCGGCTCGAACTCGGCGCCGCCGATCAGGTTGGCGTATTCGTTGGTCTTGAAGTCGCTCATGCGCACGATCACCGGGGCCGGATGCTGGGCCGCGGCGATGCGGGCCAGCGCCCGGGCCAGCCGCTCGACGAAATACTCGGTCTTGTCGGCGTAGCCCGCGGTCAACGCGGCGATCGCACGCTTGGCCTCTTCGTCCCTGAGCGCGTCGTAGCGGACCAGCGCCATGGGATGGACCTTGATCTGGTTGTTGATGACGAATTCCATGCGCGCCAGGCCGATCCCATCGCTCGGCAGTCGCCACCAGCGAAACGCCGCCGCCGGGTTGGCCAGGTTGAGCATGACCTTGGTGCGGGTCGTCGGAATGTCGGCGAGGTCGAGCTCGTCGATCTCATAGTCGGCGGTGCCCTCGTAGACGAAGCCTTCATCGCCCTCGGCGCAGGACACCGTCACGGTCTGTTCGTCGTGCAGGATCCGCGTCGCCTCGCCGGTGCCGACGATGGCGGGAAGGCCGAGCTCGCGGCTGACAATCGCGGCGTGCGACGTGCGGCCGCCATGGTCGGTGATGATCGCCGCCGCCCGCTTCATCACCGGCACCCAGTCCGGATCCGTGGTCCCGGTGACCAGCACGGCGCCGTCAACGAAGTGGTCGATGTCCCGCGCGCTCTCGATCACGCAGACCTTGCCGGCGACCACGGCGTCGCCGATGCTGAGGCCCGAGGCGAGCTTGCGGCCCTTGCTCCTGATCCGATAGCTCTTGAAGGCATCGACCCCGCGCCGGGACTGCACCGTCTCCGGGCGCGCCTGGACGATGAACATCTCGCCGCTTTCGCCGTCCTTAGCCCACTCCATGTCCATCGGCTGGCCATAGTGCGCCTCGATCTCGCAGGCCCAGCGCGACAGGGCCAGGATCTCCCGGTCGTCGAGCACCCAGGCGGCGCGCTCGGCCTTCGAGGTCGGCACGTTGCCGGTCGGGCGCGCCTGCTCGCCCGTATAGATCATCTTGCGCGCCTTCTCGCCGCGCCTTTTCCCAATGATCGGCGACAGCGCGGAGTCCGACAGGAACGGCTTGAAGACCTGGTACTCGTCCGGATCGACGATGCCCTGAACCACGTTCTCGCCCAGGCCCCAGGCGGCATTTATCACAACCACCTTGTCGAAGCCGGTCTCGGTGTCGATCGAGAACATGACGCCGGCGCCGCCGCTGTCGGCGCGCACCATGCTCTGCACCCCGACCGATAGCGCCACCTTCAGATGGTCAAAACCCTTGGCCTGCCGATAGCTGATCGCCCGGTCGGTGAAGAGAGAGGCATAACAGCGCCGGCAGGCGTCAAGCAGCGCGCGCTCACCCCGGATGTTCAGGTAGGACTCCTGTTGGCCGGCGAAACTGGCGTCGGGCAGATCCTCGGCCGTGGCGCTGGAGCGGACGGCGACATCGGCGTCCGCCCTGACCGCGCGCCGGCACAACTCGCGATAGGCGGAGGTGATGGCTGTAGCGATTTCCGGCGGCCAATCGCCGCCCAGGAAGGCACGCCGAATGGTCTGCGCGGCTTCCGCCAGCGCCGCCTTGCCGCTGCTCAGGTCGGCGATCGCCGAGGCGATGGTTTGCCTCAAGTCGTTCTGCTCGACGAAGTGCCAGTAGGCCGCCGACGTCGTGGCGAAGCCGGGCGGTACCTTGATGCCCTTGCCGGCGAGATTGCCGATCATCTCGCCCAATGAGGCATTCTTTCCGCCGACGCGCGGGACGTCACGGCGCCGCAGGTCCTCGAGCCAGATCACCGCGGCCGCGTCATCGCGCGCCGGCCGCTCCCGAGTCATGCTCATGGCGGGCTGTCTCCCTTCAAGTGAAAATGCGGCTCGAACGACCCGATCAGGTCGAGCCAGTCCTCCATCAGCCGTGACATCAGGAAACGGGTGCGCACCGTTTCCTTGGCCTTGTCCCCGAGCTTGCGGCGCAGGTCCGGATCGTTGACGAGCTGCACGATTCGCTCCGCCGCCTGTTCCACGCTCTCGACCAGGAAGCCGTTGACGCCATCTTCGATCTGCTTGCGGATGCCGCCGGCCTTGCCGCCGATCACCGGCGTACCCTTCCACATCGCTTCGGTTACGGTGAGGCCGAAGCCCTCGCGGATCGACTTCTGCAGGACGACGGCGGCCCGGCGCTGCAAGGCGTTGACCAGCGCCGAGTCCTGCACCGACAGGATCCGAATCCGCGCCTCGCCGCACTGGCACAGCGACTGGAAGATTTCCTGACCCTCCGGGTCGTCGGAGGCGACGTTGCCGACCAGTACCAGAGTCGCATCGACCTGCTTGCGGGCGATGCGGAAAGCGTCGATCACCCCTTGCGGGTCCTTCCATTTGTCAAAGCGCGAGACCTGCACGATCAGCGGCAGGTCCCTGGGAATCTCGTAGTGGTCCAGCCGTTCGTCGATCTCCGCCGCGGAGAGCGGCTTATTGGTGGTCGAGAACGGGTTGATCGCCGGCAGGATGAAGCGCTGCGGCGGACTGATCTTCTGCGCGTACTCCGGCAGCGAGAGGACCACGGCGTCGTAGCGCTCGACGAAGCGCGTGAGGTACGACCAGACCTCCCGGTTGGGGCGCGAGAGGTCGATGTGGCAGCGCCAGACCCAGGGCACCTTCTTGCGGTAATAGCCGATCAGCGGCAGCGGCTGCGGATCGTGGACGATGACGAGGTCGTGGTCGAGATGCATGCGCACCGCATTTTCGAACACGACCTCCTCGAAAATGCTGCGCTTGAGCTCGCTCAGATCGATCGTCGCGCCCTGCAGCGCGTTGTGCATCTTCTTGGTGACGCTGAAGAAATCCGGCCGGCCCTCGATCACCCGCCAGCCGGTGCGGATGCCGGCGGCGTTCATCAGCAGGGTCAGCGATGAGAGGATTTCGGCGACGCCGCCGCCGTAATAGGTGGAATTGACGTTGACGACGTGCAGATCGCGCAGTCGCTCGGCCTTTTTGAGGATGCGCTCGACGGTCTGGGGGCCGACCAGCGGTCCGTAATCCTCGAGGGACCGGAGCTTGAAGTCCTGAGCGCCACTCGCCAGTTCGTCCATCTCGCCTCCCTTGAGGCCGGAGAGATCACCCGGGATGATCAAGCGATCGGGCCTGCCCGCGGGTTCCCTTGGGGTGGCCGCACGCCCACGCATCGGCCGGCGTCCCGGCGCCGGCAGCGAAGTCGGCATTGCAACTTGCCGCCGCCAGCGACACGCCCGCCTGGCCGGCCTGAAACCGAGCCGGGCCGGCCGATATCCCGTCCATCATCTTGAGCCAGCGGTCGCGCTCATTGACCTAGATCAAGTGCGCACCGTTGTGGCCGCCCTGCACCCGTGGCGGTCCCTGCCCGTGCCCGAGATCAGGGCCGCTCGAGCGTCTTCAGGTAACCGATGAAGTCCCCGATCTCGGTCGGCGTGAGCGTGAATTCGGGCATCGCCCTGTGGCCGACGACGATGCCTTCGGCGAGCGCTTCCGCCAGATGCTCGACCGGCCATTTGGCGGCGAAGGTCCGGAACGGCGGGGCCGGCGGATAGGGGCTCTCGCCGGTGCCGCCGATGGCGTGGCAGCGCGCGCAGTTGCGCTCGGCAAAGCTCCGGCCGGCGGCGCTATCCGATTCGTCGGACCAGGCCGGCGATGCGGGCACAATCAGGGAGGCAAGGCCAAGAACAAAGGCGCGCACGGAGATCACTTCAGGCAGCCTCCGAGTCCCGCTGCCGCCGACCACGTAGTCGGGCGGAGGGTTATAGACCATTATCGATCAGGCCCTGGTTGACCCGGATCAACGCCAAGGCACGATCCGCCGCCGACCATGCTGGAGATACCATCAGCAGGCAGAAGCCCAGCTCGGGCCGGGGGCGGCGGCAATGTTGACGTGGGAAGATTGTGTCGGCCTCTGCGAGGTCGATCCCGAGACCATCGATGCGATCGCCGAGCATGAGCGCGTGCCCGAAATAGTCGCCCTGGAACTGGCGAATTATCTCATTCACTGCCCGGACGGCGTGCCGCGGATCAAGCGGATGATCATAGAAGATATCGACGCGTCGCGCGGGCGTGGCGATGCCGCGCATACCCGCCATCTGCTGCGCACACTGCGTCACTTCATCGTATACGCCCGTAGCCGCTCGGCCCAAACCTAGCGGGCCGCAACGCGGCTCACCGCAGGCTGGTGATGTAGGCGATGATGTCGTCCATCTCGTCGGCATCGAGGATCAAATCCGGCATGTCGCGGTGTGGTGTCTGCAACAGCACCCGCAAGGTGATCGGGTTGATCTCCGGATTTTCGGCGAGCGCCTGGAACGGGGGCGGGCCGAGAAGCGGGGAGGCGTAGTCGCCACGGTCGACCGCATGGCAGGCGTTGCAGACCTCGCGGGCCAAGTGCCGGCCGCGAATCGGATCGCCGGTCAGGTCCTGGGCCAGGACCACTGGCGAACCCATCATGCCGACCAGAAACACGGCGTATGCGGCGATGCGCATGACCTCGTCCGCCTTCTCCTCTCGCCGCCCACGCGCGCGGCGTCTCCGAAGCTAGGCCGCGGGCCCCGTTCTAGAGCGTCCCGGCACGGGCGCCGGGAGGTGCCGTCGCCGCCTAGGCGGCGATGTCCTCGATCGCCTCCCGGTCCTTGAAGATCACGAGCTGCGGTTCGGGCAGTTCGATCAGGCCCTCCTGACGCATCACGGTGAAGGTGCGGCTGACGGTCTCGATGGTCAGGCCAAGGAAATCGGCGATGTCGGTCCGCTTCATCGGCAGCGACAAGGCATCCTTTGGCGCCGCACCATTCCCCAGCCGCTCGTGCAGGCGCAGCAGGAAGCAGGCAAGCTTCTCGCGCGGCGAGCGCTGACCCAGCAGCAGCATGTGCTCGTGCGCGGCGGCCAGTACTTGGCTGGCATGTGCGCGCAGACGGTGCTCCAAGCGCGGCAAGCGCTGGCAGAGGCGCTCGAAGGCTCGGCGCTCGATCCGGCATACCGTGACCTCGTCGACCGCCTCGGCGGTGCAGGCATGGACCGCATCGTCCATCAGGCCGAGAAAGTCGCCGGCCGTCAGGAAGCCCGTGACCTGGCGCCGTCCGTCGGCCAACAGCTTGCTGAGACGCACGGTGCCGGTCTCCACGGTGTAGACCGTGTTCGCCTCGTCGCCTTCGTAGCAGATGACTTGACCGCGCCTGACGTTGTGGCGCGATTTCGCCGCGTCGAGGACCGCCCGCTCCTCATCGCTGAGGGTTGCGCAGACGGCGCTCTCGCGAACCTGGCAAGTGTCACAAGACACCGCCGACCGCGACTTGGCGCGCGCCAATGGCCGGATGCTCGACTGGATGCGGCTGTCTTGATAGGGCGTCAACATTGTCATGGCCTCGTGCTTGGTCCCAGGTGATGTAATGAAGATAGAGGGCTGCCCAAGTCGGCCGTAATTCGGAATTTCCCCTATCCGGCGCCCCCGCCGCCGTTCCTGTCGCCGGCCGCGGTGGCGCCGTGGCGACCGCCCGGAGCCTCACGGGCAAAAGTCTAACTATCTATATTGCTTTGACTTTGCCGCCCGCGCGCCCCGACAGGGGCGCCACCGCGAGGTCTTAGCCGGCTGGCGGTCGCATATGTAGGGCTACGTACGTAACAATACCTATACGCCCGCGATTACAAATTTCGCCGGCCACGAACGGGCTATTCGGGCGCACCGTCGCCGACCGGCATCGCCTGCAGGACGCTCTCGATCAGGCGGGCCGGCTCGATCGGCTTGTCGACGCACGCCACCGCCCCCGCGGCTAGCGCTCTGGCCCGCAGTTCCCCGCCGTATTTGCTCGACAGCACGATCACGGGCAATCGGTATTCGTCACCGGCCAGGGACCGCAGCAATGCCAGTCCGTTCGCGTCCGGCGTATCCAGATCGACGATCAGGCAGCCCCGGGCGTTGTGGTCGTGCCGGGCCCGGAAGGCGCCGGCGTTGTCGAAGCACTCGACGCGCAGCCCGCGAACTTCGAACAGTGCCTGCAACGAATCCCGCATCGCCGCATCGTCATCGATGATGAAGACGGTGCTCGCGAGCGGCTGTTTGCCCACGAAAACTTCCATTCAACCGGTCCGTGCCGTAAATGCACTGACGAAATTCGAGATCCCACTGCGCCGGCGGTGCCGTTACTTGGCCCCGAACGCACAGCGACGACGGCAAATCATCCATTTGCGGCCGGACCGCCGCATTGAGTGGCATCAATGGGAAAGTTGGTTCTCAGTCCACCGGAATGCCCAGCGCCAGCGCCATCCGTGTCAGTGCCGGCAGGTTGCGGGCGCGCATCTTCTCCATCACCCGTGCCCGGTGCAGCTCCACGGTGCGCGGGCTGATGTCGAGCTCGTATGCGATCTGCTTGTTCTGCAGCCCGCGAACCACCTGCGCCATCACCTCTTGCTCGCGCGGCGTCAGTTGCCCGTGCCGGGCCGTCAACTCGCTATCCGCGACTTCCGTAGCGGCAGGCGAGTCATCCATCTGGCAGCGGACGCTGGCCAACAGATCTTCCGGATCGAACGGCTTTTCGATGAAGTCAGCAGCGCCGGCCTTCATCGCGTCGACCGCCATCGGCACGTCGCCGTGGCCGGTGATGAAGATGATCGGCAGGCGGCAGCCGCGGCTGGCGAGCTCGCGCTGCAGCTCGCGACCGTCCATTCCCGGCATCTTGATGTCGAGCAAAAGGCAGCCTCGCCAGTCGCCCTGCAGCGCCTCGAGGAAGGCGCGGGCCGAGGCGAACGAGCGCACGGCGAGGCCGCGCGTCTCCAGCATGACGGAAAGCGAGTCGCGGACTGCTTCGTCGTCATCGACAATGAAGATGAGCTTCTCGCTCATGCTCAGTTCGCGCCCGCCGGCGCCACCGGAACCGTGAAGGTGAAACGGGCCCCGCCGCCTGGCGCCGTGGTTCCGGCGATGCGGCCGCCATGGCTCTCGATGATCGACTTGCAGATCGACAAGCCGATGCCGGTGCCGCTGCTCTTGGTGGTGATGAACGGCTGGAACAGGCGCTGCACCACCTCCGGGGCCAGTCCGGGGCCGTTGTCGCTGATCGCCACCCGCACGAAGTCGCCGCCGGCCCGTTCGGTGCACACGGTGATTCTGGCGTCCGGGACCGCCGCCAGGGCTTCCTGGCTGTTGCGCACCAGGTTCACCACCACCTGCTGAACCTGGGTCACCGCAATCAGCACGTTCGGCAGGTCGCTGGCCAGTTCGAAGCCGATGTCGACCGCCTGACGGCTGCCGATCGAGGCCAAGGCCGCGCCGTCCTGGACGACGACGTTGATGTCGGTCACCTGGCGTTCGGTCTCGCCCTTGCGTGCCAATTGGCGCATGTGCTGGATGACCTCGCCGGCGCGGCGCGCCTGGCCCGCCGCCTTCTCGATCATCTCCAGCGCCCGCGGCGGGACCTCGACCTTGGCCGGGTCGAGCAGATGCTGGCCGGCGTCGAGGTAGCTTCTGATCGCCGAGAGCGGCTGGTTCAACTCGTGCGCTAGGGCCGAGGCCATCTCACCCAGCGTCGTCAGGCGGGCCGCTTCCAGCAGCGTGGCCTGCAGGTTCTGCACGCGGCGCTCCATCTCCTGGCGGCTGGTGATGTCGCGCACGGCGCCGAGAAACAGACGCCGGTCATCCAGGCTGATCTCGCCGACGTAGAGCTCCATCGGAAACGTCGTGCCGTCCCGCCGCAGGCCGACCACCAGCCGTCCGCTGCCGATGATGCGCCGTTCCCCGGTCTTGAGGTAGCGGGCGATATAGCCGTCATGCGCGCCGCTGTAAGGTGAAGGCATCAGCATGCTGACGTTGCGGCCGACCACCTCGTCGGCGGCGTAGCCGAAGACGCGGCTGGCCACGCTGCTGAAGGATTGCACGATTCCGGTTTCGTCGATGGTAATGATGGCGTCGGGAATCGTCTCGATGATCGTGCTGAGCCGCCTTTCCCGATCCTCGAGTTCGGCGGTCCGAGCGCGAAACCGCTGCTCGAGGCCGAGATACGCTTGGTGCAGCTCCTCCGCCGTGGCGGCCGGATCAAGCCGGGCCGCTTCGGCGATCGCGCTGTCCAGCGAGACCGCCGCCGCCGCGGGCTCGCGGCCGTCGTCTCCCGGGGCGTCGCTGGAATTCGAACCGCGCGTCACACCTTTCCCCTCATTGCCGCCGCGAGGGGCCGGACGCGCCCGGCGTCAGGGCGGACGCGCACGCTCCACCCATCGGTCGAGCGGGACAATGCGCCTGGCTAACAATTAGCCAATATACCTTAGTTCCAGGGAAGGAAAAGCGGGCGGCCGTGCGCTCGGCCACCGTGACAAGCCCTTGCCGCCGCGCTCGTCCCGAGGCGCCCCAAACTCGAGGGCGCGACGCCGGCGGGCGCCGACGGTGCTATCTGACGGTCAGGCAGTCGCGCTCGCAGAGCTGCGAGACGCGGTGCGACACGCTGCCGAGGAAGAGTTCGCGGATTCGGCCGAAGCCGCGGCGGCCCATCACGATCAGGCCTGCGTCGGTCTCGCCGGCATAATCGACGATGACGTGGCCCGGATCGCCGACACGGATCTCCTCGCCGACCTTCCCAACCTTGGCTTCGCCGGCCCGGCTAGCTGCGCGCGAGACGATCTGCTTGGCGACGGCCTCAAGGAAACTGCGCTCGGAGACGTTGACCTGTTCCATCTTCACGTAATGTTCCAGTTCGGGCGGGACCCGGCTCGAGCCGATCTCCTCCATCACATGCAAGAGCTTCAGTTCGGCGCCGTATCGAAGCGCCAGGTCAACGGCGACGTCGAGGGCCCGGTTCGAGGAATCCGAGCCATCCACCGGCACCAGGATGGTCTGCCACATGATGTCCTTCCCTTCGCGCCAAATGCTTTCGTTGCGCCCGCGGCACGATTGACTCCAGCCTCGGCCCATTCTCCGGCTTTGGCAGCCGGCGGCCTTGATGCCCGTCAACGCGCGCCCATGTCGCCGCCCGGATGGTCCGGTTCGACCGTTGATCGCCGTCAAGCCCTGACGGCGCTGCCCATGCCAGAATCCGCCGCTGCGTGGATGTCGAAATACCCGCGTTTGTGGCAGGTCGGCAGGCGTTTCGGCTTGGCGATGAGGCAGCAGCGACGCACAATCGGAAGCGCGCGAGATGAGCTTCAATGACCGCATCGAGGCCGGGCGGATACTTGCCGCCGCGCTGGCCCATCACCGGCAGCAGCCGACGGTGGTTCTGGCGCTGCCGCGAGGCGGCGTCATGGTCGCGGCCGAAGTCGCGCGCGCCCTCGGCGCGCCGCTCGGTCTGCTGATCGTGCGCAAGATCGGCGTGCCGTTCCAGCCGGAACTGGCCATGGGCGCGATCGTCGACGGGGCCGCGCCCGTGGTCGTGCGCAACGAGGACGTCATCACCGCGGCTGGCGTATCGGCGACCGAGTTCGAGGCGGCGCGTGAGCGTGAGCTGGCCGAGGTCGAGCGCCGGCGGGCGCGCTACCTCGCCGGCAACGACGGGCCCGAGGTCGGCGGCCGCGTCGTCATCGTCGTTGACGACGGCATCGCCACCGGCGCCACCATGCGCGCCGCCCTGCAGGCGCTGCGCCGGCGCAGCCCAAAGTCAATCGTGCTTGCCGTTCCGGTGGCGCCGCCGGAGACGGTGGGAGCGTTGCGGCACGAGGCGGACGAGGTCGTCTGCCTGGAACAGCACCGGCCGTTCGGTTCGATCGGGGCCTTTTATGCCGATTTCCGTCAGGTCGACGACGACGAGGTGATCGAAACGCTGGCCCGCTGCGCCGCAGCCACGCTGCCACAACGCGATCCGGATGCCGGATAGACCCGGCGATGCAGATCCGCGACCGCCGCGCCGGCCCTTCAAGTCAGTCAGCGTCATGCCGCCCGGAAACGAAGCTCCGACAGGCACCGACCCTGAACGACAAGGTTGTCTTCCTTTCCCGGGCCGACAGCTATGGCCTGCGCGGTCAGGTCGGTCGCCGCGAAACCCATATGTCGTGGGTTTTCCTCGCCGGTAAGCGTGCCTACAAGTTGAAGAAGCCGGTGCGCTTTCCTTATCTGGACTTCTCGACCTTGGCGCGGCGCGAAGCCGCCTGCCGTGCCGAACTGCGCTTGAACCGCAGGCTCTCGCCCGACGTCTACATCGGCGTCATGCCGCTGGTGTGGCAGGAAGGTGCGCTCGCGATCGGGGGCAAGGGAGTGGTGGTCGACTGGCTGGTGGTGATGCGCCGGTTGGACGAGCAGGCCACGCTGGAGCGGGCGCTCATCGCGCAACGCCTCGACAACGCGCAGGTCGAGCGGGTCGCCGGCACGCTCAGCCGCTTCTTCCGCCGCGCCCGGCCGGTCTTCGCCGCGCCCGCCGGCCGGCTCGCCGAATGGCGCCGGGCTCTCAACGACGACCGCCAGGTGCTGCTGCATTCCGGCTTCCCCCTGACCACCGGTCTGGTGCGCCGGATCGACCGGACCCAGCGACGCTTTCTCGATCGTGCTCGGCACCTGCTGGCGCGGCGCTTGCGCCAGCGCCGGGTCGTCGACGGGCACGGCGATCTGCGGCCCGAGCACGTCTGGCTCGCCGATTCCGTGAAGATCATCGACTGTCTGGAATTCAACGCCGCGCTGAGGGCCGTCGATGCCATGGATGAAATCGCCTTCCTCGACCTCGAATGCGAACGCCTCGGCGGCGCCTGGGCCGGTCGTGAGCTCAGGGCCCAGATCGGTCGGGCCTTGCATGACTCGATACCTGATCCGCTGTTCCGCTTTTACCGCTGCCATCGCGCGATGCTGCGCGCGCGTCTGGCCGCCGCGCATCTGCCGGGACCTGAGCCGGCTTCGGCCGCCAAGTGGATCGGGCTTGCCCGCGCCTACCTCGAGCTCGCCGCCGCCGACGCCAGGCACCTGGAAACGGCGCTTAGAACGCGAGCAGGTCGGCGAGGCCGTGCCCTTGGTGCAGGCGGCGGATCGCCTCGGCGAGCAGCGGCGCCGCCGGCACGACGACCAGCTTCTCGCGCCCGTGCCCGTGGCCGAGCCGGAACGGCGGCACACTGTCGGTGATGACCACGCGATCGATGGCGGGCTCGCTCAACAGCGCCTCGGAACCGGCCATGAAGAGGCCATGGGCGACCAGTGCGATCACCCTCAGGGCTCCGGCGTCGCGAGCGGCCAGGGCGGTGCGCCGAAGCGTGGTTCCGGTGCTGAGCAAGTCGTCGACCAGAAGGGCCGTCGTGCCGGCGACGTCGCCGACGAACAGGTCGCCCGAGACAACGCCGGCGCTGCGGTACTTCTCGGCGAAGGCTTTGCCGACGGCTTGGCCGGAGACGGTTTCCAACGCCTGGCGCAACAGCTCCGCGCGTTTGGCGCCCCCGGTATCCGGCGAGACGACGCAGAGCGGCCCGCCGCCAAGCTCGCGTACGTAGTCGACGAACAACGGCGCCGCCGGCAACGCCACGGTGCGGCAACGGAACGCATTCTCGAAGGCGGCCGGGTTGTGCACCTCAAGCGTGACGACGGCATCGGTGCCGACAGCTTCGAACATGCCGGCAAGATAGCGGGTGGTCACCGGATCGCTGACCTTGGTGCGCCGGTCCTTGCGGGCGTAGCAAAGATAAGGGGCCACCGCGGTCACGCGCTCAGCCCCGGCGTCCTTCAAGGCGCCGATGAAGAACAGCAGCCGGCACAGCTTGTCGTTTGCGCTGTGCTCGGGTCCGCCGTAAAGGCTGTGCAGGACGTACACATCGGCGCCCTGGACCGGATCCAGCGGCCGCGCCTTGTGCTCGCCGTCCTCGAACTCGCGCTCTTCGTGTGCCGTCAGCCGGCAGCCCAGGACGCGGGCGACGGCCTCGCCCAGCGCTTCCGTGCCCCGCAGTCCGAACAGGCGAAAGCGGTCGCTGGCCATGGGCTTGACCGCGCAAGCGCGCGGCGACCAGGGCCGCTCAATCTCCGTCATCTCAAGAGAACTCCCAGGAAACCGTCCGCCGGCGATGAAGCCTTGCGGCACAGCGATCTCCGGCCGCTCTTGCCAGGGTCATGCCTGCACGATAGCGCGCGCCGGCGCCGTGGCCGTTGATGTGGCGCAATCGGTCCGGCCCGACGGATCACCCCTGATCGCAGCGTTAGGCCGGCACCCCGGCCATGCGACAGGCCGGATCTTGATCCGTGTCAAAGCGGTGTCCAGGCCGATTGCGCAGACTGTGACAAATCGAGGCGCGCCGCGCCCGGCATCAGATCCAGGAGACAGGCATGAACGCAACCCCTTCGAACATCGACGTCAAGAAAGCAGGTTCCAAGACCGCCACACCGGCGCCCGCGTCGCCGACCGCACTGGTCGAGCTCAGGGACGAGATCGATCGTCTTTTCGAGCGCGCCTTCAGCGGCTGGCCGAGTTTCACCGGCGCGCTGGCGGGCTGGAGTCCGTTCCGCGACCGGGAGGCCCTGCTGCCGCGCGTCTGGCCGGGCAAGATGCCGAGCACGGACATTCGCGAGGGCGCGAAGGATTATGCCATCACCGTCGAATTGCCGGGCGTGGAGGAAAAGGACGTCCAGGTCGAGCTCGCCGGCGACATGATGACGGTCAAGGGCGAGAAGAAATCGGCGCGGGCCGAGAAGGACGAGAACTACCACCTCAGCGAGCGCACCTACGGCAGCTTCACGCGCAGCTTCCGCCTGCCGGAGGACGCCGACCCCGAGAAGGTGAACGCCAGCTTCGCCAAAGGCGTGCTGAGCATTGCCCTGCCGAAGCGGGCGGGCGCCAGGCAGAAGACCCGCAAGATCGAGGTCAAGGCGAAGTCCTGAGACTCTTGCCCCGGGGGCGCCGCCAAGGGTCCCCGGGGGCATTGCGTTTTGCCGTTCACGAGGATCTGAGGCGATGAAGGAAGCTGAGCTCTTGAAGTTGGAAAAGACGCGGGATGATGCCGCCCAGAAGATGCAACAGGCCTTGGACGACCACGCCGCCCTGGAGCAAGGCTGGTCCGAACACGCCCCTGCGGCGGTTGTCGAGGCCAAGCGACAGCTCGAACGCGTGGCGGCAGCCTGGCGTGAACTCCGCGACTGGGCGGCGCAGGAAATCCGCGGCGACGCCGAGCGCGAGTTTCTCTGAGCCGGACGGCGCGCCCAGCGGCGGTCGAGGTCACCGCTCCCGGTTCCTCGCGGAAAGGGCGGGCGCCGCGATCAAGAAGATGCCGGTCCGCAGGGCCGGCCCCAGCTCAGCCGTCGCGGTCGCGCGCCTTCACGGCGATCTCGCCCTCGCGCTGCCATCCCGCCCGGCGAGCTTCCTCGTCGCTGCAGAACACCTGCCCGCCGGCCGGGCTGTCGACCTCGAGCGAAGAGTACGCCGCGTCCGTCGGTACGTAGTGGAACCGATCTCCCGCGGCCGAAATTACGGCCTTGACGGGACAGGGTTCCAGTTCGGCGGCTGGCCCGTCGGGAAAACGCGCTCCCGAGCGCCATTCCGCCGGCGGCTGAAACCGGCTGTGCCATAAGCCCAGGCTCGCGCGCCGCGCCGCGGCCTCGCGATAGCCTGGCTCGGGATCGTCCGCGACAACGACCAAGCCGTCCGCAAGGAGGACGCGCGCCACGTCGACGTCACCCACCAGGCAGACGTTGGCCGCCGTCACGTCGGCTCCCGAGACGGGGGCGCACCGTAACGGCGCATGCTCGACGAGAATCAGTTTTCTGAGCGCCAGGGCGGCAAGTTGGCCGCAGGGCGCCCAGATGGCGTCGTGGTAGCAGCGTTGGCCCAGCTCAGGGGCGTCGATGCCGTAGAGCTGAATGACCCTGCCGCCAAGTTGGATCGTGTCGCCGTCAATCACGGCGACTTCCGAGACGGGCACACCCGGCCGATCATCGCTCCTGGTCTGGGAGTAACCAAGAATCCAAATCGCGACCAACGCGACTGTGACGGGGACCAGCCTGAGTGAGAACCGAAGCAACTGTGGCATCTTGGAAACCGCTGTTTGATCTCCGGATCGGGGCGGGCGTCGAACCGGACGCGGTCGGTGTAGGTTAGTTGGCCTCGCCTAACCGGCTCATTGTCGCGACATGAAATACCGTTAATCTCGCCGGCGTGCGGCCGGCGCCCTTGCATCGAGGCCCGACGCGCCCGACGCTTCAGCCCGGATGGTGCTTGCCGACGGTGTGCACCGTGGTCGCCTGCGGTCCCTCGCGGCCCATCTCCTCCGAAAAGCGCACCTCGCTGCCGACCTCGAGGCGCTCGAACCCCTCGATGACGCTGTTGGCGTGGAAATAGAGCTCGCGGCCGTCGACGCTCTCGATGAAGCCATAGTTGTTTTCGGGGAACAGGCGCACGACGCGGCCGTGCGCCGGGCTCTCGTGCAGCTTGACCTGGCCCTGGCGCTGGCGCGAGAGGTCCTGCAGGCGCCGGCGCGCGGCGGCAAAGGCGTCGCGAATGGCGACATAGACGTCCTGATGCGCCTGGTGCCGGCCCGGGCTGCGGTTGACGTCGAGCTCGCCGTGCCCCGGCAGGGTCAGATGAATTCGCACGCTGTAGAGCTTGCCCTTGCGCCGGTGTCGGTGCGGCGCCTCGACGATAACCCGGCAGCGCGTGATGCGCTCGTTGAACTGCTCCAGCTTGGCGATTTCGTCCTCGACCCGGGTGCGGATGAGGTCCGACGGATCCATGTTGGCGAAGACGACCTCGGGCGGTATCTGCATGGCGCGCTCGCGCATCCATATGGGTTAATGGCCGTTAAGGCTCGATGCTCGATCTTCTGGCCGGTGTCGTCATTGAGCCCGGTCAAGACGACGCGCGTCGAGGTTCGCCTCAGCCCTTGACGCAGACCAGCGGCAGCAGGCGGGCGACCCGGCGCGCCAGGCCGGCCCGCTCGGCGGCGATGACGATGGCGGCGACGTCCTTGTAGGCGCCGGGCGCCTCCTCGGCGACGCCGCGATGAGAGGGGCTGCGCACCAGGATGCCGCGCCCGGCCAGCTCGTCGATGACCTGGCGGCCACGCCACAGCTTGGCCGCCCGGTGCCGGCTCATGCGCCGGCCGGCGCCATGACAGGCCGAGCCCAGGGCCCGGGCCTGGCGTTCGGGCGCGCCGACCAGGATGTGCGATTCCGTGCCCATGCTGCCGCCGACCAGGACCGGCTGGCCGAGCGGGCGCAGGCTCTCCGGCAGGTCCGGGTGTCCCGGCCCGAAGGCGCGGGTCGCCCCCTTGCGATGCACGTAAAGTTCGCGTTGCCGGCCCTCGAGCTCGTGGACTTCCACCTTGCAGGTGTTGTGCGAGACGTCGAACAGCAGCGCCGGCTCAGCCTGCGGGAACAGGCCGCTGATGACCTGCTGGGTCAGGTGGCCGATGATCTGCCGGTTGGCCAGCGCGCAGTTGATGCCGGCGCGCATGGCGCCGAGGTAGCGTTGGCCGAGCGGCGAGTTGACCGGGGCGCAGGCGAGCTCGCGGTCAGGCAACGCCAGCCCCAACTCGGCATCGGCGAGCGCCATGTCGCGCAGGAACTCGGTGCCGATCTGGTGGCCCAGGCCGCGCGAGCCGCAATGGATGGTGACGACGGCATCGCCGAGCCGCAGGCCGAAGCCGCGGGCGACCTCGTCATCGTAGATCTCGGCCACGCCCTGCACCTCGAGATAGTGGTTGCCAGAGCCGAGCGTGCCCATCTCGTCGCGCTGGCGGCGCCGGGCCTTTTGCGACACCGCCTGAGGATCGGCGCCGCGCATGAGGCCCTGCTCCTCGATGCGCTGCAGCTCGACCTCCCGGCCATAGCCTTCGCCGACCGCCCAGGCGGCTCCGCCCGCCAGCATCGCCGTCATCGACGCCTCATCCAGGCGAATCCGGCCGGTGCTGCCGAGGCCGGCCGGAATCTCGGCGAACAGGCGGTCGGCCAGGAGCTGCTGTTTCGACTTCACCGCTTCGCTCGACAGGCCGGTCAGGTAGGTGCGGACGCCGCAGGAGATGTCGAAGCCGACTCCGCCGGCCGAGATCACGCCGCCGGCCTCGGCATCGAATGCGGCGACGCCGCCGATCGGGAAGCCGTAGCCCCAATGCGCGTCCGGCATGGCCAGCGAGGCGCCGACGATGCCCGGCAGACAGGCGACGTTGCGCACCTGCTCGTAGACCTTGTCGTCCATCTCCTCGAGCAGGTCCTGGTCGCCGTAGATGAGGCCGGGCACGCGCATGGCGCCCTCAGGCTCGATGCGCCACGCGTAGTCCGATACCTGGGTGAGGCGGGATAACTCCATGTCAGGCGCCTCTTCTCGCCGCTAAACGTCGACCACGCACTGGGCGCACCAGCGGCCGCCCGCCAGCTGGCCGACGCTGAGCGCGGTCAGCGTCGCTCCTTTCACCTCGGCCGCCGGCTGGTGGCGGGCCACGTCCAGGGACTCGCCCCAGGCGGTGGCGCGCAACGAGTCTACGCCCAACTGAACGCGGAAACGACGGAACAGCATGCGCCGCGTCGCCATCTCGTAGACGAGGGCGTTAAGCCATTCGGCCAGCAGCAGTTCCCGGTCCGGGGCGGCGCAGGCCAGCTCGACGGCAACCTCGGGCGCCACGCTCGCCGGCTCGGTGACCACCGCCGTCAGCGCCACGGCGGCGTTCTCGAAGGCTTCCGCCATGGTGGCGCCGAAGCCCCTGACGCCGATATCGGCGTCATGGGCGAAGTGTTCCCAGCTGTCGGTCATCAATGGCAGCCGCGACCTCCGCTCCTTGACCTCTGAGTCGACCTCCGAAGGCGCCAGAGCGGGCCGGTCGCGGCTCCTCCGCGATGGATCATCGGTACGGCAGGTCCATCACCCTCTGGCTTCCGCGCTCTCGCGAGCGTCTCGCCCAGCGGCTTCTCCGGCCTTCGCTCCCCATCGCAGACGCAGGCCAGTCTGCCCGGTTCGCTTTGCGGCCGCTTTGATTGCGATCAAACAGCGCCCTCACGCCCCGATGGCCAAGCCACGGCCCAGCCGCCCTGACGATAGCGCGACCCGATCGCACGCCGGCAACAGAAAATGCCCGCCGAGCGACGCGGGATCGGCGTCGGACCTGCGCCGCGCCCGCGCGCGCAGCGGTCCTGGTATGCTCGCCGCCGATCCTTCGCGGACGGGAGGGCCGGCCATGGCTGGACTGGCGGACTGGAGGCCGGTGGCGCTTGAGCCGGCGCTCGAGAAGCGGTATGCGGCGCAGCAGCTTGAGCGCGTGGTCGTGCTCGGCCGCCTCGGCAGCGTCATCGGCGGGCTGTCGTTCCTCGGCTATGGCGCCTGGGACCTGCTGCTGGACCCCCAGGCGTGGAGCAGGACCGGCCCGATCCGCTTGGCAGTGTTCGCCTTTTTCGTTCTGGCGCACGCCGCCACCTACTGGCGCCCGTTCCGAACCAGCGCGGTGAACTGGCTTGCCGTCAACGTGGTGATCTACCTGATGGTGGCTGTCGGCTTCGCGCTCGTGCTGGCCGAGCTGCCGGGCGGCTTCGTCGCCGGCACGCCCGGCTTCATCATGGGGATGATCTTCCTTCCCGTGCTGGTGACCAGCTTCGCCCAGTCAGTAGTGATCCTGCTGCCCTACGTCGCCGCCGCCGGCCTCGTCATGAGCTTGAGCGGCGCCTCTTCCTTCGAATTGGTCAACGCGGCGGCCTGGACCGGCGGCGGCATCGCTTTCGCGCTCGGCTTCGCCTACCTGCTCGACATCATCAACCGGCGCGCCTACCTGATCGAGCGCGCGCTGGAGCACGAGAAGCAGCGCTCGGAGGCGCTGCTGCTCAACATCCTGCCCGCGCCGGTCGCCGAGCGGCTGAAAGCCTCGCAAGCGGTGATCGCCGACGACTGCCTGTCGGCGACCGTGCTGTTTGCCGACCTCGTCGGCTTCACCGACCTTGCCCGGCGGCTCGCCGCGGGCCAGGTGGTGGCGCTGCTCAACGACCTGTTCTCGCGCTTCGACCGTCTGGCGGAGCGCCACGGCGTGGAGAAGATCAAGACCATCGGTGATGCCTACATGGCGGCGGCAGGCGTGCCGGCGGCCCGGCCCGACCACGCCGAGGCGGCGGCCCGGCTCGCCCTCGACATGCGCGAGGCTTTCGAGGCCTTTCGCCGCCAGCACGGTTTGCGGCTGCGGCTGCGCATCGGCATGCATTCCGGCGGCCTGGTCGCCGGCGTCATCGGCGCCCGCAAGTTCGCCTACGACCTCTGGGGCGATACCGTGAACGTCGCCAGCCGGATGGAATCTGAGGGCCTGCCCGGCGAGATCCAGATCTCGGCCGAGACCCGGGCGCTGCTCTCCGATGCCTGGCGGGCGGAAGCGCGCGGCCCCATCGCGCTCAAGGGGCACGCGGCGAAACAGGCGTTCCTGTTGAAGGAATTGCGGGCAGACTGAGGGCGGGCCGCCGGCTTCGCGTTCGGGTCTGGGGCATTTTTGCGTCTTTTGGCGGCCGGAACCACGGGAGGGCCGGTTTGCGGTCGCCTTCGAGGTGGATGGCGGAGGGGGTGGGATTCGAACCCACGGTGCGCTCGCGCGCACAACGGTTTTCGAGTTTGCTGGGGCCCTTCCGCGGTAGTGCTGAGACGTGCTGAGAGGTGCGGAAATCCTCGCTTCTCGCCGGCAGGTCGACACGTCCGTGCTGGCCAATGTCGCGACGTCCGGAGACGTTCGTTTGCAATTCGGTTTGCAGATGCGGCTGGGCTGTGGCTCGCCCGTGACACCGCGGTGCCGGCGGTTCTCCCCTCCAGATCGAGGCCAAGCTCGGATTGTCCCGCGCTCGCGGAATGGCTACGCTTGGCGCTGCGGTCCCGAGGACAAGGGAGGATGTCCCGTGGTGCTTCAGGAACAGGCCCAGCGGCTATACTCACGGCCTAACGCGGCAATCGTGAGGAGATCGCATAGGCTTGCAGACGTGGCACTAGAAGCCGCTGAGCCGGCGCGTCGCGGGCGCCGATCCTGTTTGCTCGCGTTGACAGGGACGAGCACATTTCGTATGCGCGAGCGCGTCCGGAGCCAGACCGGCCTCGAAGGCCGCTGCGGGTGGAGCGCTTCCAACGGAGTCATGGAGAGTCGCCTTGCAGTTCGACGTTGCAAATTGCTGCATCCTGCGGCAGCATTCACCCGATTCGCGCCTGGTGACGGGGCCTCTATGCCGCGCAAGTCAACCTCCAAACCCAAGAAGCCTCGCGTAACCGTTTCCCTCGACAAGAACATCCACGATCGACTGCTCCGCTTCGCCAAGGCAGAGGATCGTCCGCTCGCCTCCGTCGTCCGACTTGTGATTAACAGTTATCTCGACAGCAATCGCCATGCCACCGGCTCCGACCGCTAATGGCAACCTTCATGCCGTGGTCTTGCGATGCCAAAGAACCAGCCCCAAGCCTGAATATAGCTGAGCCGCCTCAGACCATGAGCCAACCCATGCCCTTGAAGACCGAACCGGCCGATTCTGCATCACAGTCGGCTTACACGCGCGCCGGCGTCGATACCAGTGAAGCTGACGCTGGCTTGAGCAGCCTGAAAGAGCGATTTCAGAGCGGGTGGCTGTCCCGTGAGACTTTCGGCGCCCCGCAATTGGACATCGGTTATTTCGCCAACGTCGTTAATATCGGCGGCGGGACTGGGCTGGCGATCTGCGTGGACGGCGTCGGCTCGAAGGCGAAGATTGCCCATGAGCTGAAAAGGTACGACACCATCGGCATCGATTGCGTGGCGATGAACGTGAACGACCTGATCTGCGTGGGCGCCCGACCCGTTTCCTTCGTCGACTACATCGGTGTGCAGGCGATCACTAGGGAGATGATCGACCAGATTTCCGTCGGCCTAACGAGAGGCGTTTCCGACTGCAAGGTGGAAGGCTTCAACATCTGCGGCGGTGAGATCGCGCAGCTCAAAGAGATCATCAATGGATTCGACCTCATCGGAACGGCCGTCGGTACCGTGCCGCTGGATCGCATCGTCACCGGGAAGAACCTGAGGCCGGGCGATGTCGTCATCGGCTTGGCCAGCAACGGCATTCACAGCAATGGCCTTTCCCTCGCACGCCGGACATTCCTTGAGGATAATGAATTCAGGCTCGACCATCGCTTCGAAGAGATCGAAGGCACACTGGGCGACGAGTTGTTGCGGCCCACCGAGATCTACGTGCCCGAAGTCCTCGACGTGATCGCAACAATCCCGGAGACCAAGGCCCTGATCAACGTTACAAGCGACGGTCTCTTGAACCTCACGCGCGTGGATGCCCCCGTGGGTTTCGTCATCGACAATCTGCCGAAGCCGCAGCCGATCTTCGATCTGATCGAGAGGTTCGGCGCGGTCGATTTCGCCGAGATGTTCCACGTGTACAACATGGGCGTCGGCTTCTGCGTCGTTGTCGCAAAGGATGCGGTTGACCGGACATTGGAAGTGTTGCACCGACATAAGAGACGCGCATGGCCCATCGGTCATGCCGTAGCCGATGCCGGGAAGCATGTCGAAATCTCGCAGCATGGTCTCATCGGCCAAGGGAAGTTTTTCAGGAAGCGGTAAACCCGGCCCGTGCCGCGCGATCTGCTGCACACGTTCGATGCGCTAAGCAGAGATTCGTCGTTTGCCCAACGGAACGACCTTTCGCTCCTTGTTGAGGGCCTGCACGGCGTCGTGGATGGCGTGATCGAGGGCGTCGGGGTCGGCGAAGGTCTGGTGGGCCAGATGGTG
>Ga0326597_10000414_pt1 | contig 76581 bp, 73 predicted proteins | sample RVTome_12_FD_203789 | JGI IMG/M metagenome (GOLD analysis project Ga0326597, IMG submission 203789) | Soil microbial communities from uranium-contaminated site in the Upper Colorado River Basin, Wyoming, United States - RVT100D185 | ecosystem: Environmental > Terrestrial > Soil > Contaminated >...
ACCCAGTGACCGTCTCTTGCATTTCCTCAGCGCACTATGAAACCTCACGGACTATGCCGAGTTAGCCATCGCTCATATGCAGAGGAAAACTCCAACTGCTCGGCATAGTCCGGGACTCGGCATAGTGTCGCTTATGCCGAGCTCGGCATAAGAGGCACTGTTTTGCCACGCACTTGTTAGAAGCCGGGGTGGATCTGGTGACGATTAAGACACTGTTGGGCCATAACTCGCTCCAGAGTACCCAGCGCTATTTGCAAATTCGCCAGCCCAAGCTCGGCTCCACCGCTAGCCCCTTGGACTTGCTCGATCTGCGGGACCCCTCGCTGTAGCCGGGCGCCCTCATGCTGCCGTCCAGCCAAAAGCTGGCGGCAGGAGAAAGCAGGGCGCGCCCCGAGCTGGCCGATATCTTTCGCAGCCACGGGGAGAGCTACCGCAAGACGCATTGCTTACCCGCCTCCCATCTCAAGGTGATGCGGGCCGTGGAGGTCTGCCGCACCGCTGAGATGGGAGGGCATCTCAAGCAGTGCGATACTTGCGGCTTTGAGCACCCGACTTATAACTCCTGCCGTAACCGCCACTGCCCCAAGTGCCAATCCTTGGCCAAAGCCAAGTGGTTGGAAAAGCAGACCTCTGAGCTTTTGCCGGTGGGATACTTCCATCTGGTGTTTACCTTGCCGCACGAATTCAACCGTCTGATCCTCGCCCACAAAAAGATTGTGTTAGCTCTGCTGTTTAAAGCCGTCAGTGAAACGCTACTGGAGTTTGGCCAAACCCGTCTTAAGGGAACCCTTGGAATCATCGCCGTGCTGCACACCTGGGACCAAACTCTCAAAGATCATTTTCATCTGCACTGTTTGGTTCCCGCAGGCGCCTTGTCCTTCGATCAGAGCCGCTGGATCTCGACACGCAAAAACTTTCTGTTCCCCTTCAAAGCGCTGAGTCGGGTGTTTCGTGGAAAGTTTCTCGCTCTGTTACAACAGGCCTGTGATAAAGGAAAATTTCCAGCGGCTAACAACGAGATCAAAGCATCACGCCGAAAGAACTGGGTCGTCTACGCGAAAAAGCCTTTCGGTTCTCCAGAGAAAGTCCTCGACTATCTCGGCCGCTACACTCACCGCGTCGCGCTCTCCAATGACCGTATTCTCCACGTCGAAAACGGAGAAGTTACCCTGAGCTACCGCGATCGCAAAGACGGAGATCGGAAAAAGACTATAACTCTGGAGGCCCAGGAGTTTATCCGCCGCTTCCTCCTCCATGTTTTGCCCGATGGCTTCATGCGCATCCGTCACTTCGGCTTTCTCGCCAACCGCTCCAAAAAACAGGCATTGGCTCAATGCCGCACACTTCTGAAACTCGCCCCGGCTTTGCCACAATCACCCAGTCTCTCAGCCAAAGATTTGCTAGTGAAACTCACCGGCGTCGACCTTTCTTGCTGCCCGTGTTGCCAGAAGGGAACCATGATCGTCGTCAGTGAGCTGCCCCGGATATCATGCTCCGCTCCATGGGATTCCTCATGAGCAAAATTCACTCCCTCGTAAACCCCTTTCACTCTCCACCCGCTCTCTTCGCACGGGTGTGCCTGCCCGCGCCCTGGCAGGCGGGTCTGCCTGGGCGAAGAACTCGCTGCCAAGCCGCATGGCGCCGTGGCAATCACGCAAAATCTGTCGCTATCGATCTCAACCGCCTCCCACTTCTCGATCTATCGCCAACCCACCACCACACTCGGCACCGCTGCTCCACTTTACAAAACGCATAGCCACAACGTCCGTGCTGCTCCGCGGTTTAGTCCAACACGTTCCTTCGACGAAGCTCAGGACAGGTTTATCCCTTTCGTCGCTCCTGCCAGGATCATCCCTGAGCTTGATTACTCCCACGCTTTGGGGATAAAACGCTATACGTTAGATGGCGCAGTATGGCGCAGCAGGCATCTGTAATCCGAGTCGTTGTGAGGAAGGGGCGCGATGCACCACGTTGTGCGGCAGGTCAATGCGTTACGTTACGTTCAGGTTTGACTGTGTGCCGCTGCTGTCGTAGCAAGTAGCGGGAACACAACGTCAATTCGGAATCGGAACCAGCGGAGGACTCAGACATGAGCGACAAGTGGGACGTTAAGGGGCGTCAGGAGCTGAATCCGGTGACAGGCGTCAACAACTTGGTCGGCAAGCTCTTCGGCCTTCGAGAGTCGACCTACACTGTTCAGAACACTGAAACCGGTGAGTATTTTGCCGTCGATGTCACCACCGACGGCTCAACGGAAGCGGACATGAAGGCCGTGGGTGAAGAGATCTCAAAAGGTAACATTCGGCCGATCTAGCTGTGTGGTCAGTTCTGGAACTGTGTACGTTGTAGAGGAGTCGTGGCCTTCTGCGCGTTGCCCGGCGCCATCTAACGAGCCCGTGGAGCGGACCGACTTCGCCGGCCGCTCACCGACAACGTTGGGCACCGGCAAAGCTCTCATGGGGACATAATGAAAAGCGACCCGAAGCTTTCGGAAGCTATCAAGAAAATCGCCGAGAACATGCTCTCCAAGCCAAATCGAATTCCTTCTTCTGAGGCGGCGCACGCGGCAATTCTTTTCGCGCACGCCGGTTGGAACCGCGCACTCGGACATCCGTTGGATGGATACGAGCGTGTGCTCGCGGCCTTTGAGAAGGAGCGGCCCAGTCTCTGGCGTGAACTCAAGTCGAGAAGCGCAGAGGATTTGATCGCGTTCGCGGAGACGGAAAAGATGCGTCTGTGGGCGAACGACCGAAGGGTTATCCTCGTCTGTGGAATCCCCGACGGGAAGGTTCACGTTGAGTGGTGCTATGAGAGCGACTATGAGTCGGCGAGAAAACAAGTCGAAGGCGCCGTTCGCAACGGCCCTCCGTGGGTTCGCAAGGTGGACGCCTAACCCATCGCTCAAGCGGCACGCGCCGGCACATTGGCCGTTTGAAGGTTTATTTGAATTTCAGCTTTGGGGGCACGTGGCGTAGTGACCGGCGCGCCGCTTAGCTTGGTCGTTAGGCAACTCAAGATATGGCATACGTGATGGTTGACATCGAATCGGATGGTCCAATCCCTGGTGACTATTCGATGGTGTCGTTCGGTGCTGTGATTGTCGAACCTGGACTTGGTCGAACGTTTTACGGGAAACTGAGGCCGATATCCGAGAAATGGATACCAGAGGCGCTGAAGGTCAGCGGATTCAGTCGTGATGATGTGCTCCAGTTCGACGTTCCGGCCGAAGTGATGCGGCGCTTCGATGGCTGGTTGAAGGAGAACGTGAAAGATCGTCCGATGTTTATCTCAGACAACAACGGCTTCGACTGGCAATTCATTAACTGGTACTTCCATCACTTTCTTACCAAGAATCCGTTCGGGTTCAGTTCGACGAATCTGGGCTCACTGTATAAGGGCTTAGTGAAAGACACGTCCTCGAACTTTAAACACCTACGCAAGACGAAGCACACACATAATCCGGTCGACGACGCTGTGGGTAACGCGGAAGCTCTTTTGCATATGAAAAGCGTCATGGGGTTGAAAATCAAACTATGAAGTCGCCTAACCGCGCGTTCGAGAGCGAACGCGCCGATAAGCAGCGCGCGTTTGCTTTATGTCCGTGGCGGCGCGCCGCTCAACGCGAACGTTCGGCAGGAGCCATGATAGGGTGTACTCCATCCTTGATATCGATCTCGACTATTTCAACCAATTGCCCGAACCCGGTGTGAGCCTGGAGCGTCTGCTGAACTGGGCTGGCCGTCCCGTGTCCATGGTTGTGGAACGTCACAATCACGCTTTCGCGCGATGGAGGACGAAATGGCGGACACACGACATCGTACCATCGCACATTCTCCATGTTGGCGAACACCACGACATGATGGACCAGCGGACGCAAACCAACATTGGCAATTTCATGTTCCATGCAATGCGCATGTGGCCCCGGTGCCGGGTGCACTGGTTGGTGCAGCACCCTATCGACTCCCCGGCCATGTGGGTGGAGGACGAAACGTGGGATTCGTTTCGTCGCAGGTTCACTCACGGGCCTCACCACCCCGCACGATGGCCAAAGCCCGATCTGGTTTCCGTGTGCACGAGCCCCGGCTTTGCATCCCCTGTCGTGACTCAAGAACTCCTGAAAGTCCTGTCACGCTTCACGACGAGAACTCAAAGAGGGAGATGGCGAACCAAGGAGTTCAGGCGACGCGGTGACCCGCGCGCCTGACTCGATTCGTTCAAGAAGCCCGTGGTTGTGGCAGTGGCTATCAATATCAGGGGTATTGGTCTGGAGGTGGGTTCGGGGTGAGGGTTTTGAGCATCAGGCCCGCACTCCGAGAGGGCAACAAGCGACCGGGCGCCCTTTTATGCCTTAATTATCTTATATCAGCCGCGTTGCCTACGCTGGATATTATTTTCCGTGTCGAAACATATGGGTTCGCGATAACCGCGCGAGACCGTGATGATACTCGGGTTCTCGTCCTTGAGCGCCTGGAACAACGGTTCAGTCGCCCTCCGGAGACCGTTAAACGCAGCGTCGTGATGGCCGGGGATGTAAACGTCGGGCTTATAAGTGCGCATGTGCTCCAGTGCTCGTTGCGCCGTGAGAGTGTGCAGGAACGATGCTGAAACGGCGACCAGCGCGACATCTACCCGTCCGATCCTTTGCATCGCCGCTTTCTCGTAGTCTATGACCGTCCCAGCGCTGTCGCGAAACATAATGCGGAAAAAAAGGGGATAAGTCCAATTATCGACACGATTGCCTAACCGGTTGGAGTCCGGCTCTCGTAAAACTCGCGCGGCTCACCCTGAGCGTTACCCGTGCGGGGCACTTGCAAGTACATACGAATAGTCGTATAACCGATTGCGATGAAGCCGACCCGCTTTCTTTGCACAGCTCGTCGCGATTTAGCGGCCTTTCCCGAGTTGGCGCGTCGACAAGCCGGGTACGAGTTGTTCATGGTGCAAGTCGGGCGTGAACCAGCAGACTTCAAGCCGCTTCCGACCGTTGGATCTGGAGCCTGCGAGATTCGGATACGAGATGCCGCCGGTGCGTTCCGCGTCGTGTACGTAGCCAAGTTCGAGGAAGCGGTTTATGTCTTGCACGCTTTTCAGAAAAAGACCCGAAAGACGTCCCAGGCGGACATTGAGCTGGCAGTGCAGCGTTACAGGCTGATCGGAGAGCAGTCATGAAGAAGAAGCAAGCACGGCAAGTGAAGGGCGCAAACAATGTGTTTCTAGATCTCGGCTTCCCACCGCATGAGGCCGCTGTGATGCTCCTGCGTTGCGAGCTGGCCGAAGCGCTCCGTCAGTGGATGGACCGTGAGGCAATTACCCAGGTGGAAGCCGCCAAGCGCCTTGGCGTGGTCCAGCCCCGCATCTCCGAGATCGCGCGCAACAAGGTTGACAAGCTGTCTCTGGACTACCTCGTGGGCCTGTGCGCAAAGGCTGGTGTCTCAGTCGCCGTAAAATTGGCCGCCTGACTCGTCGCCTAACAAGCCCGCTCCAGAGGGACCCGGCCGTGTGGCACTTTAGATTGACCCGAAAAGTTCAGTTTGGGGCCGCGCCTGAGCGGCATAACGTTAGATACTTACCTTGGAAATGTTGAACAGAACGACTCCAGGAAAATTTATCCCGCCAAGGCGCAAAGGCGCAAAGTTAAAAGCATCTTCCGAATTCTCTGAACTTCGCGTCTTTGCGTCTTTGCGGGAGACATGGTTTTTCCGATCTCTTCTTCGTTTCCGAATTTCAAATACCTTTGGTTAGACTTCGCAAAGATTTTCGCTCGGGGATCGACAGTGACGCAGTCTGCAAAGATCGCTTATGGTTGTCGGTGCCGGTTTCTCTCGTAGCGTTCCTTCTGCTAAATTGACCCGGTCCATACTGGGGCACTTTCATTTCAGTTATCGCTCGCGCATTCAGCCGTTCTTTCCGGCTTGACATCGCCAGCGCCTGAGGAATAGGGTCACTGCATCTAAGGTAACGAAGGAGGTATGGGCCATGGCTGAATCATTGGAGAGCTTCAAAAGCTATATCGGCAAAAAAGAAACGGCTACGGACGTCGTGACGGCGTCGGCGATGTTGAAGTTCGCCGCGACGTTGGGCCAGGACAACCCACCCATGGACAAGGGCGAGGCCATCCCGCCGGGATGGTACGGCGGATTTTTCCCCGCGTCCCATCGGCCCGCGCAGATGCGCGTCGACGGACAGGCTTCGGGCGGTGGTATCGTCCCGCCGATTCCTCTCCCTCGCCGGCGCATCGGCGGCACGCGCGTCCAGTTTCATGAGCCGCTCCGAATCGGCGACGAGATTGTGCGGGTCACGGAAATCGCGGACTTGGTCGTCGATGACGGGCCGAGCGGCGCGATGGTGACCGTGGTCGAGCGCAACAGCATCTCGAACAGCCGCGGCCTCGCCGTCGTGGAAGAGCGAGACATGGTCATGCTCAGCGAAGCCAGAGCGGCAGCTGTGCCGAAAGATTCGCCCGCAGTTCCGGGCCAGGCAAAGTGGACGCAGGTGGTCGAGCCCAATCCGCCTCTGCTCTTCCGCTTCTCGGCAATCCGCTTCAACAGCCATCGCATCCACTACGATCGCAACTACGTCACCCAGGTCGAAAAGCTTCCAGGGCTAGTGGTGCAAAGCTCGCTGATCTCGCAGCTACTGATTGAGATGTGCCGCAGGGAGCTGCCTACGCGCCAACTGAAATCCTTCGATTTCAAAAGTGCGCGGCAGATTTACGACACGGGCAGTTTTACTCTCGCCGGCGCGCCATCCGCGGACGGTCGCGAAGCAACGCTTTGGGCGCTCGACAAGGACGGCAATTTATCGATGACCGCGACGGCGAAGTTTGCCTAGCGGACGGCTGATGTGAATGTAATCACCACGAAGGCCCAGCGCGGCGCAGCCGTAACCGAATCGGAGTATTTCCCGCAAAGGCGCTAAGACGCAAAGGAAGAGCATTGTCATTTCGAACGAAGAGAGAAATCTTTCCTAGATCCCTCGTATTCGCTCGGGATGACCGGCCTTGGGCCTGTCACTTAGCGTCTTAGCGCCTTGGCGGGGCAATATATCCGAATCCCAGAGTTTTCGACTCCCAGAAAATTTGCGCAAGCTGCGCAAGTCTTCAACTATAGTAGTACATAGTTCGCAGAGTTCGGAGTATTTCTTAATCAAGAACTCTTTACTCCGCGTCCTCCGCGCCTCCGCGGTGAGATCTCTCTTGGACCGATAGAATCAGCATAGCCACTGTCTTTGCTGTTTTGGCTGCGGCTTCACCGCGCCGGGATTAAACCTGGTTTCCGATCAACTCTTTTGCTGCCTCGACGACGCCCTCGACCGATGGCAAAAACGGCCGCTCGTCCCAAAACGGCAGAAACTGGTCCGCGCCGGCGATGATGCGGGGCGCCATCTTCAGTTTCCCCGCCGGCAACTGGTCGAGCAAACAACGAACATACGGCCCGTAACCCGACCACGGCGGCTCGTCTTGAACGATGAGCACGCGGCCGGTCTTGCTCGCGGATTTGAAAACAGTGTCATTGTCCAGCGGCTTGATGAATCCCAAGCTGACGACTTCCACCGCGTGACGATCGCCATGCTTCGTCATCTCATCGGCAGCATCTTCTGCCAGCGCTGCCGTGCGCCCAGCAGCGATGATCGTTAACCGATTTCCACTACGCGTAATCTGCGCCTTGCCGCCGCAACTGTTTTCACCTACGTCGCCTGACCGTGTATGAATCGAGCGATCTTCGAAGAACAAGGTCGGTGTCGGCCGGTTGAGCGCGTCGCGAAAAATCCAGTACGCCTCGTTGGCGGAGCCGGGCATGGCGATGTTCAGATCCGGGACATTGTAAAACCAAGAAACGCCGACCTCGTTTCCTTCCGGCCCATGGCCGCGAAAACGCGCGATGGGCAGTCGAATGATGACGGGACAATTCAATCGACCATGGGTCAGATAATGGAGCTTTGCCGCGCTCTGCACAATGGCCATGTGGCAGACCGAGGCGATGTCCGCATAGGCGATCATCACCACGGCCTTCCATCCTTTCATCGCCGCGCCCGCCGCCATGCCCACCATCGCGCTCTCGCTGATCGAACAATCTCGAACGCGATCTTCACCGTAAGTTTCCGCGAGCTGCTTGAGCGCATGGCCGGCGAGATTCTGACCGATGATGATCAGACGCGGCTCATCACGCATCGAATCTTGCAGCGCCTTACCGACCGCGTCGCGGTAGCTGAATGTAGGCATCGATTGGTTTTCCTCTCCCTTTACGTCTACTAGGCGAGGGGTAAGCCGTCAGGGGTGAAGGGTCTGAGACCCCTTACTCCTCACCCTTCACTCCTGACCCTATTGAAAGCGTCCTCGATCCGCTGTTCTTCTTGCTGGCTTACTCGCTCCAGATCCTCGGCCGATGCCAATCCGTGACCGATCAACCACTCGGTCATTTTTTTCAACGGATCGCGCTTCTCCCATGCTGCCAGGTCTTTCTCCACGCCGCCTCGCACCTCGCCAAAGTGGGAACTATATAAACCGGCGCGAAACGTCATGCAGTCCAAGAACACCGGGTGACCGTTTAACGCAGTCGCACGCGCCCAGCGGGCAGCGTTATAAACTTCCAGCGCATCGTTGCCGTCGACGCTGCGGGTAGCGAAGCCGAAGGGCTCGGCATACGGAATCAACGACTGCGTCTTGCGCACCTTTTGCCAAGTCGTGGCCATCTCCCACCCGTTGTTTTCACAGACCAGAATCAGCGGCAGCCGCGACATGCCGGCGATATGAATCGTTTCATGCAAATCGCCCGAGCCCAGGGTGCCGTCGCCGAAAAACGCCAGACCTACTTCTCCTTTTCGTTCCAATTGCATGACGAGCGCAAGCCCGGCGGCCATCGCGAGGTGGCCGCCGATCATCGTCGAGCCCGGCATCACGCCACGCTCGGGCCAGGAGGCGTGATGCGGCGCGTCACGGGAATCCCCCGCGGCCAATGGGCTATGGATGAATTCGCGCAGTTGCTCGGCAACGCTCACCCCCATCGCGACCATCGCGCCGCGCGTACGGAACGATGGGATGACGGCGTCTCCTTTCTCCAGCGCCAGACAGCAACCGATGGCGATAGCCTCTTGCCCTTTGCTCGGAAATGTCTGCGCGGAAATTTTCCCTTCATGCTCCCACCGCACCAGCGCGTCTTCGAAGAGCCGAGTGGTGAGCATACCGGTGTAAAGCCGCCATTCGAGACCATTTTGATGATCGAAGTCCTTGACCGATTGCATCGATGCCATCCCCCGTCACTTCTACAGTAAATTAATTACGACCGGCTACGGGCCGGTAGGCTTACTTTCCGTCAGCTCAATGCCGCGATCCGATTCTCTCCCCCTCGACCGGGGAGAGTTAGAGTGGGGGTGTGTTACACCGCGCCAGCTCACCCCCATCTTAATCTTCCCCCATCAAGGGGGAAGAAACTCTTAGCCGCGCGATCCATGCGGGTGAACTTTCAGTCAGCGGGAAACGCGATGCAAGAATTTGGCTCCACCGAAAAACTCACCGTCTTGCCTACCGCGGGTATGCGTGCGGGGTGCGCGCGCACGCGCACGGCCGTTGCGCCAGTGCGAAGGATCACGTCGGCCGAGTTGCCGAGAAAAGTCACCCGTTCGACGACGCCGGCGCCGCGGTTCGTCTCGGAGGCTACGGGGCCATGGCCATCCAGGATCTCCACGTTCTCGGGACGGAAGAAAAGCAGCGCCGCCGACCCCGCCTGCCACTCGACGCTGCGCCGGGCGAAAAAAGAACCGATGGGCGACACTAAGAGCATTTCATCCCCTGGCTGGTTGCCGCCCCGTTGCACGTGTACCGGAATAAAATTCGCCGTGCCGAGAAAATCCGCGGTTATCTTATGCGCCGGGTGAAGGTAGAGCTCCGCCGGCGCGCCGACTTCGAGGAGCGCCCCTTCATGCATCAACCCGATGTGATCCGACAGCGCCAGCGCCTCTTCCTGGTCGTGGGTCACATACACCGTCGAAATGCCGAACGACTCTTGCAGCGATTTGAGCTCGAAGCGCATCTGCTCGCGCAGCTTGGCGTCGAGGTTGCTGAGGGGCTCATCGAGCAGAAGAATCTCCGGCTGGGCGACCAGGGCACGCGCCAGCGCCACCCGCTGCTGCTGCCCACCGCTCAAGTTGGGCGCTAGGCGATCCGCCAATGCACCCAAGCCCAGACGCTGCAAAATTTCACCCACCTTGATGTTGCGTTCTTTGCGGCTGCCGTCGCTGGCAAGCGGATACTCCACGTTTTCGGCCACCGTCATATGCGGCCAAATCGCGTAAGACTGAAAGACCATGCCGATGCGCCGCCTTTCCGGCGGCACGAAGGTGCCGGCGGCGGCGCTGAAGACCGCGCGTTCGTTGATCAGGATCTCACCCGCCCCCGGTCGCTCCAATCCGGCGATGCAGCGCAGCGTCGTCGTCTTGCCGCAGCCGCTCGGGCCGAGCAGCGTGAACAACTGCCCCTTGCCGACCTCGAACGACACGCCGCGCAAAGCGCGCACCTCGCCCCTGGCGCCGGCAAACGACTTTTCCAAAGCTCTTACGCTAATCATTGACAGTGCCTATAACAGGTTGCTGAAAAACTCGGTTGCAGGCTGCTCAAAAAGATCTCAAGGGCGAGGCGCGAAAGTTCGCTAAGGGCTAAGGGCATGGCGCAAAGCGTTCTCCTTTACTCTTTACTCTTTACTCTTTGCTCTTTGCCCCTTGCGCTTTGCAAGCTGGTACGTTGTAGCGAGGCGATTGAGCGCAACGAAGCATATGAGTCTTTATCAGCAGCCTGCTAAGCATCGGAACCGCGGCGCAAATATGAAACCGCCTGACCGCCAAGGAGCAACAGCGCGGACAAGAGAATCAGGATCACGCCCAACACCGCCGCATCCGCGGTCCGACCGTTTTGCCACATGCTCCAGATCATCGTCGAAACTACGACGGTGTCCGGATTGTAAAGCATCAAGGCCATCGAAAGTTCCTGCATCGCGTGCACCGCGACCCAGAAAAAAACGTTGATCATGGCCGGAGCCAACAGCGGCATCGTGATCCGGTGGAGAGTTCTCGTCCACGGCGCGCCGGACATCTGCGAAGCTTCTTCGAGCTCGCCGTGCACCTGCATGAGCGCAGCCGTGGTGGCGCGCGAGCTATAAGCGAGATAGCGCGTGGTCATCGCCAGGGCGATGATCCAGAGCGTGCCGTAGATCGGGATGGGAAAGCGCACGTAGACAAAAATCAACGCCAACCCGATCACGATGCTCGGCACGCATTGCGGTAAGAACGAAACCGTGGCGAGATAATTGGCGAGCCCGCTGCCTTGGCTTCTGCGCCGCACCACGAACCAGCTCACCAGCACCGCCAACAAGATCGTCGCCACCGCCGTGACCAGCGCCAGCACCGTAGTATTCCATAGCGCGCGCACGATGCTGCGGTCGCGCCAAATATTTGTGTAACCTTCCAAGGTCGCGCGAGCGAGCGATTCCGCCGACGGCGGCGCGTAGAACGGTTGCACGCTGGTCCAGAGCAACATCAAGAAAGGCAGCAGTACGGCAATCAGAACATAGAGCAGGCAGAACACCACAGCGGGCGCCGTCCAAGCACCCAAACGAACCTGGCGCGGCCGGTACCCTTTGCCCGTGATCGTGGCGAATCTTTCTTGGTGCGCTGTCAAACGCTGATAGAGCCACATGAGCAGCAGCGCCACGGCCAACACCATCGCCCCCAAAGCCGACGCCAAACCATAATCAGGCAAACCGACTTCCGAATGGGTCGCCCAGTAAATTGCCGTGCTCAGCACCCGAATGCGGGCGGTAAAACCGAGCAACCCGGGAATATCGAAGGATTCGATGACAACGATAATGTAATAGATCAGCATGGCGAGCAGCGCCGGGCGCATAATCGGCAGCGTGATGCGCAGCGTCGTCTGGGCCGCGCCGCGTCCCGCCATCGCGCTCTGTTCCTCCAAGGATGGGTCCATGGCGCGAAACGACGCCGCGATCATGAGATAAGCCGACGGCACCAGCCGCAAGCCTTGTACGAAGCACATGCCGGAGAGGGAATAAATATCGAGGGGCCCGGTATCCCCAGACAATCCGAGAACGCCCCGCAAAACGACATTGACCAGCCCGATGCGCGGATCGAGCAATTGAATCCAGGAGATCGCCGACAGTAGCGACGGAATCGTCATCGGCACGAGAATCAAATTGGCGATCCAAGCCCGCGCGGGAATAGCGGTCCGCTCCAGCAGCCAGGCCAGAAGAATCGCCAGCGGCAACCCTACCGCCAGCGAGCCAGCCGTAAAGAGTAACGTGTTGAGGAAAATCGGCAAGGTCGACGGACTGGTGAAAACCGCCGCGTAATTGCCCAGCGTCGTGACGGTCGACTCGAACGGCAGCTTGTCTTCCGTGCTCTTGACGCTGGCGTAGAGCAACATGAAAAGCGGAATCAAGACGAGATAAGTGACGATGAGCAGGGTTAGACCGAGGGTCAAGGAACGGACGGACAGTTTTCGCGCGATCGACCACGATCGCAGTTGGACGTTCTTGGCCGCGGCGGAAGGCGCTGTATTCATGGGTAGAAAAGTGAATCTTCGTTATCCGTTCCCCCTCCTTTGTCCTCCCCCGCGCGCGGGGGAGGAGATAGATAGGTGGGGGCGTTCTACCGCAGCGCGCCCAGCATCTTTCCCAACTCGCGCTGAATTTCCAGGATCGTCGCGAAGGTCTTATCGGTTTCCAAAATGACCGCCGGTTGAGCGGCCTTGATTCTCTCGGCTACCGAGCCGATGGCGTTTCTGCCCACCTCCATGGCCTGGCCGGTCGTCGCGTATCTGATCTTCTGCCCCTCGGCCGTTCCCATCCAACCGGCAAAGAAGCGCGCCGCGTTGGGATGTGCCGCCGTTTTGAGAACTCCCTCCGCCGAAGTCAGCACCGGCAGAGGCGAAACGGGAACCCAGTCTACCGCCGCTCCCTGTCTTTTTAAGCGCTCGATCGTGTAGGCATAGGTGCCGACGGCAATGGAGACCTGGCCGCCGGCAAGAGCATTGGCGACCGTGGTGCCGCCTTGAACGATGAGGGGCTGCTGGGAGAGTATTCTTTTCGTCAATTCAGCGGCCTTGGCTTTGCCCCACTCGGTGCCGAGCATCGAGAAGGGCACCAGGCGCGCTTCGATGATGATTTTTCTTCCCTTCCATTTGGCATCGGCGAGATCCTCCCAGCTCTTGGGGGCTTCCTTGGCGCTTACCATCTTGGTGTTGTAGGAAATGGGCAACGTGAGATTGTAAGCGCCGACAAAACGTTGCCCCGCATAGACCGCGTCAAGACCGAAATCTTTTTCCCAGCCGGGATACGGGGCCAGCATATCGCGATCGATCAAAGGCCGCAGCGCCCGCAGCGAGCCGGATTGGATGACATCGACGGCGGCCGGCTTGCCGGCTTGGCTTTCGGCGATGATTCGTTGCACCAGCGGCTCGGGAATGCTCTCGAAGTGCTCGATCTTAATGCCTGGGTACTGCTTATCCAGCGCCTCCTGCATGCGCTGATAAATGATCGCGTCCGTGGGACCCCAAATGACCACGGTGCCCTCTTTCTTGGCGGCAGCGTAAAGCTGCGCTACGGCGTCGCCGCCAGCGCTCTTACCTTTGTCCTGCGCGAAGCCGGCGTTGGCCCAAACGAGTAAGCCAAGAATGATTGGGGCAACCGCTACGGTCCGGGCCGATTTCATATAACTACGAGCTTCTAACATTGTTGATCTCCTCTTTGGTCGGGTTCAAAGTTTAAGGTTCAATGTTCAAAGATTTTACCGGCTGATTGCCGTGAATCGGATGGCGCGCCAGAAAATCCTGCAGCGCGTGCAGCGCGCCGTCGCCGTCCCAGAAGGTCATATGCTTGACTTCGGGAATCAGCGCCAGCTCGCAGCCGGGTACCAGTTCCGCCAGCCGGCGAGCTGTTCCGACCGGCGTGCTGCCACCGCGATTGACGTCGTCGGCAGCGCCGCAGAGAATTAAAACCGGCACCTTGACCCGCGCGCCGTTCCCCAAGGTGTCCCAGGTCTGCCGCGCCTCGTAGTGATGGCGGTGTTGTTCGGGACTCGTCTGCCTTTTCCAAAGCGCGTCTGAAAGCGCTTTAACAGCTTCAGGTCGTTTCCGGAAGAATATTGGGTTGAATGCCATATCGTTGTTTTCGACATGGCCGCGGATGAAACGTTCGAAGCCATGCTTGCGGATCTCGTCCTCATCCGCGTTTCTGGCTTGTCGCGGTCCGCCGTCCAGCGCTTTCACGCCCGCGCCCGCCGCGGCTATCGTTGCCGTCGCGACAAGATCGGGCCGCTCGATAGCCAGCGCGTGCACGATCTGTCCGCCCAAGGCGAAGCCCACCGCGTGGCAGCGAGAGATTTTCAAATGTTCTACGAGTCCGGCGCAATCCTCAGCAAACTGGCTGATCGTATAGCCGTGGTCCGGCTTGCTGCTATAGCCCGTGCCGCGACAATCAAAAATAATCGTCCGGTAACGCTGTGACAGAAACGGCACGACGCCCACGTTCCACGTGTCGCAAGGCCACCACGAAGGCGGCGCGAGCAGAACCGCTTCGCCGCTTCCCCGCTCCTCATAGTAGATTTGAATATCGGCCAAATTCAACAACGGCATCTCCACCCTCCACCGGGATAACACTACTAACGAGATATCACAGAATCACGCGCACCCCCAACTCCACGGGTCATGATCGAATCGCATTAGACACGAAAAGGCGTACTCGCGTCAAACTATTTTTCACCCCGTTTGAAGAGCATTTCCCTGCCAATCTTGGCGCTCGACGGCGAGCTGTGGCATCTGTCTCCTTTTGCCGACTCCGGCAAGGGTTCGTCCCAATCGCCGCGAAACAGGCTAGTCGTATTAGTTTCCTTGACACAACCGGCGCGATGCCTCAAAATTTTCACATTATTGATGGGAGCGTTCTGTCGGCCAAGCAAAGGATTCGAAAGGAGAGAAACATGTTAGTAGGACACAGGAGCCTTATCCTCGCCTCATTACTGATGGCTTTAGCGTATTTGATGGGTTGCGGCGCACCCGCATATCCGCCCCCCCCTAAATGGACGGTAGAAAATCCTAACGCTCCTGCCAGCGCGCCGAAAAGCGTGGCAAAGGCGCCCGCGCGCGACACGACCAGCGCGTCCAGCCTCGATTCTTTACAGAGTGGCCGGAGCACGGCGACGCCCGCATCGGGTCCGCTCAAGGACGCCCTTTTCGGCTATGATCGCTACGACCTCTCCGACGACGCCCGCGCGGCGCTCAAAGCAAACGCCGAATGGCTAAAAGCGAATCCCTCGGCGCGGGTCCAAATCGAAGGGCACTGCGATGAGCGCGGCGCCGAAGATTACAATATGGTGCTGGGAGCGAAACGGGCCCACGCCGCGATGGATTTTATGGCGACATCGGGGATACCCAAGGATCGCTTGTCCACCGTGAGTTACGGCGAAGAAGTTCCTTCGTGCAAAGAGCACGTGGAATCATGCTGGGCGAAAAATCGCCGCGCCCGCTTCGTTGTTGTGGCCAGCCGGCCAGCATCGTGATCGAGTTCTAGTCAGACCGTGTTCGAGGGTTAGCGGCTATGTGTCGTTCGGTCGCCAGCCCTTCTTTTATGGGAACACGGCGTCATGCGGTTTTTGCCGCGCTGGGTGAAACCGCAATCCCAGTCGTGGTATCGCCAAGTACCTGGCCGTGACCGATGCCGAGCGTTTTGATCCAGCGCTGCTGGCCAAGCGTGAGGCCGATGAAGAAGCCCAGCTCCACCAGCTCGGGAATCGTAAAATGCTCGTGCAACCGCCGCCATAGCGCGTCGTCGGCGATGTCGGAATTCCAGGCGATGGCGCTCGTGTAGGTGAGCGCGACCTTTTCGCGTTCCGTAAACTTGTCCGAGGTTGCAAAGTTGAGCAGATCGTCGATCTGCGCTTCCGAAAGTCCCTGCCGCCCAGCCTGGACGGATCGTTGCACGCCTCAATATTCGCAATCGATGGACTTGGAGACATAGACCCGGCAGAGCTCCTTGAGCTTGTGATCGACGGCGCCATTGCGGAAGGTCAGATCCCAGGCCTGGGAGAAAGCCCGGATCACATTCGGCACATGCGCCCGCACCGCCTGACTTTCCGGTCGCGGGGTGCCCTCGAGCCGGGCCCGCTCAAGATAACCTCGAATCTCCGGGTCCGAAATGGTATCAGGGTCAACATAAGGAATTCGCGGCATCGTCATTTCTCCTTTCGCTCGTCGTTCCACCCTGACTCATATAGCTTAGCCGCGGCGGATTATTAACTACGAAGATCCCAGCGCAGCTACGCCGTAATCAACAACAATTTTACCACGAAGCTCTTATTTACCACGAAGCTCTTAGCGCGGCGAAGCCGCAACCAAAGAAGCAATTATAATATCACCGCAGAGACGCTGAGTTCGCAGAGTCGGAGTATTTCTCGACTAAAAACATTTTCCTCCGCGCCCTCCGTGCCTCCGCGTGGATTCTCTTGTGGTTCCGTTCACTTCGAATACCCACTGGAACATTTGCGCAGGCTGCGCAAATTTTGAAGTATAGTAATACGAAGAACACGAAGTTAAGAAGTTTAGAAATATCATTCTCCGAAACCTTCGTGGGCTTCGTGTGCTTCGTGGTGAGATAGTATTTTCGATTCAGCAAGTTAGGAATGATGTATCAGAACATTTGCGCAAGCCGCGCAAACTTTGAGATAGCAGTACGAAGGACACGAAGGGTTCGGATAACGATGATCTTAAACTTCGTGTTCCCTTCGGCTTTACTCAGGGCATGCTTCGTGCCTTCGTGGTGAGAATTCGCTTCTCGAATACTCATGCCGCACCTCATCGCGCCAGCCGCTTGCGCATGTCGGGCAAAAAGCCACTCTCCTCAAGATCGCGCACCACGCTCCCGGTGATGATTTGCTCAAGGTCGGCCTCCTGCACCTTTGGATTCACCCGCGCTAGCAGCCGTTTGAAACTTCTCCAAGCTTCGAGGTTGGGGGTGACATCGAGGTTGGGCATTTGCAGACGCGATACCCTATAGGCCGCCTCCACATCTTCGTCCTTTGACAGCCGGAGATTTTTTCGAAGCGTTTCCGAGACATCCCGTTTATGGGCCGGATCGAGTATGAAAGCGAGCGCATCGATCAAACCTTTGGTCAAAGCGATCACCGTCTCGTTGCTCGCAGCCGCAGCATCCTTGGGCATGCACATCCCTGTCGCCTGGTAGATCAGCTTTAGGCTCCCGACGTCGGCTAGCGCACGCGCGCCGGCCCGTTTCGCCATGTCGGCGTAACTGTATGGCACCACCGCGGCATCCACGTTGCCGGTGACCAACGCTTGGGTCACCGTGCCCGTGTCGCCGAGCACGCGCATGTTGAGCTTGTATTTGTCCGGATCGATTCCAAGCGCCTCCAGCGCCACCACCGTCGAGAGCCAAAAACCGCCGCCGATACTTTGCACGCCGAAACTCTTGCCACGAAGATCCTCCAGCGATGCGATTCCTTTTCTTACGATCAGCTCCCGCGGCATTCGGTTATTGCCGACGGCGAAGCAGGTGAGTTTCAGTCCGCTGACCGCCGTGCTGATCGCGCTTCCCGGCGCGGCCCACACGAGCGGCACGCCGCCGGAAGCGAGCGTCGCCATCATGATCGGGCCGCTGCGGGTTTGTAGCACTCGCGGGTCGAGGCCGTACTTACGGAAAATTCCTTTTTCGATCCCTACCCAGAGCGGAATCATGGTTTCGTTATGGCCGCCGTAAGCGATCAGCAGCGGGCCGGCGGCTTGCGCCTCGGCCACCAACAAAAGCATAGCCAGCAAAAGCCATCCGGCGAAAGACTTATCTGTTCCGATTCCTTTAGTCATCGCGCGCCTCCCTTTTGACCCCACTGACCCGGTATTACCATAGCGCTCTCATTTTGCCCAGCCCGAAAATGGACGCCGTTTCGTTGATTCTTGGCAAAACTCCGTAACGCTGATATTACCAGTACCCGAAGATATTCAATTTTTAAGGATTCTCACATGTATACAGGACTTCGCGCGGCCATCGCATTGTCAGTGTTGGTTTTGACACCATCGGCCGCGACATCGCAGGATACCATTCCCTACGTGCCGTCGCCGATGCACGTGGTGCAGCGGATGCTGGAGGTCGCCGAGATTCAAAAGGGCGACATCCTCTACGATATGGGCAGCGGCGACGGCCGGATCGTTATCGAGGCGGCAAAAAAATACGGCATCCGCGGCGTTGGCATCGACTTGAATGCCGAGCTGGTGGCAAAGGCCCGCGAGAACGCGGCGAATGAAGGCGTGAGTCACTTGGTCGAGTTCCGCGCCCAGGACGGCCTCACCGTCGATATTTCCGAGGCCACCGTGGTGATGCTCTATATGTTCAAGTGGTTCAACAATGCGCTGCGGCCTAAACTGCAGAAATTGAAAGCGGGCTCCCGTGTTGTCGCCCATGATTTCGACATCGATGACTGGAAACCGACCCGAGTCGAGTATGTGGCTCCACCCAAGGACGACACCTCGGAGTACGCAGAATCCCGCACGCTTTATATCTGGAGAGTCGGCGAAATCTCCCCCGCCTCATAATGAACTCGGTGGAGATCCACGGCCAGCGGCGCTCTGGTTGATGTCTTTTTTTTGTGCGGCGGAGCCGCAGCCGAAGAAGCAAACACATTTTCCACCACGAAGGACCCAGCGCGGCGAAGCCGCAACCAAAAAGTGAAAACTGATTTCACCACGAAGGCACGAAGAACACGAAGTTAAGAAGTTTAGAAATATCATTCTCCGAAACCTTCGTGGCCTTCGTGCCTTCGTGGTGAGATAGTATTTTCGATTCGACACGCTTTTTCCCAGACTGGGCTGGGAAAAAGAGGTTCGCCTCCGGCGAACAACCGTAACCGAAACTCGGAATATCTCCCGCAAAGACGCCAAGGCCGCAAAGGTCGGAGAAAACACGTGAAAATCTTTCGTAAGAATATTTGTCTTTTCCCTCCGAACTTGGCGTCTTTGCGCCTTTGCGGGAGGCATATCCGAATCAGAGAGTCTTCGATCACCGGAAAATTTACCCAGGCTGCGCGTTATGACAAACATGTTGGTCTTTGTTTTCGGATAGTAGTACAGAGTTCGCAGAGTTCGGAGTATTTTTTGATCAAAAACGCTTGACTCAGCCGCGCCCTCAGCGCCCGCCGCCCATTAATGCGATCCCGGGGAGCCCTTAGCGAATTCGCCACGCGCCTGGCAGCGTTAAGTGAATCGCGAGCATGGTGAGCGCGCCGGCGCCCCCCATGAGCGCCACGGCCCATTGGGTGCCGCACAGCGCCGCCAGCGAGCCAATGATCATGCTCCCGACGGTCATGACGACTTGGCTCATATGAAATAAGGCGATGGTGCGGCCGCGGTATTCCGGCGGCGAGTAAGTTTGCAGAACGGTCTGTACCAGCGCGTGCGACGAGACATTGGCGACGCCGACGATGACCATCAACGCCATCGAAAGCGGGAACCAGGGCGACGCTGAGAAGGCGACCACGCTGAGCCCATATAGCACCACGCCGCCAAGCATAAAAATCCCCCGCGGCAGCCGGTCGCCGAAAGTCGTGATGATGACCGCGCTGCCGAGGGCACCCACGCCCATGGCCGCAAGCAGCAGACCTTGCCCCGTAGCGCCGACGCCGAGAATGTCGCGCGCAAATACAGGAAGCAGCGTGCTAAACGGAACGATAAACAGCGAGGCAAACATCGCGATGAGCAGGCCGGTGCGCACGGTGACGTTTTGCCAGCCGAACTTCCAGCCTTCGATGATGCTCCGGCAGAAGGAAGCAGCGTGGGCCGACTTTCCGCGCGAGCCACCCGGCGCTCCGAGGCGGCGAGGCAGGAGCAAGGTCCAGTAGGTCCCCAAAAGATAAAACGCCGCCTGCGTACCGTAGGCGCCGGCGGTGCTGAAGGTGGCGATCAGGACTCCCGCCAGTGCCGGTCCGGTGCTGCGCGCCACGTTGAAGATGATCGAGTTGAGACCAATGGCGTTGGTTAAGTTATGGAGCGGCACGACATCGGCGATGATCGCCGCGCGCGCCGGTTGTTGAAAAGTCTGCACCATGGCCATGCCAATGGCGGTTAGGTAAACATGCCACGGCTCGATCTGGCCAATGGCAATGAGCAGGGCGAGGACCGCGAACATCGCGCCGTCGGCGATCTGCGCGATCAGGATCTGCATCTTGCGCGAATAACGGTCGGCTGCGCTGCCCGCTATCGGGGATAACAAAAGAATCGGAATCGCTTGCACGCCGCGCACCAAACCTAACTGGACGGTGGAATCGGTCAGCTCATAGATGAGCCAGCCGCGGGTCACCTGATCCATCCAGAACGCCATCGACGTGAAAACATGGCCGAACCAGAGCAAGCGAAAGTCGCGGTGACGAAAGGATTCGAGCGCGCGCAACCGGAACAACGCGTTGAACGGGCCCCAAGCGGGCGTTGTGTCTGCGTGCGGATCGGATTCGCTTTTCGGCGCTTCAGCTGATTCTTCGCTGGTAGACGGTGAATTCTGTGTCATCTCAGAGTGAGCCAACTTTGCGCCGGCGCGCCGAGTTATCTCTGCCTATATCACGCGCGCGGAAGCGCCGTCCAGTATGGGTAGTGGTTCAGTTTGATTTCAACGCCGCATCGATGTAGGGGCAGGCTGGCGTGCCTGCCCTCCGAACGGGCAACCACATAGGGTTGCCCCTACAAATTTTGGCGAAACTGAACCACTACAGCCAAACGGGCCGCGATGCAACGAAAACCGGGGTGCTGTTTTTTCTGCATCGGCTTGACAGCGGCCTCTTGTGGCGATATTCGAGGCGGGTAGCGAAGGAGCACTATCCGAAAGGAGAACACAATGACAACCGAATACAATCCGTCGAACCGATATGAGATCAAAGTCTGGGACGTTGAATTTCGCTGCGCTCCCGCGCGCACCTTGATGGCGCGCATCTACCAGCCTCAGGGCGCTGGGCCTTTCCCGGCATTATTGGATCTACACGGCGGCGCGTGGAACAACCAGGACCGCACGGCCAATGCGCCGATGGACGAAAGCCTGGCGGCGAGCGGTCTGTTAGTCGTCGCCATCGACATGCGCCGGGCGCCCGAGGCGCCGTATCCTGCTTCAATACAGGACGCGAACTACGGCGTTCGCTGGCTCAAAGCGAAGGCGCGGGAATGGAAAGGCGATCCCGCCACCGTTGGCGCGCTGGGAAGCTCCAGCGGCGGCCACGAGATCGAGCTGTGCGCCATGCGCCCGCGCGACCCGCGCTACAATGCTTTGCCTCTTCCCGAAGCGCCTAACCTCGACGCGACGCTGAACTACGTCGTCGCCCGCTCGCCGGTGAGCGATCCCTATGCGCGCTTTCAGAACGCCGAGAAGAGAGAGTGGAAGGAGATGATCGAGTTCAGCAAGATTTATTTCAACCCCTGGGAATCGATCTTCGAAGGCAACCCGCAGCAGATTCTCGATCGCGGCGAGCCGGTGACGCTGCCGCCGCTCTACATTCTCCAGGGGGAGCTTGACGACAACGTGCGCCCGGCCGTGCAGGAAAAATTCGCTGAAACATACCGGAAGGCCGGCGGGGAGTGCGAATTTGAAGTCTTCAAAGACTGCGAGCACCGCTGGGTCGCCAAGCCCGGCCCGCAAACCGACCGCGCCTACGAGCAAATCAAGGCCTACATCGCCCGCCGACTGCGCGCCAAGCGGTTGGCGGCGTAAATCGGTTTGAGATTCAAGTTCGAAGTTTAGAGTCGCGAGGCAACGCGATGATGAGCCGCGCGCTCGGCGTTGGTCTCAAGCCGATTGCTAGGTTCCGATAATCTCGTTTAATCCTTCAACAACCTGAGCCAATTCCTCCGGGGACGCCCTAGTTATCACCTTTCCAATCCTTTCGACCGCGAGCGTGCGAATCTGACTGATTTTCACCCAGGATTTTTTTGCGAGCCCCTTTGCATGAAGTTCAAGCGTTAAAGGAAAGCCGGCGCGCTGAAGCTGACTCGTAAGTGCAACGGCAATCACGGTTCCGGAACGATCATTGAAAACGTCCTGGCTTAGAATCAAAACCGGACGTAGTCCGGCTCGTTCACGTCCGCGTACCGGATTTAAGTCGGCCCAGCGGATCTCGCCCCTCAGTATTCGGGCCATTCTGCGAGATCCTCAGAAAGACCCTCTTCCGCTAGCGCCTTCTCAAATACCGGATCGAGTTTCGCACATTCTTGGGCCAAGCGACTCCTCTCAAGGCGCGCGAGTTTCTCCGCAACAGCTTCCTCAATGGCCTGACTTCGGTTGGGAAAGACGCGTTTTTTGACCAGCCGATCAAGACGATCAAGCGTGGACTCATTTAGGGAGATTGTAACTTTGGACCGTCCCATACTCACCTCTTGGTATGACAACACTTCACACCAACTTTCGCGTCAAGTTACATGAATTTGGGGTCGGAGAACTATTTTCCTCTCAACGAAAATATACACCGCCCGATCCCTTATGGGCCCTCGCCTGCCAGGAAAGGCCGTAGCTCGCGCACATCGTCCAGTTCCTCCAGAGCGTTCAACCGCCGGATGATTTCCACTGTGCGCTCGGCGCCGAGCACCGGCTCCATCAGGAGCCGCGCCTTTGCGTTCACGCTCTCCGTATCCAGAGGATTTTCTTTCGTGCCCGGTGCGTGGCGCGTGAAATGGCTGACGGTACGGCCATCGCGGAGCGTCACCTCGACGAGGCCGCTACGCGGCGCGGCGGGATCCATGAGCTTAGGATCGGCGATGAGCTGCACGCGCTCCTTCGCGGCGCGCACTTGCGGGTCCGCCATGCGCTCATAGGAATGGCTGTCCGCGAACGAGACGGTGCCGTCCACCAACGCCACCGCGATGATGTGCTGGCAGTTGACATCCGGCATGGAGCGGTCGTTGACGATGCGCGCGCCGTCCTCCGGGAGCCTCACGGCGATTCGCTCCACGTTGCTCTCGCTGAGCGCGTGCTCGCGACGGAGTTTGAGGAACGCGTCCAGCGGCGCCTGGATCGGATAGCCGACGGAGAAGGGCTTGATGGCGGTTTCAGTGACGTAATAGCGGCTCCCCAGTTCCGCTATCATTTCCTCCGGTTTCGGCTCGGTGGACAGGGCCATGAGCGCGTTGTGCTCGCCATCCAACACGTCCCAGACACCGGTAAATCCGAGCTGAACCATGATCGCCGCGGTGACGCCGTTGCGGGCGCCCATGCCGGCGAAGTCGAACGCCTTTTCGACGTGCTCGGCATCGCGGACCCAGCTCCACACGCCCGATATCTGCTGGGCGGCGTAGGAAAGCGCGTAACGCATCCCGCTTTCATCCAGTCGCGCCAATGATGCCGCTGCCGCCGCGCTGCCGAGCGTGGAGCTGGTGCCCTCGGCGCTGCGGTGTGTTGCGCGCACGAGGTCCGGTCCGAGTGCCAGGAGAAAACGGCAGCAGACATCGTAACCGAGCGTGACCGCACGCAGCAGCTCCATGCCCGATCTGCCCTCGCGCTCGGCCATCGCGAGGGCCGCGGGCACGACAGCGCAGCCGGGATGGGCTTTAGTCACCGGCTCGAAGTCGTCGGTCTCATCGGCGTGGGCAAACATGCCGTTGACCAGAGCGGCGTTTACGGCCGAGGTCCGGATATCGGTGGTGAGGACGGTCGCTTCCGCGACCCCGGCCTGCGCTCGCGCGTAGCGGATCGCCATTTCTCCGGGTTTGAGATGGGCTCCCGACACCATGGCGGCCAGCGTGTCCAGGATGCGATGCCTGGCTTCCCGCGCCACCTGCGGCGCGAGACTCCGCTCCCGCGCCTGCGCCATATACCGCGCTAACCGACCTGTCATATCAGCCGCAGACATTCAAACCCTCTTTTCAGAAACAGTTGGGGTCTTGCAATCATACAGTTCTCCGACGCGATGCGTTGACGCAAGACGTGGCCCTTCCCATGACCCTTCCCATAAATCATTGCTAAGCCTCCGTCATTCAGCTCCGCGAATTCGAATCCGCGGGCTTCTCGCAGACGCAACCGTAGTTGAGCGTGTAGCTCCGTTGTTTGTCCAGGGGGTCTAAGAGATAACAGACGTAAGGAATCAATTTGCGCAGGAAAAATCGCGTCGGGTGACGCACCGGCGCATCCAGGAACTTGCGCAGCTTGCTTCGGTCGGATGGAAACAAGTAGCGGTACGCTACCGCAATCCGATGACCCAGGTACCAAAAATAACCGCCCAGGGGTTCGATGGAGACGACCCGGAAGCCGGCTTTCTCGAAGAGGTAGCGCAAGCCGAATTTCGTAAAGCGGAAATAATCGTTCGGGACGGCGTGCTCCTCCCAGCCCTGGGGTGCGACTAAGATCAGCCTCCCTCCCGGCCGCAGCACCCGCAACATTTCCCTCAAGGCGTCCAGCGGTTCGCGCAGGTGCTCGAGCACCTCGATATTGACCACCGCATCGAAGACATTCGTTTTGAACGGCATCATATACAGGTTTCCGGCGACGTCGAGCTCGCCGTAGCGCCGCTTTCTTTGCGGTTTCATATCCATCGCCGTTGTGCGAGCTTGAGGGAAGAAATGGGGATACTTGCAGTTCCCCGCGCCGCCGTCGAGCAGGCGCGCTTGGGGTTTCACCGTAGCCGAAATTTCGTGGAGAAAAAGATCGATTCCGTAACGCGCCAGGCGGCTTTTGCTTACGGGTTTCACTCTATACGAAGAAGGTTTTCGCTCCGGCGATAAGTCATTTTGCTCTGCCGCAGTCAATCCTTTTGCGCCGTTAGTCATGTGTTCGCTTCCCTAGCAGGCTGCTGAAAAAGACTCATATGCTTCATTGCGCTCAATCGCCTCGCTGCAACGTACTCGCTAAGTACGCCTCCGCTCGTCGATTTTTCGCGCGCCTCGCCTCTGAGATCTTTTTGAGCAGCCTGCAACCGAGTTTTTCAGCAACCTGCTAGGAGTGTCGCCGCGAACGGATGTCACGGCCCGTAAAACCTTTTCGGGTTTTCGTGTGGCATCCGTCTCATCGATATGGGTGTCCGCATCGATGATTCCCATCTCGCGTTCTCCTTCAGTAGATCACCTAACGTATGCCGCGCAAAATTTCCACGTTCGCCGTGCGAGCCGTTCAAAAGTTCAACGTTCAAGGTTCAATGTCCTCCTCCCACTTTGAACTTTGAACCTGGAACCTTGAACCGCGAGATACGAGGCTAGTCGCCTTGCAGCCGCTTTCCCGCCAACTGCGAGAGCGTTGCGGACGGCGTGACGTACTCGAAGTCGGTCAGCACCTCGATCAGCGCCGGCCGGTCGGCGGCCATTGCTTTTTTGAACGCCGGCAAGAATTCCTCGTCACGTCTGACCTTCAATCCCAAGGCCCCATAGGCCGTTCCGAGCGCGGCGAAATCGGGATTGACCAGAGCCGTGCCGTATTGGCGGCCGGGATACTGGGCTTCCTGGTGCATGCGGATCGAATTGTAACCTTCGTTGTTGTAGACGATTGCGACGATGTTCGCGCCGAATTGCCTGGCCGTCGCCATTTCTTGCCCGGTCATAAGAAATCCCCCGTCGCCCGTGTGGGCGACTACCAGCCGCCCCGGATGAGCGAGCTTGGCGGCTACCGCCGAAGGAATTCCCGGGCCCATGCAGCCCAGAGTCGGGGAAATGTAAGAGTCCGGGTGCTCGAATTCCAAATAGCGCTGCGGCCACTGGCCGAAGCTCCCCGCGTCGGTCGCCGTGATCGCGTCCGCGGGAAGCGCGGCTTTGAGGTCCGCCATCACGCGCTCCATGGACACGTGCCGAGTCAGCCGCTCGGACGGAGTGCAATAGCGTTTTTGCCCGGCGTGATGTTCCGCGACCCAACCCGCGCGGCTCTCGTTTGGCCTAGGGCCAGATAATTTAAGCGCGGCGCTCAAAGCCGTTTTTGCATCGGCGATTATCCCCAAGTCGGGCCGCAAGTTCTGGCCGATATATTGTTCGTCTGGGTAAACTTGAATGAATGGCTGGCCGGGCCGAGGAATAGCAAAACCGCCGGTCGATTGCTGGTTCAATCGACTGCCGATAACGACGACGAGATCCGCTTCGTTCGCGACTAAATTTCGCGCGTGCCGGTTCGCATTCGCCAGGTTGCCGATGTAATTCGGATGGCTGTTGGGGAAAGCATCCTGACGTTTATATGTAGTCAACACCGGCACCTGGAATTTCTCGGAAAAATCGATCAACTCCTGTCTCGCGTTGGAATATTGCGTGCCCGAGCCGGCGACCAGCACCGGTTTTTTCGCCGCATTGATTCGGCCGACCATCGCTTCGATCGCTTTCGGATCGGGATCGGAGCGCACCTCCGGATAAGGATCGATCATGGAAATCTCGGCGTCTTCTTCGAGCATGTCACGGGGCAATGATACGACCACCGGTCCTGGGCGGCCGCTCCGCGCGAGATGAAACACGCGCGCCATCGTGCGCGGAACCTGCCGCGCATCGTTAATTTCGATGACCCATTTGGCGATGGTGCCGAAAAAGTGAGTGTAGTCGATTTCCTGGCCCGCTTCCCTTCCCCGCGCCGATCGAGGGACCTGTCCCACCAGCAACACCAGCGGCACCGAATCGTACTTCGCGCTGTGGACGGCGATACTCGCGTTGGTCGCCCCCGGACCGCGCGTCACTAAGCACACGCCGGGTTTCCGAGTCGCCTTGGCGTAACCCTCCGCCATGAAGCAGGCGCCGCCTTCCTGCCGGCAGGTGATCAGACTGATCTCCGGCATGCCGCATAGTCCGTCCAGTACGGCGATGTGACTTTCCCCAGGGACACAGAAGACATGTTCCACACTCTCATTCCGAAGACATTGCGCAACCGCATGACCGCCAAGCATAGGTTGGTTTCCTTCTCCCTTTTTAAATTTGGTTTCTTTCCGACCTTTTGTCTCTGCGTAGGGGCACGGCATGCCGTGCCCCTACATTGATGGGTATGACCTACGTTACCTAGACGCAATCTGTTGTTTCTGCAACCCGGTATATCGGGGTGTAGGGCGGGTTTGAAACCCGCCCCTACGATCTCCATCTGTCAAACCTTCCACGATTCGGCTTTTCGAATTGATCCATCCGGGGTCCGCAACGGGTTTTCCCAATCGATCTCCCATTGCAAGGGATTGTTCGCGATGTATTCCCGAATGCGGATTAATTCATTTTCACTACGGACGATATGTTCGTAATAGTTGCGTTGCCAGACCGGCGCTCCAGTATTAAGACGCAATTGATTAATCTGTTTGGTTACTGCGGCCTTGAATGACCCCACGATAATCGGCAGTGATCCTGCCAATGGTTTTCCGAAACGTTTCGATAACCCTGGTAGGGGCACGGCATGCCGTGCCCCTACATTTATAAATATGATCCCGTGCAAATGATTCGGCATTACGACAAATTCATCCGGCATGACATTGGAAAAATGCTCCGGGATTGCCCGCCAACACGCGCACGTAATTTCGCCGAACGAACTTAACCGGACACCTCCGTCAACCACCTCCCCAAACAAACATGCGCGGTTCTTCGTTACGACCGTGACGAAATACGCGCCGACCTGCGTGTAATCGTATCCGTGCAAACGGATCGAACGGCGATGGCGTTTTTGCGGTTCGAACCTCATGTCCGTTTTACCTATTCGCAATCAATTTTTTCTGCAAACGAAATCGTAGGGGCGGGTTTGAAACCCGCCCCTATATGCACATGCACCATGCGTCGACTGCGTTCGTATGGGCGACCGGCTGGTCGCCCCGCTAGTTGATGCACCGCATCTACGCCACACCATTTGACGAGGAACCGGAGATTTAACTAAAAAGGCCGCCGCAAGAGAAGAAGCCCTGCCCTTGCATCCGGCACGACGGAACTCAAAGTGGCACCCACGGGCAAGCCCGTGACATCTTCCGGTACGTCCGTGGGGCGGAATCCTGAGCAAGATTCCCCGGCCAAGGCCGGGGCTCGCGTCGAAGGGTCGTGATCGCTATTTCTTCGCTTCCAGAAAGGTCAGCCGCTCCGCCATTGGCGTTTGGGGAAACACGTAGCCGCAGGCGCGGCAGGTGCGTAGCTTTGCACTCTCGTTGAATTCGCCGTAAGCGGCGGAAACCTGGGATAGGATGTTTCCCTGATTGACGACTCTCGACAACACCAGGTCGTCGCACTTCTCGCAAAACCAGGCGAATTCCTCTTGCTCTTCATCGCGCCGCTTGCGCTCGATGACCAGCCCCCAGGTGTTTTCATAGCGCCGGGGCGAGTGCGGCAGTCCGCCGGGGCAAACGAAGATCTCCCCTTCTTTGATTGTGACAATCTGCCGCCGTTCCCCTTCTGGTTTTAAGTGTAAGTCCATGTCGCCCTCGACCTGGTAGAAAAACTCGTCGCCAGGCTCAATATGGAAATCGAGCCGTGTATTCGGCCCACGGAGAATCATGACGAGAAAGTCTTTGTGATGAACCAGCAAACGATTGGTTCGAAAGGGCGGGTTGAAGTAGGACTTATTTTCTTCGACCCAACGTTTGAGATGGAATGTGGACAGCAGGTTCATGCGCGCCCTGATTGGAGTGATGGGTTTTCGGATCAACCCCTCCAAAATTCACTGACTCCCTCCTCCGCTCTCCTGTAGGCCACGTTGCTTTCATTGATAATCAAATTGTGCAACCCCCGGGCAAGCCCGCGATACCTTCCACTATGCCCGTCAGGTGGAATCCAGAGCGAGACAGCGGACACAAATAGCCCCGACCACACTTTTGTTGCCTCATGCAGTCTATTTCTGCCGGTTGTCGAATTTGAACTTGTTCACGTTGCAGGCGATTTCGACGCGATTGCCGTCCGGATCGAGAAAGCTGATAGAACGGTTGCCCGCCACCACAAGAGTCTCCGGCCCGCTGACAATGGGAATGTTTCGCCGCTTCAAGACGGGATAGAGCTTGTCGATGACATCATTCGACTCCACGTAAATGCAAAAGTGATGGAGCTTAGGCATCCCCTTTCCGCGAACATGTTTCTCTCCCTTCGGCAGCTCCATCAAGGCGACGTCGTGGTGTTCCCGGCCATAGCTTAGAAAGGTCATCTTCGTCTGACGGTTTCGCGCCGATACCTTCAGCCCTAAAAAAGTACGGTAGAAATTCTCCGACCTCTTTAGACTGGCCACGTTCAGAACGACGTGCCCCAGGATTCCGTTTCGAACGAACATGGTCAATTCCTTTAATAGGCGGCGCTGTTCGTGTCAAGGTGTCTAAAAAGACAACCCCTAAAGTCTTTTCCGAATCTGCCGATATCAATCATGAATTCCTAGGACCGCTCAAACGAAGTATAGACTTCCTGTGATTAAGAAGATCAAAATCGAACAACTTAAGCCCGGGGTTTTCGTCCATGACTTCAACTCCGGTTGGCTCCATCACCCATTTTTGCACAACCAGTTAACTATCAGAACCGAACGCGAAATCGAGAAGATCATCAAGTACGGAATCCGCGAAGTCTACATCGATACTATGAACGGCATCGACGTCGACGATGCTCCGACCAAGCAGGAAGTCGACCGCGAAATCGAGGCAAAGCTTCGCCTCACCACCGCTTCGCCGTCGGATGGCAAATACCGCGTGCCTCTCAAAAAAGAAATCCGCAGAGCAAGAGCCCTGGCAGCCGAAGCGACGAGCATCGTTCATTGCCTGATGGATGAGGCAAAGCTCGGCAAGCGAATCGACATGGGCGAAGTCGAAAGGATCGTCGACCGCATGACGGCATCGGTGCTCAATAACAAGGACGCGCTGGTGAACCTGTTGAGAATCAAAGACAAGGATGAGTATACGTACACCCACTGCGTTGCGGTCTCGGCTCTTTGCATTTCATTCAGCGAACGGCTTGGGTACGACCCTAAGCAAATCAAGGCGGTCGGTATCGGAGGCCTCCTCCACGACATCGGCAAGGTCAAAATCCCGAATGAAATTCTCAAAAAACCTGGGCCCTTGACGGAAAGAGAATTTGAAATCATGAAAACGCATGTTTATCACGGCCATTGCATGCTTCAGGATGCGACCCGAATCGAGCAAGGTTCGGTTTGCGTCACGACCCATCACCACGAACGCCTCGACGGCACCGGGTATCCAGCGGGGTTGAAAGGAGACGAGATCAGCTTCTTCGGACAACTGGCCGCGATCGTCGATATCTATGACGCTTTGACCTCGGAGAGATGCTACAAACACTCGATGCCGCCGACGGAAGCTCTGAAAAAGATATTCGAGTGGAGCTCGGCTTACTTGAATCGAGACCTGGCCGAACAATTTATCGCCCATCTGGGAATCTATCCCATCGGAACGGTGGTTCGGCTTGAAAGCGGGGTGATCGGAGTGGTCGTGGATCGCGGAGAAAACGGATTGCTATACCCGACCGTGAGAGCGGTTTTCGATACCAAAGCGAACAAACGCGTCGATCCTTTCGATATCAATCTATCGAAAACACCGGTCGGCGGCCCTTCGGATTGCATCGTCGCGTGCGAATCCGCAGCCAAGTACAAGATAAATTTTCTCGCTCATTTATCTTAGGCGTTTCAGAGCCAATCGGCGCACCCAGCAGTTCATTGCCCGACCCCCAACCCCGACGCTTCTGTGTTTACATCATCCGCTAACCCGCTAACTGATATTTGCCATCCCCATCCTGCGTGATCTTTCCCTCTTGATGAAGCCGGCCCACCGCCGCGGCGATGGTACGGTAATCCACCCGCGAAAACATTTCCAAGAATTCGGCGAAAAAGCGGTGCGATTTGTCCAGCGCCGCGAGAATCTTTTCCGATACCGTGTCCAAACTTTCACCACGCTTTGCTTCAACACGCCCTTTCGCAACTTCACCGGTGGCACCCAAATAATTCTTCAAATCCACCTTCCCCTGATTGACGTAGACGATTCGATTATAGCGATTGGCCGGGACGTTTTCGGGAATCGTCGCGTCGATGCCCATCTTGGCCGTCGTGGGGATCTTGCCGCTGAGCGGCAGCGGCAAGGACGGGTCCAGAGGCTTGGAGCGCGCGTTGGAGACGATCAGCACGTCGCGGTCGGCTTGCACCCGCGTCGCCACTGCCCATTCGACATCCGTCGAGTCAAAGACATCGATGTCATCGTCGGTGACGATCACATGCTTGATGTCGGCGATGGAAAGCAGCGCCATGATGGCATTCTTGGCGTCGCCGGGGGATTTCTTGATCGCGGCGACAATATGCCAGTGGCAGCAGCCGCCGGGCGTGACGTTGATCGCGGTCGCCTGCACGCCGGCTTCGTGAAGCACGCGCCGCGCGGCCGCTTCATAGATCGGCGCCGACATCCAGATATTTTCCCAGGGCATTTGCAGCGCGTAGTAGATCGCGTCTTTGCGATGCATGATCGCTTTAATGCGCACGTGGGGGTTCATATGGATACCACCCATGAGACGGTTGAACTCACAGAACGGCCCTTCGGGGTATACCCAACCCTCTGGAAGAATCTCGCCTTCGAGAACAATCTCAGCGTCGGCGATGCAGGGAACGGGAATTGTCTCGCCGTCGGCCAATTGAAGCGGCTGGCCGCGCAGGCCGCCGGCAAAGGTCAGCTCGTTGACGCCGAGGTTGGCCTTGAAGGTGGATGCGACCATCTCGTAGGGATGGGCGCCGATGGAAATGGAAATCGGCAGCGGCTTCTTAGCTTGCATCGCCCGCTCGGCAAATCTCCTGAGATTGTTCGGCGTGACGATGTCGATGCCGGTAAGGTTACTCTCCTTGAGCATCATGCGGTACATGCCGGCGTTGATCCCGTAGTCGGGATCCTCGGCGATTACGACGCCGCCGGTGATCATCGGCCCGCCGTCCATGAGCGAAAAGATCGGCACCGGCAAATCGAACAGGTTGACCTTGATTTTGGTCAGAACCACGTCCTTGACCGGCGCGCGCTTAACTCGCCTCGGCTTGATCGGATGGTCCATCGCCGCGCGCAGCTTCGCCTCGATCTTTTCGTACGGGACACCCATGCCGATGGCTATCCGGTTACGCGATTGCAGCAGTCCGGCGACCACCGGCATCGAATAACCGACGACGTTTTTGAAAAGCAACGCCTTTTCACTCTGGGCGACCAGCGCCGCGATATCGCGCGGGTCGGTGGGTTTTGCGATGTCGATCAGCTCGTCGTTCTTTTTCAGTTCGGCCAAATAACTCCTGAAACTCGCGGCCATATCTTCCTCCCGCATTGGGACGCTTATACCAACCACGGATGCACGGGGGTGTCAAATGAGGCGCAACGCTCGGTTCATTGTTCAACGTTTCGAGTTCTCGACGTTGGCCCCCTCCTTCATCCTCCCCCGCGTCGCGGGGGAGGAAAGAGGTGGGGGATTGAACTTTGAACGTTGAACTTTGAACACGGTGCGCCAACGCTTTCGCATACGCGAACAGCTATGCTATAGAGAGCACAGGGAGACATCGGATCATGCCCTCATTCGGACTGACCTTGGCCAACCGCGGCGTCATCATCGGCGCCGTCACCGTTCCCGAACTCTTCGACATGGCAAAGCGCGGCGAAGACTCCGGCGCTTTCAGCGCCGTCTGGGTCGGCGACAGCCTGCTCGCCAAGCCGCGTCTGGAATCCATCGCGCTTTTGTCCGCGCTGGCGGCAATCACAAACAAAGTGAAACTCGCGGTCGGCTGCATGGCGACCTTTCCCCAGCGCCATCCTGCATTGCTCGCGCAGCAGTGGGCAAGCCTGGACCTGATCTCGGGCGGCCGCTCGTGGCTGGCGGTATGCCTCGGCGGTCCCAACGAACAAAGCCCCGCGCAGGCGCTGGAACACAAGGTCATGGGCATCAAGGACACCGAGCGGGTCGCTCGCCTCGAGGAAGGCATCACGATACTGCGCAAGCTCTTTCACGAAGAAAAGGCGTCGCACAAAGGCCGCTTCTATGAGTTCGAAGGCGTGACGATTCAACCGCGCCCGGTGCAAAATCCCCTGCCGATCTGGATCGCCAGCAATCCCACCGGGCTCACCTGGAAGGACGGCGCCAGCGCGCCGTCGGCCGCGGTCGAGCGCGGGCTGCGCCGCGTGGCAAAATTTGCCGACGGCTGGATGACCAACAAAGTGACGCCTGATGAATTCAAATCGCAGTGGGCGCGCATATTGGCGATGGCAAAAGAAGAAGGGCGCGATCCGACGAAAATCGGCAGCTCGCTCTATCACAACATCAACATCAAAGCGGACCGCAAGACCGCCCTGGACGAGAGCAAGGCGTTTCTCGATAAGTACTACACATCGAATTTCAGCATGAAATTCGTCGAAGGCTTCACTACTGCCGGCACGCCGCAGCAGTGCGTCGAAGAGCTTAAGGCGTACTTCGCCGCCGGCATCGAGCATATCGCGCTGAGGATGACTTCGTGGGATCAGATGGGACAGTTGAGACGGTTCCTGGAAGAACTCGCGCCGGCCTTTAGCTGAGTCTTTTCAGGGTATTGGCAGACATGCTTAAAGGTATCGATCACCTCGTCATCGTCGTCAACGATCTCGACCAAGCCGGCAGGGACTACGAGCAATTGGGATTTACCGTCGTGACCGGCGGGCGCCACCCGGTGGGCAGCCACAACATGCTCATTGCCTTCGCCGACGGCTCGTATCTGGAGATCATCGCCTTCTACCGCGAGGCGCGGGATCACCGCTGGTGGAGTCCATTCGAAAAAGGCGAGCGGCTGGTGGATCACTGCATGCAAACCGACGACCTTCAGGGCGACACGAAAAAGCTGCGCGAGGCCGGCGTCGCCATCAATGATCCGGTGCCCTGGTCGCGTAAGCGGCCCGACGGTTACGAGCTCAAGTGGCTGCTCTCTCTCGCGACGGGAAAACATCGTGGCGTGGCGCCCTTTCTGATCCAGGACGTGACGCCGAGAGTGGAACGAATCCCTCAGGAATTCCGGCACGCAAACGGCGCGCTGGGAATCGGCACGTTGACGATCGCGGTTGAAGACCTTTCAACCGTTCAGCGCTGGTACGAAACGGCGCTGGGCGCGGCTGCCACGGCCTTTACGGATGACATGCTTGGAGCCAGGGGAATTTATTTCACCGTGGGCCCGCACACCGTGGAATTGCTCATGCCGGTCGAGTCCCAAAGCCCGCTGGCCGACTGGCTGCGCACCTATGGCCCCTCGCCCTACAGCGCCACGCTAAAAACCGCTACGCCGGCCCCTCAGCTACTGGATCTGGCGCTCACCCATGGGGCTAATCTGTCCTTTGGAGTTTAGTTTCGCCCTTCGCTCTTAAGCCAGGCTCTCCCCAGCGCGGCTACGCTGCAACCGAAATGAGAAAAGTCGGATTCACCACGAAGGCACGAAGGACACGAAGGTTTTCGTAGGGTGCGCTTCGCGCACCGGTCAAGAAGTTCGCACTCTCAAGCGTCAGCAGGGAATGGTTACAGCGAAAACGGAGCCTTTGCCAAGTTCGCTGCTTACTTGGATCTGACCTCTAAGTATCTCTACATATTTTTTGACAATATAAAGACCTAATCCGAGGCCGTCGTGGTTTCTGGTATCTGAACCGTCTAATTGGTGGAACCTCTGGAAGATTGAAGGGAGCATCTCTTGCTCAATGCCAATTCCAGTGTCCGCAACTTTGAACTCTGCAACCTTCGTTTCCGGAAAATACCGGGCTGAAATAGTAATAGATCCCTCGTAGGTAAATTTCACGGCATTATTTATAAGGCTCTGAAGAATATGCTTGAGTTTGTCTCCGTCCGTTTTGATAATCCTGGGTTCTGAGGGATAGTCCCATTTGAAAGTCAGCTTTTTGTCCAAGGGGATATCGTAGTGTGATTTCAAATCATCTAATAGCTCGCCCATCTGGATCTGAAACATTTCCGCCGTAACTTTTCCAGCTTCGATGCCGGTGACACTCAATATTTCGCTGATCAAGTTCATCAGCTCTTTCCCGCCGCCGATAACTTTGTCCAAGGCGTTGTCCTGCTCCTGGTTTATCGTTCCTAGGAGCCTGTCCTTGACCAGCTGGCTATAACCCAACAATACATTCAACGGTGTCCTCAACTCATGGGACATGACATGAAGGAATTCATCTTTCGCTTTGTTGGCCTTCACAAGACTGCGGTTTGCCTGTTCAAGTTGCGAGTTGGAATCCTCTAACTCAACTGTTTTCTCCTTCACTTTTTGTTCTAAGGTGGCATAAAAGACCTTGAGTTCTCCCGCCATCTTGTTGAATTCCCCTCCAAGCCATTCGATTTCATCTCCCGTGTCGATGTTGACCCGATAGTCCAGATTCCCACTCCCGATTAGTTTAACCCCCTGATGAAGTTCCCGAATTGGCCCGGTGATCCTATTGCTTACCCAAGCAATAATAACGGCTCCGACGACCAGGCCTACTGCCAGGAGAACCGCAGAATAGCGCTTCAATTTTTCCACATTGGCTAACGCCGCATCGAGAGGTTCTTCCAAGATAACCGCCCAGCCTAATTCAGGGACCGGCGCATAGGTGACTAACACAGGCCTATCCATTAATCCTCGCCCCTCCTGGGCGGGAGTGAGATCTGAACGCGTAGGGTTGCGCAAAAATCTCTTGACTCCATCAACTTGTCGGAGGTTCAGCCTTTTTAATACCAGCAGAGGGTCTTTATGGGCGATTAGATTTCCATGCCCATCTACTAAGTACGCATAGCCCGCAGTGCCGAAATGAATCTTTCCAATCGCTTCCCACAGAAACGACAGATCGGCTTCGGCCGCTACCACGCCCACGACACTTTGAGCCTCACCCCAAAGCGGAGTCGCAACCGTGATGTATGGCTGAGCCTTGTCTGAAGTATGGACTCGGCTTATATAATCCTCCCCCTTAATAGCTTTGATAAACTTTGCCGATTCGCTCTGGTCGGAAAAGTCCGAGGGAAAATAAACTTTTCTGTCGGATACTTTCACCACCTCCGTACCCCGCGCATCGATAATCGAAGCGTCATTTAAACTGTTATCGTTTTTTACCAGCAAAGCTGTTAGCAACCGTTGTTCCTCGCTCCCCAACGGGTAAAGACTTACGGCGTTAGCTGTATCCGAAAACCGATCGATCTTACGTTGGACAAAGGTATGAATACGATCGGCCGTCAGTGACGCAATCTCGGTTTGCAACTCGGCGGCGTCTCTCTTTATGTCGCTTACGGAATAAGAATAGAAGGCGACAACGACAACCGACAGTGCTATCCCAAAAAGGCTAAGGCCCCACATCAGCAGGCGACGACGGATACCGCCGCCACGACGAGGATCTAGCATTTTTTTCCAAGAAGCCCGCACGAGCAGGGCCCATGGGATTACTTTGTACGCCATCGATACTATTTCCGTGGGGATGTTAAGCCCACATGGTGTTGCTGGTTTGAAGGCGGAGCGGCCTCGGTTCTTAGTATCACTCATTAATCGCCATCCGGTGCTTTCCACTTTTTCCTCCCATTTCCGACCACTAACACCCCGGACTTTCCTACTAGGAATGGACCATCCTGGGCAAACGAATTTCTTTGCCGCAGGAATTATGCCACCCTATTCGGGGCGTCCCATGCAACCGTAACTTGCCTGTTTTTTAAAAGGATTATCGTGTTTGCCGTAGGAAGGTCAGGCACTGCTGGCGTCAAAAAGGTCAATTTTGACGCGAATGAACAGTTTTGTCCCGAGTCAGAATGGCTACGTCCGGAGATATTCGATTGTGGAAATTTGGAGATTTATCGAGAGCCAGCATGCAGGACCCACGCTGTCGGTTACCAACCACCGGCGCCAAGCTACTTAATCACCTTATCCGCCTGGATCAGCACGTGCTGGGGTATCACGACGCCGATTTGCTGCGCGGTCTTCAGATTGATGAATATCTCGAATTTTGAGGGCAGCCTCACCGGCAGATCGCCAGGTTTAGCCCCCTTTAGGATCTCTACGACGTACTCGGCGGCACGCCGATATAAATCGACCGCATTCCGGCCGTAGGAAATCAAGCCGCCGGCGTCCACGTAGCGACTGCCCTCGGTCATCGACGGGAGCCGATATTGTGTCGCTAGCTCAAAAAGTTCCTTTGCGTTATGAGCCGTCAGAGGATTACCGACGACGATCAGCGCATCCACGCGCGCCGTTTTGGCGGATCGAAAAGCTCCGGCTAAATCAGGATTCGGCCCGCGTATTTCAAGCGAGCGAAGGTTCAATTTGAAAGCCTGTGCCGCGCCTTCGTACTCCTTAAAAGCTATCACCGGTCCCGGGCCGCCCGCGTCCCAAAGAACGCCGACTCGGGACGTCTTCGGAAACACTTCTTTAAGTAGCTCCACTCGCTTCCCGCTTAAATCGCGCCCAAGATTCGCAAGCCCAGTAATATTTCCACCCGGATGTGCGAAGCTCTTTACGTACCCAGCGGCAACAGGATCGATGGAGCTTATCATTACAATGGGAATCGTTTTCGTTGCTTCTTTAGCGGCTCGGATGACGACATTATTTACGGCGACAATAACATCGACTTTCTCTTGAACAAGCTCATTCACAAGGGCGGGCGCCCGATCCAACCGGCCCGCCGCATATCGCCGTCTGATAGAGATGTTGTGGCCGTCGACGTAGCCCAGATCCCGCAATCCGAACTGGAAGGCGTCGAAAAGTGAAGAAGGGGTCGTGGGAGCGCCAGCAGAGGATATATAACCCACTCGGGGCATGTCCTTCGTTGTCTGCTGGGCGCCGGCCAAATTGAAAGAAGCAAGTATGATCGTGCCTAGTAAACGAGCAACGATTCTTGCTCTTATGGATTTTCCCGCAGCCATGCTTATTGGAACGAGATTATAGCATGGTCGACGTCACATCTGAACATCCAGCCCGCGATTACGCCCATGGGCATCAAGGGCCAGGGTTGTTATCTCGCGCCCCTCCGGGGAGAAGTGGTGGATGACTTTGATTTCCCGTGCGAACGCAGCGACTTTGCCGAACGCGGATCCGACTAAGCGTCCGATGCGGAATAGGTGTTCTGGTTCAAGGCTTGCGACATCGTGCATCGACCACTCCACCGGAAACTTGATGCCGCGATATTTGCGACGTTTGACGTCAATGAGCCAGAGAGAGCTTCGATGGATATCGATGCAGGCGAACAGGTCGTCGCGCAACTCCGTCGCGTTCTGCAAGTACTCCGACAATTGAGGCGATCGCACGCCCCCCGGCGTACCCGTGAGGGCGACTTCATATTTGGGACGATGTTTTTCGTCCAGAAAAATCAGTTTGCCCCTCCTGGTATCGGAGATGAAATATCCTCCGCGTTTTCGCCTCGAGAGCTTGTGCGGGTTGATAAGACCGGAGATTACTTGCCGGGCCTCACCTGTGTTCCGGTCGACCACATAGCCCGCTCCTTGATGGAACAAAGTCACGAGGATCTTTCCATCCGAGTCGTAGCAGGCGCTGTTGAGATGTGCCGGTTTTTGCCGGGTAGGAATGCCGAACGGGTACTTTTCAGGATCTCCTACCAACAGCACTTCGTGACCCATGGCGGCGAGTGTTTTACATCTTGCGGCCGAGCGAACGACGTAGTGGCCCAGCTTCGATCGGTCGAAACCATGGTCCCAGGCGAACCATTCCCAAACGACTTCTCCAGTTGTCGTATCGAATTCAAAAGCGGCGTCGAATCCCGCCGAGGCAACCAAGAGTCTCGTTCCATCGGCTGAAAACTGGACAGTGTGGGTCTGACGGAGCCAAGCATGCTGGCACGGCGTTGCCTTCCCGGTATCTATGTCAATCAGGCTGACGTAGTTACCGCCGCTCAACGCCATTTTGTCTCCCCAAACGTCCACTGCATAGGGCTCAAGCGCGGAAAAAGCCCACTTCGACTCGGCCAAGCTCCAATCGAACCGATCATGAGCCAGAGAAAATGCCGCTACGACGCCGAGGACATAGCGACGGGTAGCTTCCCGTCCGAACACCTCCGCACTCGGCCTCTTCATGTGCTCTTCCTGACGATCGTTTTTATGCACCTGTAGGGTCGTCTTGACCGTGACCGCGACCTCTTCGTGCCGCGCGAGGCCCGGATCGTACTTGTAGGCGATTAGCAGTTCGGACGAGAAAACTGGCTCTGCCCCGGCGGTGCCGCGCAATGAGTGGCTAGTTCTGTTCTTTGCTCGCTCTCTGTTAAAGTCCGTAAATTTTCCTAGATCGTCCGCAGGCACACGCTTAATGTCCTCCGCTTCGCGGTTGGATTCGTCTGAATAGTGCGGGAAAATATTGGCTTTCTGGGGCACGGAACGTGCTGGTTCACCCTTTGGTGTTGACAGGAGCGCTGCACGACTAGAGAAACGGCGGAGTAATGGATCGTAGGTAATCGACAGGGGTGCGCTGCGAAGCACTCTCTTGAGAACCTTGACCTTTGGGTGCACCGCAAATACCATTCCTACTCCACCCGAGCCGCCTCCTGGACGCGCCGCTTTGGCTGCACCACCCGACTGCTCAATCTTTTCGATGAGTGATCGTACTCGTGGGGGCACGACGCCGAGACTCACTTGTCCTCTGTGGTGATCGGGAAGTACCGTAAGAGGGTCTTCGCCGGACAACAATCGCTCCGTGCAATTGCCTATCGTCGCTATCGAGTCCATGAGAATCTTTTCTCTTGGCACACGTTCCTTAAGGCGCCGTATAATTATCGATGTCGGTTCAGCAGGAAGGCCTGTGTCAATGAGAAAGCCGTGTTGTAATCCCTTCGGCAGGTCAGTGAATTCGTACGTGTCTCTTGTAATAACGATTGGACGCTCCTCCCAGATGGCGGCAAAATCGATGCCGCTGTGACCTCTATTGATAATATCTTCAATAGCAAGTGCCTCATCCTTGCAATTCTCTCCCAAAAAACACCGAGCGAGCGCAACGACGATTGCTGTAGAACTTCCCATCCCTTTTCCTAGAGGGAGCGTGTTATGGATAGTAAGCTTGCCGGAGAGAGGCCCGACTCGCGCTTCGATCAACTTGCTAATTTTTTGGGCAGTGGTCAGCCAGACGCCGTCTTCCCTTTGGCCGGCCCAAACAATGCGAAGGCCCTCCTGAGGTTTTTCACTCTTGTCCCAGGTGACGGTTATGTGCATATTCACGGGGACAGCAAGGGCTCGTTTGCCGAATGCGTTCGACGTATTGCCACTGACGATGATCTTGCCACACGCATGGGCTACTTTTCGCTGCACAATCACTCTCCCCGCATTTGTAACGCTCTGACGGGAACATCCTTTCCGCTGGCTCCGGGTCCCTCAGGGCGCTCGCCGCGCGATACAAGAGCTGCGTCACCGCTGGGTCGGCTTCGTAAAGCGGCTGCGTCGCCTATGTCTTGCGGAGGCTGTCCTTCGAATGTGAACCCGAAGCGCTCGACCAGCTGGCGGTCCCTAATCCGGACTAACTCTGCGAGCTCGGCCGTATAGTAAGTCGATGCGTGGGTATATTCAGCGGTATTCTTCTTCTCTAGATTGAGCACGTAATCGCGAAACTCATCGGTTGCTAAGCCGATCCCGTCGAAAAAGGCGACCAGATCCTCTCGCAGAGAGTGAAGCCGGCAGAAAAACACGTCATCCGCCTTGCCGAACATTTGATTGAAGCGGAAGGTATAATAGCCGACTCCCGAGCCGCGGACTTTGTGCATCGAGTCTTTGGTAATGTTAGGAATGTTTCTCCTACGGTAATCAACATGCTCAGGCAGCATCTCGATCAGAACGTCCAATCTTTTGTCGTTGACGCCGAGGTTCAGGGCGTTTCGAATAGTCTCTGTGAAGTCGAGTTCGCCCTCGTCGCTCAGCCAGGAGAAGAGGATACTCGCGGTATTTCTGGGCCGCACATGTTCATACCACGAGACGTAAAACTCCCAAGGATTGCGGACCACGCCAAATATCGGTAGACGGGAATACTCTCCGGGCAAAAGCACCCGCGGAAAATGATAGCCAATCTCACGAGCCGACGGGAAGAATTTCTTGACAACCTCATACACAAAAGTACCGCCCGACCGCGGTAGATGGAGAAATACAAATTCATCGGTGACGAGCATCTTCTCACCTTCCTCATATTGAAACGAACGGAAACGTTTGGGCCCTTTAAAACTTGTAGAAATAAACCCACGGGACGTTGCGGTCGGTTAGTTCGAGGTCCACCGCATCGCTCAGTCTCATTCCCTCGCACAAGTGCGCGCACATTCGGATTGCTGCTCCCGCCTGTCCGGCCAGTAGTACCGGTTGGCCGTTGTACCTCGGGAGCACTTCTTCAAAAAATGACCGCCAACGGCCGAGACAGTCAAGCCAGCTATCCCCACCAGGGTACCGAATCTCTACGTACTCGTGCCGTGGCCTCATATTCGAGGACGGTTGGCCCTTGAAGTTTCCATAATCGACGTTGTTCAAACGAGCATCCGGGATGGGTGGCGGTAGCCTTAACATCTCACAAATCAGCTTTGCTGATTCGATATGCCGCGGGGTCGATGGGCAATAGACCACTTTAAAGATGCGAAAGAGTCTGAAGATTCTCTCTAGAAAGTAGGGATCTTGATCCTCTAACCGCCGCAACTGTTTCTTGCGCTCCTCGATCGCTTCCGGCAGCACGGGTTGCTCTGACCGGGCAACCAGTCGGTCTCTGTTGTCGGCACTTTGAAAATGCCCCCACACGCACAGAGGAACAATTCCCATGGGTCCTCCTTCTATGACCACCGCTTCCCCGGTTCACTTGCACTCTGTGAGCTGTTCGGCCCTCTCACCATCTCGTGCACCGACCGAGGATAAACGCCGGGTTCAAAACTTCGAGAAAGCCTACTTAGCGTTTCCTATAGCCAGCTAATTGAAAGCGTCTTACCCTAGGTGAGCACAGATGCGACGGGAAAAAGTCCTCACACCCGAACTCACTCGTAGTCAACTGCCGAGACGCGGATTCACACTGCCGGGTCTCATACCGCATCGTGACACCGGATGTCAATATGACAAACGTAGACAAGATTGTCGTCGGTTGAGGGCGTGGGCAAAAAGGTCCGTGATGAATTTGACAGCGAATGTCCTGGATACTGTGGAGCACGGGGCATCCTTTATGTGGAAACCCTAACGGCGTGGGGCGGATTGATCATCAGAAGGGGCAACACTCGTAGTGGATCGTAGATTTGAACCGATCGGCGCATCAATCAAAACACCGCTCGTCTGACCCCTTTGGACTGGGGCCTGTACTCTTTAATTTTCAGATAGGCGCGGTTCAGATTTTTCTCACCTTCCGTACAGCTTCTGAATAAAGCCGCTGTCGTCCAGTTCCTTGATGAAGCGGTTGTCCATGAAGTCCTGGACCTTGACATTCGGCGTTTGCGGATTGCGCTGTCGAATGAAATCGATCACCGCCTGGAGCCCCTTTTCGCTCACGTAGGGGACTCTGGGAATTACGCGCCCCACGTAATAGTCGTAGCTCGCGTTGAGAATCTCTTGGTCTGCCGTGCGCATGTACTTGCTGAGGACTTTCAACGTCAACTCGCGATGGGCCTGCGCGTATTGAATCGCCGCGACGAAGCCGCGCGTGAAGCGCCGCACCAGGTCGGGATTCTCACGAATTAGTGTTTGCGTCGTGATTAGGGAGGCGGCCTCGTAGGGAATATTGGCCTGGGCCAAGTCCAAGAGCGAATGAAATCCCAGTTTTTGCGCCGCGACGTAGCCGGCGATGGTTACCACGGTGGCATCGACCACCCCCTGGTTCATGGCCATCAACCTTTCCGCGTCGGCGCCGACGCTGACGAAGGCGACGTCCTTGTCCGCGAGTCCCAGCCGCTGCACCGCCACGCGGGCTGCGAGGTCGGAATCGGTGCCCGGACGGCTCACGGCGATCTTTTTGCCTTTCAGATCGTTCGCGCTTTTGATCTCCTTCTTGGTTATCAGGTAGAACAGCAATCCCGGCGTCGCGGTGGCGATCAGCACCGTATCCATACCCCCGAGCCTTGCCAAGACTGCCGAGCTGGCGCCCAAGCCGGCGAATTGGGCATCTTTCGTCACCAGAGCATTGATGGCGATCGTGCTGCCGCGAAAGAATACCACGTCGGCGTCGACGCCATGCTGGCGATAGAGTCCCGCTTCGCGGCCGATCCAAAACGGCGTCAGGTTTCCTCCGCTGGAGCCGAAGGCGACGATCGCTCGATCAAGCTTTTGCGCTCCCACCGATACCGGCGCAAAAATCAGAGTCGCAATCAGTAACCCGATGAACCGTGTTTTCATGGCCATTCCTCCTCCCTTTCGATCCGTAATCTCTCGCAGGTAGGGGGCGCGATTAATCGCGCGCCTACTTTGTCCATCCCTTGCGCGCTAAAAACTCGCGCACCACATCCTTCGCCTGCCGTTTTTCGCCGTCCACGGCGTAATTCAACTTTCGCATCTCATCGACGGTGAGAATGCCGCCGAGCTGTTTCAAGACACCGCGCAGCTCGGGATGCCTATCCAGCGCGCTTTGTCGCACTACCGGCACGGCGTCATAGGGCGGAAAGTAATGCCGGTCGTCTTCCAATTGAAACAATCTGTAATGGCTGATCAATCCATCCGTCGAATTGCCGGCGATCAGATCCACCTGCTTCTCGGCCAGGGCGCGGTAGGTCAGCGACAAATCCATCTCGCGGGTCTCTTGAAAACGAAGGCCGTAGGTCTTGGCGAACCCGGGATAGCCGTCCGCCCGCGACATGAAGTCCTGGCCGAAGCCGGCGCGCCACTGGGTCGAAATCTTTGCCGCGTCGCTGACGGTTTTCAAGCCGAGCTTTCGCGCGTCCTCCCCGCGCACCAAGATGGCGAAGGTGTTGTTGAAACCCAGGGGTTCGGCCCATTCGAGTTTGAAACGGTTCGCATAGTCCGCTTTCACGCGCGTGAAGACTTCCTGCGGATCACTGGACGGCTGCCCTTTCAAGATCGCCAACAGCGCCGTGCCCGTATATTCGACGTACATATCGATTTCGCCGGCGACGAGAGCTTCGTGGGCGAGGCTTCCACCCAGATCGAAGCGGCGCTCGACTTTGATCGTGGTCTTCGTTTCGATGGCCTGAGCGAGGAGTTCGCCAAGAATCACTTGCTCGGTGAAATCCTTCGACCCCACGGCGACGCGGTTCGCGCTCTTCCCCGAAAAGAGATGAGTGACGCCCATCATGCCCACCAGGACCAACGCTAAAACCACGCCCCAGAGGATTCTCTTTCCCTTGACCGCCGCGCCGATGCCCATCACCCGCTCGACGGTGCCGAGCAACAGGTCGGCCGCCAGGGCGATCAACGCGGCCGGCACTGCGCCGGCGAGGATGAGCACGTTGTCGTTGGCCCTGAGACCGCGAAAGATATAGCGCCCCAAGCCGCCGGCATCGATGGCGGCAGCGATAGTGGCCGTTCCGACGCAGATGACGGTCGCAACGCGCACTCCGGCGATGATGACCCCCAGCGCGAGCGGCAGCTCGACTTGGAAAAGCAATTGGCGGTCGGTCATGCCCATGCCTTTACCTGCTTCTCGGATCGCCGGATCGACGCCGCTGATGCCGGTAAAAGTATTTCGGATGATTGGCAGCAGCGAATAAAGCACGAGTGCGACAATTGCCGTGCGCGCGCCGATGCCGCCGACGATCTTCACGTGAAAAAGGTATAAGTTGAGCGGAATCAAGAAGCCGAACAATGCCAGGCTCGGCACGGTCTGCATGATATTGGCGAAACCGAGCACCGGCTTGCTCAAGCCGGGTCTGCGCGTCAGTAGAATTCCCAGCGGCACGCCGATCAGGATCGCGATGCCGGTAGAGACGACGACCAAGAACAAATGCTCGAGCACCAACTCGAACGCCTCCTGACCATTGTTTAGTAGAAAGTCAACGAAGCTCACGTCGTTCTCCCGATCGATTGCGCGTCGAGAAAGCAGTCCGCGAAGGCGCGCGCCTCGGGATGGCTGGATGCGAGCAACTCGGCGGGCGGACCCAGCAAGATCATCTGTCCATCTTTAAGCAGCGCGATCCGGGACGCCAGAACGAAAGCCTCGCCGATATCGTGCGTGACGAACACCAACGTCTTGTGGAGCTTCGCTTGCAGAGAACGAAACTCTTGCTGAATTTCCCGGCGGGTGATCGGATCGAGGGCGCCGAAGGGCTCATCTAATAATATGATCGGCGGATCGGCGGCCAGCGCCCGCGCCACGCCGACCCGCTGGCGTTGCCCGCCTGACAACTCTCGCGGGAGACGGCCGGCGAAGCGATCCGGCTCGAGCCCGACCATCACCAGCAGCTCCCGCGCGCGGGTCTGGATTTGTTCGGGTTCCCAGCCTTCGAGGCGCGGCACGACGCCGATATTTTGCTCGATGGTTAAATGTGGGAACAGGCCGATCTCCTGGATTACATAGCCAACGCGGCGGCGCAGCCGGATCGGGTCCCACTCTACCGTCGGCCTGCCCTCGACGCGCACCTCGCCGGACGTCGGGTCAAGCAGACGATTGATCAGCTTCATCGTCGTGGTCTTGCCCGAGCCGCTGCGGCCGAGCAGCACCAGGGTCTCGCCCTGCTCGACCTTCAGGTTGAGGTCGGCTAGCAAGCTGCGCCCGTTCGACAGGACGAAGCCGACGCTACGAAACTCGATCGCGGTCTGCTCGCTATTCATGATTGTCTTTTTTTGGCCCCGGGTGGAGCCCCCTGCGCAAGTCCGTGGCGCCTTCCAACACACCCGTGGGGCGGAATCCTGAGCCAGAGCCCCCGGACAAAACCGGGGGATCGAGTCGAAGAGTCGCAAGCTGTCGATTTTTCTTTTATAGTCTCTTCACTCATGAAACAAGAAAGCTCGCCGAGAATATTCGCCGCCGAGCCAATCTCCCGCTGGCGCAACGATCCCCCGGGAATCTGGTCCTTGGAAGGCGCGGATCTCGACTCGGTGCCGGCGCTGTCGATCCTGACCACGCTCTGGGACCAGCCGCGCTGGCTCGAAGCTTACCATTTGTATGACCCAAAGGGTTCCGAACTTTTCGAAGAGATTTGCCGTCTGCCGGAGTATTATCTTACCCGCACCGAAAACAGCATTCTCGAAACCCACGCCGCCGATATCATCGGTGCCGCCCCGGTCGAATGCGTCGTCGAGCTCGGCGCCGGCTACAGCAAGAAAACGGTCCATCTATTGACCGAGCAAACGCGCCGGCAAGGCCGCAGCATTTTCGCGCCCATCGATGTAAGCCGGTCGGCGTTGCTGGCTTCGCAACGAGCCGTGCAAAGGGACTTCCCTGAAATCGAATTCCACGGCTTGCACGCCCGCTATGAAGAGGGATTCAACGCCATCGAGAAAAGATTGCCGACGCTGTTTGTCTTTCTCGGCAGCACCATCGGTAACTTCAACCACACCGATTTTCCGCGCTTCTTCCGCGCCCTCGCCGCGGCCATGGGGCCCAACGATTTTCTTTTGCTTGGCGCCGACCGGGTCAAGCCGGTAAAGCTTCTCGAAGACGCGTACAACGACAGCCGCGGCGTCACGGCGGAATTTATCTTGAACGTCTTCCGGAACATCAACCGCCGCCTCCACAGCAATTTCGCTCTCGACAAGATGCGCTACCACTCGTGGTACAATCCGGAATGGCAGCAAATCGAAATGTTCGCCGTGGCCACCGCGAGCCAGGAGATCTGTTTCCCCGAAGTGGGCGCGTCATTTCACTGGCGACGGGATGAAAAGATTCTCGTCGAAATCAGCCGCAAGTTTGATCCGCTGCGGCTCCAGGAGCAGCTCCGTTTCTTTGATCTCGCGCCGGTCAAGCATTTCACCGACCCCGATCAGTGGTTTTCCGTCTTGCTCTTTAAAAAGCGCGCCTAGAAAGAACTCGGAGACTACACCGCAGAGGGCCTGTCCTGAGCTTGTCGAAGGACGCCGAGGTCGCGGAGTGAAATTTCGAAATTCGAATTTCGAAATTTTTCTTGGCGCCTTTGCGTCTTTGCGGGAGATAATCCGATTTCTTCTTTTGCGTTCTTTGCGGTTAATTTCTCCGGTTCCGAGTGTTTGGTTGCGGCGTAGCCGCGCTGGGCCTCTGCGGTGAATCCTTCGTCACAGGAAACCCGGCATAGCCATTTTTTGTTTTGGCGCGCCGCCGGGCAAATCCTGCAGCGCGATCGGCCCGCGCAGTTGGCGCAGCGCCGCGTTAAAGTAACCGCCCTCGAATTTCCCCGCCTGGGCGAGAAAGGCCTTGGGCAGATCGCTCCATGGGATGGCCGGATTCAGGTGGTGAATGCCGTGCAAGTTGAAATGAAGCAGCAGCCCCGCCAGCGGCTGGTTGAGCGAAAGATTCCTCGCGTAAAATACTTCGCCCACGGGGGTCTCGTAGTGATAGACGTTGTCCAGGAAGGAGATCAGAAATCCGCGCGCCGCTAGAACCGCCAGCAGCAGAGCCCAGTGCTCGCCGTAGGAGTAAAAAGAAAGGGAAAGCAACGTCAGGGTCAGCAGTCCGTCGAAGCGAATTTCGCGCAGCGCCTCGCCGCCCAGCCAGTTTTGCATCAGAATGCCGCTGACGCTGTTCGGCGCCAGAAAACGGTCCTTGAAGCTTTGCAACCACGAACGCGGCAGGAGAAAAAATAGCGGGCTCAAGACCTCGGCGAGATAGAGCCCGAGCAAGATCTGAAAGTAGTATCCGGGCGCCGCGGCGGCTTTGGATCTCTTCGTCTTGTCGTAATATTCGGTTCCTTCGACCGGCAAACGATTCAGCTTGTGATGCAACAGATGGCTCAGTCTGAGAATGCGAAACGGCGCGCCGAAGAAAATCGCCATGAAGCGGCCGAAGAATGCGTTGACCTTCCGGGTGCAATGAAACAGGTCGTGAATCGCTTCGTGGATCAGGCTCCAATAGGGATTGTTCAGCAACACCAGCGGCAACAACGTCCACCCCCAAGCCGGATCGCCCGGCAAGAGCCATAAAGGCAAGATTAACAATTGATAGAGGTTGACCGCGGTGTGAAACAAGGCGAGACACAAGTTCAGCGTGAGGGGAATACCGCCCGCGGACTTCTCGATGACCGTCGCACCACTGGTTCCCATTAGAACTGAATTCCCAGCGCTTGCCTCAGCGGCGATAGGCTTAAAAGCACCGCGACCCCAAAGCCGGTTATGAGAGCGCCGGATACGCGGTGAACCCAACCGAGCGCGCGCAAGCTGAACTTGTCGCGAAACGCGGTCAAGCCGACGAAAAGCGCCACCCACCAGAGCGTGGAGCCCAAAAAGACTCCCAAGGTCAACACGGCCGCGGCGAGATAGTGGCCGCTCAAACTCTCGACCTGCCAGCCGGCGTAAATCGCGATGAACGAGAGAATGGTGACCGGATTGGAAAAAGTCAGCAAGAAGGTCGTAACATAGGCGCCGAGCAATCCGTTGACGTCGCCGGTCGGCGTCTGCTGGGTGGGTTTGGTCTGATAGATTTTCACGCCAAGATAACAGAGGAAAATTCCGCCGGCGAGGCGTAACAGAACTTGATGGTCGGTCAAGAAGCCGGAAATCAGGGTAATGCCCAGAGCGGCGATGCCCGCGGCCAGCGCATCAGCGGTGGCCACGCCCAACCCGGAAAACAGACCGCAGAGAGCACCCGTCGCCAGCGAGCGGTTGATGCAGAGCAAACCCAGCGGCCCCACCGGCACGGCGACCACGATTCCGATGAGCACGCCTTCTATGAGCAGATGAATCGACATTCGCAGTAGCTGTGATGTTAATTGCTCTAGCAGGTTGCTGAAAAACTCGGTTGCAGGCTGCTCAAAAAGATCTCAGAGGCGAGGCGCGCGAAAAATCGACGAGCGGAGGCCGTACGTGGCGAGTACGTTGTAGCGAGGCGATTGAGCGCAACGAAGCATATGAGTCTTTTTCAGCAGCCTGCTAACGGGCGCAGCGAAATCCGATATTGTGGTGCCCGCCGCGCGGATTGCGCGACGCCTGACGCCCTCGATGGGTCGTCGTCAGCTCCTCGGGTTGCGAATCATGCCCGCCTCCCCTTGTGCCCCGGACCTGCTCGCGAGTCAAGTCCTCCCGCCCATCCTTAGGATCATAGGGGTAGGGAAGATAAGCGCTGCTGACCCATTCCCAGCCGTTGCCGGCCATGTCGAGAACCCCGTAGGGGCTCGCGCCTTTCGGAAAGCCATCCACCGGCCGGAGATCGTTCCACCCGGCGCCGAAGTGAGCGCGTGACCGATCCGGCGGCTCGTTGCTCCAGGGATATTTTCTCCCGTCGGTGCCACGCGCCGCTTTTTCCCATTCCGCTTCCGTCGGCAAGCGCTTGCCCAACCACCGGCAATAAGCCAGGGCGCCGTACCATGAAGCCTCTACCACCGGATGATTCTCCGAACCGGAGTCCGCCAGCCATTTCCCGACGCGCCGGTGCACCCGCGCGTCGTTATCGTCGATGTCGTAGTACCTTTCACCCTGCGGGCCTTGCGGTCCGATGGCGTTGAGAAACTGCGCGAATTGCGCGTTTGTGACCGGCGTGCGGTCAATCCAGTAGGCGGCCAATTGAACTTTATGCTGCGGCCGCTCGTCCTGCGGTCCATCTTCGCTGCCCATCAAAAACGCGCCAGCGGGAATCTGTACTATTTCCGTTGCCGCAACGCTTTGACCGTGGGAAACTGCCAGCGGAGTCATCGCCAACCCACAGGTCAAAGCAAGTGCGTTCCAAATCCGAGGCATAAGGTCACCGTTCACCAAGTCACAATGTTTTGCCACAAATCCTATGCAATGCGCCCGAACTTGGCAAGAAAACCTTGCCAGATTCGGCGGCCTGTGCCAAGTTCGGTCTATGCCGACTGGCGCAAAAACATTTCCACGCCGCGGCGTCGTCGAAGGTTTTTTTGGCCCGCCGTGGAGCATGGCGCACCGCAAGGCGGTTTTTTCATTCGGCGCCGCGCGCGGAATGAATACCTATCTCTATGCGCCGAAAGACGATCCTTACCATCGCAAGCGCTGGCGTGTTCCGTACCCACGCAAAGAGTGGCACGAGATGCTCCGGCTGATCGGCGCGGCGCGGCGCCATCGGATCGATTTCGTTTATGGCTTCCACCCGGGCGAAGGACTCTGCTTCAGCGCCGATGAACCGGTTCGCATCTTGCTCAAAAAAGCGCGACGCTTTTACGATGCTGGCGTGCGCACCTTCGCGGTGCTGTTCGACGACATCCCGTCCCGCCTGACACATGCCAAAGACCGAAATCACTTCCAGAGCAGCCTAGCGCGCGCTGAGGGCGAATGGTTGTCAAATATCCTCGCGCAACAACCCGCCTCTTGGAAGGCCGTCGAATGGTGGATTTGTCCGTCGTATTACACGCAGGACGCTCTGCTCGCGCGCATCTTCGGCAGGTTTGAGCCGCAATTTCTGGAAACCCTCGGCGCATATCTGCCGTCAGAAATCGCATGCCTTTGGACCGGGCCAGCCGTTGTTTCCAAGACCATCACGCTCCCTCATGTGCGAGGAATCACGAACCGCGTCCGGCACCGTTTGATCCTTTGGGACAACTATCCGGTCAACGATCTCTCCATGAGCGACGAGCTTCATATCGGCCCGCTGCGCGGCCGCGACCCGCGCTTGCCCGAAGCGGTTTACGGTTATCTCAATAATCCCTTGCTTCAAGAGGAACTGGGCTTCGTTCCTTTGGCAACCTGCTTCGACTACGCGGCGGACCCACGGGCGTATCGACCGGAAACAAGCTGGAGCAAGATCGTCAAGCGGCGCTTTGGGCCCGGCGCGCTTGCGCACTGGCGTGCGATTCGTGATTTTTGCGAGAGCAGCCAACAGGCGAAGAAGACAAAGCGCCCTTTCCAACTCAAGCGGAAAGCGTCCCCTCGCTTGCAATCAGCGTCTCGCTACTTAGACAAACATCGCAGACTGAAATGGGCATGCGAACTCAAACCGTGGCAGGATCGTATACGGATTGCGCTGAAGTGACGCCGGACTCGGATTGTCAGACTTATGCTTTTACGCTACATGATAAACGATAGGACCCAATGAGCGGCGTTCCAACCCTACCAACACCACTAGGCGGCATCGGCACGATGATGAAGCCGCGCGAACTCGCGCGCATCATGCGCGAATTTCGCGCGCGTACATTGACCCTCGTCGCTGACCTCGACGAGCGGCAAATGATCGGGCCGCGGCTAGCCATCGTCAATCCTCCCCTCTGGGAAATCGGCCATGTCGCCTGGTTTCAGGAGTTCTGGATCTTGCGCCACCTGCGCAAACAAAGACCCCTTCTCGCAAACGGCGATCAGCTTTACAACTCCACCGACGTGGCGCACGACACCCGTTGGGAGCTGCTTCTTCCATCGCGCGCCGGTACCTTGCGTTATATGGACGAGGTGATCGACCGATCTATCGAACGCATCGACCACGCCGCGAAGCTTTCTCCCGATGAATTTTACTTTTATTCACTGGCCACGTTTCACGAAGGCATGCACGCCGAAGCGCTGGCCTATACGCGGCAGACACTCGGTTACGCACCACCGAGTCTTAACGAGAAAAGCACCGACACGCCCGGCGGCGGCCCCTGCCCCGGCGACGTCGAGATCCCCGGTGGCCGCTTCATGGTCGGCGCCACGCCCGACTTCCCTTTCGTTTTCGACAACGAGAAGTGGGCGCACAAAATCGAAGTCAAACCCTTTCGCATCGCGCGTGCGCCGGTAACCAACGGCGAGTTCCTCGCCTTTGTCGAGGACGGCGGTTACCGCAAGCCGCAATTCTGGCGCGCCGACGGCCGGCGCTGGCTGGAAACCGGCGGCGCGCCGCAGTTGGCAAGATCTTTTGAGAAATTCTTTAACCGAACCATGAATGAAGCGCCGGAAGTTCCGGATTTTACGGAAAGACTGGACCACCCGGTCTACTGGAGAAGAGACGGTAACGGCCGCTGGCAGCAACGAGTCTACGATCGCTACCTGCCGCTTATTGAAAACCTGCCCGTGGTTCACGTGAGCTGGTACGAAGCGCAAGCTTACTGCAATTGGGCGGGCCGGCGCTTGCCCACCGAGGCCGAGTGGGAGATCGCCGCCTCCGCTGAACCGAAGTCCGCCCGCGATGGTTACGCCGATCACCGGCGCCATTTTCCCTGGGGCGATGAGCAGCCGGCGCCAAAGCATGCCAATCTCGATTGGCGCGGCGGAGGCTTGGTTGAAGTTGGCGCCCACTCGGCCGGAGACAGCGCCTTCGGCTGCCGCCAGATGATCGGCAATGTCTGGGAGTGGATCGCCGATGATTTCCTGCCATATCCGGGATTTACTGTCGATCCTTACAAGGAATACTCGAAGCCGTGGTTCGGCACGCACAAGGTTTTACGCGGCGGCTGCTGGGCGACCTCTTCGCTATTGATCCGAAACACCTGGCGGAATTTCTACACTGCGGACCGCCGCGATGTCTGGGCCGGATTCCGCACCTGCGCTAAATACTAGCCAAACATATTTGACATCTGCGGTTGCATTTTGGTGCACGGAATCGGAAAAAAGACCACTTGCGCAAAGACGCAAAGGCCGCCAAGGAGAAATAAAATTACAAATTCGAAATCCGAAATCCGAAACAAATCCAAATGATCAAAAAGCACAAAATTCTAAACAAGTTTGTTTCGGATTTCGAATTTTGGATTTCGGATTTGAGTGTTTCGGTTTGTTTCGGTCCGCGGGGCCTCTTTCGATATTCGGATTTCGGATTTTCTTTGGGTGGCGCCTTGGCGTGACAAACATTCTTGAAGTGCTTCTCCTGAACATTCGAAACGTAAGAATCTAAGACAACGTGAAAATACAACTGGTCACACCTGCGCCGCTGCGCTTCAACAACGGCAACAAGATCACCGCCCTGCGCTGGGCGGGAATCTTTAGGAAGCTTGGACATAGGGTCAGCATAACGCAGCACTACGACGGCAAACCTTGCGACCTCCTGATCGCGCTCCACGCCCGCAGAAGTTACCCATCGATCGAGCGCTTTTACGACCATCATCCCGAGCTTCCGCTCGTCGTCGTCCTCACCGGCACCGACCTCTACAAAGATATACGCATCGACGCCAACGCGCGCCGTTCGCTCGAATTAGCAACGCGCCTCGTGGCGCTGCAAAAGTTGGCGCTGGCCGAACTGCCGAAACGGCTCCACTCAAAAACCCGCGTAATCTACCAGTCGGCCCCGCCGGTCCGCAATCGCGCCGCGCCGTGGAGCGACGCCAAATTCAGAGTCTGCGTTATCGGCCACTTGCGCGCCGAGAAAGACCCGTTGCGCATGGCCCTCGCCGTGCGTCGCTTGCCCGCCGCTTCCCGCATTCACGTCACTCATATAGGCCGCGCTCTTGACGATACTTTGGAGCGGCGCGCGCGCGCCGAAATGAAGCGGAACGTCCGCTACCGCTGGTTAGGCGAGCTGTCGCACGGAAAAACAAGAAGAGTGTTGGCGGAAAGCCATCTCCTGGTGATCACGTCGCGGATGGAAGGAAGCTCCAACGTTTTGTCGGAAGCTCTCGCATCCGGCGTGCCGGTCCTCGCCTCGAAGATTCCCGGCTTGATGGGAACGTTAGGCAACGCCTATCCGGGCTTCTTTCCGGTCGGCGACACCCCCGCGCTCGCCGGCCTACTGCGGCGCGCCGAAACCGACGCAAACTTTTATCTTTCGCTCAGGACCGATTGCCGGAATCTTTCACCCATGGTTTCACCTAATCGCGAAAAAACCGTCTGGAGTCACCTCCTGAACGAAATCAAGGTATGACTCAGGAGTTTTTCAGCCCTGAGATTTTTCCTGTATCCATGTCTTCACCCACGGCAGGAGCATGTAAGCCGGCAACGACAGCAGGAAAGTAATCGCGAAGTAGTTGCCGTAGCCGTAGCGCTCCGCCCCCAACCCACTCAGGCCCCCGACCAGCCGGCCGGTCAGCGAAAATATCGACGAGAGGAACGCATACTGCACCGTCGCATGTTCTTTCTGGCAGACGTTCATCAAGAATGCCAGAAACGCCGCGGTGCCGAGGCCACCGCTGAGCGATTCGAACATCGACGCGCCATAGAGACCGAAGCGCCCGAGATTGATCCATTCAACCAGGGAATAGCCGAGATTTGACACGGCCTGGAGCAAGCCGAGAAACCACACGCCGTGAAAAATTCCGTAACGCGAGATGAACGCCCCACCGGCCAGGGCGCCGGCGATGCTCAAAATGATCCCGAAGGTCGTGGGAAAAAGACCGATCTGAAACATCAGTTCCTCTCGAACCGGCCAGATCGATTTGCCGTAATCCACCCAGAAGGGTTTCACCATCGGACCGATGGCGAACTCTCCGAGTTTGTAAGTGAGCACGAACAGCACAAGCGGAATCACCCGCCAGGTGCCGGCCCAACCCACGAAGCCTTTCAGCCAATGTTCGCGCGCCTGTTCAGGCAAGCTCAGCCGCGGGATTGCCAGAACCGCGAGCGCCAGGATCACAAACACAAGCGACGCAAGCATGAACAGCGTGTTCCATTTAAGCAGCGCGGCGAGAAATACCATTCCCCCGCCGGCGAACACCAACGCTACCCGGTACGCCGAGGCGCGCACGCCGTTGGCCGCGCCTTCTTCCTCGCGGCTGACCAAGCCGACCGAATAGGAGTCGATGGCAACGTCCTGGGTCGCCGATAGAGTCGTGAGGGCGAGAATCAATAGCAGTACGATCAAACCCACCGCGGCGACGTCGACGGAAGGTAGCGCCATAAGTATGGCGGCGATGCCGAGCATGCACACTAGCACCCAAACGCGCCGTTCGCCGTAGCGGTGCACCAGCGGCGACCAAAAAACTTTCAGCGAGTAAGGCAGCTCGAGCAGCCGCAACCCGCCGATGGCGCGCAGCGACACGCCGTGCAAGCGGAAGTAGACCGGCAACACTTCCCACAAAATCGCCGCCGGCGCCCCTTGAACAAAATAGAGCAGCGCCACGACGCCGAGTTTTTTCTTCGACTCGTCGGGCAAGCGATCCACCCCAAGCAGCTTCCAGAACAAATCACGCATAGCGCCCCCACATTAAAGGCATTAACGTTCGGTTTCCAGTGTTGCACGTAACTGACTCACTGTCAGATTTACGGCTCGAGTCCACCCCGGCCGGCTGGCAGGCAAATCTATAGCCCGGCTCTCCCGCTCAAAGGGAAGGGCGATCAAAAGTTAAACTCGCTCGCCGGCGTCAAAAAGAAATCCGCCGCAAGCCTTGCCGAGCTGTCCGACGACGGATCATCACACGTAGCGGTTACTCTTCCGTTTGCGCGATTCCGAACGAGGAAGCCGTTTCCTTCCAGCAACTGCATGCCTGCCAGTGAACCTTCAACGCGGACTTAAGGAGGTGGAGCAACCGTTAAAATTTGGTTAAGAACGGATATTTTTCTTGTCGGCCTCCTTATATCGTATTATACTTTTTTCTCCTATGGTTCCGAAGAAAGTTTTTTTCACGAGAGGAGTCGGTGTTCATAAAGAGAAACTGGCCTCGTTCGAGCTGGCGCTAAGGGGTGCCGGCGTGGCCCACTGCAACTTGGTCCTCGTCTCCAGCATCTTCCCTCCCGGCTGCAAAATCATTCCCAAAGAGGAAGGGCTAAAACTTTTGCGGCCCGGTGAGATCGTATTTGCGGTTTACGATCGAGAGAGCAACAACGAGCCCAATCGCCTCAGCGCCGCTTCCGTCGGCTTGGCGATCCCCGCGGATTCGTCCATGCATGGCTATCTTTCCGAGCATCATTCGTTCGGCGAGACCGACGAAAAGGCCGGGGACTACGCCGAAGACCTCGCCGCCAGCATGCTCGCGACCACCTTGGGGATCGAATTTAACTCCGAACTGGATTGGGACGAGCGCGAGCAGATCTTTAAGATGTCGGGAAAGATCGTGCGCACTACCAATATCACCCAGTCTGCGGTCGGCAATAAAGATGGTCTCTGGACGACGGTCTTCGCAGCCGCGGTTTTTATCAACGACGACAACCTGCCGATTGACGCCGGGAAGTCATTACCACTGAATTCTCAGGCTTCGCTGCAGGAAGAGATCGTGAGTCAAACGGTCGAAGGTCAGCGGAAACATTCCGAAGCTCGCGATCAACTCGCTCTTCGTCAGAAGGAACCGTCTAAAGCCGGCATCGGGCAGACCGGACTCGTTCCCTCCCCAAGAAAGATCCTTTCCTAAACTCCTGCTCTTCGGTTCGAAGTCGCTTTCATCCTTTAAAACGTCCCTGAGTAATCGACGCTGCGTTTAGAATCGTGAGGTTCATTGCTTCGTTCAAGGATTTTTCCTCGAACAAAACCTCGTCGGATAACGGTTCTTTCACAGTTTAGCTGAAGGAGTTTGTCATAAGAGACGGAGCAACGTTTGGCTGACGCCCTGAGCCTTGGTCGATTTTGGACGCTTGCATGATCTGCAAAGGGACCTGCGCAGCGCATGCGCCGCGGAACAGCTGAAGGATTTCACGACGATAGAACGATCAGTCACAAGCATTGCCGCATTGGCGCGAGGGCTCGCGCGTTGCGCCCAAGCGACGGACACAAAGACCGCCACGCGGCGCTAAGCACCCCCCTGCAATTGCATCGAAAGGACACACCGAGTGTTACGGTTTGGTTGCAGGAGTATGACGCTCATAAGAACCATTCTTCGCCGGCTCTTAATTATCCGTTCATGGAATTGTCACAATCAAAGACTATCTATTGCGTCGAAAAGATAAAGGCGGGCGGTCGCTCGGAAAGGAGGCAAGGAACTGAGAGCGAAACGGATTCACGAAACGTTCACCAGGTTGTAACAAAGTTGTAACATTCAAAAACTAACTATCGCAAAGGAGAAAAATTATGAAGATACGCGAACTTTCCCTTATTTTTGCATTGGCGCTGGTCGCCTGTTCGGGTTTGGCAACTGAGGCCCGGGCGCAAATCATCCAAATCGACGGCTCGAGCACCGTGTTTCCGGTGACGGAAGCCGTAGCTGAGGAGTTCCAGAAGGCTAAGAAGGGCAAGATCAAGGTCACGGTGGGTATTTCCGGCACGGGCGGCGGCTTCAAGAAATTCTGCCGCGGTGAGACCGATATCAGCGACGCCTCCAGGCCGATCCTCAAGCAGGAAATGGCAGCCTGCAAGAATGCCAATATACAGTACATCGAGTTGCCCGTCGCATACGATGCGCTTACGGTCATGGTGAACCCGAAAAATGATTGGGTTAAATCATTAGCGGTTGCCGATCTCAAGAAAATGTGGGAACCGGCGGCGCAAAGCAAGGTTACCCGTTGGAACCAGGTTCGCTCCGATTGGCCCAACGCGCCGCTGAAGCTCTTCGGCCCCGGCGCCGATTCCGGCACCTTCGACTACTTCACAGAGGCCGTCGTCGGCAAAGCCAAATCCAGCAGAGGCGACTTCACCGCCAGCGAAGACGACAACGTTCTGGTGCAAGGCATCGCCAACGACCGCAACGCTCTGGGCTATTTCGGCTTTGCCTACTACATTGAAAACCAGAAAAAGCTCAAGGCGGTTGCAATAGACGGCGGCAAGGGCGCTGTCGTCCCTTCAGCCAAGACCGTCGAAGACGGTAGCTACCAGCCGCTCTCTCGTCCCATCTTCATCTATGTGAGCAAGAAGTCGATGGACAAGCCTGAGGTGAAAGCGTTCGTCGAATTCTACCTGAAGCAGGCGCCCCAGCTCGTCAAACAGGTCAAATACGTTCCCCTTCCGCAGAACGTGTACACGATTGGCCTCGATCATGTGAAGAAAGGCAAGATCGGGACGGTTTTCGGTGGGGAGGCGGAAGTAGGGGTCAAAATCGACGAGCTTTTGAAAAGAGAAGCGAAATTCTAACTTGCCGTACGTTCTGAGGGGTTCACTCCGCGAGTGAGCCCCTCAGTAATGAACGGTGGACTTCGAAAGAGATTCTTACCTTGAAGACCAACCCCGCCGAGGCAGGTTATCTAGGACAGCGCGCGATCATCAGAGTCCTTCCCGCGAGCCTCACCGCGCGAAAGGTTCGTGAGCGCATGATCGAATTCGCGATGTTTTTGTGCGCCCTATCCTCGATCGCCATCACCTTGGGGATCGTCGGAATATTGCTTTTCGAGTCGTGGCAGTTCTTCGCAAATGTTTCGCTGATCGATTTTTTGACCGACACCCAGTGGACGGTCCTGTTCGAAAATCCCCGCTACGGCATCATGCCCTTGGTCGCGGGCACGCTGGTGACCTCGGTGGTGGCTCTTCTAGTTGCTTTACCTCTTGGCACCACCATCGCGATTTACTTAAGTGAGTACGCAAGCCCGAACGTTCGGGAAATTTTGAAGCCGATCCTGGAGCTTTTGAGCGCCGTGCCCACCGTGGTCTTCGGTTACTTTGCGCTGCTCGTCGTAACTCCTTTGCTCCAGTCGCTATTGCCGGATCTTCCCGGCTTCAACATGCTCAGCGCGGGAATCGTCATCGGCATCATGATCATCCCCTACGTCAGCTCGTTGAGCGAAGACGCCATCAAGGCGGTGCCGGTCAATATTCGCGAAGGCTCCTACGCGATGGGCGCCACCCGTCTGCAAACGGCTCTTCGCGTCCTGGTCCCTTCGGCATTTTCCGGTATCGCGTCGGCTTACGTCCTCGGATTTTCGCGGGCGGTCGGCGAAACGATGGTGGTCGCCATCGCCGCGGGACAGCAACCCAATTTAACCCTCAACCCGATGGAAGGCGCGGCGACGATCACGGCGTACATCGTGCAAGTAAGCTTGGGCGATCTGCCCCATGGCAGTGTCGCCTATCAGAGCATCTTCGCCGCGGGGCTCACTCTCATGGGGATGACGCTGATTTTCAATATCGGCGGATACTTTCTGAGAAAACGCTTTCGCGAAATTTACTAACACCAACGTCTTTGCAATGTTACATCCCATCTGCATAAGAGGGAGCGAGCCTGAAGACCGCAGCCGCCGGACCACGCAGGTCGGGGCAGGCCCGAACCGTTGGAGTAAACTCCACAAGGGGTTGGCGCGGGCGGCCTTCGAGGCACTGATCGATCGGCTGCGGCCGGAAGGGCCGCTCCCTCTTATGCCAACTCAGTTGGGACGCTTGTAATGGTCGACCTCGAAAAAAATGTCGCCCGCAACAAAAGGCTAGACGGCCTGTTCGCCGTCGTCGGGCTGCTTTCCACCTTCATCGGCATGCTCACCCTCGCGGCCCTGATCATCAATCTCGCCATCGACGGCGCCGCGCGTTTGACGCCGCACTTTTTCACCTCTTTTCCTTCGCGCTTTCCGGCGCAAGCCGGCATCCTCTCGGCGTGGGTCGGCACGACGCTAGTCATGATCGTGACCGCGCTCACGGCGGTGCCCATGGGAATCGCCGCGGGGGTGTACCTGGAAGAATACGCGCCGAAGAATTGGCTGACCGCGCTGATTGAAATCAATATCGCCAACCTCGCCGGGGTGCCGTCCATCGTCTACGGCCTGATGGCCCTCGGACTTTTCGTCTATCAGCTCAAGCTCGGCCAAAGCGTTCTGTCCGCCGGGCTGACGCTGGCGCTCTTAATCCTGCCCATCGTCATCGTCGCGACCCGCGAATCGATTCGCGCGGTGCCGGGGAGCATGCGCGAGGCGGCCTACGCGTTGGGAGCGACCAAATGGCAAACCACCCGGGATCACGTTCTACCTTATTCGATGGGCGGCATTTTAACCGGTGTCATCATCGCCCTGTCTCGCGCCATCGGCGAAACCGCCCCGCTGGTGACCATCGGCGCCCTGACCTTTATCGCGTTCCTACCGGACGCGGCGGTCAAAGGCGAACTCCCCTTCCTCTCCTTCGACTGGCTCATGTCGCCGTTTACCGTCATGCCGATCCAGATGTTCAACTGGGTGTCGCGCCCGCAACAAGAGTTCCATCTTAACGCCGCGGCCACCGGCCTGGTGTTAATGGCCATGACTCTGATCATGAACGGGATCGCCATTTACTTCCGCTACCGCTTCCGCAAACGCATCAAATGGTAGGGACGAAGCAGGTGAAATACAAATCCGAAGGAGATACTATGAACCTGCAAGAAGGAATCGAAGCGCTGAGAATCGATATGCCGGCAGCCGCAGAGGAAAGGGCGAGGCCCGTGGAAAAGCTCGCCGAACAACCTAAACCCATCATGCAGGTCGCTGACCTCGACTTCTTCTACGGCGCCAAGCAGGCGCTCAAATCGATCCATCTTGATATAGCGGCAAAGAAGGTGACCGCGCTCATCGGCCCGTCGGGCTGCGGCAAGACCACGCTGCTGCGCTGTCTCAACCGGATGAACGATCTGGTGCTCGATACTCGAATCACCGGCAGCGTCAAGCTCGACGGCAAAGATATCTACGATCCCTCCACCGACGTCATTCAACTGCGCCGCCGGGTGGGCATGATCTTCCAGAAATGGAACCCCTTTCCTAAGAGCATTTATGAGAACGTGGTGTACGGCCTGCGCATCGTCGGGATCAACGACCGGCGCACCCTGGATGAGGTGGTCGAGAAGAGTTTGCGCCGCGCCGCCTTGTGGGACGAGGTCAAGGACAGCCTGCACAAGAGCGCCGCCGATCTATCCGGCGGCCAACAGCAGAGGATCTGCATCGCCCGGGCGCTCGCGGTGGAGCCGGAAGTGCTGCTGATGGACGAGCCCTGTTCGGCGCTGGACCCGATCTCCACGGCGAAAATCGAAGAGCTGATCCACGAGCTTAAGGACGCGTTTACCATCGTGATTGTCACCCATAACATGCAGCAGGCCGCGCGCGTGTCCGACGACACCGCTTTTTTCTACCTCGGCGAGTTGGTGGAATTTGGCGAAACCGCCAAGCTCTTCACTACCCCGGAGAAGCGCCAAACCGAAGATTACATCACCGGCCGTTTTGGCTGACGGCTTGAACATTTTGAACGGCTTGAACGGCTTGAACGATTTGAACCTATGTCGCCGTTAAGGCCGTGCTGACGGAGGAAGAGATGCAGACCGCACACACCGACAAGAAGTACGAAGAGGACCTGCGCAAGCTCCGCGAGGACATCCTTTATATGGGCGGCCTGGTGGAAGACCAGATCCAAAAAGCAGTCAAGTCTTTGGTCGACCGCGATTCTGACTCGGCAAACATCATTATCGAGCGGGACCACGAGGTTAACCGCCTCGACGTCGATATCGACGACCTATGCATTCGGCTGCTGGCGCTGCACCAACCGGCGGGGCGCGATTTGCGCTTCATCACCACCGGCCTCAAGATCACCACCGACCTGGAACGGATCGGCGACATGGCCGTGAATATTTGCGAGCGTGCCCTGGAGCTGAACCAGGAACCGCAGCTCAAACCCTATATCGACATTCCGCGCATGGCCCACATCGCCGAGGGCATGATCCGGGAGAGCCTCGACGCCTTCGTCCGGGAAGACACCGACCTGGCCCTCAAGGTTTGCAAGGACGACGAACAGGTGGACCAGCTCAACAGCCAGATTTTCCGGGAAGTCATCACGTTCATGATCGGCGACCCTCTCACGATCAATCGCGCGATGAAAATCAGTTCGGTCTCCAAGTATCTGGAGCGCATCGCGGACCACGCGACGAACATTGCGGAAATGGTCATCTTCATGGTCAAGGGAAAGAGCATCCGCCATCTGAAGGAGCTGCCGCCGTCGATTTAGATCACCATGGTGGCCGCGGCGCAAAAAATCCTCGTCGTCGAAGACGAGCCGGACATTCGCAAGCTCGTGCAGTATCACTTGGCGCAAGAGCGGTATCGGGTTTTGGAGGCGGAGGACGGTGAAAACGCTTTGAAGCTGATCCAGCGCGAGAAGCCGAATCTGGTCGTCCTCGACTTGATGTTGCCAGGGCTCTCCGGCCAGGAGCTTTGCCGGATCCTGAGGGGCAATCCGGACACCGCAAGCCTGCCGATCCTCATGCTCACGGCGAAAGCGGGCGAAGCGGACAAAGTCCTGGGGCTTGAGACCGGCGCCGACGATTACATGACCAAGCCCTTCAGCCCGCGCGAGATGGTGGCGCGGGTCAAAGCCATCCTGCGCCGCGCCGAACTCCGCACGGTCACCGATGGAAAGGAAAGCTATCAGAAGGGGCCGTTAAGAATCGATTTTGCCACGTACGAGGTTCTGATCGCCGACAAGACCGTGCGGCTAACGTTGAAGGAGTTTGACCTCCTGCGATTTCTGGTGCAAAACCCTAACCGTGTGCTGACCCGGGATCAGCTTCTCGACCGGGTCTGGGGCGGCGAGACCTTCGTGACGCCCAGGACCGTGGACGTCCACATCCGACGGCTGCGCAAGGCCGTCGAGAAAAACGACCGCAAGCCGAAATGGATACTCACGGTGCGCGGCGTCGGGTACAAATTCGATGAAAAGGCCGTGGAATAGCAGACTCATCTACAAGTTTTTTCTTTCCCACCTCGCCATCGTCATTCCCCTCGCCGTCGGTTTTTTCTTCTACACGGGAAATCTGCTCAAAGACTTCCATGTTTCGTCCCTTGAGACAGTCATGGATCAGAAGAGCCGCGTGCTGGCGCGAGTCCTGCCGTGGTCCGATGAGCCCGGTTCCCTGGATGCGCTTTGTCATAACCTCTCCCAAGAGCTCGGCGTGCGGATCACGGTGATCGCCCGGGATGGGCGCGTCATCGGCGACTCGGACGAACCGGCGTTTCATTTGGAAAACCACGGCACCCGGCCGGAAGTCGTCACTGCTTTCTCCGAAGGCGCCGGCTCGTCGGTGCGCTACAGCACCACGGTCAAACACAATCTCCTGTACCGCGCCTACCGCCAGACCCAGGGAGAGGCGCAGCGGATCGTGCGCGTCGCAGTTTCCCTCAGCGATATCCGAACTATAACCCACTCCTTCGGTCGCGCCCTGCTGGCCGGGTTGCTACTGGCCTTGGTGCTGGGTTTAGGTGTGGCTTATTACTTTTCGCGCCGGCTCAGCGCGCGGGTGAACCGGCTCGTGGAATTTTCCCGCGCCGTGGCGCAGGGAGACTTCTCCCGGCGGAGTCTTGTCCCGAGAGGCGGTGACGAACTCGATCTTTTGGAGCAGCATCTCCAAGAGATGAGCGGAAAAATCGGGGGTCATATCGAAGCGCTGGTGAGCGAAAAAGAAAAAGTCGATTCGATATTGCGTTGCATGATTGAAGGGCTGGTGGTGATCGACACCAGGGGCCGCTTGCTGCTAATGAATGATCAAGCGAGAAAAATGTTCCAAGTCGCGGGGGACCGCGACGTCACGAATGCGACGCTCGCCGAAATCTCGCGCCATCCTGAGCTGCGCAGAGTAGTGCACGAGCTTGCGCGCGCGGATTTTTCGACCGCTCACTACTCGGAGGAGATCGCTCTAAGCGAGGGGCGCTGGTTCCGCGTCAACGGCGCGCCGTTGCAAGACGGGCGCAACCACCTATTAGGATTTTTGCTGGTGTTCAACGACATCACCGAGATCAAGCGCCTGGAAACCGTTCGCTCGGACTTTGTCGCCAACGTGTCCCATGAGCTGCGCACGCCGTTGACGGCGATCCAAGGGTACGTGGAAACCCTCCTGCGCACGCCGCCCACCGATGCGCGGGACACCGTGAGTTTTCTCGAGATCATCGAGCGCCATACCGAAAGACTCGGGCGCTTGACCGAGGATTTGCTCACCTTATCCGATCTCGAATCCGGCCGCGCCCTCATCGTTCCCCAACCCGTGGAAGTGATTGACCTCATCCACCGGGTCGTTGAAGTCTTCATGGACGGAGCCGCCAAAAAGCAAGTCGCGTTGACGCACTTTGCGGAGCCGGATCTGCCTCCGCTCAGCAGCGCGCCCGACCGGCTGCAGCAACTCTTGATCAACCTGGTGGACAATGCGATCAAGTACACGCCGCCGGGCGGCAAGGTGCATGTATTCGGACGACTCTTAAAGGATAACGGTGAACCCCGGATTGAACTCGGAGTTTCGGACACGGGTTTAGGGATCCCCGAAAAAGACATCCCGCGTTTGACCGAGCGCTTCTACCGGGTGGACAAGACCCGTTCCCGGGAATTAGGCGGCACCGGCCTCGGCCTCGCCATCGTCAAGCACATCGTCCAAGCCCTCGGCGGCGAGCTTAAAATCGAAAGCGCGCTGGGGAAAGGCACGACGGCGCGGGTGTTGTTGGCTTGCGCGCCGGTCGATCGACGGCCCCGAGGAATCCTGTTTCTGTGCACCGGCAATTCCTGCCGAAGCCAGATGGCCGAAGGCTTCGCGCGCCATCTCGCCCCTAACGGATTCAACATTTATAGCGCCGGAACCCTTCCGAAGGAGATTCACCCGCTCGCCGTGCGGGTCATGAAGGAAGCCGGCATCGACATTTCGGGCCAACGCTCAAAAGCGATCGAGGCGGTTCCCATGGAAATAATCGATCTCCTGATCACGCTTTGCGGTGAGGCCGAGGAGGCCTGCCCCACGCTTGCCACAAAAGTCGAACGCCAACACTGGTCCCTTCCCGACCCGGCGCTCGCGCAGGGCGACACGGAAGAGTTGCTGCGAATTTTCCGGGAAGTCCGCGATGCCATCCGCGTGCGGGTTGAACAGCTGCTCACATGCGTGCAGGAATAATTTTCCCGTAACGTTCTCTTTAATTCTTAAATTCCTTGCACCTCCGCCCCCAGGCTGCTATCTATCGGTGTTAGACATCCCACCCATTTTTCCTATCCATGCTCGACGCCAATACGCTTCTCATCATCGTCCTAGGGCTCATCTTGGCCGCCGAATTCGTCAACGGCTGGACCGATTCCCCAAACGCCATCGCGACCGTGGTCTCAACGCGAGTGCTGTCGCCCTACCAGGCGGTTATCATGGCAACGGTGCTTAACGCCCTCGGCGCTATGTCCGGCACCGCGGTGGCCGTAACCATAGGGAAAGACATTGTGCGGCCCGAAGCGATCAATCTAGTCACCGTCGGGGCGGCGATGGTGGGAATCGTCTTTTGGAGCACCTTGGCTTGGTATTTCGGCTTGCCCACCAGCGAAAGTCACGCTCTGATCGCCGGAATGACCGGCGCAGCTCTCGCCACTTCCGGTCCGGAGAGCTTGGTTGCCGCGGGTTGGAACAAAGTTCTCATTGGGCTCCTGTTTTCCACGTTCTTGGGCTTCTTCGGCGGTCTGCTCCTGATGAGCCTGCTGTACCGTGTTCTGGTCCACAGCACTCCGGGATTGGTGCGGCGAACGTTCGGGCGCTTGCAGATTGTGTCAGCCGCTTTCATGGCCTTCAGCCACGGTTCCAACGACGGACAAAAATTTATCGGCGTCTTCACCCTCGCCTTGCTGCTCGGCGGCGTCATCCCCGAATTTAAGGTGTCGTTGTGGGTGATCCTGATTTGCGCCGTCACGATGGGCGTAGGCACCGCCGTGGGTGGGTGGCGCATCGTAAAGACCATGGGACTGCGCCTGACGAAGCTTGAACCCGTTCATGGATTTGCGGCCGAGACGGGAGCCGCCCTGACCATCGAGCTGGCGACGCGGCTCGGCATTCCCTTGAGCACGACTCACACCATCAACACCAGCATCATCGGCGTCGGCGCCACCAAGAGATTATCCGCGGTACGCTGGGGGGTGACTTTAGAAATCGTTGCGGCCTGGATCCTGACGTTTCCAATCTGCGGCGCCATCGGCTGGCTCGCGACGAAACTCGTTCTGCTCTTCGGCTAAAACCGGCCGCGCTGGACGCCACGGCATCATCGCGCAGTGAACGAATAGCTTCTTACCGTGTTGTCCTTGTTGAACACCACGTTAAGCTCCTTGGACTCGCGGAGCTGGGCGAGTTCGTAATACTGATAGGAATAGGTCCAGGTCTCGTAGCCGTTTTCCAGCCCCTTGCGAATCGGCTCGCCGAAGTAGCCGAAAATTTCTCTCTGGGTGGTCACGTTGTTCTCGATGCTTTTCACCGGGGTCGTGACGAAATCCCGTCCCATGTACAAACAACCGGAAAAAACCAGCCAACCCATCATTACGGCAATCGACCGGCGCATAAGTTTTCCCGTAAGCGTAGATTTTTACCTTGAAAATGTTGAACAGAGCGACTTCAAGAAACATTCTCGCGCCAAGACGCCAAGCTCGCAAAGAAAGGGGTTTACTTTATTTCTCCGAACCTTGGCGCCTTTGCGCTCGATAAAGTTTTTTTTCCGATCTTCTCTTCATCCCAAAATATCAAATATCTTTGGCTAGATTTCTCTTCGGCCTTCCAGAGCCTTGCCAAGCGTGACCGCGTCGATGTATTCAAGATCCCCGCCCATCGGCATCCCGCGCGCGATTCGGGTCACCGCGACGCCCAGCGGTTTGATCACCTTCGATAGATACAACGCCGTCGCCTCGCCGTCCATCGTCGGGTTGGTGGCGACGATCACTTCGCGAACGGAGCCGTGGCGCAGTCGCTCGAGCAGCTCTTTGATCCGCAGCGCGTCGGGGCCGATGCCGTCGAGCGGTGAGATCGTGCCGTGCAGAACATGGTACAGACCTTTGAATTCCTGGGACTTCTCCACCGCGATCAGATCGCCGGGCTCTTCGACGACGCAGATCTTGTCTTGCTCCCGTTGGAGATTGCGGCACACCGAACAGAGCGACCCGTGGAGCCCTTCGGGTAAGCCCGGGGCACCGCATTCGATCCCTCGATTTTCAGGCGAAATCCCGAGCATCCGGACCCCGGCCATCGCCGGGGTCCGTGTCGAGGGGTCGCCGTTCTGGGCGACGAGTTCGCTAAAACCGAAGCACTGGGGACACAGCCCGATCTGCTCGCGTAATTTCCCGATGCTATCGGCCAGGCTCGCGACGTCTTCCAGGTTGCCCTTGAGCAGGTGAAACGCCAGGCGCGCCGCGCTCTTCTCCCCGATGCCGGGAAGCTTCGACAACTCTTGAATCAAACGAGCCAGCGGCGCGGGGTAGGTATTCATTTTGGATTTTGGATTGCCGATTTTGGATTTAAATCTAAAATCCAAAATCTAAAATCGAAAATTATTCACGGCATCAGTCCGGGAATCTTGAATCCGCCGGTGATCTTGCTCATCTCGGCGGATACCATATCGCGCGCCTTGCGCATGCCGTCGTTCACCGCGGCGAGGATCAAATCCTCGATCATGTCTTTTTCTTCGCCATTGAGCGCCGCCGGTTCGATCTTTATCGCCGTGAGATTTAAGTGTCCGTTGACCGTGACCTGAACCATGCCGCCTCCGGCTGAGCCTTCGACCGTCTTTTGGCCCAGCTCTTCCTGAATCTTGGATATCTGCGCCTGCATATCCTGGGCTTGCTTTAATAGATTTCCCATTCCGCCAATGCCTTTCGCCATAGCGCCTCCCTTATACGGTTTGCTTGCGCACGCTGCGCACCGAGCCCCCGAAGATGCGCAGCGCCTCGTTGACCATTGGACTGCGTTCCTCACCCTGGCCCGCGGGCGCGACCGCGCCGGCCTGCGCTTCGGCATCGGCCGCCAGCGGCGTCAGAGTAAGCGACATGTCGGCGGAAAAGAATTGTTTGGCCAAGCTCTTCAGCGTTGATAAATTATCCGCGTCGTTAAGATAGCTCATGTGATGCCGTTCGCTGACGCCGATTTTCAACCGGCCAGGGCCGAACTCGAGCACCGTGCAGGGTTGCAGGTGCGAAGCGAGAAATTTTTTCTCCCTGCCGACGAAGGCGACGAAACCCTGCCAGGCCCCATCCTTATCGCCGCTAAACGCATCCTCGAATTTGGCGGACGGCGCGGCGGCCGGCTGAACTGGAGCGGCCGTTTCTTTCGGCCTCGTTGCCGCCGGTCTCGCCGTCCCGGAAAAGCGTCCCTCCAATTTTTCCAGTCTTTCGAGCAGTTCGGATACCGGCAAAGTCTTGGGCAACGTGGCTAGCCGGATCAACGCCGTTTCCAGCGCGAAGCGAGGATGGGCCGAGCGCGCGAGATCTTCGTCGCCGGCTGCCATGAAATCGAAATAGTCGAGCAGAGTTTCCAGGGGAAGTTCTCGCGCCTGAACGGTCAAATCCGCGATTTCCTGGTCCGGAAGATCGAGCAGGGATCCGGTGGCCGCCGCTTTTTCCCGCGACAAGCGCGCAACCATTAAATTGCGAAAGTGTTCCACCAGATCCCGCGACAACCGGCCGAGATCGCGTCCTTGAGCAGCGGCCTCGGCGACGATTTCAACGCACCGTCTCGCATCACCTTGAAACACCGCGGCGGAAAGATCGTAGAGGAGCCGGCGCTGGGCGAGCCCCAGGATATCTTGCAACAGAGACTCGTCGACGGCCGGCGCCCCGCCCGTTTCACTTCCGGGAGCGGCGCACGCCAATACCTGCTCCAACAACGACTGGGCATCGCGCATGCTGCCGTCGGCCTCGCGCGCGAGCAAGACCAGTGCCCCGGGAGTGATTTTAAGTCCTTCCTTTTGGGCAATATCGTCGAGCCGCTGCACGATCTCGCGCAGCGCGATGCGGCGAAAATCGAAGCGCTGGCAGCGCGACAGGATCGTTTCCGGCAGGCGATGGGGCTCGGTCGTCGCCAGGATGAACTTGACCGAAGGCGGCGGCTCCTCCAATGTTTTCAAAAGCGCATTGAAGGCGTCCTTGGTCACCTGGTGAACTTCATCGATGATGTAGATTTTAAACCGGCACTGGGCCGGCTGGTAGCGCACATGCTCGATGATCTGGCGGATCTCGTCGATGCCGCGGTTCGAAGCGCCGTCGATCTCGAGCACGTCGATGGAACTGCCGTTGGTAATCTCCAGGCAATGGCTACACTCGTTGCACGGAGTCGGCGTCGGACCCTTTTCGCAATTCAAGGCCTTGGCAACGACGCGCGCCGCCGTGGTCTTGCCGACGCCGCGCACGCCGGTGAAAAGATAGGCGTGAGCAATGCGCTTGGTTCGAATGGCGTTCTGGAGAGTCCGCGTGATGTGGCCCTGCCCGGCGATGTCTTCAAAACTCTGCGGGCGCCATTTACGCGCTAGAACTAGATAAGACATATCTTTCAAGTAGGAAGGATGAGGGATGAAGGATGAATTTTCATCGTTCCGCCTTTATCCTTCATCCTTTCTTCCGGGATGCCCATTGCTGACAGCCAGGCTACTCCGTGGCACAGGGGATGATCCGTTACCGCTGCTTCCTTCCGGACCTGACGGGGTTCACGGTTCCGCCTTGCACGGGACCTGACTATCAGCAATCGACATCCCAGCGTTTCACTTCAGTACTGAGTAATGAGTGTTGAGTCCCCTCCCCAACTCGGTCCTCGTTACTCAGCCCTTCATCCTGGCGGAGAGGGGGGGATTCGAACCCCCGGTACCCTTATTAGGGGTACACACGATTTCCAGTCGTGCACCTTCAACCGCTCGGTCACCTCTCCTCACAAACAAACGACTCCGCGATATTTGAAATTTCAGGTGATTCAAAACTACCACAGAGTTTCGGGTTTTTCTACAAACGATGCTTCGATTTAGGATGGTCGGAATGACCGGAATGCTGTTTTTGATACCGAAGTGACTCACCGACTTAATTACCCTCCTTCGCAGAAAGCCACGGGTGTAAACCCGTGGAAGAATGCGAAGTGGAGAGATGCCACGGCCTTAAGGCCGTGGCGATCCACCTATTTCGAGGGATTCTTTTTGGCGCGAAAGGGCGGAACCGGGGCTATTGACGGCGCCTTTATGCGCTGATATGTTCGCGCCGATTATTGATCTCGATCCGTCGTTCGGAGGGAGCCCTGGACGGTCGGCAACCGCGTAGAACAAGAATCACGGCGTTTCGAAATCAGCGGTGCTTATTCATACTTTTGTCGCTGACTCATACGGAGGGCTTCCATGACGCAATCATCGAGTAAAGACAACAAACTCGCCAAAACCAACGACCCAAAAGTCGCCGACGCTTACAATCGGACCATCGGGCCTCCCGACCTGGCGCGCCTCAGAGCGGATTTCGAGGCCATGAAGCTAATTCCATGGCGGGATATCTGGAAATCCTTGAGTGTGGCAAGAATCCGCGGCAACGGAAAAATGATCGAAGTTTTTTACGATACACTTTTCAAAAACGCGGTCTTCGACGACCGCGGCGCCTGGTCGATCGAGACAAAAAGACCGCACTGACCACGCGTCCTTCGCGGGTATTTGAGAAACGCCGTGTCGAGCCTGACACACGGAAAAGACAGCGGTCCGGCTTAGACGTTACGGTCGGAGCCTGGTCAATGCTCGTTGTACCCAGCGGGCTATCATCGGCTCGGTCGTCGGTGTTCGCCCCAGATGTCCCACAGGGAAAAACCGGGCAGACTTTGGGCTACCGTGTTCAAGAAGAAGATACATATCCGTTATCGGGAATACGCTGTCCTTCACACCGTTCACCAACAGTAACGGCGCGCAAGGCTCGTCGAGAATACCCTGATCGAGCAACGATAACTTCGGGCTCTGCGCTACCCACTCCTCATAAGTAGAGAGACCGAAGGCCATCGCCAAGCTCTCAGCCAACTCAAAAGGGTATTCACCGACTTGCGCTTTAGCGATCCAGTCGGCGGCGAATGCATAGTGAGCCATGCCGCCATGGCTGACAGCCGCGCGAATTCTGCCTCGATGCGTATGGGCAACCTTGGCCGCCCAGTAGCCTCCCGTGCTAGCGCCGATAACGGCTATGCGCCGACCATCAAGGTCGAGCCGGCGTGCCACCCAGTCGAAGATATCGTCCCACATGCGCTCGGCGTCTATGGAGCCCGCCAAAGGCGCCTCTCCCGTTCCCGGAATATCCACGGCCAGAGTAGCCAGACCACCGGCTAGGTACAGGTCCACTTGGCGCTCTTCTTTATAAGCGTCGATACCACCCCAGATCACCACAACCGGCGGGCGCGCAATACCTTTGGGTTTCCTTAGATAGCCGATGGAAAAATTTTCCAGAGTTGCGTAAGTTGCCTAACTCCCAGCGCTGCGCTTCGGAGATTTTCAGATCCTTCTTTCCTGAACTACAACGGCAAAGTCTTTTCAGGACAGCAAAACGATTATGAAGAACTTGCGGAGGGGAGGGATTTGACCCCCAAGTACGGTTTCCCGTACACTTGATTTCGAGGTCCATCCCTCTCCTCTCTCATTACCTACCACGGACGGAAATAAACCCACAATCAGAGCTACATCTCCGCGCTTCGAGGTCTATCACGAAACTGAGAGGGCAGCGGTTCTCGGACAAAACGCGCACAGCGCCAAGGCACTCGGGACTTGATTGTAGGAGAATACAATTCAATCGCAGGGTTAACGAGGCTGTAAGAAAAGCCCTATTTCGAGACATCCATGTTGTATTTCGTCGGCGGGACCGCGTCCCAACCCGCGAGCGTTGCCAGGCCCATGCACCGATCGGTCAAAGTCGGGGACTACAGCTCTCTTTTGACCGCGTGAGATTTTCTGGGTTTTCTCCCCTTAGGAGACTTGGGTGCAGTGGGCTCGCTCTTCGGACGATGCTCTTCCAGCCATATTTCCTCGGCTTTCAGCCAGTGCTGAAGCTCAGCTCCGTTTTGGCACCCATCCTCCTGCCAATATCTGTATGCTAATTGCCGGATTTCCTCGTCGCGATCGATCTCGGCACCTTGCATGGTTCTCTCTCCTTTCAGTTTGAATTGAAGATATTTTACAGATCTCTAGCTTCTCTGTAAAGAAATACTCGGGCCGTCGCAAAATTAATCTTGGGCCGTGCGTTGACGTTCATTCTACATCGGCTTCTTCGACAATTTGAACAAGGATGGCAGTGTGTCCAAGAGTCAGCCCGCGGTGTATTCGGGCATACAAACACCGCACCCCCAAGATTACCCTGTACGACGCGTCAAAATAATCTGAAAGATGATAAACGAATAATCCCATCTGAACTATTACTTATATTCCAGGGGCAAAAACCGCGACTTTATAGAAGCCGCAACACGATCTGAGATGGAATTTATTTCAACGGGTAACGCGACATTAGGAAAATGAGAGTGAACGGCGGACAATAAGGCAATTAACAGGCCGACGATCCTCGCGCAGGACTTGGCGACTCACCTATACCTATACCAGAGATTGCCACGGATTATTTTTCCCCGGCTTTCTTCGCCGCCCAGTAAGCCTTCAATTTGGTGGACAACTTCGCTTTGGCTGCCGGACTCATTCTCTTCTTCTTGGCCCTCGCAGTGCGTTTGACTGAAAGCGCCGCTGGTTTGACACCATGAATCTTCGCCCATCTGGCTTTTTGAGCAACGGCGATTTTCCTTTTCACAGCAGCGCTCATGGTCCGGTTTTTCTTTGGCGCGGCTCCCGGCATAGCTGGCGCACCGAGGATAGCGCGCAGCTCTTTGCTCAGATTCTCGATTTGTTCTTTGATCGCGGCAGCCCGTTTGAGTTGGTTAACTGTCAGTTCGAGTAAATTCATGCCACTAGTTAACATTGAAAGCTGGTGAAAATCAAGTGGTGTTGAACAATATTCGAAGTCTACGAGATCGAACGAAGTCTCGCCTCAATTTACTTGCCGGTAGTATGTATCCCGCTACTTACCGCCTCGTTATAGATTTTCCCTACGAAGTACCTGGCAGCCTATCACGACGGCGAACGAACTGTCGTGTCCCACGAGATTCGGAACACTGGATAAGTGAGAATTGTTTGGCCATAGATAGGCAGCGAGAACTTGCCGGGCTAGAACTATCTCAGTGTGGCGCTTCCAGGCTCAAAGTTCTTGCCAGCGAAAATCCCATGGAATCGAAAAAGTGGATGAGTTTCCAATCGTTCCATTCCACCTTTTCGAACGTTGACTGAACTTGTTAGCCGCCTGGTCGCGTGACGGCGGCAAGCGATTGTTAACTCTTACACGCGCTCAGCTCCGTAGTGTCACGTTTGTGCAGAATCCGCGTGAACGACCCGGTTGCGTCCGCCTTGCTTCGCAGCGTACATGGCATTGTCCGCTGCCGCGACCAGAGGAGAGGCATCCGTGCTATCGGGCGCCAGAGCGCTGGCGCCGATGCTGACGGTGACCGAACCTTGCGGAAACGATACGCTGGCCACGGCCTTGCGCATCCGCTCCGCCAGAATGCACGCACCATCACGTGCCGTCGTCGGCAAAATCACCGCAAATTCGTCGCCTGGCCATAGTGGGCAAGAAAATCGCTCGGACGAGCACAGCGGAGTGCCTGAGCTACGCCTCTTAGCACCGCGTCACCCGCCTGATGACCAAAGGAGTCGTTGAATTCCTTGAATCCGTCCACGTCAATCAGAAGCAGTGCCAATCGTGACACGGTGATGCGCTTTACCCGGGCCTACGTCGAAGCGACCCATCGCTTCGTCAACGATCATCAAACTCCCATCGTTCTCTATTTACAGCCAGCCGTTCCTGAAAGGCGCGACGGCTCATGTGTAGATCAATTAGCCCTTATACTCATCCGTCACGGTTGTGAAGCGGGCACGGAGCCGCACGTCTCAACACGCGTTCCGCCACGCTCTATGTACGCGATACAAGCTGATCGCCGCTCGACACCGTAATCGCCCGTAACAACCGACATCAGGCTGCATGCCATCGTTCCCCACGACGAGCACGTGTCTAGTGCTCTAGCGTCATTCGGGATCTGGCTACGTAGAGTGTTCAGCGGATGGCTTGAGGGCTGGGTAGAGCACCCTGAGAGCAGTAGTTTCAGTACGAATAAGGAGATCGTAACACTCAGCCGGATCACGCCCCCTTGTATGCCGTTTCAAGAGCCTCAGTCAATAGGTTGCTATCTTTTCGTCCTAGGTTCTACACAAACCATAATACGGACAGGCTTTTGATTGGAAACCAATGTTGAGGGGTAAGCCGCTGAATCTGAAAGTGCAAGAATTGGCGGAGAGGGAGGGATTCGAACCCCCGGTACGGTTCCCCGTACACTTGATTTCGAGTTCCTCTCCTCTCCCGCCTCATCATCACAAGCCAACAGAAATCAACAGTATAGATAGAGCGAACCACCACATCATCCTGCTGGCTTCTGTCCGTGTCTGCTGCCGCTTCTCGGACAATTCACGGACAATTTGCTGGCCTCCCCCAATGCACGGACGCAACAATGGCAATCGCCAAAACCCCGAGAACAAATGTTGTCGGTGGCAGATACATCACCCGATCTGCATATTTCTTCCAATGAGCCACTTCCCGATTAAGCTCCACAAATTTGGAATCTTTTCGCTGCGCTATGCGTGCGAATTCGGCCCTCTGTGCGATGAGGTCTTCGTCCGATCCAACCCTCGGCAACAAAGTCATGAACGCGATCCAGCTAGATTGATGAGCGTAGGTCGCCAATCGGTCGGCCATCTCAAGCCGGTGCAACACCAATCTGCCGATGAGACCGGAAACGATGCCTACACCGAATAATAAGAATACAATTATGATTTGCCACCGCGGAACAGCGGCCAGCCTCGGCATGGCACTCACTCCAGCTATTGCTCCCGCCGAAAGTCCTACAATCCAAGCTGTTATGTTGTCCTCCTGGCGATTGATGTCGCGTGTTTCTCTGTCACCTTGTCGCTCCAATTCCAAAAACGCCAACGCTCCTTTTAGTAAAATATCCAACTCTACCTTGCTGTGTTCTGACAGCCCCGGCATGTGCAAAGCCCTCCAAGTTTGTTCGCATCTTAGGATAATTCAATGCATGCTGTCTACTGACCCAGGAGACGGGTGCAACTTGATATTGAATCAAGTGACCGCTTCGATCTCTATGAACTCACGGGCTTTTTTCGCACCTGTCCGTGAATTGTCCGTGTGGTCAGTACCTTATCTCGTGCGATGAACTGCGCTCGTTCCAAAGGATCAACCAGTTGTGACCGCGGAAACGTGGTCGATACGACATCTTGAATGCCATTCAAAAATCGATTGTGACTGGAACCTAGACGCGCCGTCAAAGCCCAACAAAACCAAGCCCCGAGTGCTGCCTTCAATGGCAGTTCTTGGGGCTTGTCGATTCTAGTACACGGACAAAAGGCGGACATAAACGGGCTTAGTCGTCAACGTGATTTTCGCCGTCGTCGCGGTTGTCGTTGTGATTTAACTGGGCAGGAAGGTGCTGAATAGGGAACGGTTGTGAACGGCGGCGCCGGCCGTGGATGCCAGATCACTGCTTGAGCGGTTAGTTGAAACTGTTAGAATTGCTATCACGCTTTGATGTCAGCAGGAGACAATACGATGAAAAACCGCAACACGCAGATTATTGCCGGGAGTATCGGCCTCATAGGTTTTTCCCTTCTGGCCGGATGCACCAGTCAAGCCGTGACAATGATCCAGCCACGCACCGGCGCTACCGCTGAGTGCAGCGGTTCCAGTTACGGCTTCGGGCCTCTTTTCAGCGAAAAAATTTCTGACAGCTGCGCGCGCGTCTACGAAGACCGCGGTTTCGTGCCCCTCGAACGCTTGACCCCGGAAGATCGCGCCAGCTTAGAGCAGCGCGGCCTGCTGCCAAAATAGCGCGAAGACAGTGCCGGCCGCCGCTCGCTCCACACCGGGGCGGGCGGCCAAGGTGTCAACAAGAGACTGAAAAACACGGATAGTTACCTCACCCAAACCTCCACCTCGCCGGCATTTTCGCCAGCTCGGTGTTGAGCATTCCCGTCTTCGGTGACATTTTCTCCATTTGGTTTTGGAGCAACGCCAAAAGCGCCGAGCTGCTCGAGCGCTATGCCGGATGCGAAGCCCGACGCGCCGGGCTGGAGGATTGGTTCTTCGTGGCAGGGATAATTTCCGCCGTCGAATCCGCTGACCGTGAGTGCGATCACTAGAGGGCGCATGATCGGTTATCGTGGGTCAGTGCGAGGTGGGCGAGCCGCCGGCTTCTTCACCCCTTAATCTCCCTCACCATCGCCACCACGCTCTTATTGATAGCCAGGAATGGCGCTGACCATTTGATTTCGGGTTCCGGTAGCACTTCTACGACAGCCTGGGTAATAGGCGACAACTGCTTGTGCGGTCGCTTGTCGATTTAGAAAGTTGACACAGGCACTTCGACTCGCTTCTCAAGTGCCGAAGTTGTCAAAATGACAGAAGCCGTACGTCATCTGTCACCCTCTCTTGTCAATCCGCTCCTTGAAGGGTTCCTATTGTCACAATCACAATCTGGCATGAATGCTGCTGCGGTAAGCGCAGAGCGGATTCGAGCGCTTTAAAAACAACAGGGGGGAGGACACATTATGAATAAGACGTTCACTTCCTTGAGCAGATTAGCGCTGCTTTTCGGTGCCTGTTCAGTAACCCTCCCAGCTTCTTCCGCATACTCACAGGGGAAAGCAAAGGCCAAGAGTAAAGTTGAGGCAAAGGGGAAACATGGACGTGAGGTGGGCGAACTCCCCTATGGCTTGCAACAGTACACGGAGAAGAAAGGCAAGCTTCCATCCGGATTGCAAAAAAGGAAGGATCAAGACGGTCAACTTACCCGCGGCCTTGAGGAAGGTGGTAAAAAATTAAAGTCCTCCAGCAAAGGGAAGAAGGATTTCAAATAACCGCGCGGCGGCGCTATAGCCAACTATCCAGGGTTTACATGCGGCATGGGGCTATTTTGCGTTGAAGCCACCGTCAGGGTCGCGCTATAGCTCACCAATCCTCGCCGACGATAAGTCACACCCCTACCCTGTGCAACAACATCCACGAACAGCCAAGTGCCCTAATTCGGGGCGTTTGGGTGCTGGTGTGTGCCCCTTCATTTTCTTGTCTATTGGCAGATTAGTTACAGAATTAGTTACAGTACGTGGCGCACAGCAGAGTGTCTTGATCGACGCTACAGTCAAATCCC
>Ga0326597_10000415_pt1 | contig 76374 bp, 69 predicted proteins | sample RVTome_12_FD_203789 | JGI IMG/M metagenome (GOLD analysis project Ga0326597, IMG submission 203789) | Soil microbial communities from uranium-contaminated site in the Upper Colorado River Basin, Wyoming, United States - RVT100D185 | ecosystem: Environmental > Terrestrial > Soil > Contaminated >...
CTGCTGCTGGCACGCGGGCGCGTGGCCGCCGAGGGTGACTTCCACGCCATCCGCAACCTCATGGACGACCGCCCCCATCGCATCGCCATCATGACCTCAGATCCTCGCCGACTTGCGGCCCACCTGCTCGATGCCGGCGTGGTCGACGGGGCACGGTTGGGCATGGAGAACGGCGAGTTGCTCGTCGACACCACGAGCGCCGTGGACCTTCGCCTGCAGATCGCCGGCCTGGCCCGCGACGCGGACGTGCGACTGCAGGCGTTCCGTCCGCTCGACGACGACCTCGAGAGTGTCTTCCGGTACCTGGTTGGTGGGCGATGAGCGCCCAGAGCGCCGCGGTCCGGACGGCCATGAGGGTGACCCGGCAGTCCGTCGCGACCCGGGGCAGGATCCTGACCGCCGTGGCCCTGGCCGCCATCATCCTGCTGCTGGCGATCGCGATCCGCATCCAGGACGGGAGCCAGGAGGCACTCGTCGGCGTGCTGATCAACGCGGGGCTGGTCTTCCAGGTCCCCGTGGTCACCCTGGTCTTCGCCACCAGCGCATTCGGGGACTTCACCGAGGACCAGACGCTCGTCTACCTGTGGCTCCGTCCGCTGCCCCGCTGGCATCTGGCCGTCGCGGTGACGTGTGCCTCCCTGGTCGTCACCATCCCGCTGACGGCTGGCCCGTTGGTCGTCGCCGCACTGATCGGGGGCGCTGCCGAGTTCGCGATCCCCGTGCTTGTGGCGAGCGCGCTCGGATCGGCGGCCTATGGGTCCCTGTTCGTCGCGCTGGGACTGCGCGCGAAGCGGGCGCTGACCTGGGGGCTGATCTACGTCCTCATCTGGGAAGGCATCCTCGGCGGCGTCTCGGCGTCCTTCGCGCGAGTGTCGCTTCGTCGCTACGTCGTGTCCGCCTTCACCGAGACCGCCGGTGTCGGGTGGGAAGGCCACACGACCTCGGCGGGCCACGCATTCGCCGTCCTGACCGTCATCGTGCTGGTTGGTGTGGGCCTGTGTACCTGGTTCCTGCACAGCCGCGAGATCGAGTGACCGTGACGCTGAAGCCCAGGGTTGGTCAGCTGGCACCATTTGCCAGGGCAGCGGCTACAGCCTCGCCGATCACGGTCGCCATCGTCACGTGGCCGTCGTCGTCGGGGTGGATGCCGTCGCCGAGTTGGTCCTCCGTGATCATGTCGGCGCCGCCGGCCAGTGAAAGGCGCGTGTCGCCAGCGGCCATGCGGGCCTCGACGACATCTTCCATGGCCTGACGGAGGTCGGCCAGTGTTGCGCCCAAGCGATTCGGGGTGTCCTCGGCATCGGGCCGGATCACCGGGGTCGCCACCACGATCGGCGTGAGCGGATGATCCTGGCGGATGACCTCGAGGAACGCGTGGGTGTTCGCCCGCATCTGCTCGACCGAGTGCGGCGTGCGGGTCCAGCAGTTGGTGCCGTGGCAGACCGTGAAGACGGCGGCATCGAGTTTGGCGACCTGCTCGGCGGACGCCGTCTCGCCCCTAGCCGCCCCCGCGTAGCCGAGGTTGACGTGATCGAGCTTCTGCGCGCGGCCGGCGATGGCCGGCCAGGCACGAGCCGGGACGGTGGCGATCCACCCCTCGGCAACCGAGTCGCCGTAGACGACCCAGCGGGGCTGACGTGGCGCGGGCTCGATCGACCCGCCGACGCCGCGGACCTCGATGACCCACGGCTGCATGCCCTCGGGGAGGTAGACGATGGTCGGCACGTCGCCGACACCGAGCGGTAGCCGTACCGTGCCCTCACCGAGGTCGACGCGCTGTTCGCCCAGCAGGCCGTTGGCCGCCGACCATGCAGCGAACGTCACGCCCGCACCGTCACCGCGGTAGCCGGTCTGCTCGGTGGTCGTGCGGTAGTCGACCTCGATCTCGTTGGCGTCCCCGATGATCTCCAGGCGGACACCGACGGGGATGGACGCCATCAGCCAGGTGTCGCCCGGGATCCGCATCCGGTCGATCGGGTTGGCGCGCGGGTAGGGGACCTTGGAGGTTCCGGGCCAGACAACGCCACGCAGGAACCGCTCGGGCTGCTCAGGACGGTGGCCGCGCCTGGCGTCGCCTTCGGGGACGATCAGATGCGGGGCGTTCTCGGAGGAGGTCACGCGGTCGTCACTCACCCAGCGGGTAGGGGAACTTCACACCGGTGCCGCCGTCCACCGACAACACCTGGCCGTTCACGTAGGATGACAGGTCGCTGACGAGGAACAGCAGGGCGGCCGCGATGTCGCGGGTCTCGGCCACGCGGCGGAGCGGAGCGTTCTTCGCATTCCGTTCGCGACCCTCCTCGCCGATCATCGCGCCGATGCGGGGTGTCCAGACCACGCCGGGTGCGACCGCGTTCGCGCGGATGCCCATCGGACCGAACTCGACCGCAAGCGTGCGCACCAGCGACATGAGCCCGGCCTTGGCCGCGCCGTACGCGGCATGGAAGGGCGCCGACGACAGACCGGAGGCCGACGCGACGAAGGTGAACGAACCGCGCTGACCGTTGTCGCCGCGACGCTCCTGAGAGCGCATGACCTCGCCGCCCAACTGCGCGAGCAGGTAGGCGTGGCGGAGCACCATGCCGAAGGTCCAGTCCCAGTCGTCGTCGGAGGTGTCCAGCACGGGCACGTACTTCGCCATCCCAACGATGTCGACCACGGCGTCGAGGCGACCCAGCTGGGATGTTGCCAGCCCCACGACGTGTTCGAGGTCGGCACGTTCGCGCACGTCGGCGATGGCCGGGATCCCGCCGACCTCGCCCGCGACGTGCTCGGCAGCGTCCTCGTCGTAGTCCAGGCACAGGACCTGCGCGCCGTTCTGCGACAGCGCGTGAGCGATCTGGCGACCGATCCCCTGGCCTGCACCGGCGACGAGCACGCCGCGCCTGTCCAGGCGCAACAGCCCGGCGTAGTCGGGGACCTCGCTGGTGTCGAGCGTGCGGGCCTGGGCGATGCCGGCATCCTTGTGCGGCACCGCCCCCTGGTCGTCGCTCATGCGGCTCAGGCGTCCTGCAGCGCCGGGTTGTTCGCCGGGTCGGCGACGTACCCGTCGATGTGCGGCATGACCTCTTCATTGATCAGCTTCATCGACTTCATGATGGAGTCGTGCGGCAGGAAGCCGAACTGCTTGTAACAGAGCAGCTGGTCGACACCGCAGTCCGCGTACTTCTTCATCTTCTCGACGATCTGGTCGGGGGTGCCGAGCATGATCATGTCGTACTGGTTGAAGATCTTCGGGTCGATGTCACCATCGGCGAACTTCGTCAGCAGCGGGAACAGTTTGTCCTGCTGCTCCTGCGGCATGTGCGACAGCTCCCACTCGAGCGTGAACTCGGCGATGTTCTTGTACCACCACCACACGGACTCCCATGCGCGGTTCTTGTCGAGTTCGGCCTCGTCCTCGACGCAGTGCACCAGCGTGTAGCAGGCAGCGCGCGTGTTGCGGACGGCGGTCGCGGGCGTGCCCGTCTTGGCGGCTTCCTTGTAGGCGTTGATCAGCCCGGCCATCTGCTTCAGGGGCTGCATGATCGAGAACGACAGCAGGCCGAAGCCGTTGCTGCCCGCATCGACCGACGATCCCATCGTGGTCGCCGCCTGCCATGCCGGCGGGTGCGGGTCCTGGAACGGCTTGGGGGTCACCATGCGGCGAGGCATCGAGAACGTCTCGGACTCGTACTCGAAGTACTCCTCGCGCCACATGCCGGTGACGATCTTGGCGGCCTCGACGAGTTGGGCCTTGGACGTCTCGGCGTCGACGCCGAAGGCGAGCTGCTCCATGGGGGTCGACCGACCGAGCCCCCACTCGACACGGCCGCCCGAAAGGACGTCGATGGTGGCGACCTTCTCGGCGATGCGAGCCGGGTGCGTGAACCCGAACGGAGCGAGCGTGACGCCGAACCCCAGCTTGATGTTCTTGGTCAGCGCGGACAGAGCACCATGCACGGCCTCGGGGGTCGGGCAGTGCGAGCGGCCCTCGCGGAAGTGGTGCTCCACCAACCACACGGTGTTGAAGCCGAGTTCGTCGCCGTAGACGATCTGCTCGAGGGCTTCCTTGTAGGCCTCCTGTTCGGCCTTGCGCTGGCCGTGCGGGTGCTCGCCCGGCCATGGGCGCGGGACGTCGATCTCATAGAACAGGTCGAGCTTCATCGGATTCCACCATCTCGGTCGGCGTGCGGGTCGTTCGCAATATCGAACAGTTGATCGATATTGCGAAAACCGTACGGTGCGACCTGACGGTGTGTCAACTCTACCTACCAAAATTCTGACGGGTCGTCAGAAACCAGAGCTCGACGGCTCAGGCGGCGGCCGGTTTGCGGCCGGTGATTGTCCAGTGGACGATCCCGACCATGGTCTCGCGTGCCTCTTCCAGCTTCACGCCCCAGGCGGCGAGACCGGCCTGATGCTCGGCCATGTGGGCGAGCATCGAGACCAGCACCGACGCGGCGGCCGCTGGATCATGGTCGGTCCTGTCCAGCGCCGCGAGGCCGTCCCGCAAGCCCTCGGTGACCGGCCCGAGCAGGTCGTTGCGGATCGTGCGGAACCGCTTGTCCCCCTCGGCGATGGCAAGGTCGACGACCCGCATCACGGCGTGGTGGTGGCGCCAGAACCTCAGGAACTCGTCGACAATGGCCTCGGCGGACTCGCGCGCGGCGCGGCCGTTCCAGTTCGCCTCGGTGACCAGTGTCCGTAGGGCCTGGCCGTCATCGACCATCCGCTGGGCCAGCACGAGGATGGCTTCCTCCACGTCCCCGAAGTACTGGTAGAAGGTCGCAGGCGACGTCTCGACGCTGCGCGCGATCTCGACGACCGAGAGGTCCCGATAGCCGCGATTGGCCAGCATCGCCGCCGTCGCGTCGAGCAGTCGATCGCGCGTCTGCCTCCCCCGCTTGCCGGGGATCCGCCCATCGGCAGCACGCAGGTCGGCGTCGATCGTGGTGAGTGTCGAGTCGTCGTTCATGCGAACCAGCGTAGCCGGGAAACCTGACACCCCGTCAGAACTCCATCACCTCTGAGCGACCATGACGTTCCAGGCCCTGAGGAGGTCGCTTGTTGTCGTGAGCGTGGCGAGCAGGCTGAGGGTGTTGTCGATCACCTGGTCCGCGTACTCGACCGGGATGCCGGCGACCGCGTCGCGGGGCACGACGACCTGGTAATCGAGGTTGACTGCGTCCATCACGAGATTGATGACGGCGACGTTCACCGACACGCCGACCACGACAACCGTCGACACGTCGAGGTTGCGCAGCAGGGCATCGAGGTCGGTGCCGGCCATCGGGCCGAGGCCGTGCAACCTCGCCGACACGAGGTCGCGCTCCGCGTCGAACAGGTCCGGCAGCACGGCTGCGGCCGGCGACCCCGGTTCCAGCACGACGTCGGCCTTCGCCGCCGCCATGAACAGCCTCGCGTTGCGGTTGGACCCGTGGCCGTCCGCGCGTCGGTGTGCAACCCCATGTATGACGTCCACACCGACCTGGCGGGCCGCCGGCACCAACTGCCGGACATGGGTCAGCATCGACTGCCGCGCCACGGCCGCCAGTTCCGGAAAGATGGCGGACTCGCCGAGAACGCCGACCTGGCACTCCGAGGTCACCAGCGCGGTGTGCGCCGGATCGACCAACGCTGCGAGGTCCGGTGTCACCATCGGCGGGTCAGGCGGGCGCGGTGTTCAGCAGGCCCCGCCCCGGCGTCTGCGGCAGGTCGAGCGCGGTCACGAGCCCCGGGGCGGCGTCGATCACCGCGGGCAGCGCGGTCACCAGACGCATGGCGGTCGCCTGCAGCCCGGCGGTGTTGTGGTCACCGTCCTCACCCATCATCTGCATGTCGACCGTGTACGTCGGCGAGCCGGTCGCGATGACCCGGTAGCCGCCGTGTCCGGTCGGCTGCGGCCAGTCCGGTGCGAGGTCGTCACGCAACCTGGTCACGTGCTCGAGGATGATCCTCGGCACTCCGTTGATCATGCCCTGCACCTCGAAGCGCAGACCGGCCATCGTGCCCTTCTCGATGTGACCGGCGTCGATGCCGAAGTCCTCGGGTGCCTCGATGGTCTCGTGGACCTCGCGGACCTCGTCCAGTTCGACCCCGAGCCCGGCAGCAAGTTGCCGCACGACACTCCCCCATGCCAGCGTCAGCACGCCGGGAACGAGCAGGAGCGGCGGGTCGCCGTCAGTCGGTTTGCCGAACCCCATGACGTCGAACAGGACGAGGGCGTTGTCGTAGGTCGCGTAGTTCACGACCTCCATGCAGCGCAGTTCATCAATGCGTTCGCAGATCGAGGTCAGCGCCAGCGGCAGCGCGTCGTTGGCCCAGCCTGGGTCCACGCCGTTGACGAAGATCGACGCCCCGCCCTCCGCGGCGGCGTCCAGCACCGGCTTGACCAATTCGTCGGGCAGCCCCGCCGGAAACTGCAGGAACACTGGCGACGACGACACGACGTTCACGCCCGCCCGCAGGATCATGGCGAGGTCCTCGACCGCCTCCATCAGCCGGTTGTCCGCCATCGCCGTGTAGACGACGGCGTCCGGCTTCAGCGCCAGCAGTTCGTCGGCGTCGTTGGTCGCCGCAACCCCGAGCGACCGGCCCAGTCCTGCCAGTTCGCCGGCGTCCTTGCCGACCTTCGACTTCGACGAGACCCACACCCCCACGAGTTCGAGGTCTGGATGGGCGTCGATCCCGGCGATGGCCTTGCGGCCGACGTTGCCGGTGCTCCAGGCGACGACGCGGTAGGTCATTGTCAGGCTCCTCGTGGTCGAACGGTGGCGCGTGCCAAACGGTCGTGCGTGCGATCGGGTTGCGCGGTCAGACGTTTCCTGGCTCCAGATCGGGCAGCGGCAGCCTGAGCACCGGGTACTCGGCACCGCCGTCCACCTCGAGCACCTTGCCGGTGACGAACGAGCCTGCGGACGATGCCAAATACACCATCGCGGCGGCGATGTCCTCGGGATCGCCGAGACGCCGCAGCGGCGTAGCGGTCTCCATCTGGTTCTTGAGTTCCTCGTTCGCGGCCACGATCTCGAGCGCCGACGTCAGCACGGCGCCGACGGCCAGGCCGTTGACCCGGATGCGCGGCGCGACATCCATGGCCAGCAACCGCGTCATGTGCGCGAGCGCGGCCTTGGCGGTCCCGTACGCCAGGTACCCGCGTTCGCTGAGGTGGCCCATCGCCGACGTGACGTTGATTATCGAGCTGTTGTGCTGCTCGAGCAGATGTGGGATCGCCGCGCGTGACAACGTGAGCGCCGTCGTGACGTTGAAGTGGAAGGCCTCCTCGAGGAACTCCTCGGTGGTCTGCATCACCGGCATCGGCAACGTCCCACCGACATTGTTGACCACGATGTCGAGCCGCCCGAAGGCCTCGATCGCGTGATCGACCAGGCCGGCGACGGCCGTAGTGTCGTTGAGGTCAGCCGGCACGACGACGGCGCGACGACCGGTCGCCTCGACCCGTGCTGCGACCTCGTCGAGCTGCTCCTTGGTGCGCGACGAGATGACGACGTCGGCGCCTGCCTCGGCGAAACCGAGGGCGGTCGCAGCACCGAGCCCGCGTCCGGCGCCGGTGATGATCGCGACGCGATCGTCAAGGCGGAAGCGATCAAGGATCATGGCACGACCTCGGCTCGTCAGGACCCGTCCGAGCCTAGCGAGCGAACTAGAACAAGTTTCAGTCGACGGGTTCCGGTGGTCCGAACGAGCCGCTCGCCTCGCCGATCCAGATGGCACTCATGGGTCGCCCCGGCAGCCCCGCCCGGCGCAGTTCGTCGGCCACCGGATGATCACCCAGTTCGATCTCGACGGACACGCCGGAACCGAACCTTCCTTCGCTGCCACCCATGGTGAATTCCGTGACATGCGTGCGGTCGTCCATGACCGTGTACGTCTGCAGGCTCGTCGACGGGATCGGGCGCCGTCCCACTGCCGGTGTCACCAAGCGCATGATCAGCTGATCGTCGCGCGACCATGTGGCCTGCAGGCGGACATCGACCCGGTCGAACGACAGTTGGTCCATGGTTTTGGGGAAGCCCCACAACTGCTGGCCCGCCAGGCACGTGAACCGCTGGTTGACGGGCAGGTGAGTGATGTGGGTGTGCAGCCGCGCCCTTGCGAGATCGACCGCGGACCCGAACCGACTACGGCCCTTCCTACGCACGACGACGGCGATGGCGATCTCGAGGTAGTCCCCGAGGTCGTTGTCGCGGTAGTCGATGGCCGAGACGGTCCACAGCGCGCGTCCGGGCAGGGGCGAGACGGCCTCGAGCCCCGTCCCGGCCAATGCCTGTCGGGCGCCACGCGCCGACCCGAGCACCGTCACGGTGGCGATGCTGGCATCCCGCACGACGACGGGGAAGGTGAGGTCGACCCCGTCGACCGTCGCCGTCAATGGCTCCTGCCCGTTCGTCACCGTTGCCTCCTCGTCGGACGTTCTGCTCGTCACTGTGCCACCAGGACCGTGCCCGGCCGTGCTCCCGTGTCGTGCCCGTGGTCGACGACGACGATGCCGGCGACGACGACGAGAGCGATACCCATGGGAGGCACCCACGGATCGTCGTAGGTCGCCTCATCGGTCACGGCCAGGTCGTCGAACACGACGATGTCGGCAACGGCGCCGACGCGCAACTCGCCCCGATCACGCAGACCGAACGTCCGCGCCGGCAGACTCGTCATCCTCCGGACCCGATCCGCGAGATCCCGGTCGTCGCGCGCGGCCGCAAGCGTTCGCGCGAAGGTGCCCGCGACCCTCGGGTGCTGCCGCCCAGGGGTCGGCAGCCCATCGGAACCGACCATCGCCCATGGCTGACGGCTCATCTCGACGACGTCGTCCATCGCCATCATGTGCAGGACACACGTCAGCGTCGGCTCGTCGAGCAGCAGGTCGCACACCGTGTCCCATGAATCCCCACCCTCGGCCAGTTCGGCGATCGACCGACCGGTGTGCGCCGGATGATCGGTCAGCACCACGCCGTGCCAGCCGCACGCAGCTGCGAAGTCCTGCCACCCCGGCGACCCGTGCTCGTGCTGCATGCGGATGCGGTCCCTTGCCACGCGATCACGCAAGCGGGTATTGCGCTCGGTCAGCGTCCCTGCGTTGGCCCACGGAGGCAGCAGCGCGGCGAGCAGCGTCGACGCTGCGCTGTAGGGATACACGTCGATCGTCACGTCGACCCCATCGGCGCGTGCCTGCTCGATCAGTTCGAGCGTCACGTCGGCCCGACCTCGATAGCGCGCACCGGCGACCTTGTGATGGGAGATCTGGATGCCGACGCCCGCCTCCCGTCCGATCCGCAGCGCTTCTTCCACCGCTTCGACGACGTGGTCGATCTCGTCGCGCAGGTGCGAGGTGTACCGACGACCGTGCCGGTGTAGGACCTCGCCGAGGGCGATCAGTTCCTCCGTGGCGGCGAACTGACCCGGCGGGTAGACGAGGCCTGTGGACATCCCGAACGCCCCGTCGTCCAGCGCCTGCTCGAGCAGACGCCGCATCCTCGCCAGTTCGTCGGCGGTCGGGGCACGGTCCTCGTAGCCGACGACCCCGGCACGCAGGGTGGCATGACCGATCAGTGGCGCCCGATTCACCGGCAGGGCCATGACCGACATCGCCTCGCGGTAGTCGGCGAGTCGCGTGAAGGGACGGGCAACACCTGCACCGAGTGCGGACAGGTACGGGTCGCGATCGAGGCCGGCAGCAGGGTCGGCCGGGAACGGACTGAACCCGCAGTTGCCGCACAACTCTGTGGTCACACCCTGCCGGACCGAGGCGGTATGGATCTCGTCGTGTCCAGGCAGGAACGCAAGCACGTCGGTGTGCGTGTGCACGTCGATGAAGCCGGGCGCGATCATGCTGCCGCCGACGTCGGCGACGCGGATTGCGGCGACGTCGTCGAGTTGACCCGGTCCGGTGATCGCCACGATCCGGTCGCCGGCCACGACGACGTCGGCCTGCACGGCAGGTGCGCCGGTGCCGTCGAGAACCCGGCCACCGCGCAACAGCAGATCGATCGGACGATCCCGGTTCACTGCGATGCTTCGACCTTGCCTGCGGGGACATCCACGCGTCGGAGCAGGAGTATGCCGAGCGTGAACATGCCCCCCAACGCCAGCACCGCGGGACGGCTCGACTCGAAGAGCGCGACCGACACCACGAAGAACAGTGGACTGATGAACGACGCGAACTTCGACAGGATCGAGAACAGCCCGAAGAACTCGCCGCTGCGGTCTGCGGGCAGCATCGAGGCGTACAGGCTGCGGGACAGCGCCTGGCTGCCGCCCTGCACGACTGACACGAGCCATGCCAGCATCCAGAACTCGATGACGGTGTCGAGGACAAAGCCCCAGACGGCGACGACGAGGTACGCCGACAACGCCACGAGGATGCCGCCACGGGTGTCGAGACGATCCGCGAACGCACCGAACGCGCCGGGGCCGACGACGAACGCCGCGCCGGCGATGACCACCTGCAGCAGCAGGATCAGGCCGAGCACAGTTGGCAGGCTGGAGTCCCGCGGGGGCGGCATGACCTCGAACCCGCTGACCGCCGCGATCGTCCCACCGTGCTCGCTGGGGACGTGCGGAACCGGAACGACGGCGAGCACGTGTTCGCCCGCGTTCCGCACGGTGACCCGGATTTCCTCGCCGTACCGGACGGTCGGACTGGACGCGTCGATCCGCCAGACCTCGTCGCCGGCCGCCGGCTGGCCGTCCTCGTCGATTGGGACACCGTCGACGTGTATCTCGAACACGCCGTGTTCGGGCGAGGTCACGTACTCCACGACGACGTCGCGCCCGACATAGTGCAACCCGATCGGCGCGGTGCTGCTCTGGATGACCCTGACCTCGCCCTCGCGCCCCACGAGCTCACCGTCGATGGTCTCGAACGTCGCCTGCCCGCCGGTCACCACAGGAGCCGTGGTGGCAACCTCGCCCTGTCCGGCCCGGGTCGCGGTCGCCTCGTAGGGCGCCTCGGCACGGCCGGCGACGTCGGCGGGCAGCAGGAACCGGGCGCTCAGCCCGACGATGGGTAGCAGGACGATGTTCAACACGATGAACGCGGTGATCCGGGCGTGCCGCCGACCGGTGCCGGCGGGCAGCCGCCCGAACGCCAGCGAGTAGGGGACGCCGCTGAACTGCACGAGCAGGATGGCGAGCAGCAGTTCGGTGCTGCCGAATCCGAGTTCCGCCCCGTACAGGGCGGCGACGCCGATCACCACGTTGATGGCGTCGTTGTAGACGAGGTACGAGATCAGGAACCGGCGCAAGTGCACGTAGTTGCGCAGGTCGGCGATCATCTCGCGGACCTGGGTGAAGATCGCGCGGATGGTCCCGCCAGCCGGGCGCTCCCCGACCGGCGGCGGCTCGGACACGTTGCGCAGCAGTGGCAGCGAGAACACCACCCACCACACCGCCACCGACGCGAACGACAACTTCACGCCGAGGTTGCCGTCCGGGAGCATCAGGATCATGGCCACGTTGGCGGCAAGCAGCAGTCCGCCGCCGGCATACCCGAGCGCATACCCCTGGGCGGACACCCGGTCCTGGTCCACGGGGCGCGCCACGTGGGGCAGCAGCGCGTCGTAGAGCACGTTGGCCGCGCCGAACCCGAGCCTGCCGAACACGAAGAGGATTGAGGCGAGTAGCCAGTCCCCTTCGTCGACGAGCACCATCAGGCCCGTGACGGTCGCGCCGAGGCCCATGAACAACGCGAGCATGCGCTTCTTGGTCGCCGCGATGTCCGAGTAGGCGCCGAGCAAGGGCGAGATGATCGCGGTGACGATCAGCGCGATCGACGTCGTCAGCGAGAACGCCTGGGTGGCGCGCGCCGCCGACGGGAACGAGGCGCCGGCAACCGTCGAGTAGTAGACCGGAAGGACGGCAGCGACGATCGTGGTCACGAACGCCGAGTTGGCCCAGTCGTACAGGATCCAACTACGGATCTGTTTGCGGTAGCCGACGTCATCGGCATCGTGCACCGCGCTCATGGCCCGCTCCCGATCCGGTCGACGCAGCCTAGAAGGCCCCACCTCCGCGAGCGTGCGATCGCCCGACGCTGCCCACGGTGAACGCCCGCTCGGCGAGCCAACCGGCGAGTATCGTGAGGGCGATCGGAAACCTCGAGGTGCCACATCCGTATCGCGACGTGGAACGTGTGGTGGCGGTTCGGGCCATGGGAGCGGCGCGAACCATTGATCACCGCCGAGTTGCAGCGGGTCGATGCCGACGTGGTCTGCCTGCAGGAGGTGTGGACCGACGTCGACGAAGTGGCGAGTCCGGTCGCTCCACGGGTGGAGATCCTCGGACCCGGCGACACCGAGGTGGCGATGTCGGAGACCGCCCGACTGGCCGAGGCCTGCGGCTATGGGGACCACCGCTTCTCCTGGAGGTACGCCCACGAGGGAGTCGCCTTCGGCAATGCGATCCTGACACGCTGGCCGATCGCTTCCGTTGTGGCCCTGCCGCTTCCGACCGTGGCCGGGTTCGAGGAGCACCGCACCGTCCTGCTCGTGCACGTCGACACTCCGGAAGGCCTGCTGCCGGTGGCGACGACACATCTGAACTTCCGCTGGGACCAGGGCGACATCCGATGCCTGCAGGTCGACTCGACGTGCCGTTTCCTGGCTGAGCATGCCGACCGCCGCGACCTCCCAGTCGTGCTGACCGGCGACATGAACGCCGAGTCGTCGTCGGACGAGATGCGCCGACTGACGGGCCGTGCGCCCGTGCCGGTGCGCGACCTCGGGTTCCTCGACGCGTGGGAGGTCGGCGGACGGGGCGACGGCCACACCTGGACCCGACAGAACACGCATGCGGCACAGATCTCGACCGAGGCCGACCGCCGCATCGACTACGTCTACGTGGGGTATCCCGACCTGACCAGCCGACGGGGTCTGATCACCAGTGCCGAACGGTTCGGCATGACCGCAACGGACGGCATGCACCCTACCGACCACTTCGGCGTGGTAGCGGACCTGGCGACATGACCGGGCCACCCCGGTACCGAGGTCGTCATCGAGGTCGGCTCGTTGTGGCAGCCGTGGCGACGGTGGCCCTCGTGCCTGCGTGTGTCGCGGACTCGACCGCTCCGGACGACGAACGGGCTGGTCCACCCGCGACGTCGTCTGCGTCCCCGTCCGAGCCGGTCACCGTGGAACCGGCCGGACGGGGCACCATCGTCATGTGGGGCCGCAATGCGGTGCATGCCGCCACGGTCGACGACGTACGCGCACTCGACGGCGTTCTCGCGGCGGCGTTCACCCGCTCCGACACCGTCGGCCTCGTCGGCACGAGAGCCACCGATGGCAGCGCGGTGACGGCGCTCGAGCCGGGGTGGCAGATTCCGGTCGAGGTCGCGGCCGTCGATCCCGCGGACCACGTTGCCATCATGGACGACCTCGACGCCGCCAAGGAGGTCGTCACCGGACTGCAACCGGGCGAGGCGCTGCTGAGTCAGATGTCCTCGGAGTTGCGGGGCATCGGCACCGGCGGGCGGGTCGACCTCGCAGGACTTGCCGACCTGCTCGTCGTCGGGGTCGTTCCGGACGGCGTGGTCGGGCGCGCCGAGGTCGTCATCCACCAGGCCGATGCCGACGCCGCAGGCCTGGAACCCGATGGCTCGATCATCGTGCGTCACCAGCGGGACCGGGGGACTCCGACAGACGACCTGGTCACCAGTATCGGGCAACTGTTCCCCGAGGATGCTGCGGTGCGGGTCTTCGACGCGGACGCCGACACCGAACCCCGACGGGCGCCGCTGATCCTGTCGCTGCCTCAGGTCAAGGAACGGTTCGGCGAGTTCGCCTACCGGCCACAGCCCGGCCAACGTGAGCTGGTGCCCGACCGGGCGTTCGTCGACGGCAACATCGTGAGCGCCGACGTGCCCCTGCTGGGATCGGTGCTGTGCCACCGACTCATCATCGACGACCTCAGGGCTGCACTCCAGCAGATCGTCGACGGCGGGTTCGGGGACGACATCGACCCGTCGAGGTACGCCGGGTGCTTCTACCCCCGCCGGATCAGCACGGACGGTGCCAGCCTGTCACGGCACAGTTGGGGCATCGCCATCGACATCAACGTCGACCTTTCTCTGCCAGGGCTCGGGCCACCACCCCGCGAGGAGATCGTCGACATCTTCGGCCGTCACGGGTTTCGCTGGGGCGGCGACTTCCTCCATCCCGACAACCACCACTTCGAGTGGGTCGGCGAGGCCGCCGCCACCCGCCCAACCCCCCAGGACTCGCCAACCTGATGTGAATACGTCCACACGATGTGAGTCAGTCCAACATGCGGGACCGATCCACATCGCTTGGACGAACTCACATCGGCTTGGGGTGGGGTGGACGCACGGTCGCGGCGGCGGGGCGGTGTTGCTCGGTACGGTCCGACGCGAGGCCGCACATCCATTCACTGATTCGAGGTCGACCGCGTGACCAGCCCTGCCCCGACTGCGCTGGCGAGGACCCTCGTCACCGAACTGTTCGACGACGCGGCGCTCTTCCCCCCGGCCAAGGCACCGATGGAGGCAGCGCTCGGCCTGCACGTGCTGGCGGCGCGTTCGTCGTGGGGGTTCGCACAGGGCCGATTCCTCGTCCCGGCGGGCGCTCTGGACACGCTCGTCACCGAACGCCGACACCTCGAATTCCTCAGCCCGCTGGCGATCGGCATCATCGTCGGCTCGCCGGCCGATCCGGACGCATCCTCACCGTTGGACGACGTCCTGACCGGCGCGGGGCGAGTCACGCATGCTGACCGTGCCCTCACCGTTGAACTGGTCGAGTACCGGCCGGCGGATCAGACCGCCACAGGGATCGCGTACGCCGCCCAGCAGCTGGCCGAGGTCGCCACCGGGCTCGGTGCGGCCGCCTTCGTCGAGGTCGCCGTCGCGGGCGCCGACGCCGCGGACGTGCCTGCCCGCGTCGGTGCGCTGCACGGCATGGGCGTCGGCGCCAAGGTGCGGTGCGGCGGCCTCGACGCTGCCATGGTCCCGACCCCCGATGCACTGGCCCAGTTCGTCGCCGCCTGCGTGCAGACCGACCTGCCGTTCAAGGCGACCGCCGGTCTGCACCACGCGCTGTCGGCATCCGACGGCGACCGGCGGTTCGGCTACCTCAACCTGCTGGTTGCGACCGTGCTGGCCCACCGCGGCGTCGACCTCGCCACGATCGCTGAAACCTTGGTGCTCGACCACGTGCGAGCAACACCCGACGGGCTGCATCTGAACGGCCACGACGTCACGCGCGTCGACGTCGCCGCGGCTCGCAGCCGGTTCGTCGCCTTCGGGACATGCTCGTTCACCGAACCGCTTGCCGACCTGCGCGGCATTCCTGGCATGACCACGGAGGACCGATGAAGCCGATTCCATGGCTCGACCTGCGACCGGACGATCCGTTCGGTCTTGCAGCCCTGCCGTACGGCGTGGCCCGGGCGGAGCACACGACCCATGTCGTCGTGCGGATCGGCGACAACGCGATCGACCTCGCCGTCCTCGCGGCCACCGGGGCGTTCGACGATGTCACCGGGGTCACCCCTGACATGTTCGACGGCAACCTCGACCGGTTCATGGCGGCGGGCCGCGCCACCTGGAAGGCCGTCCGTTCCCGGCTGCAGGACCTGCTCAGCGAAGGAGGGCAGGCCGACCTCACCGACGACGATGTCGTACGCGGCCGGGGACTGCACCCGGTCGACGGACTGACACTGGTGCAGCCGTTCACCGTTGCCGACTACGTCGACTTCTACTGCTCGATCAATCACGCGACGAACATGGGCAGAATCCTGCGGCCCGACGACGAACCGCTGCTGCCCAACTGGCGCCACCTGCCGATCGGCTACCACGGCCGGTCGGGGACCATCGCCGTCACCGGGACCGACGTCGTCCGGCCCAACGGTCTGCGCGCGGGCCCCGACGCGCCGACGTTCGGGCCGACCCGTCGCATGGACTTCGAACTCGAGGTCGGGATGGTCGTCGGCGGGGCGTCATCGATCGGCAGCCCGGTCGACATCGACGCGTTCGACGACCATGTCTTCGGCCTGTGCCTCGTGAACGACTGGTCGGCTCGCGACATCCAGGGCTACGAGTACCGGCCGCTGGGTCCGTTCCTCGGCAAGTCGTTCCTGACGTCGATCGCCGCATGGGTGCTGCCACTCGATGCCGTCGCCCCCGCCTTCAGGCAGCCGCCAACACAGGATCCAACCCCGGCCGACTATCTGCGCGCCGACCGGGACTGGGCCGTCCCGATCCGCCTCGAGGTCCTGCTGCAGACCACCGCGATGCGCGACTTGGGTCAGAACGCGGTCGTGATCGCAGCGACCGACTTCGTCGACATGTACTGGACGCTCGCACAGATGCTTGCCCACGCGACGATCAACGGCGCCAGCCTGCGGACGGGCGACCTCTTTGCAAGCGGGACCGTCTCTGGGACCGAACCCAGTACGTACGGCTCGATGATGGAGTTGTCCTGGGGCGGGCAGGAACCGATCGACCTGCCGTCCGGCGAACACCGGACGTTCCTCGAGGACGGCGACACGATCACGCTGCGAGGCGTGACGACCCTGGCCGACGGCACCGCTGTGGGATGGGCCGACGTCACCGGCACGATTCGTCCGCACGTCGACCTGCCGGCGGCGACACCCTGACCCTCACGCCCGCTCGAACACGAGCGTTCTCCACACGGGACGGGAGCGGTCGTCGACAAGACGGAACCCGGCATCGGCAAGGAACGTGACCATGTCCGGGATCGGGTGTGCGAAGGCACGGAACTGGCGGCGCCGCACAGCCAGCCAGCCATTCGACAGGGCCAGGAACGCCCGAATCCACCACGTGTCCTTCGGCACGGTCAACACCACGACGCGGCGACTGTGGTCGGCGACCGCGCCGAGCATCATGGTGAGGTCCGGGTAGCAGCACAGGACCCGGTGCGCGACGACCACGTCCGCAGGATCGATGCCGTCTGCGGCATCCACGAAGTCGGCGACATGACGTTGCACCTGGCGCTCGAGGCCGTGCTCGCGCAGGAGGGCGGTCGCCTCGGACTCCCAGTTGCCGGACAGGTCGACGTTGGTTGCCTTCGCGGCACCCGCCTCGAGCAGCGCGATGTGGATCTGACCGACACCTCCACCGACCTCGAGGATCGAGGCACCGTCGATGCCGCGCCCGATCACGGACTCGACCACGTTGTCGGCCGCCAGGCTCAGACCACGGTTACGAAACCTGCGCGCGACCCGCCCCGCCTCGCGGCCGTCGAACAGCTCCGAGTACTCCTCCGGGTAGCAGCAGTTGCCCACCACGCACCTCGATGTCGCCCGTGCCCGGCCACCCACCAACGGGATGTCAGAGGTTGCCGCGCTCTGCCTGTGCTCGCTCGATGGAGATGAACAGTGCCTTGAAGTTTCCCACGCCGAAGCCGGTGGCACCATGACGCTGGATGACCTCGTAGAACAGGGTGGGGCGGTCCTCGACGGGTTCGGTGAAGATCTGCAGGAGGTAGCCCTCGTCGTCGCGGTCGACGAGGATGCCGAGTTCCTGCAGTTCGTCCCACGCCTCGTCGATGTCACCGACCCGAGCGCGTGCATCGACGTAGTAGGTGTCGGGCACGGTGAGGAACTTCACGCCACGCGCCCGCATGTCGCGGACGGTTTCGACGATGTTGCCGCTGGACAAGGCGAGGTGCTGCACACCGGGACCGCGGTAGTGATCGAGGTACTCCTCGATCTGGGACTTCTTCTTGCCCTCGGCAGGTTCGTTGATCGGCAGCTTGATGCGGCCCTTGCCGTCCCAGATGACTTTGGACATCAGGGCCGTGTACTCGGTGGAGATGTCCTCGTCCGAGAAGTGGCGGAACTGGGTGAACCCGAAGACGTCCGCGTACCACTTGGCCCAGTAGTCCATCTTGCCGAGTTCGACGTTGGCCACGACGTGGTCGATGCCGGACAGGCCGACGGGTCGGGCGATCGGGTCGTCGTCAACCGTGCGGAAACCGGGCATGTACACACCCGAGTAGTCGTCGCGCTGGACGAACGCGTGCAGCGTGTCCCCATAGGCCTTGACGGCACCGACGACCACCTTGCCGTGCTCGTCCTCGATGACCACAGGCGCCTTGTGGGCGGCAGCGCCGCGCTCGACGGCAAGGCGGAAGGCTTCCTCGGCATCGGGCACCTGGAACGCCACCGTGCGGACACCGTCACCGTGCAGCGCTTGGTGCTGTGCAATCTCGGAGATCGGCGACAGCGCGCTCATCAGCACGAACCGGATACCGCGCTGCTTCAGGACGTAGGACGCCCGGTCGCGCACCCCGGTCTCGGGACCGGCATAGGCGACGAACTCGAAGCCGAACGCGTGCCGGTAGTAGTGGGCGGCCTGCTTGGCATTGCCGACCCAGAACTCGATGTGGTCGTACCCCTTGATCGGGAAGCTGTCCGTGCTGGTGCTCATCGGTACTCCTGCAGGTCGGTCAGTGCCGGCCGGACCACGACCATGCGTACGCCGCGTCCTCGGCGTCGCGCGCGGCAGGGCCGAGGTCCAACGGACGGAACGTATCGACCATCACGGCCAGTTCCTCGGTGGCCTCTGCACCAATGGACGCCTCGACCGAGCCCGGTTGGGGCCCGTGCGTGAACCCAGCGGGGTGCAGCGACAGCGACCCCTGCCTGATGCCGGCGCCCTTGCGGCTCATGAAGTCGCCATCGACGTAGAACAGAACCTCGTCCGAATCGACGTTGGCGTGGTTGTACGGCGCGGGGATGCCTTCGGGGTGCCAGTCGAACTTTCGTGGCACGAACGAACAGATGACGAAGTTCGGGCCGGCGAAGGTCTGGTGGACCGGCGGCGGCTGGTGGATGCGGCCGACGATGGGTTCGAAGTCGTGGATCGAGAACGCATACGGATACAGGCACCCGTCCCATCCGACGACGTCGAAGGGGTGGTTGGCGTAGGTGTAACGCGTCACCCCGTTGCGGTTGCGGACCAGGACCTCGACGTCCTCGCCGTCGACGAGCAGCGGGTCGGTCGGGCCGCGCAGGTCACGTTCGCAGTAGGGGGCATGCTCGAGGAACTGGCCGCGCTGCGACAGGTACCGGGCGGGCGGGCCGACGTGGCCGCGGGACTCCACGATCAGCGCGCGGACCTCGCCGTCGACCACCCAGCGGTGGTTCGTCGAGGTCGGGATGACCAGGTAGTCGCCTGCCCCGAAGGGGATCGCGCCGTATGTCGACTCGAGGCTGCCGCTACCGGCCTCGATGAACACGATCTCGTCGCCGCTGGCGTTGCGGTACAGCGGCGAGTCCTCGTTGGCGGCCACGTAGGACATGCGGATGTCCTCGTTGCCCATCAACAACTGCCGGCCGGTGATGACGTCGCCGCCGACCTTCAGGTCGTGGGACAGGAAGTGCCGCGGCAGCAGCGGGTGGTTGGGCGTCAGCTCCTGAGGCTCGAGGTCGACGACCTCGGCAGCCACGATCGCCGTGGGCAGTCGGCGGTGGTACAGCAACGAGGAGTCGGACGAGAACCCTTCGGCTCCCGCCAACTCCTCGGCATACAGGGCACCATCCCGGGTGCGGAACTGCGTGTGGCGCTTCGCAGGGATCTCGCCGACGCTGCGGTAGAACGGCATGGACCACCCCTTGATCGCCTGTGGGCAGGTTGGACCCCGGTGTGCGCTGGCGCAAGGGTCTGTACGCATACCGCGCGTCCGAAGGGGTGGCTTCCTTACCGGCCGTCAGCGGTGTCGTGGCGACCTCCCGGAGGTCTCGCGAGGTCGCCTGAGGCCGGTCAGCGCAGCAGCAGGTGGCCCAACCGACGGTGGGCGAGCGCCATGCCTGCCGTGCCGAGCACCATCAGCACGGCGACGTGGCCGACGATGCTGAGGTCAAACGTCCCCAGCGTGCAAGCCCGGACGACCTCCACACCGTGGTACAGCGGCGAGAACCGCGCGACCGCCTGGATCGGACCCGGGTACACGTCGATCGGATAGAAGGTCGCCGAGAACAGGAACAGCGGCAGCGTGACCAACTGGACCAGGTCGAAGTCCTGCCACGACCGCATGAACGTCGAGGCCGCCATGCCCATCCCGGCGAACGCGTACCCGATCAGCAGCGTGGCCGGTACGGCCAGCACCGCACCGATGGCCGACCGTAGGAGCCCTGCGACACCTGCGACCGCAAGGAACGCGACGGCGTACAGGCCGCCGCGCAGCAGGGCGTAGCCGACCTCGCCGATCGCGATGTCGATGGGACGCATCGGGGTCGCCAGGACGGCGTCGTACACCTTCGCGAACCGCAGCTTGAAGAAGATGTTGGTCGTGGATTCGAACACCGCGCCGTTCATCGCCGACGCCGCGAGCAGTGCCGGCGCGACGAACAGGGCGTACGAGATCGGCTGCCCGTCGGGTCCCGGGACCTCACCGACGAGACCCGACAGGCCGACCCCCATCGCGAACAGATAGAAGACCGGCTCGAAGAACCCGGATACGAGGACGAGCCAAGACCGCCGGTGCACGAGCATGTTGCGCTGCAGCAGGTGGACCGCGCCCCGGCCAGGGGCGCCCGGGCGCCCGAGCGATCGCTCGCGTGGCGCGACCACGGCGGTGTCCGACGTCATGGCTGCAACTTCGTCGCGAACGTGCGGAACGCCAGGAAGGTGCCCATGACCAGAACGAGCACGAGCACGCCGACGTGCAACACGACCGGCCACGCAGGTGCCGTGCCGAACGCCCACGCTCTGCTGAGTTCCACGCCGTGCCACAGGGGTGTCACCGCGGCGAGTGGCTCGATCCAGTCGGGTAGTTGGGACACCGGGAAGAAGGTCCCCGAGAACAGGAACATCGGCACGATCCCGAAACGAAACAGCGCGGGCAGGCCCTGGTCGTCGTCGAGGTTCGACGAGTAGGCCGTCACCCCTGCGGTGAACGCGATACCAGTGACCGTGGCCGGCAGGACCGCCGCCAGCGCCTGCACCGGCGACAGCACGCCGAGCACGACCGAGACGACCGCGAACGCTCCTGTCGTCATCAGCACCCGGATGCCGGCCCAGCCGAGGTGGCCGAGCACCAGCTCCGGGACCGTCACCGGGGTCGACAGAATGGCGTGGTAGGTGCGTCGCCACTTGATCCCGGCGAAGACGACGAACGAGCCCTCCCCCGCGCCGGTCTGCATGGCGGCTGCGGCCATCAGTCCTGGGGCCAGGAACTCGATGTAGCGCAGGCCATCGAGATCCCCCGTCCCGGTGTCGTCCACCAACGTGCCGAGCCCCATCCCCATGGCGGCCAGGTACAGCAGGGGGATGAGGAAGGTCGAGGCGACGCTGCCTCGCCACACCCGTTTGTAGACCCGGGCGTTGGCCTCGACCACACGCCACACGCGGCTCGGTGCTGACGGGGGCCGAGCGGCAACCTGGTCGTGGACGACGGTGGATGCCATGCGTCAGTCCACGAGCTGGCGGCCGGTGAGCCGCAGAAAGACGTCCTCCAGCGTCGACCGCCTCGTCACAACCGCGGTCGGCCGCATGCCGGTGTCGTAGACCACCGACGAGGCGGCATCGGCGTCCGCGGTGTAGACCAGGATCCGGTCCGGCAGTTCCTCGATCCGGTCGCCGAGCTGCTGCAGCTGCGGGATGGCGCCGGCGACATCGTCCTCGGCGAACCTCAACTCGAGGACCTCCCTGCTGGAGTGCTCGGCAATCAGATCGCGTGGAGATCCCGCTGCAACGATCGTGCCCCGATCCACGACGACCAGCCGGTCGCAGAGCTGCTCCGCCTCGTCCATGTAGTGGGTGGTCAACAGCAGCGTCACGCCCTGCTGCTTGAGTCGGTAGAGCCGGTCCCACAGCACGTGCCTGGCCTGCGGGTCGAGCCCGGTCGTCGGTTCGTCGAGCAGCAGGAGGTCCGGGTCGTTGATCAGCGACCGCGCAATCGTGAGCCGGCGCTTCATGCCACCGGACAGCGGTTCGACGGTGTCCTTGGCGCGCTCGTGCAGTTGTACGAACTCGAGCAGGTCGGTGGTTCGCTTGCGGATCACGTCCCGCGGCATGTTGAAGTAGCGGCCATAGACCAGCAGGTTCTCCTCGACGCTCAGTTCCTGGTCGAGGCTGTCCTCCTGCGGGCACACCCCGAGCCGCGCCCGGATCGCCGGCCCGTCGCTGGCCGGGGACATGCCGAGCACGGTCAGGTTCCCCTCGGTGACCGGCGACACCGCCGCGATCATCCGCATGATCGACGACTTGCCTGCACCGTTGGGCCCGAGGAACCCGAATGACTCCCCCGGCTGGACCTCGAAGTCGATGCCGTCGACGGCGGTGAAGTCGCCGAAGCGCTTGGTGAGCCCGCGCGCCTCGACGAGCGCGCCCGAACCCGCGGGACCAGAATCCGTGGAGGGCGACATGGCCGCGAACGCTACCCCCGCCGGACCTACTCGGGGGTGCCGAGGGCAGGGATGCCGTTCCAGAGCAACGTCACCAGGGCGTCGACGAGGTCGTCGCGGGACAGCTCGCCGGTTGCGAGCCACCAGTCCGCGACGGCCTGGGCGGCGCCGATCATCGCGTGCGCGACCACACGGGGAGCGCGCGGTCGAAGGCCGAAGCGCTCGTACTCCTCCTCGACGATCTGGGTCACGCGGTCGGCGAGTTGGTAGGTGAAGTCGCCGACGGTCTGCGACACCGCCGGGCGTTCGGCGGTTGCCCTGCCGAGCAGGAAGCGGTACAGCTCCGGGCGCTCCTCGATCGCCTCGAGGAAGGCTTCGACCGTGCGCCGGATGCGATCCCGGGGGTTGCTGGCTTCGGACTCGACCTCGGCGCTCAGCCGCTCCATGAGTTCGGTGGCGGCGCGGCGCGCGAGCGCCTCGTACAGGCCGCCCTTCCCGCCGAAGTGCCGGTACAGGATGGGCTTGGTGACGCCGGCCTCGGCGGCGACGTCCTCCATCCGCACCGACGCGCCATGTACCTCCACCGCGCGAGCGGCCGCCTGCAGCAACTGCTCCCGCCGGGCCGGATCGCGGCGGGGCACCGCGTCGGACATGACGGCGTCCTCGGCCCCGGTGCTTCTACCAGCCATGTCCCACCGCGTGGTTGACGTCGAGTGTTACTATCGGTAACGTTACCAGGAATAACAGCCCCTGTCGACCATCGTCACGGATACCGCCATGGATTTCTCCCTCACCGACGAGCAACGCGAACTGCAGGCGTGGGCCCACGACTTCGCCGAGAACGAGATCCGCCCCGTCGCCTCCAAGTACGACCAGACCAGCGAGTTCCCCTGGCCGGTCGTCAAGAAGGCCGCCGAGGTCGGCCTCTACGGCATCGACATCTACCTCCAGCACCAGGCCGACCCGACCGGCCTGACCCTCCCCCTCATCATGGAGGAGATCTTCTGGGGCTGCGCCGGCATTGGCCTCGCCATCTTCGGCTCGGGCCTGCCGCTCGCGGCGCTCGCCGGCAACGGCACCCCCGAGCAGTTGATCGAGTTCGGCCCGCGCATGTTCGGCACACCCGAGGACCCCAAGGTCGCCGCGTTCGCCGTCAGCGAACCCCAGGCCGGCTCGGACGTCCGCAGCCTGCGCACGCGTGCCGTCCTGAAGGACGACGAGTGGGTCCTCAACGGCCAGAAGGTGTGGATCACAAACGGCTCGGTGGCCGACACCTACGTCGTCGTAGCAACCGTCGACCCGAAACTCGGCCACCGCGGGCAGGCCAGCTTCATCATCACCTCCGACGATCCCGGTATCCGTGCGGGCAAGAAGGAGGACAAGCTCGGCATCCGCGCCTCCGATACGGCCGAGGTCATCCTCGACGACTGCACGATCCCCGCGGATCGCGTGCTCGGCGGCGTCGACAAGCTCAACCACAAGCTCGACAAGGCCCGCTCCGGCGAGTCAACCAAGTCGTCCGCGGCCCTTCGCACGTTCGAGACCACCCGCCCGTTCGTCGCGGTGATGGCGGTCGGTGTCGCCCGCGCCGCGGTCGAGTTCGCCACCGCTTACGCGAAGGAGCGCGAGGCCTTCGGAAAGCCGATCGCGGAGCACCAGGCCATCGCCCACATGCTGGCCGACATGGCCGTCGAGGTCGAGACGGCTCGCCTGCTGACGCACAAGGCGGCATGGCTCGCGGCGTCCGGTAACGAGTTCAAGCTGGCCGAGGGCTCGATGTCCAAGCTGCACGCAGCCCGTGCCGCGCGCCACGTCACCGAACGGGCCGTCCAGGTGCTCGGCGGCTACGGGTTCGTGAAGGACTTCCCGGTCGAGAAGTGGTACCGCGACTCCAAGATCTTCGACATCTTCGAAGGCACCGAGCAGATGCAGCAGAAGGTCATCGGCCGGGCGCTGCGCGCCGCCTACTGAACCGCCCACCACACATCACACACCTTCCAGAAGGGGATCACCCATGAGCGAGAACGAGATCGACCTCGACGCCATCGCCGGCAACCAACTGGCCGAGATGGTCAAGTCCACCAACGACGAGCAGCTTCGCGAGGCCATCCGTCTCGTGGGCGTTGACCGGGCGCTGACCCGGATCTTCAGCGAGATGCAGGAACGCTTCAAGCCCGGTGCCGCCGGCGGGACCGACGCCGACGTCGTCTTCGCCATCGCCGACGCCGATGCCGTGTACCCCTACCACGTCAAGATCGACGGCGGTACGTGTAAGACCGGTGCCGGGGAACTCGACGACCCGCGCGTCCGCCTTCAGCTGCAGCTGCCCGTGTTCCTCGAGCTCATCACGAATAACCTCAGCGGCCCGATGGCGTTCATGTCCGGCAAGCTGAAGATCGAAGGCGACCTGATGCTCGCCTCCCGCCTCATGGGCTTCTTCGAGGCCCCGAGCGCCTGACCCCCCCCGATTCCGGAGCGCCCAGTCCATGAGTGATGCGTCCGTCACCGTCGTCGTCGAGATCCCCAAGGGATCCCGCAACAAGTACGAGATCGACCACGACTCCGGTGCAATCTGGCTGGACCGTCACCTGTTCACGGCGACCCAGTACCCGGCCGACTACGGGTTCGTTCCCGACACGCTGGCCGGTGACGGCGATCCGCTGGACGCCCTGGTACTGCTCGACGAGCCGACCTTCCCTGGCGTGCACATCCGGGCCCGTGCCATCGGCGTGTTCTGGATGCGTGACGAGGCCGGCCCCGACGCGAAGCTGCTGTGCGTCCCCGAGTCCGACCCCCGGTGGTCGCACCTGGACGACCTCGACGACGTCCCCGAGCACCTCAAGGCCGAGATCACCCACTTCTTCGAGATTTACAAGGCCCTCGAGCCAAGCAAGCACACCCAGATCGATGCCTGGCAGGACCGCACCAAGGCGATCGAGACGATCGTCGACGCCCGTGAACGCTTCGCCCGCGAGCACGCCAACTGACGGGTCAGTCGACCCCGGGAACCCTCGGGTGACCAACGCCGTCGACCCGCTGCTCGATCGCGGCCATCGCCGCGAGCACCAGGTCGTCGCGCCACCATCCGGCCAGCACCTGGACGCCGACCGGCAGCCCGGCCGACCCCTGCTCGCACGATTTCACGACGCGCTCGACGAGGTCGAGACCGGGTGAGCGTTCGCACTCCTCGCCCGGCCGCACGCGGGTGACCGGGACGACGCCGGCTGGCAGCCCCGTGAGGTTCGCGAGGAAGGTGAACGTGCTGGCGAAATACATGTCGTTGAACCGGCCATGCGGCAGTGCGGGCAGCGCGTGCGGGGGGCACACCACGACGTCGACGTCGTCGTGGAACTGTGTGGCCAGCCGCCGCAGCATCTGCTGGCGGCGGATCAGCCAGTCGCCGAACTCGTCGACGCTGAGCCTGCCCGCCATCTCGGTGATGACCGCCACGTTGCGGTTACCGGCGGCGCGCAGCACCTTCCCGAGGCCGCGTCCGACCACACCGGGCACCCGCCCCATGAGGCTGATCCGCTTCAGCACGTCGCTCAGCGGATCGTCGCCCGTCAGCCGCACGGCGTGGCGAAAGCCGTCGCCACCGAGCATCTTCGCGAACAGCGCGAAGGTCTCCTCGGCATCCGGCGGCCGCCACTCGACCATCGTGGCGCCGGCATCCTCGAGTGCGGCCGCTGCCTCTTCGACGGCCCGCCGCACGGCGGGGGTCGGCGCGATCCCGCCGTCGTCGACGGCGAGGCCGACGCGCAGGCTCCCGACGTCCACCGCTCCGGGGTCCTGCCAGGCGAGGGGCGGGACATGCGGCTCGCGTGGCAGCGGGTCGCCATGCTCGTCGGCCATCACGCGCAACCCCAGTACGACGTCCTCGACGGTGCGTGCCAAGGGCCCGGTCATGGAGACGATGTTCTCCTGCCATGCGGGAATGTCCTCCGGACGGTCGCCGTGCGGCAACCGGTACTCGGTGACCTTGATCGTGGCGATGCCGTTGTAATGCGCAGGTACGCGCAAGCTCCCGCCGATGTCCGCGCCGATCCCGAGCGGCGACCCGAGCGATGCGATCAGGGCACCCTCGCCGCCGCTCGAACCGCCCGGTGTCCGCTCGAGGTCCCAAGGGTTGTTGGTCCGGCCGAACGTGGGGTTGTGGGTCTCGGTCTGCAGCAGCATCACCGGGATGTTGGTCTTCACGAACGGGATCGCCCCAGCCGCGCGGAGGCGGTGCAGGATCGGGCCCTCCCTCGTGGCGCGATGCCCCACGCGGCTCCGCAGTCCCCAGGTCGTCGGGGTGTCCTCGACGAGGAACTCGTCCTTGATCGACATCGGCACGCCGTGCAACGGGCCGAGCTCGTCGCCGCTGGCGACCGCCTCGTCCGCCGCGGCAGCCTCGGTTCTGGCGCGCTCGTACATCCGAAAGATCACCGCGTTGATGACCGGGTTCACCGACTCGGCACGTTCGATGTGCGCCTCGAGCACCTCCCGCGACGACACCTCCTTCGCCGCGATCCGCCTCGCCAACTCCGTCGCAGTCTGCTCGACCAGCGAACCCATACCCGCTCCTCGTCATGTCGAGGTCAGCCTACGGCCGCGGACCTCCCTGCCGAGCCGTTACCCTCGCGCACCGGCCGAATACTGGCCGGTATGACGCGCGCTTTCGAAGGAGTGGGCGATGGCCTGGGATCTTCTGCTGACCGGCGGCCTGGTGTTCGATGGGCACGGCGGGCCCGCCCGGCGCGAGGACCTCGCCATCGCCGGCGGGCGCGTGGCTGCCCGCGGCATCGACCTTCCCCGAGACAACGCCGACCGCACGATCGACGTCACCGGCCGCTGGGTGATGCCTGGCCTGCTCGACATCCACACACACGTCGATCTCGAGGTCGAGGTCGACCCGTCCCTGTCCGAGGTCACCAGGCACGGCACGACCACGACCGTCATGTCCAACTGCTCGCTCGGCCTGGCGTTCGGGGCGCAGTTGCGCAACGGCGAGAACCCGATCGTCGACTGCTTCGCGCGCGTGGAGAACATCCCCAAGTCGGTGCTGCAGAAGGTCGTCGACAAGGTCGACTGGCACGACCAGGCGGGCTATCTCGATCACCTCCGGTCGCTGCCGCTCGGCGCCAACGTCGTCCCGATGATCCCGCACTCGATGCTGCGCTGCGAGGTCATGGGCCTGCAGGGCTCGGTCACCCGCGACCCCTCCCCGGCGGAACTGGGCCGCATGGAGGAACTCGTCGACGAAGGCATGCGGCTCGGCTACGCCGGCTTCTCGACCGACGCCCTGCCATTCCACTACCTCGCCAATCACCCCAACCGCCGCAAGAAGATCCCGACGCAGTGGTCGACCAGGGCCGAATTGAAGCGCCTCCTCGACGTGGTCCGCAGGTACGACCGGGTGTGGCAGGCCACTCCTGCGAAGGACTCGCCGGCGGACACGCTCCGAACGATGCTGTTCACGTCGGGCCGCCTGTACGGCAAGCGCCTGAAGACCACGGCAGTGGCCGCGCTCGACGTCCACTCGGACCGTTCGCTGCTACCGCTGGCCCGGTTCATGAACTGGCTGCTGAACACGGACCTCGTGGACGGCGACTTCCGACTGCAGGCCCTGCAGGGTCCGTTCAAGGTCTGGGGTGACGGGCCCGTCACGCCGCAGTTCGAGGAGATCGACGTCCTGCGGGAACTGAACGAACCCGACCTCGACGAAGTCGCCGTCCGCCGGGCCATCATCGACGACCCGCACTGGCAGGAACGGTTCCGTGTGATGTGGATGCACGGCAAGGACGGCAAGGGTCTTGCCGGACTCCGCCGACGCCTGCGCCTCGAGGACTACACGATCACCCGCGACCTCGACGACATGGTCGTCGACGGCACGACGCCGGTCGCGGCATGGGACCGCCGCAGCTTCGGGGACATCCATCGTGCCGCCGTCCGCCACCAGCGTGGCGAACCCACCGCCCGCGACGGCCAGGAGCGCGCAGCATTCGACCGCATGCCGCCCCTACGTGACGAGGCCGACTTCGTCATCCACCTGTTTCGCGAGTACGACCTCGACCTGCGCTGGTGGATGGTCGCCGCGAACCGCGACGACCGGAACATGCGCCGGGCGCTGTTCGACGACCATATGCTGCCGGGCTTCAACGACTCCGGCGCGCACCTGACCAACATGGCGTTCTACGACGCCAACCTGCGCGGTCTGAGGTACGCCGCCCAGGAAGGGCCGGCCACGCTGGCCCGACACGTCAGCCGGCTGACCAAGCAGCCCGCGGACTTCTTCGGGCTCGACGTCGGCACCCTGGACCCGGGCAGGCCCGCCGACGTCGCGGTCGTCGACCCCGACGTGCTGATGTCGTGGGACCACGAGGACACGACGGTGCTCGTCCACCGTGACGACTACGAGCGCCACCAGATGGTCAACCGGCCCGACGGCATCGTCACGCTGGTCGTGGTCGGGGGCACGCTGATGTGGGAGGATGGCGCCCCCACGGCCGACGTCGGCATGACGGCCGCAGGCCGTGTCCTGACCGCGAACGGACGCCCCGCCTCATGACCCCGCTGGCGATCGCCGCCGGTCTGTTGTTGCTCGTCGGGGCCCTCGCCCTGTCGCACAGCCGGTTCACCGCCGACCTCGCCGTCATCGAGCAGGCGTGGGCCGACGTCGACGCCGACCTGCATCGACGGCACGACCTGGCCCCCCAGTTCGTGGAGATGATCCGCGGGGCCGAACCGCGCCTCGGCCCCGAACTCGACGAGGTCGTGGTTGCCCGGTCGCACGCGATCCAACTGGCCCGCCGGGAACCGACCCGCGTCGCCCGACGCGAGGAAGCCGAGAACGACCTCACGATCGCGGTCCGCACCATCGTGAACAGCCTGCCAGACGCCTCGGCGATCTCGGCGACCGATCAGTCACCGCTCACCGTGGCGATCGATGCCGTGGAAACGCTGCACGCCCGGATCGCCGCCGACTGCCACCTGTACAACCTCGCCGTGCAGGGTCACAACCGGCGCGTCTCCGCAGCGCCCACCCGGGTCATCGCCGCCCTGTTCGGAATCGAACGCCGCGAGTACCTGACCATGATCGACCCGGCAGGCGTCCCACTCAGTCCCCCCTGACCTGCGCGTTGGCCCGTACAGGAAGCCTGACCAGGAAGCGGGCTCCGCCGTGAGGCGTGTCCCGGTAGCTGACCGTCCCTCCGTGTGCCTCGACCAGGGTCGTCACGATCCAGAGCCCGAGGCCCGTGGACGCTGCGGCTCCGCCGTGCGAGAACGCCTCGAACAACTGGTCACGCGCGTCTGACGGCAGCCCCGGTCCATGGTCGACCACGGCGATCTCGACGATGTCACCCTTCGGGGACAGTTCTATCGTGATGGGGGGCTTGCCGTGGCGCCGGGCGTTGACCACGAGGTTGTGGACGACCTGCTCGATCCGTGCAGGATCCACCTCGGCGAGGAGCGGCTCGACCTCGGCGTCGATGCCGACGTCGCGGTCCGCGCCGATGACCCGCTGCGTCAACACCACCAGATCGACCTCCTGATGGTTCAGCGTGACGTTGTCGTGCTCCATCCTGGCCATGTCAAGCAGGTCGTCGGCCAGACGCAGCGCCCGTGAGCTCTGGCGCTCGATGGCGTCGTAGGTGTCGCCTCTGACCTCCTCGGGGATCTGGGCGCCGCGCAACTGCAGCATCTGCGCCGCTGACAGGACATTGCCGATCGGTCCACGGACGTCGTGCCCGAGCGTGGCTACCAGCCGGGCGCGCCACGCCTCGGACCGGCGGAGCTGGTCGAGCGTCTCCTCGGCGCGATTGCGCGAGACCGCCTGCTCCCGTGCCGCGGCCCCGATCGCCAGTGCGAGCAACAGCAACAGCCCGAATCGGTACAGCAGCGCGTTCACGTTGAAGACCACACCAGGATCCATTTGCCCTTGGAGCAGTCCCGCGCCGGCGTACAGGCCGACGGCGACGCCCCAGCCGGCCAGCGCACCGACGACCATGAACCGCACCCCGCCGACGAGCGGGATCACGAGCAGAGTCGGCCAGCTCCCGAAGAAGTCGTCGTACACCCAGGTCGTGGCGAGAAATGCCACCGCAAGCCAATCCAGCATCGTGGTGACGAGCAGGAGGCGCCGAACGGCCCCGACCTGCCGGCGCACACCGTCGAGCGCGCCATGCAAGTAGAGGTTGCACGCGATGAAGCTGGCCAGTGGGACCCACCACACGCCTGGCAACGGCGTACCCGTCAGCACGAACAGGCCGGCCGCGAGGCCGATGAGGCCGACACCGCCCCAGCGCACGGCGACGAGTCGACGTTCCTGCCGAAGCAGGTGCTCGATGTCTCCCTGCGAGGGATGACCTATCACCTGAAGCCCCCGTGCTCACGGTGCGTAGGACCTGTCGGCCGTTCGGACGGCCGCAGTAGTGCATGGGACACACGCCTCAGCAGCCACGAACAGCGCCCCATGGGCCCGCCCGGCCCCTGGGGGAAGGGTCCTTCGTCCCTAGGGGACGCGGGATCCTGCGCTGATACTCGCATGAGTTGACGAAGCAACCGACCGAACGCCCACGTCGGTTGCGGCACAGTCGCGCGAGGACCGACACAATGACCTGGACCTGCATCGACGGCAACGAGGCCGCGGCACGAATCGCCTACGCCTGCTCGGAGACCATCGCGATCTACCCGATCACGCCCGCGTCGCCGATGGGCGAGCACGCGGACGCCTGGGCTTCGACCGGGCACCCGAACCTGTGGGGCGTCCCCCCGACCGTCGTGGAGATGCAGTCCGAGGCCGGCGCTGCAGGTGCGCTGCACGGCGCCGTCACCAAGGGCGCACTCGGCACGACGTTCACGGCGTCGCAGGGTCTGCTGCTGATGCTGCCCAACATGTACAAGATCGCTGGTGAACTGACCCCTGCCGTCATCCACGTCGCGGCCCGGTCGATCGCCACGCATGCGCTGTCCATTTTCGGCGACCACTCAGACGTCATGGCGGCGCGGATGACCGGCTGGGCGATGCTGGCCAGCGCGTCGGTGCAGGAGGCGCAGGACCTCGCCGCCATCACGCACGCCGCGACGCTGGCCACGCGCGTGCCGTTCCTGCACTTCTTCGACGGGTTCCGGACCTCCCACGAGATCGCCGGGATCGACCTGCTGTCGATGGAGGATCTGCGCGCCCTCATCGACGACCGCCTCGTCGCCGACCACCGGTTGCGCGGCCTGTCGCCTGACCGACCGGTCCTGCGCGGCACGGCACAGAACCCCGACGTGTTCTTCCAGGCCCGCGAGGCCTGCAACCGATACTACGACGACGTCCCCGGGATCGTCCGGAACCTGATGGTCCGCTTCGCCGAGTTGACCGGCCGCAACTACGACCTCGTCACCTACCACGGCGCCCCGGATGCGCGGCGCGTGCTCGTGCTCATGGGCTCCGGCGTCGGCGCCGCTCTCGAGACGGTCAGGGCGATGAACCGCCAGGGCGAGAGGGTCGGCCTCCTGCAGGTCCGCCTGTACCGGCCGTTCCCTGCGGCAGCGGTCGTCGACGCCCTGCCGACGTCAGTCGAGCGCCTCGCCGTCCTCGACCGGACGAAGGAACCGGGAGCGACGGCTGACCCTCTGTTCCACGACGTCGCAACCGCACTGCTCGACGCCACGACCGACGGCCGCCGGGATCGGATGCCGCGGATGATCGGCGGCCGATACGGGCTGTCCTCCAAGGAGTTCACGCCAGCCATGGTCAAGGGTGTGTTCGACGAACTCGCACTCGACGACCCGCGGCCGCGCATAACGGTCGGGATCGTCGATGACGTGACCCACCTGTCGGTCACCCCCGACGCCGACTTCACCGTGCATCGACTGGACGGTCTGAAGAGTGCCGTCTTCTACGGCCTCGGGGCCGACGGCACGGTCGGCGCCAACAAGAACACCGTCAAGATCGTCGGCGAGCACGCCAACCGCTACGCCCAGGGCTACTTCGTCTACGACTCGAAGAAATCGGGCGCGATGACCGTGTCGCACCTGCGCTTCGCCGACGAACCGATCCACGCCACGTACCTGATCGAGGACGCCGATCTGGTCGCCATCCACCAGTTCGGGTTCCTCGACCGCCTCGAGGTCCTCGACCGCGCCGCCGCTGGTGCCACCGTGCTGCTGAACAGCCCATTCGGGTCCGACTCCGTATGGGACCGGTTGCCCCGTGAATTCCAGCAGACGATCATCGACAAGCGACTGGACCTGTGGGTCGTCGACGCCCACGCGGTCGCCCGCGAGGCCGGCCTCGGCGGACGCATCAACACCGTCATGCAGCCCTGCTACTTCGCGCTCGCCAATGTGCTGCCGAAGGACGAGTGGATGCCGGCCCTGCAGGAGGCCGCTGAGCAGTCGTACGGCAAGCGCGGCCACGAGGTCGTCGAACGCAACCTGAAGGCGCTCGATCGTGCGCTCGACAGCCTGTTGAGGGTCACCGTCCCCGCAACCGTCACGGCTGGCGGCCACGCGCGCGCCCCTGCGGTGCCCGAAGCAGCGCCGGACTTCGTCCAGCGGATCACCGCACGGATGATCGCGGGCCAGGGCGACCTGCTCCCGGTCAGCGCGCTGCCCGTCGACGGGACGTTTCCGACCGCGACGACCCGGTGGGAGAAGCGCTCGATCGCGCTCGACCTGCCCACGTGGGACCCCAGCATCTGCATCGACTGCGGAAAGTGCGCGATCGTGTGCCCGCACGCCGCCATCCGGATGAAGGCCTACGACGGCGACGTCCTCGTCGACGCACCCGACGGCTTCCTGTCAAAGGACTTCAACTCCAGGGAGGTCCCCGGACTGCGCCTGACCGTCCAGGTCGCGCCGGACGACTGCACGGGCTGCGGGGTCTGCGCCGACGTCTGCCCGGCACGCGATCGCGAGCAGGTCGGGCACAAGGCGCTGGACATGCTGCCGGCCAGCGAGCGCCGGGACATCGAACGACCCCACTGGGACTTCTTCACCGACATCCCGCCACTCGACCGGACCGCGGTCCGACACGACGACGTCAAGCACAGCCAGTTGCTCGAGCCGCTCTTCGAATTCTCCGGTGCGTGCGCCGGCTGCGGCGAGACCCCGTATCTGAAGCTCGTCACCCAACTGTTCGGCGACCGTCTGATCGTCGCCAACGCCACGGGCTGCTCGTCCATCTACGGCGGGAACCTCCCAACGACCCCGTGGGCGACCGACCGTGACGGACGTGGGCCCGCGTGGTCCAACTCGCTGTTCGAGGACAACGCCGAGTTCGGGCTCGGCATCCGCCTGGCCCTCGAGCAGCAGACCGCCACCGCGCAGGATCTGCTGCGCCAGCTCGCGGCGCAGGTCGGCGACGACCTGGCCACCGCCATCCTGACGGCGCAGCAGCGGGACGAGACCGGCTTGCACCAGCAGCGTGCACGCGTCACCGAACTGCGTCACCGCCTGCGGGCGCTGAACGGGAACACGACCTCGCAGGCCGACATGCTGGCATCCCTGGCTGACACGCTCGTTCGCCAATCCGTCTGGATCGTCGGCGGCGATGGCTGGGCCTACGACATCGGCTTCGGCGGTCTGGACCATGTCATGGCGTCAGGCGCGAACGTCAACATCCTGGTCCTCGACACCGAGGTCTACTCCAACACCGGAGGGCAGTCGTCCAAGGCGACGCCACGCGGGGCCGTCGCCAAGTTCGCCATGAGCGGCAAGGCGACGCCGAAGAAGGACCTCGGCATGCTCGCCGCGCAGTACGGCAACGTGTACGTCGGCCAGATCGCCATGGGCGCGAACGAGATGCAGACCGTCAAGACGCTCGTCGAGGCCGAGGCGTGGGACGGGCCGTCCCTGATCCTGGCCTACTCCACCTGCATCGCCCACGGCATCGACATGGCGACGTCGATGACCCACCAGAAGGAAGCGGTGCAGTCGGGGTACTGGCCCCTGTACCGGTTCCACCCCGGCGCCGACGAGCACACCCGCCCGTTCCAGCTGGATTCGAAGGCGCCGAGGATCCCGCTGTCGCAGTTCACCGCGACCGAGGGCCGGTTCGCCATGCTGCGCCGCAGCGATCCGCAGCGGGCCGCCGAGCTTCACGAGCTCGCCCAGGCTGATGTGGACGAGCGGTGGCGCTACTACGAACAGCTCGCCGGCATCGAACGGATGGCGCCCCAGGGACCGGACGACGGATCCGACCAACCCGCGGACGACCACGGCACCACGAACGTGGAGGAACAGCGATGACCGACCTGTCGACCCGCTATCTGGGACTACCGCTGCGCTCGCCGATCGTCGCCTCGGCGTCACCGGCGACCGGCAACCTCGACTCGCTTATCGCCCTACAGGCGGCCGGCATCGGGGCGGCTGTCCTGCCATCGCTGTTCGAGGAACAGATCAAGAACGAGTCGATGCAGATCCACGAGATGCTCGAGGCCGGCGCCGGCGTCTTCGCCGAGGCGGCCACCGGGTACGTCCCCGAGCTGGACGACTACAACACCGGCCCGACCCGCTACCTGCGCCATCTCGAGGCGGCGAAGGCCCGCCTCGAGATCCCCGTGATCGCCAGCCTCAACGGCGACACACCCGGCGGCTGGGTCCACTACGCCTCGCTGCTGCAGGAAGCGGGAGCGGACGCCATCGAACTGAACGTCTACCGCATCGCCGCTGACGTCCACACGAACGGCCGGCAGATCGAGGACGACCTGGTCCGACTGGTCGAGTCCGTGACAGGCGCCGTCACGGTTCCGGTCGCGGTGAAGCTGGCCCCCTACTACTCGGCGCTCGGTCACGTGGCCGTGCGACTGCAGGAGGTCGGGGCCGTTGGCCTCGTCCTGTTCAACCGGTTCTACCAACCGGACGTCGACATCGAGACCTTGCAGGTCATGCCGCACCTGACACTGTCCACACCGGACGAGTTGCGGCTTCCGCTGCGGTGGATCGCCATGCTGCGCAACCGCGTCGACGTGTCCTTCGCCGCGACCACCGGGATCCACACCTGGGGCGACACCGTCAAGGCCCTCCTGGTCGGCGCGGACGTCGTCATGTCGGCGGCGGCGATCCTGCGAGACGGCCCCGGTGTCGTCACCGAGATGGTCGATGGTCTGACGAACTGGATGGACGAACACGACTACGAGTCGGTCACGCAGATGACCGGCGCGATGTCACAGTTCGCCGTCTCGGACCCATCGGCGTTCGAACGCGCCAATTACCTGCACGCGCTGACGACCTACGCCAGCACGTTCGTGCAATGACGACCACGCGGGGCTCGGGACACGGGCTCGATGTCAAGGGCTGCGTCGTGTTCACTCAGGCAGGACGTCGTTCAGCCAGGTGATGACGGCGTTCCAGTCGGACTTCGCGAAGCACGGCAGGCCACGTTCCCTCGCCTCGCGGTGGACCTCGGGGTTGAGGTAGGCCGAGTAGATCGCCATGGCGGCCGTCTCGCCGGTGGCGACCAGACGGCGCGCGACGGCAAGACCCGACATTCCCGGCATCCGCTGGTCGAGCAGCACCGCGTCACAGTGGTTGGTCTTCTGGACATCGAGCGCAGCCTGACCGGACTCGGCCTCGCGGACCTCGACGCCAAGCGACGACAGTCGCAGGCGTACGAGTTCGCGGATGTCCTCTTCGTCATCCACCACCAGCACGGATCCGTGCATGTCCGTCCTCCGACCCTCCAGCACCATACTGCCTGAGTGGGCCATTCCGTGGTCGATCGGCCAGGATCCGGCCGGCCCGTGCCGACGGGGCCGTTCGCCCCTGGGGAGCCCCACGCCGTCTCGGGATACTGACGGTGCAGACTGGGAGCGGGCCAATGGACGCGCCGAGCATCGACCGGTGGGCTGGCACGCCGCCACCCAACATCCGCACACGCGCGGTCCACGCGGGGCGTGGCGACCTGCGAAACCTGGGAGTCCACTGTCCCCCGCTCGACCGGTCCAGCACCTACCCGCTGGCCGATCTGGCCTCGGGAACCGAGGCGATCGATGCCCTCGCGGCCGGTGACCGCCCCACGACCTCCTCTGTCTACAGCCGTCTGCACAACCCGACGGTTGCCCGGTGGGAGGACGCCATCGCCGACCTCGAGCACGCCGAGGCCGGCGTCGCGTTCGCGTCGGGCATGGCCGCGATCACCGCCACGCTGTTGGCCGTCGGCGCCGCAGGGCACCACGTGGTGGCGATCCGACCGCTGTACGGCGGAACCGACCACCTCCTGGCCTGTGGGGTCCTCGGGACCCAGGTCACCTGGGCAACCGCCGATGCCGTGCATGCGGCGATCCGGCCCGACACCCGTCTGGTGCTGCTCGAGACCCCCGCCAATCCCACGCTCGTGACCGCCGACATCGCCGATGTCGTCCGCCAGGCGGGAGACGTGCCGGTGGCTGTCGACAACACGTTCGCGACGCCGATCCTGCAGAACCCGCTGGACTTCGGCGCCGCCTACGCGATCCACAGCGCGACCAAGTACCTCGGTGGCCACGGCGATGTGACCGCAGGTGTGGTCGCCACGCACGAGGAGCGGGCGAAGGCACTCCGTCAGGTCCGTATCGCGACCGGCGCGATCCTGCACCCTGACGCGGCATGGCTGCTGCTCCGGAGCCTGCCGACCCTCCCGATGCGGATCCTGCAGGCGCAGCAGTCCGCGCAGATGCTGGCACAGCGGCTGGCCGCGCACCCTGCGGTCATCCGTGTCCGTTACCCCGGTCTGGCCGACGGGGACCCCCACGGTCTGATCGGTCGCCAGGTCCGAGGCCCAGGCGCCATGATCGCCTTCGACGTCGGGGACCACGAGGCTGCCACGCTGGTGATGAAGGCACTGACGTTGATCACCCCTGCTGTCAGCCTCGGGACCACGGACACGCTGATGGAGCACCCAGCCGGTCTCACCCACCGCGTCGTCGACCCTGCAGGCCTGAACGCGTCGCACATCTCCCCTGGACTGCTGCGGCTCTCCGTCGGACTCGAGGATCCCCGGGACCTGTGGACGGACCTGCGCGGTGCGTTGGACCTGCTCCTGGCCGGCGACGTGGCCGAGGAGCGTTCGTAGGTCAGCCCTTGGCGATGTCCGACAGCCACGCCAGTGCGGTTGCACGGACGTCGTCGACCTCGACCATGGAGAGCTCGCTGCGCACCGTGCGGTGGCTGGGAACGTGGTAGCCACGCTCGTGGGCGACCCATGCCTCGGTGATCGTCCGGCCGAAACCGGCCGCGGCCGACCCTTCGACCGTGATGGCGGGTGCTGCGGCGTACGGTGTCTTCAACATCTCGACCCCTTCGATCACTCCCCGTGACCGTGGCTCGTGTCCTGCGTGGGTATTCACGTGTGTCCTCATCAGAATGAACGATGAGGGGCGGTACTGGCAACGGCTCCCAGACACGCCAGGACCGGGGTCCCGGCCCACGAGGACCACCGGCGTGTGAATGGGGGCCCCCCGTCCTGACTGGCCACGGGGAGGCCCCACGTTGACACGAAGCGTTCGGATGATTCGCGTGGCCTGGTAGTCGGTCGGCGCTCAATCGTCGTCGGCGTCGTCCCGGACCCGGACACGCTCGCGGATCCCGCCGTCCTCGAACTCGACGTCGACCTGAACCCGGACGGTCCCCTTGAAGAAGTCGAGGTCGATCTCGGAACCGCCGCTCTGTTCGATCTTGACCGTCCAGCCGTCGGCCTCCGAAACGTCGAGCAGTTCGAAGCTGCCATCGACGACGCGGTAGGTCACGGTCCCGGCGTCAGCGGCGCTGAACGTCGCGGGGCCGACGTTCTGAACCGCAGGACTCGCGGAGTCGGACGGCGACGGCGAGTCATCGGGGGTCGGGTCATCATCGGGCGTCGTGGATCCGTCGCCTGGCGTCGGGTCGTCGTATGGAGTCGCGTCGTCATCCGGGCTCGTCGAACGATCATCGGGCGTCGGGTCGTCATCCGGCGTCGTCGATCCGTCGTCGGGCGTCGGGTCGTCGTCCGGGCTCGTCGAACGATCATCGGGCGTCGGGTCGTCATCCGGCGTCGTCGATCCGTCGTCGGGCGTCGCGTCGTCGTATGGAGTGCTCGCCGCGTCGCTGGGCGATGGTGAGTCGTCGGCCTGGTCGTCGGCCTGGTCGTCGGCGCCTGCGGCGGCGAAGACGCCGCTTGGTCCGTTGCCCGTCTGCGACAGCACGACGGCCGCCACGGCGACGGTTACGACCGCGATGAGGAACAAGCGGATGGAGCGGGGGGTGAGGGTCATGTCCGGTTCCTTGTGGAGGTTGACGTCCCCACCATCGCCCGGAACCAGTCAAGGGCGCCCCCACACCGCGTTAAGGGCGCCTCAAACCGGGAGCGACCTCAGCCGGCGAGCTTCGCCTTCGCATGGTCCCCGAAGGCACGCATCGCCCCCACAGGGCCGACCTCGAGGAAGACGGCGCCCTCCTCGCTGATCGCGGTGTGCCCTGCTGGCCAGTAGTAGGCCTCGCCGGCTGCGGTCTCTTCCTTCGTGCCATCCGCGTGGATCAGGGTGAGCGAGCCGCCCAGCACGATGCCCCAGTGGTGGCTCGGGCACCGGTCGCCCGGCAGCCCTTCCAGGACCGGCCCCATGTCCGTCCCCGCAGGCACCTGCGCGTAACGGATCGCCATGTCACCCCACTCCACGTAACGGGTGACCAACTCCCCCTGGTCGAGTTCGATCGGCAGATTCTCGAGTGCTTCCTTCATCGTGCGCTCCTCTTGTTGATGAACTGACTGACCAGGACGTCGTCAAGCCCGGGGCCGGGGTCGGGGCTCAGGCCGGGCGCCCCCGCGGGCCCCATCACCGGGAGTCCGGCGCGGACCCACCCTGCGAACCCGCCGGCAAGGAAGGCGACCTGCTCGTAGCCGAGGTCCGCGAGCGTGCGGGCGGCAAGGACCGCCCGGTGGCCCGCCGTGTCGTAGATCACGGTCGGAACCGCAGGGTCCAGCTCCGGCTGGTACGAGGCGCAGGTCGGATCCGCCCGGAACTCCAGCAGACCTCGGGGCACGTGGACCGATCCGGCGATCCAGCCGTGCTCGACCAACTCGTCCGACTCGCGGACGTCCACGAGCCGGCCGGCACGTGCCAGCCAGAAGCCCTCGGCCTGCTCGGGCGTGATGCTCATCAGTCCGGCTGAGGCATGTTCGATCATCTGCGCTGTCGTCACTGGGCCCTCCAGGCGTCGTCTGTTCCTTGGCGTGACAACGGTGCTCACGGCCGTAACACCGCCGGGCCGAGGCCGCCTCACTAGCGTTCGCCGTGAGGAGGGAGTGCCATGCCGGGCCACGACGACAGGCTTGCCGCCGCGCGCGCTGCCGTGGCGGACGGCGACTGGCCCGGAGCGCTGGCTGCCCTCGATGACCTACCAGCCGACGATGGCGATCCGGAGCGGCTGGAGGTCCTGGCCGCCGCCGCCTACGGCACGGGCGACCTCGAAGGGACGATGTCCGCGTGGGAGGAGGTCCACGCGATCCATCTGCGCCATGGGGATCTGGTCCCTGCCGCCCGCGCGGCGGCGATGGTCGCGATGTACCTGATGATGGACACGGGGCTGATGGCGCCGGTCCGTGGTTGGCTCGGACGGGTCGACCGACTGCTCGCGGACCACGACGAGACCCCGGTCCACGCCATGGCGGCGATGATGCGAGCCTACGAACGGCTGATGTCGGGCGATCTGGACCTCACTGGTTCGTGGGCAGGCCGGGCCATCGACATCGGTGACCGTCATGGCGTCGTCCCTGCCAGCACGCTCGGACGCGTCGCCGCGGCGCGCGTCAGAATCTTCGCCGGAGACGTCGCCGCGGGCATGGACCTGCTCGACGAGGTCGCCGTGATGCTGATTTCCGGCGAGGTCGACCCGCTGACGACCGGAATGGTGTACTGCGAGCTGATCTGCGCCATGCAGGGCCTCGGCGAGTACGACCGCGCCGACGAGTGGACCCGCGCCATGGACGCCCTTCGCGGTGGCGGCGACTTCTTCGGGGGGATCAACGGCCGATGTCGGATCCATCGGGCCGAGATGCTGCGTTTGCGGGGACGCTGCGCCGAGGCGGAGGAGGAGGCGCTGCACGCCTGCGAGGAACTCCGTCCGTGGATGCGGCGTGAATTCGGCTGGCCGTTGACCGAACTGGGCACGATCCGACTGCGACGCGGCGACCTCGCTGGCGCCGAGGAGGCCTTCCGCGCCGCCCGCACGAACGGCTGGGAACCACAACCGGGGCTGGCGCTGCTGCGCTTCGCCCAGGGCGACGTGGCCACCGCGAACACGTTGATCGCCGAGGCGCTCGAACGACCGATGGAGGTTCCCTGGAAGGAACGCCCGCCCGTCGGCGGCCTGACGCGCATGCCACTGCTGGAGGCATCGGTTCCCATCGCGATCGCGGCGGAGAACCTCGAGTCCGCCGAGGTCGCAGCCCAAGAACTCGAGGCCCTTGCCCGCCTGTACGGCAGCACGTCGCTGCGTGCCGTGGCCGACCTCGCCAGGGGTCGTGTCGACCTCGCACATGGTCGGGTCGAAGCGGCGATCCGGTCATGCCGGTCCGCGGTGGATGCCTGGTGCACGGTCGGGGCTCCGTACGAGGCCGCGACCGCCCGCCTCGTGCTCGCCGACGCGTTCCGGGCGAGCGGCCGCGACGATCTCGCCGCCCTGGAGGAGGAAGCGGCCTCGACCGCTTTGGCCGAGATCGGCGCTGTCCCGCTCGGCGCCGCCGCAAAGGCTCCACTGCTCCCCCACACAGCACTACCGACCCCGCTGCACGCGGCAGCCGACGGCGTGTTCCGCAGCAACGGCGAGATGCGCGAGGTGGCGTTCGCGGGCCACTCCGTCCTGCTCCGTGACCTGAAGGGCATGCGCTATCTCGAGCGCCTCCTGGTCGAGCCGGGCCGCGAGTTCCACGTGCTCGACCTCGTCGCGGTCGAGGCGGGCACCCTTCCGACCGCTGGACCGGCCGGTGACCACGGCCAACTGAAGCTCGCGTCGGACGACGCCGGGCCGTTGATCGATGACCAGGCCCGCCGTGCCTATCGGCGACGGCTGGACGAGATCGAGCAGGACATCGACGAGGCCGAAGCCATGGGCGACGCGGAACGAGCGTCGAAGGCGAAAGCCGATCGGGACTTCATCGTCACGGAACTCTCGCGGGCCTTCGGGCTCGGGGGGCGAGAGCGTGCGGCGGCCTCGACGTCTGAGCGCGCCCGCGTCAGCGTCACCCGCGCGATCCGCTATGCGCTGTCGCGCGTCGCCGAACACCACCCTCATCTGGCCGAGCACTTCGAGCACACCCTCAGCACGGGGACGTACTGCGCCTATGCCCCCGACCCGCGCGTCCCGATGTCGTGGGAGACGTGAGGTGGAACATCTTGCGCATTCCTCTATGCAGTTCTCAAGGAGCGGTCCGGTCAGTTCGTTCGCAGTGCGGAGGTTCGAGGCATGGCTGACGCCCGGACCCGGTGGGTCCGTCAGCCAGGGCCGGGTGGTCGTCGGCGCCGCCCCGGCGGGGGCGCGGGGCCGCGGGGGTCGTGGTCGGTGCGCGAGACAAACGTGACCGTGGCGTCAGGGTTGACGACCGTGACCTCGCCGGTGGCCGGATCGAAGGTGAGGGTCCAACCGCCTTCGTGCACCAGATGATGGTGGTAGGAGCACAACAGGACCCCGTTGGGCACGTTCGTGTGGCCGTCGTTCGACCTGAAGACGACATGATGGGCCTGGCACCATGCGGCCGGACGGTCGCAGCCGGGGAAGCGGCAGTGTCGGTCACGGGCGACGATCGCCCTGCGGGTGGCGGTCGGCCAGGTGGCGGTGGCGCGGCCGACGTCGAGGACCTGTGACGGCCCACGCCGCACGATCCGCGAGATGGTCGCCTCGCACAGCAGCCGGGCCATGGCTTCGGGGCCGAGCGGCCCGTACCCGTCGAGCTCGCCTCCACTGGTGCGCCAGGTCCCGTCGGGGTGCTGCTGCCGGCCCGTCCGACCGGGATGGTCCGGATCGTCCGGGTCGTCGAGTGGGTTGCGGCCCGCCCGATCGGCCACGTCGTCGTAGTCGACGTGCACGTGCACCTGGGGGGTGATCCCGCCAGACGACGGCGGAGCGCCATGCCGCAGCGCGGCGTCGACCAGATCCACCAGCGCGTCGGCCCGCCGCTGGTCGGCCGTACGACGCGACTCGTCGGGCGTGTCGGCAGGGTCGGCGGTCATGGTCGAGGCCAGCCCCGCCTCGATCAGCGCGCCCGCCGTGGGATGCAGCTTGCCGGAGATTCCGAGCATCCCATCGCGGTGCCTCGTGAGCTTCAGGCCGCGTCGCTGGAACGCGACCCGCTGATCCCTGGCGATGTCGTCGGCGTCCTTGCGAGCCTCGGCGGTCCTGACCCGGGCGCGGAACGTGGTGTCGTCCACCCCGTCCGCGAGCGGCAACAAGTCCCGTTCAGCTTCGTCGGGCGTGAACCGCTTGGACTTGACGGCCGCGACGATCGTGTCGGCCTGCCGCGCCGAGACCTCGCCCGTCACGAGTCTTTCCGCGGTCGAAGGAAGGAACCGCAACAGCCTGGCCCGGTCGGCGTCGACACTCGCCTGTCCGCCGTTCAGGCCGTAGCGGGTCCTGAGCCACGATGCCACGTTGGCCGCCCCGCTGGTTCTGGGCACGTCAGCCACGGACGCGGCATGCAGCAGTCGGGCCTGGGCCGCAGCCAACGGACCCGCCAGTGCGTACAAGCGGTCCAGCAGCCCGACCGACAGCTCGGCCCCGATGATCTCGGCTGGGGCCTGCGCCAAATCGCGCAGGGCGCCGGCCGCATCGTCGAGCAGCCGCGCATGCCCGGCCAGGTCCACGCGCAGCACCTCGGCGGCCGCCCCATCAGGGTGGTCGGTGTCGAGTGCCGCGGCGGGTCGCATCGAGTTCCTGTCGGTTGTCAGCTGTTCTGGATCGAACGTCTGGATCGAACGTCGGGATCGAACGTATGTACGATCGAGTTCTGTTGCTGAAATCTACGACACGGCTACGACATCGTCAACCACGCTCCCCACATTGTTGGGAAACCCCCCGCCAACGCGGCGGCGGGGCCTCAGCACGACGGACCCCTACAACACCGCGCGCCGGTAGAGCCGGACGGCCAGGGGGGCGAACACCGCCATGATCCCCGCCATCCAGAGCAGGGCCATGATGACCTGGCCGGTGACGGTCTGACCGGGCAGCAGCAGTTCCGGCCCGATCATCAGACCGCGGATGGCGTTGGCGATGACCGTGATCGGCTGGTTGTTGGCGAAGGCCTGCAACCAGCCCGGCATCGTCTGCGTCGGGATGAACACTGCACTGGCGAACACGAACGGAAAGACGGGCAGGAAGATCGCCGTCTGCACGGCCTCTGGGTTCTTGACCAGCAGACCGATCGTCGCCATCACCCAGGACAGCGTGTACGAGAACAGCAGCACCAGCGCGAAGCCGCCGAGGAATCCAGGCAGGTCCGTCTGCCAGCGAAAGCCCATGAGGAACGCGATGACCAGCATCAGCGCCATCACGATGGCATTGCGGAACAGGTCGGCGAGTGAACGGCCAGCCAGGACGGCAGAGCGCGCCATCGGCAGGGAACGGAAGCGTTCGATGACGCCCTTGGCGAGGTCCTCGGTCAGCCCAAGTGCCGTCTGCCCGGCACCGAAGACGGAGATCTGGACCATCAGGCCCGGCAGCAGGAAAATGATGTACTTGCCCTGGACCACCTCCGGCAGCGACTGACCGACCGCACCGCCGAACACGTAGTTGAAGAGCACGAGGAACATCACGGGCTGGGCGATGGACAGGATCAGCAATTGCGGCAGTCGGACGACACGGATGAGGTTGCGTCGAGCGATCACCAGTGCGTCGACGACAGCGTCGCGACCGGTGATGTGCTCGCGGCCGATGTGGGGGACCTCGGCGGCAGCGGCGGCGGCTGTGGAACTCATGCGGTGACCTTTCGGCGGCCACGACGACCGCGACCCTTGCTGTCATCGGCACCTGACCCATCGGCAGGGCTGTCGCCGGTGAGGGCGAGGAAGACGTCGTCGAGGGTCGGCTTGTGGATGGCGATGTCGTCCGGCTCGATCCCCTTGGCATCCAATGCGCGGGCGACCTCCATGAGGGTGCGGGAACCGTCGCGGGCTGTCAGGCACACGCGCGCGCGGCTCTCGTCCCAGACCGCCGCTTCCTCACCAAGACTGCTCATCAATTCGATGACGGCCTCACGGTCCTCGTCACCGACCCCGACCTCGACGACACCAGCACCGAGTCGGTCCTTGAGTTCGGTCGGCGTGCCCTCGCTGATCACCCGGCCCTGGTCGATGACGCCGATGCGATCGGCGAGCCGGTCCACTTCTTCGAGGTACTGCGTCGTCAACAGGACCGTCGTGCCCGTGTCGACGAGGTCCTGTACGAGCGCCCAGAGGTCCTGTCTGGAGCGAGGGTCGATGCCGGTCGTCGGCTCGTCCAGGAACATGACCTGCGGACGACCGACCAGGGACGCGGCGAGGTCCAGCCGTCGACGCATGCCGCCGGAGTAGGTCCCGACGCGCCGGTCGGCGGCGTCCTGGAGGTGGATGCGCTCGATCACCTCGTCCGCCCGCCTGCTCGCCTCGGCCCGCGACAGGCCGTAGAGGCGGCCGACCATCCGGACGTTCTCGCGGCCGGTCTGGTACTCGTCCACGGCAGCGAACTGGCCGGCCAGCCCGATGTGTGCGCGCGCGCGTGTCGGCTCGGCCAGCACATCGACTCCGGCCACGCGGGCGGAACCCGATGCGGGCCGAATGAGGGTCGCCAGAACGCGGATCAGTGTTGTCTTGCCGGCACCATTCGGTCCGAGGAGGCCGTACACGCTGCCCCGTTCGATGCGCAGGCTGACGCCGTCGACGGCGCGCACGTCTCCGAAGGTGACAACGAGGTCGTCGACCTCGACGATGTGGTCAGTCACGAGGGTTCCTTGTCTCGACGTCCACGCAGACGTCGGTCAGAGCGTCGAACACGGCATCGACGTGGGTCTCGATGGATGCGCGGCCACCCGAGTGGATCCAGCGACGTACGGCGAGCCGCATTGCCGCCGTTGCGACGGTTCCGACGACCTGGGCGCGCGGGTCGGTTGTCCTGGTACCCGCGCGGCGGGCCGCCGCCAACGTCAGACGCTGCTCGATCATCATGAAGCTCGCGAAGAACCGGCGGGCGAGGTCGGGATCGGTTTCCAGGATGCGCTTGCGCTGGTGCATCTCCCGCAGGCTCGGCACCGACGCCTGCAGGTGCGGACGCAGGGTCGCCCGGAGGTCGGCGAGCAGGTCCCCGGTCGGTCCGCCACCCTCGAAGACCTCGAGGAGATCATCAGGAGGAGGCTTGGGCAGATCACCGATGATCGCCTCCTCCTTCGACGAGAAATAGTTGAAGAAGGTGCGCGCGGACACCTCGGCGGAGGCGCAGATCTCCTCCACCGTGACGTCGAGGCCACGTTCGGCCGCAAGCGTCAGTGCTGCACCCTGCAGGGCCTCCCGCGTCGCGCGCTTCTTGCGCTCGCGGAGGCCGAGCTCGTCGCCGGAGGGCCGACGTTCGGATGATTCCATGCAAGCATACTTGCACTGACTGCATGAATGCACCAAGTGCAGGTTCGCTGGGCGCGCAGTGAAGCAAGGGAGACAACTTCGTCTGGGCGCACGACCTCGGCCGTGATGAGATCTTCGCATGTCGGAGGCGGACCCCGGCGAGCGACAGTTCGATCTCAGGCCAAGCCACCAGAACAGTCGCCGGCAGGCGGATCTGGAGTCAACCCACCAGGCTCCTCGACGCTACGGACAGGCCTCACGTCGTGAACCCATGACACCATGAGGCGGATCTAGTCAGTTCCATAACCGGCTCAGACACCACCACGTGGTGGGGACTACCCCTCGCGAGCGCCGTGGCTGTGCGCGGAGGCCCGCCGCCGGGCGTCCGCACATGAACCGCTCCCGGGTCGAGCACCCTCGATGACGGGCGACAGCGCAGTCATGTGGCCCGCGCCGACACCTCGTCGAGCAGCTCGCGGTCCGCGTCCGTCAGGGAGAGACTCAGCATCTCCTCAACCGCGTCAAGGTGTTCGGGACGTCGAGGCCCGATGATCGGCCGAACGCCCGATCGATCCCGGACCCAAGCCAGCGCAACGGCGGCGGGCGTGCATGGGTGGTCGGCTGCCACCCGCCTGACGGCGGCCACAACCCCGTGCACGTGGTCATCAAGTGCCGCGCCGCTCTCGGGCCGCAGGTCGAGCATGGAGCCGGCGGGCGGCGGTTCACCACGCTGGTACTTGCCCGTCAGCACGCCACCCGCGAGCGGACTGTAGGCGAGGTACTCAACGCCGAGCTCCCGGCACGTTGGAAGGACATCCGCCTCATCAGCACGGTTGAGCAAGCTGTACTCGTTCTCCACCAAGCGCGGGTACGGCAGCCCGACGCGGTCGGCCACCTCGAGCCATGTATCGAGCGTCGCCGCGTCGACGTTGCTCAAACCCCAAGCGCGCGCCCGACCCGACTCGAGGGCATCGACGAAGACCTGCGCGGTGTCGATGGGCGGCGTTGCTCGGTCTGGCGCGTGGATCGCGATGACGTCGATGGTGGCCACACCGAGCCGCTCCAACGCATCGTCGATCTGCGCACGCGTCCGGATAGGCGACAGGTCGACCCGCAGACCGTCGTCATCGACAACCACACCCACTTTGTGGAGCACCGCGATCTCGGGCAGTCGTGCGCGTTCCTTCGACAACCACGACCCGATCATCCGATCGGCAGCGCCCGCCGCGTAGCTGTGCGCAGTGTCCACGAACGTGATGCCGAGCGCCGTGCACCGATCGAGGACGTCGTGCGCCTGCTTCTCGTCCAACCCCAGGCCGAGGAACTCCGATGGACTGCCGAGTCCGCCGAAGTACCCCGCACCGAGTACCACCGGGCCGCCCATCGCGTCCTGCATGCTTCCCCTCAGCCTGACTCAACAACCACGCCGACCAACCCTACTCCTCGGGGGTCGCCGCCCATCGGGAAACCCGCCGGCTGGCCCTCACCTTCCACCCAACGTAATGCGTTCTGCCACCGACCGGGATTGCCGATCGATACGACGGATAACGCCCAGACCTCCAACGATCGACTTCCGGCGGGACGACCCGGCTGAGGGCATGGTGCTCGTGGCGGAGGGCATGCTTCCTCGAGATCAAAGACCAAGCCGTGCTGCTGTTTGCCAACGACGAGGGGCAGGTCGCAGCGCTTGAGCTCCTGTGGATGACACCATCACCGCCGAGCCAGTTCCCGGCCGCGACCGAGTTGCGGGTCGCTGCGAAGTAGACGAGCAGTATCGCGCGGCAGCCTCGAGGCCGTGGCGCCACGCTTGCATCGGTGGCTACCCGTTGGGCAGGAGGAGGGTGGAGTCCAGGCCGGCAAGTCCTGCGGCCAATGTCGACTGTCGTCGGTCGAGCGTGACCAGCGGGAGTCCGTGGTCACGGCAGGTCATGGCGATGAGGAGGTCGTGCACGTTCCCACCGAGGTTCAGGGCCCGACCGGTCCGTAGAACTTCGACGTAGGCCGATGGGGACGTCGCCGCGATGTGCTTGTCATCACTCCATGGAGCCAAGGCCGTCTCGACGGTTCGCGCGTCGAGGTTCCAAGGCGCGCGACGCAAGGCCGCCCAGGTCTCGGCGAAGACGATTCCCGGCACCTGCCCCCGAGCTGCAGCGGCGACGTGTGGACGAGCGATTGTGTGGAACTCGTGGTTGGTGACCAGGCCGGCCACCATGACGGACGTGTCGATCACCGGTTGTCCCGTTGGGCGTGGATGGCCTCGGTCGCGTCGCGGTTGCTCACAGTGTCGACGTCGTCGAGGGTGACCAACGGCAGTCCGTCCTCGCCTGACGTGACCTTGGCTTGGCGGCGCCTCTCGAGCAGCACACCCTCAGGCGTCGAGACGAGTTCGAGTGCGCCACCATCGGGCAGGCCGAGTCGTTCGCGTTCGGCCTGTGGGATCACGACACGTCCCTGTGCATCCACCTTCACGGTGACGGTCATGGGAACCTCCTCAGTCATCACCACTTCTATGGTGTCACGATTCCATCGCTGTGGCAATCGCTTCCTTGCCCTGTGCTCGGCCAAGGGCGCCACCGTGCTAGATCGCCCGCTCTGGTACGGGTCCGAGGACGGTATTCCGGCGTGATATCGAACGGTGCGCTGCGCCAGAACCGTGGTTTCAATTGACCCACTGGAATGGACGAACGGCGCATGGCGAGTCCTGCAGAGCGCGCCACTGGCGATCGGGGCTCGCGTTGCGGCTGCCCCCGGACGTCCTCAGCTTCCCCGATGACGAGATCCGTGCCGCACTCGTGTCGATCTACGGCAGCGACTTCGGCATGACCGAGGTCCACTACGCCTCATACTTCACCGACGTGGCCCGACAGGCGGCGACCTACCGCACCGGTCGCGTCCTGCTTGCTGGCGACGCGGCCCACATCCACCCGCCACAAGGGGGACAGGGCCTCAACCTCGGCGTCCAAGACGCCGTCAACCTCGGCTGGAAGCTCGCCAGAGTCGCCCGCGGACTCGCACCCGACAAGCTGCTCGACAGCTACCACGACGAACGCCACCCGGTCGGCGCCCGAGTGATCGCCAACACCCTCGCACAGGTCGCGCTGACACGCCACGACGGCACCTCGTCGGGATGCTCAGCGGGCTGGACATCGCCTACGACCTCGACGGCGACCACCCGATGGTCGGCCGTCGCGTTCCCGACCCCCGCAGCCGTGCTGGTACGCCCCGACGGCCACGTCTCGTGGGTCGGCGACCCCACCAGCGACGCCATCACCAACGCAACAGCCAGCTGGGTAGCCACAGACAGTCTCCCGTAGGCGGATTAGCCCCGTCACCGGCCCTGCTCCGGTAGGGCTACACCATCGGTCCGAGGCGAAACCGCCACGAATGCACTCCTCCGCAGCGGTGCCGATGCGACCGTATCCGTAGTTCTGCGCCGGGTAGGCCGCCCGAGGACGCGGATACCGATGGGGCCACTCCTGTGCTATCGCACGGGTTGGGTGCGGGGGACGTAACGGGACGCCACGACACCGGGCGTCATCGTGAGCCGGTCCACGAGCTCGAGTTCGAGTGGCCGGGAAAGGCCAGCGCCGTGGGGAGCGTCACGCCGCCCGTGGCCAGACCGTCGCCGGGCTCGTCCTTGAGGCGGCGAACCGCGCCGGCGAGGTCGCCGCGAACCAGTTAGGCGTTCCAGTCGACGTCCGGCAGCGAGCTCGACACCACGTACTTGCGTGCGGCGTCCATGGCCCTTGCGAACGGCGTCATCCAGGGTGGCAGGCCAGCGGCCGCCCCCGGGCCGCGCCAGCCAGCCTCCATCAGCTCGTACGTGGCGCGGCCGAACAGCACGGCGTCAGCGGCGGCGATGGACTCCATCGCGTGGCGGTGGACGGCTTCGTCGGGCTCGAACGCGTGGTCGACGCAGCCGTCGAGGGTCACGTTGATGCTGTACCGCAGTGGTCGCGTCACATCATTCCCCACCGTTGAGACGCGGCGAGTGCTGCCTTTTCGACAACCCAATCGCGTCACCACCGATCGGCCGAGCCTCGACGTGGATGCCAGGACCGCACTCCTGTTCGTTCTGGCACCGGGGTCTGCCTAGCGGGAAACCGGTGGCGCGCCCCAAGCGCGGGAGAACCGTGGTTCTGATCGGATCGGCCGCGTGCCCGAGTAGCGCATGACGCTCACCGCACTCGCGCGATCCTTTCATCGTGGGGCGGCTACTGGCGTCTCGTGCCGTGGGATAGGAGTGCCACAATCGTGACCTGACAGAAGGTGTCTGGGAGGCCGCCGATCTCGCATGGTGGTGGCGGCAAGCGCGAATCACGGACGGCGCAACGGACAGGTGCTGACGTGCAGGACCGGCTCCGTAGCACGGGCCTGTACAGCGACGACTTCGATGTTGTCGCGGTCGCTGGCTCCGAGGTCGTGGGAAACGCACTGGGGTGGCTCGACGACATGACGGCCACAGGGCTCATCGAACCTGTCGGTGTCCGACAGCCGCACCGGCGCCGCGGGATCGCCACAGCGATGGTCGCGGAGGTGACCTCGAGGCTGTTGCGCGCCGGTGCCGACCGGGTCCGCATCAACTGGGAACTCGGCACGCCGGCGGAGACGATCTACAGAAGTCTCGGGTACGGCGACGAGCTTCGGATGTCCGTGCTCCGTCCACCGCCGGCGCCCCCGTCGGCTGGCCGTTGGTAGGGCCCCGATCCAGACAGTTCAAGGACGCGGCGAGCCTTGAGCGACGTCGCCCGCTTCGCCAAAGCCGTGGTTCTGGGCGCCCGGTCTCTGGCGGGCAACACGCCCATGACTGCCGGCGCGATACGAGCCGTCGCGGTGACCGGCATCGGCACGCCTGCGTCACCTCGCAGCTCGTGGTCAGGTCACCGTTCGGATGTCGATCCCGGTCCGCAGGGCACGGGTCACCGGCGTGCGCTCCGCCACCTGTGTCAGTCGTTCAAGGTCCTCGGCATCCAGGTCACCCACCAGCCGCAGCTCACGCTCGATCTCGACCCGGTCGTTCTCGACCCGGACGGCCCGTGCGTCGACGTGCACGTGCTGCAGGAGGATCGCGTGCCTCTCCGCGAACATCCGCAACGTCCCCGAGGTGCATGCCACCAGCCCCGCAAGCACGTACGTGAACGGGTCCGGTCCCACGGCCCCACCACCGTCCGCCTCCGACGCATCGGACAGGAGTCCGTGACGACCCGCCGTCATGTGGACCAGCCAGTGCTCGTCGCCTGCCTCGGAGCTGACCTGGGCAATCACGTCTCTCTGGGACACTTGCACTCCTTCATCCACGGTCGCGGCTCCCCGGCGAAGGGCGGGGGCAATCAGGGTAGAGATTGGAGAGGGACCGAGACATTCACCTGTCCTTGTAGGGGCCGGCGGTTGGGCGGAGCGAGCTGTGGCGGCCTCGGCAGTGGCGGGGTTCGTCAGGCCGTTCCGCGCGGGAGCGTGATTGTGCGCTGGTTTGTACCTGGCCCGTCTACTGCGACCAGTGGTTGGTCGCCCCGAATCTGATCGAACACAACGCTGTGTGGAAGTGCATCTCTGCTCACGTCGAGCACCCTGTCGCCGCAGCACGAAGAAACTGCAAAACCTCTTCCGCCGGCACCTCACAGGGCCTGAGGATTGGTCCGTCAGACGTGATCCAGACGTTCGCACCGAGTTGCTCGGTGTCCCCGAGTCGCTCCGCGTCAAGGGAGATCACTTTGCCCCCCGCGCGGGTGACACGCGTCACGCCCCAAACCTGTCCATCTACCTCCGCGCGAGTCCAACCCTCTGGGATGGCCCCGAGCAGCGTGTCGAGCTGCTGGTCCTGACTCCCGTCCATTCACTGGATCCTCTCGTCGGCCGGCATTTCACCCACCGGTCGGAACCCGGCCGACTCGTCCGGGCCGACAACCACCGCCCGGCCCGGCGCGCGGACCGGGGGTCCGCGCGCTGGCGGTGTCAGGCCGTCGCCCGCTTCGGCAGCTTCCACCCAGGACGCGGGAAGTGGCAGGTGTAGCCGTTAGGGTACTTCTGCAGGTAGTTCTGGTGCTCGGGCTCGGCCTCCCAGAACGGACTGGCGGGCTCGACGGTCGTCACCGCCTTGCCGGGCCACAGGCCCGAGGCGTCGACGTCGGCGATCGTGTCTTCGGCAACGCGCTTCTGCTCGTCGCTGGTGTAGAAGATCGCCGAGCGGTAGCTGGTGCCGATGTCGTTGCCCTGGCGGTTCTTCGTCGAGGGGTCGTGGATCTGGAAGAAAGACTCGAGCAGCGCGCGGAAGCTGGTCTTCTCGGGGTCGTAGACGACCTCGATGGACTCCGCGTGGGTGCCGTGGTTGCGGTAGGTGGCGTTCGGGACGTCGCCGCCGCTGTACCCGACGCGGGTGGACACGACGCCGGGCTGATGGCGGAACAGATCCTCCATGCCCCAGAAGCAGCCGCCGGCGAGGATTGCCTTTTCGGTGGTCACGTCGTCTCCTTACTTGTTTTCGGTGTCAGTGGTGGCGTCGCGCGCGAACAGGGTGCGGTATTCGCCGTACCCCTCGTTCTCCAGGTTGTCGAGGTGGATGAACCGCAACGACGCGGAGTTGATGCAGTAGCGCTGTCCACCCTTGTCGACGGGGCCGTCGGTGAAGATGTGGCCGAGGTGGCTGTCCCCGTGCAACGAACGGGCCTCAGTCCGGATCATTCCGTGGCTGGAGTCTTCGTGCTCGACGACGCTTGTCTTGGCGATCGGCTTGGTGAAGCTCGGCCAGCCGGTGCCGCTGTCGTACTTGTCGACTGATGCGAACAGCGGCTCGCCGGACACGACGTCCACGTAGATGCCGGGCTCGTGGTTGTCCCAGTAGACGTTGGCGAACGGGCGCTCGGTGCCGTCCTGCTGGGTTACGCGGTACTGCTCCGGGTCGAGCCGCGAAACGGCTTCCGGGTTCTTGTGGTACCGGGCCTGCTGGGCCACAGCTCTTCCTTCCTGGCCTTGCGGCGCGAAACTTGGGAACCAGATGGAACGCACCTGGACGCGCACATGTACAGACACTCTGCTGGCCGGTTGTATTTTTGTATTTTCGAATAAACTGGACTCTACAGTCCCAGTCAACTGCCGGATCCGGACTGATGCCCACCGCGGGAACCCCGGCACCGACGGCTCCAGACGAGTCGTTTCGGCCAGAAGGTGCTGCGTGTTCTGTCGAGCAGCCGCACCGCACTTGCCGGTTTGACGGCGGTTCGCGTGTCGCACCATCGTAACCTATTTGGACCTTTAAGTCCAGATACTACGTCTAGCCGAGCTGGCCGCTGATCGCCGTGCGCTTGTGGTTGCGGAATGGTTCGGGTTCAGTGGAGGCGCCTGGCGGTGACAGACGTGCTGATAACAGACAAGGTCACGCTGCGGTCCTGGCGAATGGACGACGCGGAGGCGGCGTTGCGTAGGCGAGAACTGGATACAGGGAGGTGTGCCTGATGAAGGCGATTGTGGTCACGGACGAGGCCGCGGGAACGGCCGGGATGACGCTGGCAGAGCGGCCAGAACCCGAAGCAGCGGGGAACGAGGTCCTCGTTCAGGTCCATGCGTCGGGATTTACCCCGGGTGAGCTGACGTGGCCCGGGACCTGGACCGATCAGCTCGGCCGTGACCGGACGCCGTCGATCCCCGGGCACGAGGTTGCCGGGGTGGTCAGCGCTCTCGGCTATGGCACGAGGGGGCTGTCGGTGGGACAGCGGGTGTTTGGGCTCGCGGACTGGACTCGTGACGGCACGCTGGCGGAGTACGTGGCCGTCGAGGCGCGTAACCTCGCGCCGTTGCCGGGTGATGTCGACTTCACGGTGGGCGCGAGCCTGCCGATCTCGGGTCTGACCGCGTGGCAGGGGCTGTTCGTGCACGGCCGCTTCGAGGCGGGGCAGAGCGTCCTCGTGCACGGTGCGGCCGGTGGAGTCGGCTCGATGGTGACGCAGCTCGCCCGCGAGGCGGGCGCCCATGTCATCGGCACGGGGCGTGCTGCCGACCGTCAGACGGCGCTGGACTTCGGCGCGCAGGTGTTCGTCGACCTCGACAACGACGTCCTGGAAGACATCGGCGGCGTCGATTTGGTCTTTGACGTCATCGGCGGAGACATCGGGAAGCGTTCCGCGGGTCTGGTTCGTGCTGGCGGAATGCTGGTGACCATCGCCGGCCCGGCCGAGGCGCGGCCGGCCGAGGGCCTGGCGGTTGATTTCGTCGTCGAGGCCGATCGGGCACAACTGGGTGAGATCGCCCAGCGTGTCCGGGACGGGCGACTGCGGACGAACATCGGCCAAATCGCGGCCCTCAACGATGCCGTTGCCGCCTTCAACCCGACCAAGCCGATCAAGGGGAAGACGATCATCCGCGTTCGTCCGTAAGAGCTCAGGGGCGGTGACCGGGCCTCACGATTCAGGAGCCAACATGGCAGACAACGCCCAGGACATGATCACGCTGACCAGTGCTGAGCAAGACTCAGGCGACCCGAACCTGTCAGGAGCCACCGCGCCCGACGCGGAAGACCTCGTCATCACCGACAACAGCGAACTCGGCGTCTACGAGGCCACGATAGGGGGCCGGACAGCTGCGGGCCTCATCTACATCAAGGCCGGGAACCGCGTCACACTGAGGGCGACATCCGTGCTCCCCGAGTTCCGAGGGAAGGGCGTAGCCGCCAGACTCATCGGCGGCGTCCTTGACGAGCTGCGCACGCAAGGAAAGACCGCCACCGTCACGTGCCCGTTCACGGCAGCATTCGTCAATGCCCATCCCGAATATGCCGACGTTCTCGACCCGGCATACCCCGGGTCGCACACAACCGGGCAGGGACATGAGCATTGAACCCGCCGCGTCGCGCCTCGCCGGCTGAGCACGCTACCAGTGGCGCGTGAGCCGCCGCCTGTACGACACGGGATCCCGTAGCGTACGCGGCTTCGAGCCGATCGAGCCGCCCAAGGTTGCGGTGTACCTGTGTGACAACACCGTCTACGCACCGCCGCACATCGGGCATGCGCGCAGCACGGTGATCTTCGACGTGTTGTGGCGGTGGCTCGAACGGTCCGGGTACGACGTCGTCTTCGCGCTCGGGAAAGACTTTCACGGGGAAGCCATCGACCCGAATCAGGGTCCGGGCCCACGCCAGAAGCCGATGCACCACCCTCCCGCCATCCCGTCGCGATCTCCACACGGGAGGCGTTGGCGGCCGGCATCGACCGAGGCAGGAGAACGGTGAACTGGCGGTCGACGCGGATCCGGCCAGACTGGCGACGGGCTCGACAGCTCCGTTGCAGGGCGGATCGCTGCTGGCCAAACAACCCGGGACATCGTCCCACTGGAGGCCGCGCTCGACTTGGCGCTGAGCTATGTCCGCTCGCATTCGGCCAGGTAAGCGCTGCACACATCAGGCCGAGAGAAACACCCTGACATGATCGAGCGCCATGTCGAGCGCAATCTGCATCGGTGTGACGTCATGAGCGGCCTGGGCCAACAGGTAGCCCCCTTGCAGAGCCGCCATCAACCCGATCGCAAGCTTCCGAGGGTCGGCATCGGCACCGAGTGTCCGGGCATCCTGCATGCGACGCAGGCCAGCCTCGATGAGTTTTTCCCACTCGTCAAAGGTCTCCGCCAGCGCGACGCGAGCGACCTCGTCCTGGTCGGAAACCTCCGCGGCAATCGAGCCGAGAACGCAGCCGTACGCGCCCTCTTGCAGTGCGTTGCGCTGGACGAGTGCGTCCCTCCACCGAACCAGACCATTGAACGATCTGAGGCGCTGTAGCGCAGTATGCTCGCGCTCCATGATCTCTTCCGCGCGGAGCAGGACCACGGCGCGGACCAGCTGCTCCTTGTCGGCGAAGTGGCTGTAGAGCTGAGACTTGCTCGTGCCGCTCACGGCGAGGACCTCGTCCAGAGTGGTCGAACTGACCCCCTTCACGTACATGAGCTCGGCCGCGACCTCCATGATGCGCCGCCTCGTCGCCGCCCCCCGAGGTGTCAGCCTCGACTCCTCTTCCGCACTCTCTGACCTGGCCACGAAGGCAAGGCTACCGGCCCGATGATCGGCGCCGGTCCACCGATCCTCCCCCTGCTCAACGGCAGGCTGCACGACCGACGCTGAGGCCACAAGGAAACTGGACCTTAGAGACCACCTGGTGTTTCACGCCACGACTCGACATCACACACCCACGCAGACGCAGACGCAGACTGACCACATGCTGGCCGAGCAGGGCACCGACCTGAACGCGGTGGGCCGACACCAGGGACACGCTGCACCTGTGGACCCAGGTCGTCGGGAAGGTCCGCGTGGCCGACACGCCGATGGTTGACCACTGGTGGCACGTCACCTTGTACGTCCGCCCGCGGCCTGACGACCTCGGCGATCCCGTACCGGGGCCACGCGTTCGAGATCGAGTCGAGTTCGTCGACCACCAACTGCACCTTCGCACCAGCGAGAGTGAGCGTCGGTGGCCATCCCAGGGGGTCCGGGGCGTGAGGCCACTCCCCCGGGGGCTCTGATCAGTCCGGGCAGCGGCCGCGGCCGCTGTCAGGCAAACTGGCAGGGCACCGACCCACCGAGGCAGTCATGTCCGAGGGATTCATTTCACCGGGCTTCCAGGGACGCAGGCGCCAGCGGGGCCGGGACCTGCTCCCACCAGGGCAGTACGAGACCTTCGACTTCCCGGTGCTGTCTGCGGGACCGACGCCACATACGGAGCTCGACGCATGGAATCTGACCGTCGATGGGGAGATCGACGATCCGCGTACCTGGACGTGGGAAGAGTTCCTGGCCCTGCCGTCCGAGGACATCACCGTGGACATCCACTGTGTCACCAAGTGGTCCAAGTTCGGGACGAGCTGGCACGGTGTGAGCCTCGACACTCTGCTCGCAGAGGTCGAGACGGTGGCAGAGCACGTGCTGGCCGTCTGCGACGGGGGGTACACGACCAACATGCCGCTCGAGGACGTTCTTGATGGGCGGGCATGGGTGGCCTACGAGTACGAGGGCCAGCCGCTGGAGTCCGAACACGGCGGGCCGGCACGGCTGCTGATACCGCACCTGTACCTCTGGAAGAGCGCCAAGTGGGTCCGGCGCCTCGAATTGCTGGCCCGGGATGAACCCGGGTTCTGGGAGCAGCTCGGCTACCACAACTACGGCGACCCGTGGGCCGAACAGCGCTATCGGGGGGACTGACGGTGGCGGGCACCGATCATCCGCTGCGTCCACGACCGGCGCTCGCTTGGCAGGTCGCCGTCGTCCGCGACCGGGTCGAGGAGACAGCGATCACCATCAGCCTGATCCTCGACGTTGCGGACTGGGCCGGCCATCTGGCCGGCCAACACGTGGACGTCAGGCTGACGGCGTCCGACGGCTATCAGGCCCAGCGCAGCTACTCGATCGCGTCGGCCCCCGAGCACGACGGCCTTGCGTTGACCATCGAGCGCCTCGGCGACGGCGAGGTGTCGTCCTATCTGGTGGACGTGCTGCGGACGGGGGACGGTCTGGAGCTGCGGGGTCCCATCGGCGGGTACTTCACGTGGCACGTGGACCGGGGCGGTCCGCTGTTCCTGGTCGGTGGTGGCTCGGGTGTGGTCCCGCTGATGGCCATGCTCCGGCACCGGCAGGCGGCAGCAAGCCGCCTGAGCGCCACGCTGCTGATGTCATCGCGCGGGTACGACGACATCATCTACCGGGACGAACTTGCGCAGCTGCAGCGCGATGACGACCAGCTACGGGTCGTGCACACCCTGACCCGTCGGCAACCGCCCGGGTGGGATGGGTATGCCCGCCGGATCGACCCGCAGATGCTCGGCGAGGTTGCCTACCCGCCCGGCGACAAGCCGCACGTGTTCGTGTGTGGCCCGACCCTGCTGGTCGAGGACGTGGCCACCGCGCTGGTCGAGCTTGGCCACGCTCCCGACCGCATCCGGACCGAGCGGTTCGGACCCACTGGCGGGTGAGCTCATGCCCCGCATACGGAGATGCACATGGACGATACGACCCTGAAGCTCGACGGCAACGCCGCTGCGGGCGTGCTCGCAGAGGTGTTCAGGCTGGAGATGACCACAGCATGGATGACCTGCCGGGCCTGTGGCCGTAGCGGGATGCTCGGAAGTCTGTCGGCATACCAGTCCGGGGGCATGGGCACGATCCTGCGCTGCCCTAGCTGCGACGGTGTCATGCTGCGTCTTGTGCACCACTCGGGCGAGTACTTGCTCGACATGGATGGCACCACTGGCCTCCGACTCCCCGAGGCGTGAGTCTGCCCGCCGAGCTGAACAACAGGCACGTCAGGAGTCGGTGTGAAGATCGGGATGGTCGGCCTCGGCCGGATGGGCGCGAACATGGCGGAGCGGCTCCGCCGTCATGGTCACGAGGTCGTGGGCTACGACGTGAGTTCGGACCTGGCCGATGTCACGTCACTGGCCGAGCTCGTAGCGGCGCTCGACAGGCCCCCCCGCCGGGTCGTGTGGCTCATGGTTCCGGCCGGGGATGCAACGCATGCCACGATCCAGCAGCTGGCGGATCTACTGGACACCGGTGACCTGGTCGTCGATGGCGGCAACGCCAACTACCGGGACTCGCAGCGGCATGCCGATCAGCTGGCGGGACGCGGGATCGCGTTCGTGGACGCCGGCGTGAGCGGCGGCATGTGGGGCCTGGAGGCCGGCTACAGCATCATGGCCGGCGGAGAGGAAGCGGACATCGCGCACCTGCGCCCGGTCATGGACGCGCTCGTGGCCGACGGCGGCTTCGCGCACGTGGGCCCGACCAGTGCAGGGCACTACGTCAAGATGGTGCACAACGGGGTCGAGTACGCGTTGATGCAGGCCTACGGGGAGGGGTACGAGCTGCTCGCCGCGTCGGAGCTTCCGATCGACGTCCCGGCGACACTGCAGGTGTGGCGACACGGCAGCGTTGTCCGATCGTGGCTGCTCGACCTGCTGGCCGACGCGGTCGCCGCAGACCCGGAGCTGTCCGGCGTGCGCGGGTACGCCGAAGACTCCGGCGAGGGCCGATGGGCCGTGCAGACGGCCGTCGACCTTGTGGTCCCGGCACCCACGATCGCCGGGGCGCTGTTCGCGCGGTTCGCGTCGCGCCAGGACGACTCCCCCACCATGAAGGCGGTCGCGGTGCTGCGTGACCGGTTCGGTGGGCACGGGGTCCGCTCGTGATTGCCGGCCCAGAGGCCGTCCGGCGTGCCCCCGGCAACGGCAACGCCCCGCCCAGCGACGCGCTGGTGCTGTTCGGCGCCACCGGCGACCTTGCGAGACGGAGATTGTTTCCGGCCCTGCTCCGACTCGTCGAGCAGGACCTGCTACCGGAGCTGCTGATCGGCCTGGGACGCAGCGCCTGGAGCACGGACGAGCTGATTGATCGTGCCCGAAGCAGCGTCGTGCTCGACACGCCGCAGCGCCAGGCCGCCTTCACACGGCTGGCCGGCGCGCTGCGCTACGTCCAGGGCGACTACGACGACCCCCAGCTGTACCGCGACTTGGTGGCGGCTCTGGACGGGCGGCAACGCCCGCTGCTGTACCTCGCGATCCCGCCCAGTGTGTTCGAGACCGTCACAGCGGGGCTCACCGCGGTCGGATTGCACCGACACGGTCGGGTGGTGGTCGAAAAGCCGTTCGGCCGAGACCTGGTGTCGGCGCGGGGACTCAACGCCTGCCTGCGCGCCGCCTTCGACGAGTCGCAGGTGTTCCGCATCGACCACTTCCTTGGCAAGGAGGAAGTGCTCGACCTGCTCGTGCTGCGCTTCGCCAACACCTTCCTCGAGCCTGCTTGGAACAGGCAGTACGTCGCCAACGTGCAGATCACGATGGCGGAGGATTTCGGGGTCGAGGGCCGCGGCAGCTTCTACGACGAGGTTGGCGCCCTCCGCGACGTGGTCCAGAACCATCTCCTGCAGGTGCTCACGCTGGTGGCGATGGAGCCGCCCGCATCGGACGACGCCGCCGCCCTGCGTGACGAACGCGTGAAGGTGCTGCGCGCCATGCCGCCGCTGCGCCCTGAGAACGTCGTCCGCGGACAGTTTGCCAGCTACCGCGCGGAGCCCGGTGTCGCTCCCGACTCGCAGGTCGAGACCTTCGTCGCCCTGAAGGCAGAGATCGACTCGTGGCGTTGGGCTGGCGTGCCGTTCTACATCCGGGCCGGCAAGGCGCTGGCCACGACCGTCACCGAGGTCGTGGTCGAGTTCCAGCGTCCACCGCGGCTGTTCTTTGCCGACCCGCACGCCGCCGTCCCGCACCCCAACCACCTGCGGTTCCGCATCAAGCCAGGCGAGGAGATGGCGCTGTCGGTGCAGATCAAGGAGCCCGGCGAAGCGATGGTCAGCCGTGAGGTCGACCTCGCCTACGCCTACGACGAGCGGATCGAGGGGATCCGGGACGACGCCTACGCCCGGCTACTCGGTGACGCGCTGGTCGGCGACCAGCGGCTGTTCGCCCGCGCGGACGGGGTCGAGGAATCGTGGCGGATCGTCGAACCAGTCCTCGATGGCAACACGCCGGTCCACCCGTATGAACCCGGAAGCTGGGGGCCTGCTGCCGCCGAGGACCTGCTCGCTGGGGACGGGGGCTGGCACAACACATCGGAGGAAGCCCTGCGACCGCGGTCGCCCGAGGGCGATGCCATCGCATGAACGTCGAGGTCGTCGACGCCCCGCTGCTCCCACGCCGCGCCGCTACCCACATCGCCACCCTCCTCAGGGACGCGGCCGAGCGGCGCGGCCGCGCGACGCTGGCGGTCAGTGGTGGCAGCACCCCGGCGGCGATGCTCGCCGAGCTGGCCGAGCTCCCGGTGCCGTGGCACGCCGTCCACCTATTCCAGGTCGATGAGCGCATCGCCCCGGACAGTGATTCTGCCCGCAACCTCGGACAGCTCGAGCACAGTCTCCTGGAACGTCTCCCGGCCGGCGCGCGACTGGCCGGATTCCATCCAATGCCGGCAGCGGCGGCCCGGGCGGGCGAGGGCGCCGCCGTGGCTGCGGCCACCGCCTACGCCTTGGCACTAACGAGAATCGCTGGCGACCCCGCCGTCCTGGACGCGGTGCACCTCGGTATCGGAGACGACGGGCACACCGCCTCGCTCGTTCCGGGTGACCCGGCCCTTGACATAGCCGACCGCGACGTCGCGGTCACCCAGCTCTACCGCGGACACCGTCGCCTAACCCTGACCTTCCCGGCGCTGGCCCGCGCCCGCGCACGTATGTGGCTGGTCAGCGGTGCCGCGAAGGCCGAGGTCGTGCGGCGTCTCGTCATGGGCGACCGAAGCATCCCGGCGGGGCGGCTTCCGCACAGCTCCAGCACCCTATTCGCCGATGCAGCCGCAGCCTCTGCTCTGCCTGACCTCTCCACGTGATCCCGGCGTCGGCCAGTGAGATCCACTCGACGACGCGACTCCCCAAGGCGGGCCGTTCAGACGCGACACGGCAACGTGGCGACCGCCGCGTCTTCGTCGACGGCGTTCAGGATGCTTTCGTGAAAGGCGTCGTCCAGGCTCATGGCGCCGTCCTCTCCGCAATGCTCGGAAACGTCCATGGGTCAGGCTGCTCATGCACGCTCAGCCAGCAGGGGCTGGCTGCCGATCCCGCCGCCCAGGACGACGAGCTCCGGATCGAGCACGTCCGCCACCGCGGAAATCCCGAGAGCGAGGTCGAGGGCGACGCCCTCCAGAACCTGAACGGCGGTTGGATCCTCCCGGTCAGCCGCACCGAAAACATCTGGCACCTCGTAGGAAGGGCGCTCGCTTCCCTGTGCGGAAGCCGTCGTTCTGGGCGCGGGTCGGGTGGTAGCGCGAGAGCGCATGGCTGCGCTCGTTGCTCTCGCCCGGAGCGGGGAGGTGACCGCGATGCGTCGAGTGTGGCAGGCTGGAATCCGTCACCGACCAGTGGGAGTACAGCGTGGAGTTCGGTTACGTGCTGCCGACGTTCGAAGACCCGCAAACGGGAGACCCACCCCGGTGGCAGCACCTACTTGAGCTCTGCGTCACAGCGAAGGAGTGCGGCAGCTGCGGCCCGCGGGCCCCCGTCGCGGGGCTATCCCGGTGATCCTTGGCGGGCACGGCCCGCGCACCATGAGGATCGCCGCTCGGTACGGCGACGCGTGGAGCGGGTACACGCAGGGGGACAGCCGACCGGAGGCGTTCGGCGACATGCTGGCAGCGATCGACGAGGCGTGTGACGACGTCGGGCGCGACCCGAAGACGCTGCAGCGGTCGCTCGGCGTCATGGTCGATCCGTCCGGGTCGGGTAGTGCTGAGACGAATCGGCTTCGGGACCGCCATCGGCGGATCCAACGACGAGATCGTCGACACCTTCGGCCGCTTCGCCGAGGTGGGCGTTACGCGGCTCGAGTTGGCGACCTGGCCGTGGCCGACGGCGCACGACGGCCTACAGTCCACGATTCCCGCCGTCCAGCAGTTCAGCCGGAGAGCCCAGGCGGAGGGGAAGGGCACGCGGTAGGACTGCCAACCGGACTACGCAAGAACCGTGGCTGTCGCGGGACCAAGTGGGATGGCCGGGCCAGACGATCCCGCCCGTAACGTCATCCTGCTGGGAGCCGACGCGGCCTATCGGAGGTCGTCGGGTCGGCGGACGCGCACGCGCTGCGGTTCGGCGATCACCACGCAGCGGCTGAACTCCTCGAGCTCGTGGATCCGAGTAGACGCTCGATCAGCGTGAGGATCGGAGCGGGGTCCTGGCTTGCAGGGCGCCGGCGGGCGTCTCGCAAGGGCAAGCCGCCCATAGCTCGCAAGGTGGTCGCAGAGAAGTTCGGTAACGGTTCTCGTCTGGGCACGCGAGTTGCCGCTGGCGCGGGCTGGGTCCCACGCGGGATCTTGGGTGAGACGCCCGGTCGTGCAGCCCTCCGCGAGGTCGATCGGCCCGCGGTGGATCTAGATCCGCGTAAGCTCGCGCGAAGCTGGCTGCCGCAACAGAATCCGAGAGGTATCAGTGTGTACGTGATACGTCGAGTTTGGGCGGTGCTGCCGCGGGAAGCCCGGCGGGCGGCAACGATCGTCGCCGACATGGCCCAACGATACGAAGAATCCGGGCAACGGTCAGATGTGCGGGTCTACTTCAATGGCGGGACGCTGCCAGGCGAGAAGGACCGTGTCTACATGGAGTGGCTGGCGGAAGCGATCGAGTCACCTTATCGTGCGGGCAACGAGATCCCCCAGGAGGCCCGCGATCTCTCAGCCGAGCTTCGCGAGCTCACCACCGACTCCTGGATCGAGTTCAACGAGCTCTTCACGCCGGAAAAGGCGCAGAGGGACTAGCGCCGCGAAAGCCCAATCGCAGCTTGAACCGGGCCAGAACTCGGCGCGTATGACGTGTCGCTCCCACGCTGAACAACGCAGACATAGCCCATGGAATGGTCACAGGTGGTGTCGGTACTACCCACATCCATGGAACTGATCACGCTCGATAGCCGTGGTTACGCGGGGTGGTGAGTGTCAGGTTGCTGCAGCCATTCCGCGCACAACGGCGGTCGCCGGTCTTTGCTTGTCACCATGTGCAGAACATCGGACTGCGGGTACTACCGTGCTGCTTCGAGCGGTGTCAGGGTCTGAGGGGTGACCGCGACACCAGATGAGGTGACGGTCATGCAGTTGGCGACCGACGTTCCGGAACGTCTGGCCAACAGTCACAGTGCCTGGCTTCAGGCCGTGAACGGGAGCGATCTGGCGGGCTATGCCGAGGTCGTAGCCGAGAACGTCGTGTGGATCCCGCCCGGACAGGATGCAGTCGAGGGGAGAGCCAACTTCCGACGATGGCTCACGCCGTTCTTCGAGGAGTACGACTACGAGTTCGCTATCACCGACTTCTCCTTCCGAATGGCTGGCCGGTGGGCAGCGGAGAGGGGCCGGTTCCACAGTCGGCTGACTCCCCGCGACGGCGGTCAAGCGATGGAACACAGTGGACGCTTCCTCGTTCTCTGGCGGCAGGACGACGACTCCGAATGGCGGATCGATCGCTATCTCGACCAGACGCCTATCGAGGGGCACGCACCTGACTCACCGAGCGGAGCCTGACGGGACTCCAGGTCACGTGCTGTAGCCGTGGTTCTGGGCCGTCAGGTCTGGCCGAGGGCGCGCGCAACCACGCCCAAGTTCAGGGTCGGGAGGGTCACTGCTACGGGGGTGCCGAGGCGGCCACACCCGCCGGAAGCCACGGACCGAAGGCCCCTACCTCGGCCTTGATCTCCATGTGCTTGCGGTTTACTTGCACTTGCGGTTTACTTGCACTTGCGGTTTACTTGCGGTGCGAGCGCAGGAGGGTCCGTATGCCAGCAGTCGACTCAGCCCTTTGGGGTACCTACGACGAAGTACGTGAGGCCTGCGACACGATCCTGTCCTCTTGGGTGAGCGCAATAGACGAAACGCTGGCGGATGGGGTCGAAGGAGATCGACTGGCGGCCAGGGCTTACGCAACTACGTATGTCGCTCTGGTGGACTTCCTGTCAGCCCGCCTGCCAACTGCCTCGCCTGAACAGCATTGGCTAGCACGCGTAGCGCGACGCGAGGCTGTCGCCCTTCCCTTTCGTTCCTGCCTCGTGGAGGATCGTCCAGGGCTCAGCGTTGCTCTCACGCTCGTGTCGGACATACGGCGGATGTCGACGGAGGCTGACGAACTGGTATGGCCGAGTCCGTGTACGGCTCGCTTGTCGTCGCGCTTCAAGGTCGACGACAGGGGAGTTCGTGAGTTCGAGCGTGTCGTCGACGCAATCGTGGACGACTCCGCTAGCCCAATCGAGGACGTGATCGATGCCTTCGATCTCTCGCTGACCGATGCCGGACGACTGTTCGGAGTGACTCGTCAAGCGGCGAGTCAGTGGCTCGCCGAGGGAGTCCCGTCCGACCGGCAGGCGAAGGTGACCAGCGTCGCGCAAGTGGTGTCCCTGCTACGCCACTACCTGGTGTCCCAGAGGATTCCGGGGATAGCCAGAAAGCCGGCGGACGCGTACGGCGGTCGGTCCATGCTCGAGATGATCGAAGATGACGAGCACCTCGCACTGCTTGACATCACTCGACGTTCGTTCGACTGGACTGCGACGGCATGATCCAAACAGAGATTGGGGGGACCTACCTCCGCGTCGCTGACGCCGACTGGGCAGATCCCTTTGATTCGAGCTTCGCGCAGGCGTCCGGCGGGCGCTGGAATGCTCCGGACGCGGATCCGGTGCTGTATCTCAACGCCAACGAGCAGACTGCTCGTGCCAACGTTCGGGCGAAGTTCAAAGACCTCCCCTACGGACCCGAGGATCTGCACCCTGCCGACGCACCTCACCTCGTCGACGTCGCCGTCCCTCACGGAGAGGCATGCGAGCTCCGCACCGACGAGGGCCTGACTCAACTTGGCCTTCCCGCCACGTACCCCCTGACGGTTGACGGCAGCATCGTTCCCTGGGCCACATGTCAGCCGATCGGGGCAATAGTCCATGAAGCCGGGCTTGACGGGATCGCGTGCCGCTCCGCGGCGCCCGGTGGGGAGGAGGAGTTGGCGTGGTTTCCGCAACCGGGCGGGCCTGAGGTCTCCGCAGGACCTCGTCGCGAATTCCCCGATTGGTACTGGGGAACCTGACGGGTCGCTGTCACCATCGCAGTGGTTGTGGGCGCATCGAGCGAACGGCCGGGCGGCACATGGTGGGCGGGCTCGCGCCGGGCTGCCCCTTCGTTGGGACAGCTTGGTCGTTTGGTCTTGGTTCGCAGCGGCAACGTGCGAATGCTCGCGAGTGCACGATCCACACTTCCTAAACGGGACGCAGTGCTATGCCGAAACCGGGCTTCGCCGATCGGTGACTCAAGCCCCGGGAGGAAGGCCGACAAGGACTACGAGAAGCGCACATCGACCCCCGACGGGTCGCCCACGACTGATGCGGTGTACGTCCAGCTGACATTTCGTCCGTGGACCAAGCGTGCCGAATGGGCAAAGCAGAAGTGACAGGATCGCCCATGGCATGACGTCAATGCATATGGCCTCGATGACGTGCACGCCCGGCGCGCGCGACCAAGGTCGTAGTCGCCGTGCAGGCGTATCCAGAACTCCGCGGGGCTCCGCGTGGATGCCGACCCGGGCCCACTCGGGGCGGCCCTACTTGGTCGGCGTGGCGTCGCAGATGAAGTTTCCTGGGGTGTCAGGATGTGGCGGCTTGCTGTTGAACTTGGCGTCCTTGGACAGCACGTTCGCCAACTCCAGGAAGCCGGCGCTGCCTACGACCTCCACGTCACGGGTCCCACCGGCCCAGGCCAGGTCGTCCAGGAACGCGTTCATGCCAGGACTGAGCTGGCGCTGCACGGTCCAGGCGCCGTAGGCCCCGTCGCAGACGTAGAACAGGTTGTAGGCACCCGCGCTGTCCATGAGCCGGTCGCCATCATTCGGACCTGGGCTGGAGATGTCGGCCTGCATCGCGTCCTGACCCCAACCGCCGAAGATGTAGTCGCCGCCGCGGTTGTCCCAGAGGGGGTCGCCCACGCCGGCGCCCGGGACGGGAACCACGGATGGACTCGGGAAGATCACGTCGAGCCAGTCCTTGTTGTGACCGCCGAACAGCCAGTCGTGGTCCGGGCCGCCCCAGATGATGTCGCCGCCGTGGTCGCCGTACACCGCGTCCTGGTCGCAGCCGCGGTGGTCGACGACGGGGGTCGCGGCCGGGTTGCGCCGCAGGTCGCACCCGTCGTAGCGAGCACGCCAGTAGTCGATCGCCTCCTGAGGCGAGACCACAGCCGGGTCGGCGCATTCCACGACGGCGCAGGTCTCCGCGGCGGTGATCTCCCCGTGCCCGTTGAGCACGTCGTTCCCGGATCCGCCGTGGATGGCGTCGTTGCCGTCGCCGCCGGTGATCGTGTCGTCGCCGCCGCTACGCGCGGGATCGATGGTCTGCGGGTCCCTCGGGTTCTGCAGGAACTCGAAGAGCACCGTGTCGCGATACAGCCGCCCCGCCAGGAAGATGTCCTCGAAGATGAGGTCGCCGTCGTTGGCGATGAGTTCCGCCTCGTCGGGGCCGATCACGCGCAAGTTCACCTGGCCGAGGTCCCCGAGGATCGTGTCGTCGCCCTCCCCAGCACCGATGGTGTCGTCACCGAGCTCGCCACGGGCCTCGTCGTGGCCCCAGCCGAGCGTGATGGTGTCGTCGCCGTATGCCCCCGCATCCTCGTAGTCGTTCGGTACCTCGACGTAGCGCCGGATGACGTCGCCGTACGGTTGGACACCACCCCAAGAGGACAGATCGGTGAGCAGCGGATTCACCAGGAACGCGTGGGCCAGGTTGAACCCGCGCGTCACGACGCCGGTCGCATCAACGGCAGTGACCGAGCGGTCGATCACACCGTTGTCGCCGAGCACCGTGTCGTGGCCGGCACCCGATCCCCCGCCGAGGTCCTCGGTGTCGGTTCCGTCGGAGCGGTCGGCGTGGATCGTGTCGTCACCGTCGGCGACGTTGGTCACCTCGTTCGTCGTGGCGCCCTGCACGACGCCGTCAGCTCCGTGCGAGGACCCACCGATGAGATCGTCGCTGCCTGCCCCGCCGAAAATGTCATCGTTGCCCGCGTTGCCCTCGATGTGGTCGTCACCGACATCGCCGAACAGGTCATCATCGCCGACCTGGCCGAAGATCCAGTCCCTTCCGACCGCGCCGTGGATCACGTCGTCGCCGTAGGACCCCACCACGAGCGGATGGCCCGCGTCGCCGATGACATGGACGTCGTACAGGGTGACCTGCCGCACCGGGTCCCCGGGGTTGTTGGCGTCCGCGGTGAACGGCCCGGCGGGCCGCACGTCTTCGCCGAGGACAGGATCGTCGTCCGCGACCTCGAACCAACGGTCGATGCGGCCGTTGTCGCCGACGATCGCATCGCCGAGGTCACCGCTGTCGTCACCGAGTTCGGCCCCGTACAACGTGTCGCCGGCATCGCGGACCGCCCGCAGCTCCGACTGGGCCCAGGCCGCGCTGTCGGTACCAGCCCCGGTCCAGTGGTAGGCGCTGCCGCCCACGATGTCGTCGGCGCCGGCGTTGCCACTGACGGTGTCGGAGTCGGCGCCACCGAACAGATAGTCATCGGCGGTCCCTCCGGTGATGGTGTCGTTGCCACCTTGTCCGATCACGACGTCGGGATCATCGTGACCGTGCAGCTCGTCGGGTCCGTAGAGGTCCGGGTCGCTGACGTCCGGGTCGGCTGCCGCCTCGACGTCGTGGAGGCGCCAGCGCGGCCGGCCCGTGGTCGCATCGCGGTAGGCGACGCCGTTGTCGCCGAGGATCACATCGACACCGGCGTTGCCCTCGATGTAGTCACCGAGCGGGGTCGGGCCCCCGATCACGGCAGCGTCGCGCGTGCCGATCAACAGGCGGCCGTTGCCGTCCGGCCCATCGTCGCGGCTCGACCCGCCGACGAGGTCGTCGTCACCGGGGCCGCCGTAGATCGCGTCGGCACCGGCGTTGCCGTCGATGACGTCGCCGCCTTCCTGCCCCCAGATGTCGTCGTCGCCCGACTGGCCCCAGATCCGGTCCCACGCCCCGGGACCCGAGGAGCTGGCGAGCGTTCCGGTGTGCTCGTCGCCGTGGATGGTGTCGTCGCCGAAGCGGTCGGTGTCCGGCGCGACGCCTCCGAACGGCACGTCGTACAGCTCCACCTTGCGCGAGCCATCCTGGTCGATCATGCCGTTGTCACCGAGGATCACGTCGGTGCCGGCCCCACCCTCGATGGTGTCCGCGCCGTCCTTGACGGTCGCGCCGCTGCCGGACTTGACGTAACGGCTGCCACCGATGATGTCGTCGTCGCCGAGCTCGCCGTAGAGCAGGTCGGCGCCCTCGTTGCCCTCGATGTCGTCGCCACCGGCCTGGCCGTGGATCGTGTCGTTCTCGGACTGGCCGCGCAGGACGTCGGCGAGGTCGGTGCCCGTGTCCTCGCCGTCGGCGTCGCCGCCGCGGATCGTGTCCGGCCCTGCGACGTCGGCGGACACGGCCACGCCGTCGTCGTACGGGACGTCGAGCAGCGTCGGCTCCATGGCACTGGCGGTGACCAGGGCATTGTCGCCGGCGATCTTGTCACCGCCGCCACCACCGTAGATGGTGTCGCCGTTGTCGTGGACGCCGGCCATGATCCGCTGGGCCCAGGTCGGGTCACCGTCGGTGTCGACAGCACCGTCGTCGCGACCGGAGCCGCCGGCGATGCGGTCGTCGTCGGCGCCGCCGCGGATGGTGTCGCTGTCGGCGTTGCCCTGGATGTCGTCGCTGCCGCCCTGCCCGTCGATGACGTCGTCGCCCGACTGGCCGTAGATCAGGTCGCCGGCCGCACCGTCTCCGCCGCCGGCTTGCCCTTGGGTATCCCCGTAGATGGTGTCACCACCGTAGGCAAGCGCACTCGGCTGGGTCTCGAGGGCGACGAACGGCACGTCGAGCAGACGGACCTTGCCGTCGTTGGCGATGACGCCGTTGTCGCCGACGATCACGTCGCTGCCGGCCTCGCCGTACAGGTGGTCGCCGGTGTCGCGAGTCTCGGGCATCTCGGTGTAGGTGCCACCCGGGGTGTGCGCGCCGGAGCCCCCGACGATCCGGTCGTTGCCGTCGCCGCCGTGAACGGTGTCGGCGCCGGCGTTGCCCTGGATGTGGTCGGCGCCGTCCTGTCCGTAGATGGTGTCGTTGCCGCCCTGGCCGTAGATCAGGTCTGCGGCATCGGCGGCGGATGAGGCTCCGGTCCCCTCGCCGCCCGAGATCGTGTCGGCGCCGTAGGTGCCGACAGGGTCGTCTGCGTCGGCCCACGGGATGTCGTAGAGCTCGACCGTCGTCGTGGTGACGTCGCCGTTGTCGCCGACGATCCGGTCGGCGCCCGGGCCGCCATGGATGGTGTCGCCGTCGTCGGTTGCACCCCCGCCGTCGGTCGGCGCCGTGCGCGAGCCGCCGACGATCAGGTCGTCGCCGCCGCTGGTCGCGGCGGGTGCGTCGCCGTAGATGGTGTCGGCGCCGTCATTCCCCTCGATGTCGTCTGCGCCGGCGCCACCCTCGATGTGGTCGTCGCCACCGCCGCCGCGGATCTGGTCGTTCCCCTCGTCGCCGTACAGGTCGTCGTCGCCGCCGGTCCCGGCCGTGGCCGCGACTTCCGTCCGGCCGACGTCGAACCGAAGGATGGCGCCGTCGACGAACTTGGCGTTGTCGCCCGCGATCAGGTCGGCCCCACCGTCGCCGTGGATCGTGTCGTTCGTGGTACCTGAGGCGGCGTCCCACACGCCGTCGAGGTCCCTGACCGCGCCGCTGGTGCCCCCGCGGTCCTGGCTGGAGCCTCCGGCGATGTGGTCGCTGCCCCCGCCGCCGGAGATCGTGTCGTTGCCGGCGTTGCCGTCGATCTGGTCGTCGCCGGACTCGCCCCAGATCGTGTCGTTGCCGGACTGGCCGTAGATGCGGTCCGCGCCGGAGCCGCCGCGGATGTCGTCGTCGCCGAACGCCGACCCGGTGGGTGCGGCGCCCATGGGCAGGTCGAGCAGCCCAAGGCCGATGTAGCCGCTGCCGGTGATGCCGTTGGCGTTGTCGCCGGCGATCAGGTCGTCCCCGGGGCCGCCCTCGATGGTGTCGCCGCCGTCGGGTTTCCCGTCGCCCTCACCTCCGGGCACGCCACCGTCGCTGCTGCCGCCAACGATCGTGTCGTCTCCCGCGTCGCCGAAGAGGAAGTCGGCCCCGGCGTTGCCTTCCAGGTAGTCGTCGCCCGTGCCGCCGTGGATCTCGTCGGCGCCGTCGGAACTGCCGGTCCCGAGCCCATCGCCGTAGAGGTGGTCGTCGCCGGAGTCGCCGTAGATCACGTCGCTTCCCGCGCCACCGCGGGCCTCGTCGTCCTGCTGGGCCCCGCGCAACAGGTCGTTGCCGCCGTCGCCCTGGAGGTAGTCCCTGCCGATGCCGCCCAGCAGGACGTCGTGGTCCTGGCCGCCGAACAGGGCGTCATGGCCGGCCTCGCCGAGCAGGCAGTCACTGCTGCCCAACACACTCAGGGTGGCCATGAAGAGGTACTGGTCCCCTGCCTGCACGACGCCGTCGATCACCGACAGATCACCGAACAGGCCAGTGTCGTCACCGTTGGTCTCGATGGTGCCGTCGTCGTCGAGGTCAACCTTGCCCTTGATGACCCGGTGGCCGCCGACCCGGCCGTGGTCGCTCGTGCCCGACTCGTCGATCGATCCGTCGCCGTTGAGGTCGATCCTGCCCGAGCGCAGCGACGTGCGGTCGGCGCAGACGATCGGAAGGCTCGTGGTCGCTGCCGTGGTCGCGCCGTCGGTACCGGTCACGACCGCCGCGTTGCCAGCCGCGGAGAACAGGGTCAAGCCATTCGTGATGGTGCCGTCGTCGCCGATGAGTACGTCGTTGCCGGCACCGCCGACGACCGCGTCGGCCCCGCTGCCGCCGATCAGCTCGTCGTGGCCGTCGCCACCGTCCAGGAGGTCGTTGCCGGCGTCACCCATCAGCACGTCGTCGCCCGCGCGGCCGAACAGCCGGTCGTTGCCGGCACCTCCCTGGAGCACGTCGTCACCACTGCCGCCGGTCAGGTTTGGCGCGTCGCCGTCGAGCACATCGTTGCCGCCGTTGCCGCACAGGTGGTCCGAACCGCGTTCACCGGTCAGCGAGTCGTCCCCACCGCCCCCGATCAGGACGTCATCGCCGGCCTCGCCGACCAGGGTGTCCAACCCGCTGCCGCCGTTCGCGGAGCACGCGCCGGACGCGGTCCACGTGGTGTCCGGGTCGTCGCCACCATCCCAGGTCCACGATCGAGTCTCCGGGTCCATGTCGGCGAATGCCTGCCGGTACTGATCGTCGGTCAACGCCGGGCCACTCGAGCCGAGGATGCCGTCGCCGAACAGCACGTCGTCACCGAAGTGGCCGCGGAGGTTGTCGTTCCCGGCGTCCCCAATGAGAATGTCGTTCCCGTCGTCGAGACGGAGTCGGTCGACGCCATCCGGAACGGTCACGTTCTGGTCGGGATCGAGCCCAGGCCCGCCGTTGAGGTCGTCGTCGCCTGCCCCGCCACGCACCAGGTCAGCCCCCGCACCCCCGTTGAGGCGGTCGTTGCCCTCGCCACCGTCGATGGTGTCATCGCCGCTGCCGCCATTGATGTCGTCGTTGCCGCTACCACCGGTGACGGTGTCGTTGCCGCCGCCGGTCACGATCACGTCGTCACCGGCGTTGCCGTCGACGATGTCGTCGCCGTGACCTGTCGAGATGCGGTCGTTGCCGTCTCCGCCGCTGACGTCGACGTCGAGCGTGAAGGGGATGTCGGTGCCGTCCTCGGCCGTGCCGGGCTCGAAGCGCAGGGTGTCGTGGTCCGAGTCCGCATCGGCGACGATCTTGCCACCGGTCGGGATCAGGAACTCCTGGTACAGGCCGAATGCCTCGACCGAGACCTTGGTCCCGCTGGTGATGGTGACGTCGTCGCCGACGTAGTCGGGAGTGGAGTTGACGTCGGCCTTCAGCGAGCCCGGTACGTCGTCTGCCGCATCACTCGGTGTACCGAGATAGTCGAGGTACGGCTTGGGTGCGCTGTCGCCGGCCTTCTGGCGCATCGCCACGCCGCCTTCGGACGACAGCTGGCGAATGACGAACTTCTCCTTGGTCTCGCCGGTCTCGTACCAGCGCGCGTCGCGGTGCGCCTGACTCCCCATGAGCAGCCGCAGGTCCCAGGTCTGGTCCTCGGCGCCCGGCGGCTTGCCGTCGTCACCGCTCTCGTCGACGTCTTCGGGCCGCGCCAAGGCCGGCGGTGGCGTGGCGCACTCGACCTTGAACAGCTCGATCGGCGGCTTGAGCTTGAACAGCGTGATCGTGAACCGGATCGTCTTGATCACGATGTCGATCGCCACGAACACGTTCACGAAGAATGTCAGCGTCCCGCGGACCTCGAAGATGCACAGCGGGTTCGCCGCCGCCACGCGTCTGATCTCGTCGAGCCTCAACTTCCCGTCGCCGTCGGGATCCTTGAGGTTGAACTCGACCGTGACGGTCACCCCGCCCTCGAGCCCGACCTTGAAGATCTTGATCGACACCGCCGCACCGACCGTGGCGGTCACGGCCACGACGATCTCGGGCACGTCGTTGCCTGCAGCGTCGAGGTCGTCGATGAACAGGCCGTCCATCAGCGCGGACGGGTCGAAGTCGTCGGGGTCCTGCTTGAGCAGGTTGATGATGCCGCGGACGTCGTAGCCCATGGCGAAGCGCGCGCTGAAGTCGAAGGACGCACCGATCGTGACGTCAACTGGCACCGGCCCAGCCATGAAGGGGCCCCAGGACACGCTGACGCCGGCGCTTGCGGCCAGCGTCCCTGCGTCGAAGCGCACCAGGACCGGCTCTGCCTCGCCCAGGATCATCCAGAAGATCTGGGTCACGTCGTCCAGGACAGGGAACGTCAGGCCCATCCCGGTCAGCCGCGGCTTGTTGAGCCGCGTGGTCATCGTGCGGGTCTTCTCCTTGCCCGTACAGGCTGTGGACTTGTCCGGACCGCACTCCGAGAGCTGCTTCACGGTCGTGGTCTGCGACGTGCCGCGCTTGTTGTACTTGCCCGTGCAGTCCTTCGGTAGCTGGTTGCCCTGGTCGTCCTTCTTGCCACATGGGCCCGTGCGCTTCTCCTTGGGCCCGACCGTGAACTTTCCGGTGACCCCCGACAGGTCGGGGGGCGTGATCCCCGGAAGGTCGATGGTCGGTGGCCATTCCAGACACAGCGCCGGCTTCTGCGGGACGTCACAGCCGGTGTTCTCACCGCCGAGGCCGATGTAGCCAGCGGCGACGGCGTCCACCAGGTCGGAGGCCAGCACGATCGCGTCGAGGACGCGGCCGACGAGGGTCGTGTCGAAGCCGGCCTCCTCGATCACGCTCAGCACGGTCACGGGCGGTTGGCCCACCGCCTGCGCGATGTCGCTGAGCACCGGGATGGGAGCCCGCACGAAGTCGATCACCGGCCGCAGGGGCTTGACGTATTTGTTGATCTCGCCGGCGATGGGCGACAGGAAATTCTGAACGAAGGACCCGAAGTTGAGGATCAGACGGTCGAACTCGAGATCCCCATCCCAGGCCGTGTCCTGCCCGTCGACCGTGTGCAGCGTCGCGAAGCCGCCACCGGCCCCCGTCAGTGCGAAGCTGGCGTGGATGGCGCCTTCGACACTGGGCAAGCCCTCGACACCTGCGCCGATCAGACCGGACAGATCCGCACCGGTCACGAAGTACAGGTCCACGTTGCCGAGTGCGATCGCCCCGAGGCTCGCCGCGGGAGTGTTGCCGGAAGCGAAGTCCGAGATACTCAGGCGGCCGTCGTCGAGTTCTCCGGTTTCGCCGACGTCAGCGGCGAACTGGAACAGCAGTTGCGTGCGGTCGGAATCGGTGCCGTCGGCGTCGGCATTCGGCCGTGCCGCCGTGGTCTCGGGGCGCAACGGGTCGCCATCGCCGTCGAAGACGATCCCCTGGAAGTAGCCGATGTTCATGCGAGCGCAGCGGTCGCCGGTGAACCCCACGGCGAACGCCGGGAGGTTCGTGCTGCTGGTGGGCGACAGGTCCGGGCAGGTTGCCCCGTCGGGGAAGTGGACGTCGGCGTAGACCTCGAGGTCGGGGTCGTCGCCGTCCGCGCCGACCAGCACGTACGGCCCCTCCGTACGCGACAGGCCGAAGCCGAGGTTCAGGCTCCACGCCGAGGTCGCCTCCAGCGCGAAGTCGCTGTTGGCGTCGAACGGCAGCCCGTCGAGGCCGAGGTCGAAGTCGAGGTCGAACGTCTCGGTGTCACAGTTCTCGCACGTGTGATCGGTCTCGTCGATGACCGGGCGTGTGTCGGTATGTGTCTCGTCGACGAGCAGGTTGTCGCCGATGGCGAACTCGATCTCGACACGGGAGATGTCCGCTCCGACGTCGGTGGCATCCTCGGACGTGTCGAGGTCGCAGGGGCGTTCGACGGCCTCGTCGAGCGGCTTGCAGCGGAAGCTGAGGAGGACCTCGTCCTCGGACGAGGTGTCCTTGTCGAGCAGCTCCAGGACGGTCACGGTGTTGCCGTCGGGCAGCGTGACCTGCACGCCGGTGTCGCCGCCGAGCAGCGCGACGATCCAGTCGTGCAGCTCGGACTTGACCTCGACGATGTTGGTCTCGGCCGTGATATCCGGCGGCGCCACGGCCGCAGCGGCCTGCTCGAGTTCGTCGATCGCCTGCTCGAGGTAGGTGCCTGCCGATACGTCGAGCCCGATGAGCGGGAACTCCTCGTAGATCAGCGTGCCGTCGAGCGCCTCGCGGATCATCGCCTTGACCTGGCCGAAGACCAGCGACAGCAGCGACCACTGCAGCGGTTCCTCTGCCTCCACGGCACCGGTCACCGCGTCCGGGACCAGTGGATCGGTCAGGCCGGTGAACTCGCCCTCGATCGTGGACTCCCACTTGATGATCCCGAGGAAGCGGTACTCGTCGGTGTCGACGGTCAGCGGATCATCAGGGACGGCGACCGACAGGATCGCGCACGCGGCGCCGGACCAGGTCGTGTCGGCGTCGTCGCCCTGCCGACAGACCGGGGTGCTGGGACCGGTCAGGGCCCCAAGCAGGCCGCTGACGTACGAGTCGTCGGTCGTGTCACTGGTGTCGGGATCCTGCAGCGGGCCAGCGCCGGCGCCGACGAAGTCGTAGCTGGGCAACTCGAACTTGCCGATGCCGATGCCCGCGACCAGGTAGGGATCACCGTCCGCGAAGTCCGCATCCCCGTCTTCGTCGGTGGTGGTGCTGTCGTCGGGGTCATCGACGCAGACCAGGAAGTGCTGGCGCGCCTCGGTGATGGTGCAGGCAGGGTCGGTCTCGTCGTCGCCGTCGATCAGCGTCGCTCCCTCGATGCCCATGCGGTGGAAGTCGCGCCCGACGTCGATGACGACCTCATGGGTCCCCGGCGTACTTGTGAGCTCGATGGTGTAGTGGTCGCCGGGCGACCAACCGTTGACGCCGGACAGCGAGAAGCTGCTGCACGTCAGAGTCGTGTCGGTTACGTCCCCCGAGTCGCTGACGACACAGGTGCCGCCGGCCGCACGCTCGACCGTCACGAGGACGTCGTCGGGCAGGTCGGCGAAGAGCGGGTCACCGTCCGCGTCCTCTAGACCGAGCAGTTCACGGAAGCCAACCTCACGCGTGGTGTCCTCGAGCACCCAGCCGTCACGGACCTCGAAGTCGTCCCCTGGCTCGACCGTGATCCCGCAGCCCAAGGTACGCTCGGTGATGCTCGCCGCGGTCAGCTCGCAGCTCTGCCCGCCAGTCGTGTTGACCAGCACGTCACCTGCTCCGACGTCGGCGGTGAAGTCGCCATCGAGGTCGATGACCCGGTCATCAGGGTGGTCATCCGCATGTATGGAGAACGGATCGTCCTTCTCCCAGGAGTCGTAGGTGGGGTCGGTGTCGGGATCGGGGTTGGTGTTGGGCATCTCGCACGTGAGCGTGTGGCCATCCGAGCTGATCTCGGTGACCTCGCAGTCCCAACCCTTGCCGTCCGCGTCGTTGACGAGCCGGTCGCCCGCCTCGGTGGTGGTCCGCACCGCGATCCCGAGTTCGTCGAAGTCGAGGTCGGAGTCGGTGATCT